>Ga0228703_1001663_pt1 | contig 13225 bp, 10 predicted proteins | sample McNCre217_Aug_MG_3_FD_178020 | JGI IMG/M metagenome (GOLD analysis project Ga0228703, IMG submission 178020) | Freshwater microbial communities from McNutts Creek, Athens, Georgia, United States - 29-17_Aug_MG | ecosystem: Environmental > Aquatic > Freshwater > Creek | place: USA: Georgia... | reverse complement strand
CACCGGCGCCCAAACCAAAGCCTATGACTTTGTGCGCAACGACATGTTTCTAGAAGCCATGCGCGACTTTCTGGCGCTTGTTGACGGGAGGCCGACATCTGGCAACCCGTTGCTGCCGCGCTTTGACCTGATGCAGCGGTCAACCGACTTGATCGCGCGGGCGTGGAGCGCGCGTCAGTTCACAGGCACAGTCGATATCGACATGACCTAAAGCGCGCTTTTGGCGCGCGCCAACAGAGTGGGAAGCTGCGCAAAAAAGCGTGCGACCCCGCCGGAATGATCGGCAAAAAAGGTGTCAATCTGGGCGGCACTTGGGCCAACCGGGTCGGCCAAGGCCGCCGCAAGCGCGTTTGCGTCCACCACCCGGCGTGCCACGCCTGCGGCTTCTGCCTCGACAAACGGGTATTCAATCGTCCAAATCTCTGGCCCAGTCACCACCGGTTTGCGCAGCGCCAGCGGTTCGATGATGTTATGCGCGCCTTTGGGCGTGAAGCCGCCGCCGACCACCACAATATCCGCCATCGCCAAATAGCCGTACATCTCGCCCAAACTGTCACCAAGCAGCACATCCGGGGACGCGGCGCAGGGGGCGCTTGCAGCGTCAAACGGCTTTGGCAAAGCCTGCGACCGGCGCATCACTGTCAATCCCGATGCGGCCAAGGTCTGCGCAACCTCATCAAACCGTTCAGGACGGCGCGGGATGTAAACCACGAAAGGCGGCACAGCCGATGTTGCGCGCAATTGCGCAATCGCGGCCAGATAGACGGCATCTTCACCTTCGACCGTGCTGGCAAAGGCAACCACACGGCGCGAGGTTAGGCCAAGCCACGCCCGCACCCGCGGCCCGGCATCGCGCAGCGCGGCAGGCACCGGTTGTTCAAACCGCAACTCGCCGGTGATCGCGATGTTGCTGACACCAATCGCCGCAAATCGGTCGGCTTGCAGTTGTGACTTTACAAAAGCTCCGGCAAAACCCCGCATCACCTGTTGGCGCAAGCGCAGCCCACGACTGTCGCGCAGGATGGATTTGCTGGGATACTGGGCGTTGCACATGAACAGCGGCACACCTGCATTTTTGGCGGCAAAAACCATGCGCGGCCAGATTTCTATTTCCATCACAAGGCCATAAGTGGGCCTGAAGGCGCGGAAAAACCCACGATAGACCCAAGCGGTTTCAAACGGCACCCATACCGCCGCCACCTGCCCCGCCGCGATCTGGGTCGCAAACACCCGCTCCACTTCACGCCGCCCTGCGGGGGTGAACAGCGTGACAACCACACGTTCGCCCCGCGCGATCAACTCATGGATCAACGGCACGGCAGAGCGCAACTCGCCCAACGACACCGCATGAACCCAGACAGAACCGGGTGCTACGGCCCGATAGCGGCCAAATCGTTCGGCCAGATGCGCCTTGTAAAGCGCATCTTTGCGCCCGCGACGAAGCAGATACAGCAACACAAAGGGTAACCCGAGGGTCCACAAGGTGGACCACAGCAGCAAGAATACGCGCGTCCGAATCTTCATCGACCCGCCTCTATCAACGCCAGCACATCCGCCGCCAACGGCTGTAACCGCGACTGTGATGCCGCAACATATCTGCTTGCAGCCGTAGCCATTGCCGCCAGCCGCGCGTCGTCTTGCAACGCAACGGCAAGTTCGCCGCGCGCTACAACCTGTGCTGCATTTACGCTGTGCAGCGCTGCATAATCGTCGGTGAAATTGGCCACATCAGCGCCATGCAAAATTGCGGTGTCAAGCAAGGCAGCCTCCCACGGGTTATGGCCGCCAATCGCATCAAATCCGCCGCCAATCAACGCCCGATCCGCCAACCGATACCATAGCCCAAGTTCGCCATAGCTGTCGGCAAGCCAAACGGCGTGGTCGATTGTGGGCACCTCGCCCTTGCTGCGTCGGGTGAAGGCAAGCCCCTTTTCGGCAAGCGTGGCGGCAATGCCCTCAGCGCGCCCAATGTCGCGCGGCACCAGTATCAACAGCCAAGACGGGTCTTTCGCCAAAGCCTGCGCGGCCTGAACCGCCTCTGCCTCGTCGCCTGCATGGGTCGAAGCCGCAAGCCAGATTTTGCGCCGTGCCAGCAGGCTGCGCAGCCGATCAAGCTCGGTCTGGTCCACCGCAAGTGGCGGCGCCGCGACCTTTAGCGATCCAGACACCCTGACCACGGGCGCCCCCAGATTAACCAAACGATCAGCGGTGGCGTTATCTTGCGCATCGACAATCGAAAATCCGGCCAAAACATTGCGAAATACGCCCCGAAAGCGACGACGTTTCGCATGGCTTTGCGCCGTGATACGCGCGTTGACCAATGCAAGCGGAACCCCATGGCGCATCGCAGCCGCGACAGCGCCGGGCCAAATATCCTGTTCGGCCCAGATCGACAGATCGGGACGCCAATGATCCAGAAACCGCTTCAGATAGCGCGGCGCGTCAATCGGCAGATACTGATGCTGCGTGCGCGCCGGCAGGTTTGCGCCAATCACCTGCGCCGAAGATCGTGCAGATGAGGTGATAAGGAAAGACAAATCCGGGGCTTGCGCCGCCATCGCAGAAATCAGACCGCGCAGCGCAAGCACCTCGCCCAAGCCAACTGCATGCAGCCAAACCAAGCGGCCTTCCGGGCGCGGCACCGTTGCTTCACCCAGCTTTTCGCGCCAGCGCGCGGGGTCTTCCTTGCCGCGCGCCAACCGACGCCGCAGCAGCTTCGGCGCAAGCAAAGTTAGACAGTGGCTTGCCAGAACATAACCCGCCAAGGGCAGCCCAATGACCACAGCCCCTTTGGCCTTATTCATGGTCGTGAAAATTCTTTTGCAGCCCGTGCGCCCAAAACTCCGGCTGGTTCAGCACCGCCGCAAACCGGTGCGCCGCCTGCCCTTCGCCAAACCCACTGTGCGACGGATAGCGCCGCCCCCATTGTTGGTTCAAGAAATTGCCAATCGCATCGCTATCCTCTGCCCGCGCAGCAAAAACCGATACAGCTTGCGCCCGATTGGTCTGACGCGTGCCAATATCCAACGACGGAACGCCCAGAAACGGCGCCTCACGCACCCCCGCACTAGAATTGCCAATCATGCAGGCGGCCTGTTTCATCAATTCGGAAAAATGTGAAAACCGCATCGAAGGAATTATACGGAACTGATCCGTCGGCAATTGCGCAATTACCCCAAAGATATCTTCGGATCCGGGATCATTATTTGGCGCAATAACAACAAATTGTTTTCCAGATTGGCGCAGCATGGCAAATAGCGCGGCCGCCTGCGCGCCGATCGTATCTTGCTCGGATGTCACAGGATGGAAGATCACGATACCGTAATCGGCGAAAGCGATATCATAGCGCTGTTTCACTTCAGCTATCGACACACCAGACGGCCCTGCATGAAAATCAAGCTCTGGCGAACCCAAAACATGGATCGAAGTTTCGGGTTCACCCAACACCATGACCCGGCGCTTGGCCGTATCAGAAGAAACAAAATGATGGGTTGCAAGCTTGGTGTTGCAATGCCGGAACACCTCATCAATCGTGCCCGAAACCTCGCCGCCTTCAATATGGCAGGACGGAATATTGTTGGTTGCCGCAACCAAAGCCCCCGCCAACGCTTCGATCCGGTCCCCATGAACGATGATCAAATCAGGCCGATTTTCTGTGACGTAATCAGAAAAGCCGACAACGGTTTTAGCAAGCACAATATCCTGCCCATCTCCGGGGCGCTGATTCAGGAATTCATGCACACGCACGCCCGGCATTCGCTGCACCTCAAGCTTGGTCAAACCATAGCGTTCAATCATGTGCATGCCGGTCACAAAAAATGTCACCCGATGTCCTGCATCGCGCGCAGCAGCGGCCAATGGTTCCATCTTGCCAAAGTCGGCGCGGGTGCCGGTGAGGAAAAGCAAGGCGCGCGAGGCCTGTTGCGTTGCTAATTCACTCATTTGTCTGCCCTTTTATAATCTGCTCGATGCGTGCGGCTATGTCAGGAGCGATCCGCGCACTGCCTGCAAGGGACAGGTGGTTTGCGTCCCGAAACAGCACATCGCCATTCTCACCAACCAATATACACGCACCGCCCTTCTTGCAAAACTTGTCGCTAACATCCAGTCGGTACAGACCTTTGTTTTGCCCCAAATCATCAAGCATCTTGCGGGCAGCAGCGCTGTAATCGTCAAAGACCGCAGTTGGATAAGATGTATCGTCTGCAGTAACCCGATCTTTCCAAAGCGCCCAAGCATAGGTTTGCGGCACTTCGAACGGGGCTTCTGGCACCGGGTAAATAATAAGCACCGATTTTCCAGAATTTATTAAATCTGTGATCTCTTGCGACAGGTTATCTTTTAGATAGGCAAGACGATTTACCTCTGGCAGGTTATAGGGGCCCAAGACCGGCACCGAATACAGCTTGTCAGCTTTAACGCGTCCGTTTCCTGCATTAAAATCTCGCCGCTCTGTGTAGTTGTTCCAGTAGGCGTACATGACCACCAGTTTTATGCGCGAGTTAGAAATAAGGTAATCACGAACCCTCCGATTATACCCGCTGCAATCTTCAGATTTTTCCACCGTAGAATTTGTAAGTTGTAGCATATTGACGGAATTTGGAATCGGAGAGCAACCGCCTAAACTGAACTCTTTCATCGACAACCCGTCGACCGCCAAAGCATCGCCAATCGGCTGCGCCACCGAAGCTGCGTGACTGTCGCCCCAAATTGCAATAGATGGCTCCACATCTTTCGCGCCAAGTGTACAAGCATCACTCGCTTGCAAAGTGTCGCCGCGCATGCGCCCAGTTGAGCAACGCTCATAGGAAGACGGTTCTGAATCTTCAAAGGCAATCGCCTTCCGCGCCTTCTCTGGTAAACGCTGCGGATAGCCTTTGGTGATGTGCCCGCCAATAGAAAAAATGACGAGTATTGCCGCAAATGAAATCAAAAAGCGTTTCCCGGTTTTCCCGGAAAATCGACCAAATCTGAACGGTTGTTCGATAAAGCGCCAACTCAATTTTGCTAAAACAAAAGTCGCGCACAGCAGTAATAACCGCAGGTTTAATGGCAGAGCTTCTTGCCGCAACGTTAGTATGGCAAGGCTATGAATTGGTTGGTGATATAAATATAGCGAATAGCTTATGGTTCCGATCCATACCAACGGCGGTAAGGATAACAGTCTGGTCGCGACGGTGGATTGGCGACCAAATAACACAACCAATACCGTGCCCAAGACAGGCATAACGGTCCAAGGCCCTGGCCAACGAGCTTCCGGCGGAACAACAAATATAGCGGCTATGACCGCTATCAAGCCGAGGTCTGCAAGAAGCTCCGTGAATTGTGGAAGTCTCAAAGCGGTTGGAATTCGACAAATAATTGCGGCAACGACCCCAAGCGCCAATTCCCATGCCCGATATTGAATCTGATAGAATGCCGCCGATGCGTACGTATCGCTATCTGCCAACATTAAGCCCAAGCTGAACAGTGCAGCCGTGCCTACAATCAGCAACACGACGGGGCGGCTGAATTTTCTCAGTAAAATCAAAAATAGCGGCGCAATAAAATAGAACTGCTCTTCAACCCCTAGACTCCATGTATGGACAAGAGGGTCCAGCGCGGCGCCAGGGTTGAAATAGTCAACACGAGAATAAAACCAAATATTTGATAGAAACATAAGCGACGCCATGACCGCCCCCCCGAAATATCGGAGTTCTTTTGGAGACATGATCATGAACCCGAAGGGAATAGTCACCAGCATCATAACGAACAATGCAGGCAAGATGCGTCGCGCGCGCCGCATGTAAAACGTGCGGAAAGTGAAGGTTCCCGTCCGGCCTTCGTCAAGAATAATCCCGCCGATCAAAAAACCAGAAATGACGAAGAATATATCTACACCAGCATAACCAGAGCCAAAGAAAGAAAATCCAAAATGATAGAATACAACACCCAAAACGGCGATAGCACGCAAGCCGTCGATATCGCGGCGGTATTCAATTTTCATCACTTTGTCCTTCGGACCAATGCTCGTGTAAAATAATTTTGTCAGCGATATCTGCGCTTAATTTTCAGATGGTTAATTGTCTTAATTTTATCAATAATTAGAAAGAGATGTGGCGTTGCAGGACCGCAAACATCGCCCCACTTACAACTCTTCAGAATATCCCAAAATCCTGAAGTCTCGCGCATACAGTTGCCGAACCAGATCCGAACTCTCTGTGTCATAATAAGACTTGTAAGACTTGGACCCTGATTTTGCTTTTGTACGATTCACCTGCTTCAGTTCGACATCTCCCAACGCCAGATCTCGAACCAGCGCTTTAAAATCGTCTTGCAGGCTTTCAAACCGCATAATTCGATGCACAAGCAATGCCCCATCAGCATCGGCAATAAAATGCGCCTGATCTGGAAGGCGCACAAAAAATCGGGTTGTAAGGGTTTTCCCCTTTATCCGATGATGCAGATATTCTGTAAAAGACATTGCTGACATCTGCCGCGCAATCCTCGCATTACGGAATTCTTTCAGATACTCGTAATGCGAAACCGCATGATCGAACGGATTTCGAACCACCGCAAAACGGTGATAGCGATCAAAAACAGCAGGCGATAGTTTTCGCCGAATATCCGCTGCCGTTTCATGTTTGCGTAAATAAGCGTGATCAGGAGATTCGGTTACCGGCAAACGGCGCAGCAAACGGCGCCATAAATGCCGCGTCCCTGTCACGCCAAAAGGCGACAGCGCCGCAGTCAACGCCGTTCCCGCAGTTTTTGGCACATGTACAAACAGAAATTTATGGCTTTGCGATAGGATCATTCCGCAGGGTGGCCTTTGTTAAAATCCGCCCACGACAACTGCGTATTGCGGCTAACCGCGCGTGCCATTGTTTTGCCAACCACCTTGTCAAAATCATATCCGGCAATTTCGCCGGAGCCGGGGCGGCGCGCCCAAATATCGGCTTCGGTAATGACATGACCTGCCGGAAGATCGCGATCTGCAACCACACTGGCACGCGCAAAGCGATAAACCGGCTCTTCGGCTTCGGTGCGCATTTTCGGGTTCCGCGCTGCCGTCCAGATTTCCTTCGAACGGTCAATTAGAAAGCGCAGCTCTGCCGGATCCATCGAATTGATGATGTCAGGCCCAACGCGATAACGGCTGTCGGTATAGTGCCGCTCTAGGATGCAGGCGCCCAAAGCTACGCTTGCAAGTGCCATTTCTGGCCCGATGGAATGGTCTGAAAACCCAACGACAGCCTTCGGGAACGCCGTTTTCAAATCCGTAACACCGCGCAAAGACACAATTTCGGCCGGGCTGGGGTAAAGATTTGTGCATTCCAGCAGCGCATAGTCCACGCCCGCCTCGTCCAAGATCGCAACAGACCGCCGAATGGTGTCGATAGTCTGCATCCCGGTCGACAGAATCACCGGCTTGCCCTTGCGCGCAATGTGCCGGATCAGCGGCAGGTTATCAGCCTCACCCGAGCCGATCTTGAACGCCGGAACGCCGATTTCTTCAAGGAAATCCGCGGCTTTGCGGCTGAACGGCGTCGAGATGTAAATCATCCCAAGGCTTTCGGTGTAGTTTTTCAAGGCGACTTCGTCATCTGCCGAAAGCGCGCAGCGCTCCATCACATGCCAAATCGATACGTCGGCATTCGGCGGAAAGATGTGCTTTGCCTCTTCGGTCATCTCATCTTCGATGAAATGGGTCTGATGCTTTATAACTTCACAGCCAGCCCCGGCGGCCAAGCGAACCATTTCCTTGGCGACATCCAGACTACCGCCATGGTTGATGCCAATTTCGGCAATGACCAACGGCGGATGGTCCGGCGAAATCTCGCGGTTCCCGATTTTCATCTTGCGTCACTTTCTCTTTGCTTGGCTTGACCGGACGCCGAAACAAAGCCGCTCATCCGACGACACATCAACAAGGTTTCACCGCTTTCGGCCCGATTTGACCATATATTAATCAGCCAGAGCGGCGAAGGCCACCGCACTTTTGCATGCGCTACCGGCGACAGCCCTTAAGGCCAATCAGCCGATATGTTTGCCCTGCGGGACGCCCGGCAACACACAAAGCATTTCGTAAAGCAGGTTCGCACCGATCAACGCAGTGTTGCCAGACGGATCATAGGGCGGCGAAACCTCGACCAGATCGCCGCCAACTAGGTTCAGCCCGGCGCAGCCCCTTACAATCTCTAGCCCCTGCCAGATCGTCAGCCCGCCCGGCTCAACCGTGCCGGTGCCGGGGGCAAAGGCCGGATCAAGGCTGTCGATATCATACGACAGGTAAACCGGCGCATCGCCGATTTTTGCACGAATTTCGGACATCAGCGGCTTAAGCGATTTGTGCCAGCACTCTTCAGCCTGCACCACGGTCCAACCGTTTTTGCGCCCCCAGTCAAAGTCATCCGGACTATAGCCGGTGCCGCGCAGCCCGATCTGGAACACCTTGTCGTTTTGCAGGCAGCCATCTTCCCAAGCGCGACGGAACGGGCAGCCGTGTGCAACCTTTTCGCCAAACATGGTGTCATTGATATCGGCATGCGCATCGACATGGATCAGCGCAACCGGCCCATGCTTGGCTTTGATGGCCCGCAAAATCGGCCAGGTCAGCGTATGATCGCCCCCCAAGGTCAGCGGAATTGCATCATGCGTCAGCACGCCATTGTAATAGTCGGTGATGATGTCGACAGACTTTTTCAGATCAAAGGTATTGATCGGCACATCGCCAATATCGGCCACTTGCAGGTGGTCAAACGGCGCTGCCCCAGTCGCCATATTGAACGGACGCAACATACGACTTTCGTCGCGAATCTGGCGTGGGCCGTGGCGCGTGCCCGACCGGTTCGACGTGCCAATATCCATCGGAATCCCGATAAATGCCACGTCCAGCCCTTCGGCAGTGGCTTGAGTTGGCAGCCGCATCATCGTCGCCGGCCCGCCAAAACGTGCCATCTCGTTGCCACCAAGCGGTTGATTGAACTTCGACATTTGGCTTTTCCTTCAAAGTGGCGCCGCAATGGGCCGCATTTATGCTGACAGCAGAGTGTCAGCAGGATTTCATCAATGTCCAGCCCGGAGCGAGGGTCTGAAATGCTGATTTTACAGGCAGGAAAAAAGATTTATTTCCGGGATCATTTTCCCAACAGGAATATAATTTGACATCAAAGCTGATCTCTCGCTAGCCTCTCTTCAAAGCAAAAGATCGCGCTTCGGACGCGGACAACTTGGAGGATGTTATGAAGAAACGTATCGCCGTCATCGGTGCCGGCCCATCCGGTCTGGCCCAGCTGCGCGCCTTTCAATCGGCGGCAAAGAAGGGGGCCGATATCCCCGAGATTGTTTGCTTTGAAAAGCAGGACAACTGGGGTGGTCTTTGGAACTATACGTGGCGCACCGGCTTGGATGAATACGGCGAGCCGGTGCACTGCTCAATGTATCGCTATCTTTGGTCGAACGGGCCGAAGGAAGGGCTGGAGTTCGCCGATTATTCGTTCGAAGAGCATTTTGGCAAACAGATCGCCAGCTATCCGCCGCGCGCCGTACTGTTTGACTACATCGAAGGCCGCGTGAAAAAGGCCGGGGTGCGCGACTGGATCCGTTTCCGCCATCCGGTGCGCTTTGTGAAATATAATGAAGACAAGGGCAACTTCACGGTCATGGCGCATGATCTGAAGGCCGACCGGATGTATGAGGAAGAGTTTGACAACGTGATCGTTGCTTCGGGCCACTTCTCGACGCCGAACGTGCCGGAATATCCGGGCTTTGATAAATTCGGCGGCCGTGTGCTGCACGCCCATGATTTCCGCGACGCGATGGAGTTCAACGGCAAGGATATCTTGCTGCTGGGGTCCAGCTATTCGGCCGAAGATATCGGGTCGCAATGCTGGAAATATGGTGCCAAGTCGATCACGGTGGCTTACCGCAACGCACCGATGGGGTTCAACTGGCCGGACAACTGGAAAGAAGTTCCCGCGCTGGATCATGTTGACGAGACCACGGCTTACTTCAAGGACGGCACGTCGAAGAAGGTCGACGCGATCATTCTGTGCACCGGGTATAAACATCACTTCCCGTTCCTGCCCGATGATCTGCGGCTGAAAACCGCAAACCGCTTGGCGGCGGCGGATCTGTATAAGGGTGTAGCTTGGGTTCACAATCCGAAGCTGTTCTACGTCGGCATGCAGGACCAGTGGTTTACCTTCAACATGTTCGACGCCCAAGCTTGGTGGGTGCGCGACGCGATCATGGGGCGGATTGCGATCCCGACCGACAAGGCGGTGCTGGTCAAGGATGTCGCGGACCGTGTGGCGGGCGAAGATGCGGGCAAAGACGCGCATGACGCCATCCATTATCAGGGCGACTATGTGAAGGAACTGATCGCCGAGACCGACTATCCGTCGTTCAACGTCGATGGGGCCTGCGAGGCGTTCTTTGAATGGAAGGACCACAAGGCGGCGGGGATCATGGAGTTCCGCAACCACGCCTACCGGTCGGTGATTACCGGCACGATGGCGCCGATCCATCACACGCCGTGGAAGGACGCGCTGGAGGACAGCATGGAAGCCTATCTGCGCAACTGAGGCTGTTTGAAAGACAGAATGAAGGCCCTGCGCAAGCGGGGCCTTTTTTGTTGTCCGTCAGTGCGACGGCTTTGGCGTGACGGAAAATCAAAGGCTTAGGCCTGACTGATTCAGATTTTGGTAATCCTTTGGGCGGCGCGCCGGGAGTGTAGGCCGAGCGCATTTTGGAAAGGACGCCTCCGGCGGGAGTATTTTCAAAAGAGCAATTGTGGCGGCGTGGGCGGGCAGCCTGCGCGGGGTGGTTAGCCGCTTTGGTGCAGCAGTTGCATCAGGTTGGCGTTGATCTGCGCGGCGGTGGCGCGGAAAGTTGGCACCTGGGCTGCGGTGTCGTCCATCAAGTCTTGCGCCGCCTTTGGCCCGATGGCGCGATGCAGCGCTGCGCGATATTCCGGGATGGCGTTCCAGTCTGCCACCGTCGTTGGCAGGATTTCCAAGTGATATTGCACGCCATAGGCGTGGCGCCCGACCCGCATTGCCTGCACCGCACAGGCCGGATTTTCGCCCAGAACCACCGTATCGGGCGGCAGCTTTGTGACTTCGACGCCATGCCATTGCAGAGTTTGCATCTGCACCGGCAGGCCGGAAAACAGCGCATCCGCCCTGCCCTGCGCGGTTTGCGTGACAAGGGTTAGGCCAACTTCGGGCTGCACCATCACCGCCGCCTGCCCGCCCAAGGCGACGGCAAGCAATTGGTGGCCAAGGCAAATGCCAAAGTAGGGCCGGCCAAGGTCTTGCACCCATGCCCGGATGGCGGACTTTTCAGCCACCAGCCACGGGTGCAGATCTTCTTGCCAGACATCCATCGGGCCACCCATCACCGCCAGCAGATCGAAGTCGGCCAGCGGTGGAATTGGTTCGCCCTGATCCAGCGCCACGGTGGTGATGCTGTGGCCCGCAGCCTGCCAGAATTCTAGGAAGACCCCTGCGGTTTCAACGGCAAGATGTTGGAAGATCAGGATATGCATGGCGGGTTGTCCTGTGGTGGGTTTTGGGGTGGCGGGCGGGGCGCGGGGTGGTGCGGCGAGAAGCCTCCGGCGGGGATATTTAGGCCAAGAGGATGTGGGCGGGGGCGAGGTGGTTGGGGAGGAGGCGGCTGCGGGCGGTGAGCGCGCGTTACGGGTGGCGGCGGAGATAGATAGTGCGGAACGATGAAGCTGGAGAGTTCGGGCCTGTGTGTTAGGCGGTAGGTTTGGTAAGCGAAAAAGGACGGTGGCGAGGTGGCGAGCGCAGCAGCCTCCGGCGGGGATATTTGGGCTATAAGATGAAGCTGGCGGGTTTGCGCTTGTGTGTTGGGCCGGTGGGGTTGGGGATCGAATAGTGGGCGGTCGCTACGGGAGAAACTTCTTTCGGGGCATTTGAGACTAGAGGTGGTTGGGAGTGTGAGGAGCGGGTGCGGCTTTGAAGGTGGTTGCGGGGTTATCGGCAGTAGCGGCGGCATTGAGGGGGGAGCCTCCGGCGGGGATATTTAGGCCAAGAGGATGTGGGGGCCTGCTGTTTGGTTCAGCTTTTGCGCGGATGGGTGGGGATGGCGGCTGGGTTCTGCGCGGATTTCTAACGGGATCAGGTGGCAATGCGCGGTGTGCTGACATGGGACGCGAAGATTGGGTTGGCAGCGATGGGTGTTGGGGCGGGTTCTTGGCGGTTTCGCAGGGCGGATTTTACGGCTGGTGGTCGGAGGTTTCGCTGCGGAGCTAGCGGCGCAGGGGCGCGATGGCGGGCATAGGTTTGGTCGTGACCGTGCTGTGCAGATGACGCGACGAGGCCGGAGGCGGTTTTGTCTGGCTTCGTCGGGTGGACGTGATTTCGTCCTGCGCATTGCAAAGGGCGCCCGAACCGGCCGGACGCCCCCTTTGTTTTCGCGGCTATGACTTAGATGTCGAGGGTGTTTTCGTGTTCCCAGCGCGAGAAATGGCCAACGAAGCTGTCCCATTCCTTGTTCTTCAGCTTGAGGTAGGCGGCCGAGAATTCTTCGCCCATCATTGACTTCAACGTCGCGTCCTTGTCGTAGTCGCGCAGCGCGTCAAGCAGGTTCAGCGGCAGTTTCGGGGCGCCGGTGATGGTGTGGCCTTGGGTATACATGTCGATGTCATAGCGCGGGCCGGGGTCGGCCTTGGTGCGCACGCCATCAAGGCCAGCGGCAAGGATCACGGCCTGCATCAGGTAGGGGTTGGCCGCGCCATCGGGCAGACGCAATTCAAAGCGGCCCGGACCGGGGACGCGCACCATATGGGTGCGGTTGTTGCCCGTCCAGGTCACGGTGTTCGGCGCCCAGGTTGCGCCCGACGAAGTGCGCGGCGCGTTGATACGCTTATAGCTGTTGACGGTCGGGTTGCAGATCGCCGCCAGCGCCGAGGCGTGTTTCATGATGCCGCCAAGGAAGGTGCGGCCACGATCAGAGAGGCCAAGTTCCTTGGTGTCGTCGGAAAACGCGTTCTTCTTGCCTTCCAGATCCCAGACAGAGATATGCGCATGGCAGCCCGAACCGGTCAGACCCTTGAACGGTTTTGGCATGAAGGTGCAGCGCAGACCGTGCTTTTCGGCCACCGACTTCATCATGAATTTGAAGAAGCTGTGCTTGTCGGCGGTTTGCAGAACGTCGTCGTATTTCCAGTTCATTTCATACTGGCCGGTCGCGTCTTCATGGTCGTTCTGGTAGG
>Ga0228703_1001661_pt1 | contig 13227 bp, 10 predicted proteins | sample McNCre217_Aug_MG_3_FD_178020 | JGI IMG/M metagenome (GOLD analysis project Ga0228703, IMG submission 178020) | Freshwater microbial communities from McNutts Creek, Athens, Georgia, United States - 29-17_Aug_MG | ecosystem: Environmental > Aquatic > Freshwater > Creek | place: USA: Georgia... | reverse complement strand
GCGCTACCTTTACTCCTTTAGATGCATTAGCCTTGGCATCCTCATGAGATTTTTTAGCGTTCGCAGCATTCACACGCCCCGGACCACTTTTCGGCATCGCTAAGTTCAAAACCACATCAGAGGGAATCGATGGTGAGTATGTTTTCTGTGCCAGAGTTGCTTTGATTGCACGATGGACCAGCAAATCAGGATAGCGACGAATTGGGCTTGTGAAATGCGCATAAGCGTTATAGGCCAACCCAAAATGACCATAATTATCTGGTTGATAAACAGCTTGTTGCATAGACCTCAAAACAACTGACTGCAACATGGCTGCATCAGGCCTTGGCTTAATATCTTCAATTAATTTTGAGAAATCTTTTGGTTTAGGCTTTTCACCACCACCCAAGTTCAAACCTGCAGTTCTTAAAACCTGCCTGAGAGTTAGTAGTTTTTCAACTGAAGGCTCAGCATGCACTCGGAATAACGCAGCATGTCCATGCTTGTCTAAAAAGTCGGCAGCGCAAACGTTAGCCGCCAACATACACTCTTCAATAACTCGGTGAGCTTCATTACGAATTCGCGGCTCAATTCTTTCAATTTTCCCCAAATCATTGCTAATAATTTGAGTTTCCGTTGTTTCAAAGTCGATGGCGCCACGTTTATCTCTAGCTAAGCGAAGCACTTTATATAAGCTATATAAACGGTCTAAATTTTTCTTTAAATGCTTGAAGCGAGCAGCTTCAGGTCCATTAGAGTTACTAAGTATTTCCCAAACGGTGTTGTAAGTAAATCTTTGCGCAGAATGCATCACAGCCGGATAGAACTGATAAGCCTTCACTTCACCATTCATATCAATTACCGCATCGCAAACCATACATAAGCGATCAACTTCAGGCTTTAAAGAGCATAAGCCATTAGAAATCTTCTCTGGCAACATCGGAATAACACGGCGAGGAAAATACACAGAGGTTGCTCGTGAAATTGCATCAGTATCTAAAGGATGTCCTGGCTTCACATAATGAGAAACATCAGCAATTGCCACAATCAAACGCCATGCTTTTGCCTTACTCCATGTCACAGGCTCACAATAAACCGCATCATCAAAATCTCGTGCATCCTCACCATCAATCGTGACTAAAGGCACATCTCTTAAATCAACCCGCCCCTCTAAATCTTCTTCACGAATCTCATCAGGCAGAGCCTCCGCCTCCTTCATGGCTGCAGGAGAAAACTCATTGGGAACGCCATATTTACGAACAGCGATCTCAATTTCCATACCAGGATCATCAATCTCGCCAAGCACCTCAACAACGCGACCGACTGCCTGACGATAACTATCTGGATAGTCAATGATCTCAACGGACACTACTTGGCCTAATTTGGCATTTGCCTGACCTCTAGGAGGAATCAAAATATCGTGTCCGATACGCTTATCTTCAGGAGCACAAATTAAAACGCCATTCTCATTTAACAATCTACCAATCACAAATTTATTGGCATGGATTAAAACTTCAGAAATTTGCCCTTCCGGTCTACCTCGACGATCTAAACCCGACACCTTAACGATCACTTTATCGTTATGCATCACGCGAGACATTTCCTTTTCTGTTAAGAAAATATCTTCCCCACCATCATCAGGAATCACAAAACCGAAACCATCTCGGTGACCTTGAACAGTTCCCTGTTTTTCTGGCAATTTACGAGCTTTTGCCTCTGAAAGAACAAGCGTCTCTTTTGTATTTTTTCTAGTCATGTCCCATTGTCTTATAAGTTTGTGACAAGTATCAATATATTCTCAAGACTATAAATAATAAGATCTAAATCTTTTCTTAGGGCAACAAAAAACGGCGCTTTTAGCGCCGTTTTCCCCTCAATTTGGCTTTATTTAAGCCTCAAAAGGATGCTGCAACAAAATTGTTTCGTTGCGGTCTGGCCCCGTTGAAACCATCGCAATCGGAATTCCCGCCACTTCTTCAACCCGTCTCAAATAAGACTGAGCTGCCTTAGGCAACTGATCCCATTTCTGAACGCCTAAAGTGCTCTCGCTCCAACCAGAGAAAGTCTCGTAAATCGGCTCACAACGCGCTACAGCCTCAGATCCACGCGGCAATACATCCAATTGCTTACCATCTAAATGATAGCCAACACATAAGCGAATCTGTTCTAAACCATCCAATACGTCTAGCTTGGTCATACACAAGCCAGTCACGCCACTAATCTGAATAGAACGCTTCAAAGCTGCCGCATCCAACCAACCAGTGCGACGTGGTCGACCAGTTACAGAACCAAACTCTTTACCCACCTCGGCCAAACGTAAACCGATTGGATCTTGTGCCTTCGGATTATCGTGGTCATATAACTCGCTAGGGAAAGGGCCTGAACCCACGCGCGTGCAATAAGCTTTTGTAATGCCTAAAACATAATGCAAGCTACCCGGGCCCACACCAGAGCCTGCAGCAGCATTACCCGCTACGCAGTTAGATGAAGTCACAAAAGGATAAGTGCCATGGTCAATATCCAATAAAGCACCTTGAGCGCCTTCAAATAGAAGGTTCTTACCTGCTTTTTGAATCGCATCTAACTCGCTAGACACATCAGCCACTAAAGGACGAAGCTGCTCCGCGTAACCCAGCATACTGTCACGTACTTGAGCAAAATCTAAAGCTGGTTGCTTAAAGTAATTTGTTAGAACGAAATTGTGATACTCCAAGTTTTCTTCTAACTTCTTAGCGAAAGACTCTGGGAAGAATAGGTCTTGAACACGTAAAGCGCGGCGAGCCACTTTATCTTCATAAGCTGGCCCAATACCACGGCCAGTTGTACCAATCTTAGCTTGGCCACGCTTTGCTTCACGCGCGTGGTCAATTGCCACATGGTAAGGAAGAATCAGGGTTGTAGCCTCTGAAATCTTCAAGCGTGAACGCACATCTACGCCAGCAGCTTCTAACTCACCAATTTCCTTAAATAAAGCCTCAGGAGACAACACCACACCGTTACCAATGTAGCAAACAGTCCCTGCGCGCATGATGCCAGATGGAATCAAGCGCAAAATTGTCTTTTGTCCATTAATAATGAGCGTATGGCCGGCATTGTGACCACCTTGGAAACGAACCACACCTTCCGCATGATCTGTTAACCAGTCAACAATCTTACCTTTACCTTCATCACCCCATTGGGTACCAATTACTACAACATTGCGGCCAGTCTTACTGGCAGTTTTCTGAACGGACATAAAAGAAGAATTTAATTAAGAAATGACTAAAAAGAGCATTTTACGCTCTTGGCTTGACGATCCACTCGCCTTTTTGCTCGACCAACTCGCGATCGCAGGAAAACTCCTCCCCATCCTGCTTGTGGCCTGGCAATAACTGAATAACTACCTCACCTTGAGATCTCAAGTCGGCAATTTTTTTACCTAATTGTTGATCCACAGACCATGGAGCCAAGATAGCCAACTTCTTAGATTTAACATTAGATAACCTTGATAATGTCATGATATCTAAAGAAAAACCCGTTGCAGGTCTTGATCGGCCAAATGCCTCGCCCACCATATCGTAGCGACCACCTCTAGCAATAGCCGTTGGTAAGCCTTCAACATAAGCAGCAAACATGACTCCACTATGATACTGGTAACCACGCAAATCAGACAGATCTAAATTAAGATGAGGGGCAGCATTCATAGTTCCTAAAGCACTACATAAACGCTCTAAATCAGCCAAAGCCACTTCAACAGTCTTAACTTGAGGCAACTTTTGACGCGCAGCAGCAATAACAGCATTCGGGGCACCATTTAAGCCGACTAGCGCCAAAATCGCTGATCGAACCTGCTCAGGCCAAGAGCTCATAACCTGCCCCAAAGAAGATATGTCCTTGGCTTGCAAGCTAGCGTAAAGGCTATCTAAAGCTTCAGCAGCTGGCTTAAAGTCACCCAAAATACCAGCTAACAAACCGGCGTGACTCATATCTAAAGTAACTTTACCTACCTGCCCTAGATTTAGAACCTCAATTAATAAAACTTGAGCCTCCAAATCCGCCTCCCAACCAGCGTGACCATATATTTCAGCGCCTAGCTGAAGTTGCTCACGAGAGTAAGTACCTGGAGCAGCTTTAGTATGTAAAACAGATCCCGCATAGCAAAGACGTGTCACACCAGAACGATTCAGTAGATGCGCATCAATGCGTGCCACTTGAGGTGTGATGTCAGCTCTTAGACCTAAGGTACGCCCTGATAACTGATCAACTAACTTAAATGTTTTTAAATTTAAATCTTGACCAGTACCAGTCAATAAAGAATCTAAGAACTCCACCATAGGTGGCATCACCAACTCATAGCCATAGGATTGAAAACGATCCAAAAAGAGGCGTCGCAACTCCTCAATTTTTCTAGCCTCAGACGGTAATACGTCTGCGATATTTTCAGGTAATAACCAACGGTTCATTATTTAGCTGCCGGAAATTGAGGCATTGATCCAAAACTATTTTTTGGACTGCTGCCTTTCATAAATTTTAAAAAATCAGTATTAGGTTCTAAAACCATTAAATCTTGCTTAGTCTTAAAGCTTGATCGATAAGCCTCAAGACTTCTGTAAAACTGAGCAAACTGCGGATCACGGCCAAATGCCTCACCATAAAGAGCTGTCGCCTTTGCGTCACCTTGCCCCTTAATCTTTTGTGCATCTCTATAAGCGCGTGACAAAATCACATCACGCTGACGCTCAGCATCGGCACGAATCTTTTCTGATTCGGCAGCACCTGTTGATCGTAACTCATTGGCTACACGCTTACGCTCTGCTTCCATACGTCGGAAAACAGACTCACTAATCTCAGCCAACAAGTCGATGCGCTTTAAACGAACATCCACAATCTCGATACCAATGTCTGCAGCCTCTTCGGTCACTTTCTTACGGATGTTTTGCATGACTTGCTCACGCTGCTCAGAAATCAATTCCCTAACTGTGCGCTTTGTAAATTCCTCATTTAGAGCAGACTTAACCAATTGATTAAGTCGGTCTTGCGCCATACGTTCATCACCGCGGAAACTAATAAAGAAGCGGCGAGGCTCAACAATCCGCCATTTCACATAAGAGTCCACCAATAAATTTTTCTTTTCAGCGGTAATAAAACGCTCCGCATCCGGCGTATCAATTGTCAAAATACGACGTTCAAAAAATTGAGTACTTTCAAATGGTGCTGGCAATTTAAATTGCAATCCAGGCTCTTGAATAACCCGCTTTAACTCACCAAATGAAAACACGACAGCGTACTGACGCTGATCTACGACAAACACAGTCGAAGAAATTAGCCCCAACAAAACAAAGAAGGCAACAACGATAGGAAGAATACGATTAGACATAATAATTTCTCCTAGCGCTCACGATCGCGATCACGGGTACGCAGCACATTACTGTCACGACGTTGATCTGTATTAGTTGCCGCAGGAGTAGCGGGTGTTGTTGATACTGCAGGTGTATTAGCGACCGTATTAGAACTCGGGACAGTAGCTGGCGTAGATGGCGTTACTTGCTGAATTAACTTATCCAAAGGCAAATATAGCAAACTGCTGTTATTGGCTTTTTGGTCTACCAACACCTTGGTGACATTCGTATAAACCTCTTGCATCGTATCAATATACATACGATCACGTGTCACCTTTTGAGCCTTGGCATATTCAGGCTGAATCAACTTAAAGCGTGCAGCATCACCTTCTGCTACTGCCACAACTTTGGCCTTATAACCCTCAGCCTCTTGCATTAAACGATCAGCAGCACCTTTAGCTTTAGGAACGATGTCATTGGCATATGCTTGACCTTCATTTTTCAAACGCTCACGATCTTGACCAGCTTTTACTGCATCATCAAACGCTGCCTGAACAGGCTCAGGTGGCTGCACATTTTGAACGGTCACACTCGTGACAAAAATACCTGCCTTATAACTATCCAAAATCTTTTGAATAGACATATTCAAATCAACTGCCAACTTTTCACGATTCTCGTATAGGACATTGTCCATCTTGCTGCGGCCAACGATTTCTCGAACAGCCGTCTCTGCAGCCTGAACAACAGCAGCATCAGGGTCTTTATTATTAAATAAATATTCCGTCGCATCTTTAAGACGGTATTGCACAGCGAAGCGCACATCAATAATGTTTTCATCTTCAGTCAACATCGATGAGTCTTTTAAATTCGACGCCTTAATAACCGTTGACCTACCCACCTCAACGGATCGAATAGCCGATAAATTGACTACTTCATGTGTTTGCAATGGCCAAGGCATACGCCAGTTAATACCAGGTCTCGTTGTATAGCTATATTTACCAAACTGGAGCACAACACCTGTTTGCCCCTCTTGAATCATAAAAAAGCCACTAAACAACCAAACTACTAAAACAATTGTTAAAACAACACCTAAACCAAAACTAGGCTTCATACCTTCGCCACTTGGCTTTTTGCTACTTGGAGGTTGCTTGCTACCACCCTTCTTACCCTTGAACAGATCGTTCAAACGACCATTAAAATCTTTCCATAGCTCATCCAAGTCAGGTGGACCATCTTGTTTTTGAGGTTGACGAGGATTCTCCTCAGGACGAGGTGCGCCAGCATTTTTATCATCACGACCACGATTAGGGTCTGATTGATGGTTATTACCCCAACCGGGGTCATTCACCGAAAATATTTCTAATAATTTACGCATCGTTGGGAGAATAAAGTCCTGTACGAGTATGAAAAACATCTAACGATTCCCAGCGTTTAGCTGGGGCCTGAGATTCCATTTCTGCTACTGAAGGAACTTCCTCTACAGGAGCCTTCATTCTATCAGTGTTCTTAGCAAAATCAGCCAATGTTTGCCTAAGCAAATCTAGGCCGATACCTTCCTTAGCAGATATATAAATAGCTGTTGGCTTACCCTCACGGTCATAGCGAAGCACTGGGCCTCTCTCCATTAGCGCAGGAACTTGATCGATCTTATTAACCACAATCAATTGAGGGCTTTGATCAGCCCCAATTTCAGCTAAAACCTTATCCACCTCAATCATCTGCTGCTCACGATCAAAACTAGAGGCATCAACCACATGAAGCAATAAATCTGCTCGTACTGTCTCATCCAAGGTAGCCCTAAAAGCTTCCACCAATTGATGAGGTAAATCTCTAATAAAACCAACCGTATCTGAAATGACTGCATTTCCGATCTCAGGCAAATAAACACGACGAGAAGTGGTATCTAAAGTAGCAAATAACTGATTGGCCGCATAAGTTCCCGCCTTGGTTAAAGCATTAAATAATGTTGATTTTCCCGTATTGGTATACCCCACCAATGAAATAGAGAAAACATCCCTTCTTTCTCTAGATCGTCTTTGCGTTGCCTGTTGCCGCTGTAGTTTTTCAAGCTCAGCCTGCAAGCGCTTTGCTTTATTTTCAAGCATGCGGCGATCCAACTCCATTTGAGTTTCACCAGGACCGCCACGCATACCAATACCACCTTTTTGACGCTCTAAATGGCTCCAAGCCTTAACTAACCTTGAGACTTGATATCTAACATTGGCCAACTCAACCTGAGTTTTACCCACATGACTTTTAGCTCTTTGAGCAAATATATCCAATATCAGACCGGTTCTATCGACCACATGGCAGTTGAGATGACGCTCTAAATTTCTTTGCTGAACCGGTGATAGCGCATGATTAAAAATAACCACATCCACATCATTTGCTTCCATTTGCTCACGCAACTCAGTCGCCTTACCAGACCCCATATATAAAGCTGGATCAGGCTTTGCTCTCTTCGCAATCATAGTCATAACGGGTTGTGATCCAGCACTCGAGGCAAGCAAACTGAGCTCAGCCATACTATCGGCAAAGTCAGGCTTGCCACCAGGATCAATTCCAACCAGGGCGGCTTTAGCAGGCTGCATAGCTAATTAAGACGCAGGCGTTTCCTCATCAACACGGAAGCCCACTGCTCGAGCAGGGACTACTGTTGAAATCGCATGCTTGTAAACCATTTGAGTCACGGTATTACGTAACAAAATAACGTACTGATCAAAAGACTCAACATTACCCTGCAACTTAATACCATTCACCAAGTAAATAGATACAGGGATATGTTCTTTACGCAAAGCATTCAAAAATGGGTCTTGTAAAAGCTGATTTTTATTGTTGTTCATATTCGCTCCTTCTTTCTTTTTAATGGTTTGGAGTCTTGCTTTTTTACTAAATTAAAACTGATAAATCTTTATACAACATCACAAGTGTAACGAAGCTGTAAAAAAATGCTACTTACCCTTCTTTTTACTGTTCTTATCCTGATTCACGAAAGGGTTTTGGCCCGTTCTAAATTCCAAACGCAAAGGAGTTCCTCTCAGTTTAAAGGCCTCTCTAAAACGCCCCTCCAAGTAACGTCTATAACTATCAGTCACACCACTTAAGGCATTACCGTGGATAACAACAATCGGCGGATTCGATCCACCCTGGTGGGCATAACGCATTTTTGGCCTAGACATCCCCACACGTTTAGGCTGCTGAAACTCAACCGCTTCCTCAAGAATGCGAGTTAATTTAGGCGTTGGTAACTTCATCATTGCAGCCGCATAAGCAGCATCAACATCCTTAAATAATTCTTTAATGCCAAATCCCTTAATAGCTGAAATAGGATGCACATTAGCAAAATCTAAGAAACGTAACTTTCTTGCGATGTCATTTCTGGCACGCTCTTTTTGATAATCATCCATGCCGTCCCATTTATTAACAGCTAATACGAGCGCGCGGCCTGCATCCACAATAAACCCTGCGATATGCGCATCTTGCTCAGAAATATCCTGCTGGGCATCTAGCATCAAAATAACAACGTTTGCATCGGCAATTGCTTGCAAGGTTTTAACGACTGAAAACTTTTCAATCGCCTCAAATACCTTGCCACGTTTACGCAAACCAGCCGTATCAATCATGATGTAAGGCTTACCACCACGCACAAATGGCACTTCAATCGCATCACGAGTAGTACCAGGCATATCAAAAGCGATGACGCGCTCTTCACCAATTAAGCTATTGATAAAAGTAGACTTCCCCACATTCGGACGACCCACGACCGCAATTCGCATCGGTTGGTTAGTTTTATCAACTTCTTCTGGCTCATCCGGAATACCCAAAGCATCCAATGCTTCATCGATCATGGCACGTACACCATCACCATGCGCAGAAGAAATCGCCTGAGGCTCACCTAAACCTAATTCATAGAATTCAGCAGAAACTGTGGCATGAGACATACCCTCTGCTTTATTCACTGCCAAAATGACTGGCCGCCCTGTCTTACGGAGAAAATCAGCGATCACTCGATCCTGGGGAGCCATACCTAAACGGGCATCCACCAAAAAGATCACAATATCAGCTTCAACTACAGCCTGTTTTGTCTGCTTGGCCATTTCAGCCAAAATGCCTGTCTTGGCTACAGGCTCAAAACCACCCGTATCAATACAAATAAACTCACGATCACCCATGCGACCGTTACCGTAATGGCGATCACGTGTTAAACCAGCGAAGTCAGCCACCAACGCATCGCGTGAACGTGTCAAACGATTAAAGAGCGTTGATTTTCCAACGTTAGGACGGCCAACAATGGCAATAACTGGTTTCATAAACTTCTTTGCTTTTCCAAGCTGAAATAAAGAGAGTTACCCCTCTTTATTCAATCTTTATTTTTTATTCTTTTGTTGTTTTTAATTTAATTAGGGCGATAAGCAGAAAGTGATCCGCCACGCGTTTGAACAATCAATAAACCATTAGCCACAATCGGAGCTGCATCAACCGGACTGCTATCCACACGCACACGAGCAATCACCTTACCACTTGTTTGCTCTAAAAAGTGTAAATACCCCTGTTTATCGCCCATCACAACTACTCGGCCAACTGCTAAAGGCTCCCCAAGATCACGCCAAGTCATGGTGTCATTACGCCAAACCTCAACACCATCATCAGCTCTATAAGCAACTACATGAGATTTTTCATCAGCTGCGAATACAAAATCCTGAGACTGCGCCGTACCTGTAAAGCTTGAAAAATCCTTACCCCAAGTGAATGTACCGCTATTCAAATCACCACAGCCAATACGACCTTGGAAAGCAACAGCGCATAAACGACGACCCAATAGAGTTGGTCGAGCTGAAACATCAGTCATACGCTCAATCTCTGAAAAGCCTTTTGGAAAAGCTAACGAAGTCTCCCAAAGCACATTTCCTGTAGTAGCGCCAATCACACCAATTTTGCCGCCAGAAAATCCAGTAACAAACGCATCAGCTGCCACTGGCACCATCGCGAAACTAGTTCTAAGCGCTAAAGCAGTTTGCGGTCTAGCGTAAGACCAACGACGCTTACCAGTTTTAGCATCTAAACCAACAAAGCGATTATCAATTGTTCGGATAATGGCAAAGCCATCCATCACCAAAGGTTCAGTTAAAACCTCACTACCAATCTTTTCTTCCCAAATTTTTTGCCCATCTGCGTCATAAGCGTAAACAGTACCTTTAGCGGTTCCCACCACCACTACCGTACCATCGCTACCAGGTCCTGAAGACAAATCACTAGGAGCTCTAACCTCCCAAACAACTTTCCCAGTCAAGATGTCAATCTTGCTTACACGGCCATTGCCGGCAGAGGTATAAATATAGTCACCCGCCACTACTGGACGCATCACAAATGTATCGGATTTGCCAACACTTGTAGACCAAACAGAATCTACAGTAATTTTTTGCTCACCAATACTTACTAGCGAAGCTGCTTCACGTTTATTAGTACTAGAGCAAGCTCCTAATACCAAGGCTGATGTAATCGATGCTAAGCAAATAACTTTAATCAATATATGGCGCATTAAAGACCTCCTACAGCATCTAATTTAACTTTTAATAAACGCTTAGCTTCATCGGGAACTTCTTTGTTCTTAGATAACAGCTCCCAAGCTTCTTGATAGGCTTTGCGCGCTTCAGCATTTTTTTGTTGAGCCAATTGAATATCTCCACGGCGCTCTAACAACAATGGCATAAAAGGTTTTGATACAGAACCAGATGCCACTTTATCTGCACCAGCAAAATCACCTTTATCAATCAACAAAGAAATTAAACGTACTTTCGCTAAATCAGCATGCGCCTCGGACTTAGCTTTATCAGCAGTCCAACGCAATTGCTTTTCTGTATTAACCATATCACCAGCGGCATTAGCAACCTGAGCTGCAACAAGCCCCGCCATACCAGCATAGCTAGTCGATGAAAATTGATCTTGAATATCTGCAGCAGCTCTTAAAACTCCAGCAGCATCTTGTTTTTGAGCTGAGACCAATAATGTGTCATAAAGCTTACTAGCATTTTCAGACTGGCGATTAGTCCACCAACCCCATCCAGCATAAAGTGCATAAATCAATAAAGCTGATGCAACACCAGCAATTAGCCACTTACCATATTGTTTCCACCAAGCCTTAAACTCAGCCAACTGTTCTTGTTCTTCTAAATTAAAGTGCATAGCCCTAACCGTTTATTCTGAAATCGAAACCAATTGATTGATAACCTCATCAACCAAACCATCAATCGCTACTGTCATTTGCTGACCGTCTCGACGTAAATCTTTTAACTGCGCCTGCCCAGCTGCCAACTCATCTGGCCCGATGATAACGGCATATGCCGCACCGCTACTATCTGCTTTTTTCATTTGAGACTTAAAGCTAGCAGCCGCTCCATCCGGTGAACAATGTAAAACAACCTCTATCCCAGCACCGCGCAACCTTTCTGCCACCACCATAGCAGCTTCCAATGTATCACCTGCTTGATGCAAAACATATACATCACAAATATTAGCAACATCAGAAGTCAAACCCTGTTCTTTCATGAGCTCAATCACACGCTCCATGCCCATCGCCCAACCGCAGGCGGGTGCAGGCTTACCACCCATCTGAGCAATCAATGGATCATAACGACCCCCACCAGCAACAGTGCCTTGAGAGCCCAATTGATCAGTCACCCACTCAAAAACAGTTAAATTGTAATAATCCAAGCCTCTCACAAGACGCGGATTAATCTTAAATGGCAAATTATTAGCTTTTAGTAAACGTTGAACACCCTCAAAATGTTTTAAGGATTCTTCGCCTAAATAGCTCAATAATTGCGGGGCCGACTCAACGATCGGTTTCATAGCTGGATTTTTACTATCCAAAATTCTCAAAGGATTCGTCAATAAACGGCGCTTAGCATCCTCGTCCAAATCAGACTCGTGCTTTTTAAAGTGCTCAATTAAAGCCTCTCGATGTGCAGCGCGTTCATTTGCCTGCCCCAAAGAATTCAACTCAAGACGAATACCCGTTAAACCCAAATCGTCCCATAATCGCTGGCACATCAAAATGATTTCAGCATCAATATCGGGACCAGCAAACCCTAGAGCTTCAATACCTAACTGATGAAATTGACGATAACGGCCACGTTGTGGACGCTCATGTCTAAACATAGGACCGGTATACCAAAGGCGCTTAGGGCCTTCATATAAAAGATTATGCTCAATCACCGCACGAACAGCCGCAGCTGTACCTTCAGGCCTGAGCGTCAACTGCTCACCATTCAAACTATCTTCAAAGGAATACATTTCCTTCTCAACAATATCAGTAACCTCACCAATACCGCGCTTAAACAATGCCGTCTGCTCAACAATTGGCGTACGAATTTGTTGGTATCCATAAGCACGCACTAAACTTTGAATAGATTGCTCCAAATGAGTCCATAACGGAGCCTCTTGCGGAAGCAAGTCATTCATACCTCGAACGCCAGTAATTTTCGTTTGTTTATCTTGGCTCATATCTATTATTTTCTCTGGTAAGTATTTTTCACATACTCATCAACAATCACTTGAAATTCTTTTGCCATGTTATCGCCCCTCAAAGTCTTCACTTTGACACCATCAACAAAAACTGGGGCTGCAGGTGACTCGCCCGTACCTGGTAATGAAATACCAATATTGGCATGTTTACTCTCACCAGGACCATTCACAATGCAGCCCATCACAGCCACATTCATTTCCTCAACACCTGGGTAATCTTTTTTCCATAGCGGCATTTGATGACGCAAATAGCTCTGAATGGTCGAAGCTAACTCCTGAAAATATGTGCTCGTTGTACGACCGCAACCAGGACACGCAATCACCATGGGCGTGAAATGACGCAACCCCATCGTTTGCAAAATTTCCTGAGCGACAATCACTTCGTTTTCCCGTGGCGCACCTGGTT
>Ga0228703_1001660_pt1 | contig 13228 bp, 14 predicted proteins | sample McNCre217_Aug_MG_3_FD_178020 | JGI IMG/M metagenome (GOLD analysis project Ga0228703, IMG submission 178020) | Freshwater microbial communities from McNutts Creek, Athens, Georgia, United States - 29-17_Aug_MG | ecosystem: Environmental > Aquatic > Freshwater > Creek | place: USA: Georgia... | reverse complement strand
CAAGCCCCAAGGGCACAGCTTTTTCGCCTCGCTGCATCAAAGGCACGATGGTGGGCAGGTCCAAACCTGCCGTGAAGTGGTCGCCTTTGGCGCACAGCACACCCACGCGCAAGGCCGGGTCATCCTCAAGCCGTGTGTAGGCTTCGCCGAGTTCACGAAACATTTTGGGCGTGAAGCCGTTACGTTTGGCAGGACGGTTGATGGCGATCAACAGAACATGGCCATCGACCGTACAGTCGATGCTGCCCTCGGGCGATGGGGAAGAGGCTTGCGTCATGAGAGACTCCAAAACATATCAGCAAAAAAAATGGGCATTCGATGCAATGCGACCATCCACAACACACGAAGCGCTTCTTTAAAATATAGCCACTCGGCCAACGCCCCACGCCCCCTAAAAACCCTCGCCAAACCTTTGTCACCTAGAGCTCAGCAGATGGACATCCATGGCTGAGAAAAACCATCCCCATGCACGCCCTATTAAACGCCATCGCCCAAATGGCCTTGCCCACCGATGCACAACGCATTTTTCATGGCCGGGGAGGTTTGCATCCGGGTTGCGAGCATCTGGCGCTCGATGCGTATCCGCCGGTGTTTGTGTTGACAAGTTTTCAAACCCTCAGCGACGAGGCCTTGGCCAGTGTGCACACCGCCCTGGCTGAACGTTGGCAACAGCTGACCCCTGACCAGCCCCTGAACTGGGTCTACCAGTGTCGCCAAACCGGAGAACCCAACACGCGACTGATGACGGGCAGCGTGCCCGAGCCCCATGTGGTGACAGAGCATGGCGCACGTTTTCGGGTCCATGTGCTGAAGGGACAAAACCATGGTCTGTTTCTGGACATGGCCGAAGGCCGACGCTGGGTGCAGCAGCACATCGCGGCGCGCCCACGCACTAAGGTGCTCAACCTGTTCGCCTACACCTGTGCGTTTTCGGTGGTGGCCAAGCAAGCTGGTGCGCGGCAGGTGGTGAATGTGGACATGAGCCATGGCGCCATGGCCGTCGGGCAGCAGAACCACCAACTCAATGGTTTGCTGGATGGCGCGAGTTTTCTGGTGCATGACATTTTCAAGACCTGGGGCAAGATCACCCGCAGCGGTCCTTACGACTTGGTCATCGTGGACCCGCCGAGCTACCAAAAAGGCAGCTTCATCGCCACCAAAGACTATGCGCGTTTGATGCGCCGTTTGCCTGAGCTGTTGGCACCCAGTGGCCATGCCTTGCTGTGTTTGAATGCGCCCGAATTGGGCTTGGCATTTTTGCAAGACCAGATGCAGGCAATGGCGCCTGAGCTGCGCTTTGTCGCTCGCCTGGCCAATCCCGCCACCTTTGCCGATGTGTCTGAAGCACGAGCGCTCAAGGTGCTGGTGTACCAAGCCCCTGCACTGCCCGCACCCACAGTCGCCCACGCGTAACGCAGCTACCTCAGACTGCGTCGATTGCCCCAATATCCTGATCAAATCCTCCCATGAAAACCATCGACACCGCCAACCTGCGCATCGGCTACGAGGAATGGAATCCGCAAGCCCCCTTTGCTGTCATCTTGCTGCATGGCTGGCCTGACAGCACGCGCAGCTGGGCCCAGGTCGCCCCTGAATTGGCCCAGCAGGGATGGCGCGTCCTCGTGCCCGCGTTGCGGGGGTTTTTGCCCACGCAGTTTTTGAATGTCAACACACCGCGCACCGGTCAACTCGCTGCGCTGGGACGTGATCTGCTGGAATTCATCGACGCCTTGCAGCTGCAACGCCCTGCACTCGTAGGCCACGATTGGGGCGCGCGCGCAGCGGCCAATGCCTGTGGTTTGCGCCCTGGGGTGGCCAGCCATCTGGTGTTGCTCTCGGTCGGATATGGCACCAACTCGCCCGATCAGAACATCGACTTTTTGCACGCCAAAAATTATTGGTACCACTGGTTCATGGCCACCGCCAAAGGCGAAAGCCAGATTCGCACCAACCCTAAAGGCTTTGTGCAAACCATGTGGGACACATGGTCACCCCCTGGCTGGTATACGGCTCAGGAGCTCGACAGCACGTGGGCGGCAATGGACCATGCAGATTGGTTAGACATCACCCTGCATTCCTACCGTCACCGTTGGGGCCATGCACCCAGCGACCCACACTATGCGGCCGACGAGGCGGCGTTGCACCCCGCCCCTGTGCTGGATGTGCCCACCCTGGTGCTGCACGGCGCGGCAGACACGGTCAACGAACCCAGAACCTCCGAAGGCAAGGAACAGTTCTTCCGCAACACCTACCAACGCACGCTCTTGCCGGGGTTGGGGCACTTTCCGCAAAGAGAAAACTCAGGTGCAGTAGCAAATGCTCTGATTGAATTTTTGAAAACTGTGCAGCCCGCTGGCACTCAGGCCTGAATCGGCAGACCCACCAGACGCTCGAGCTCGGCGTGTGACAAGCCATCGACCTTGTCGATCAACTGCAAACCTTGTGGTGTGCAGGCCAGTGTGGCCAAGTCCGAATAAATGCGTTTCACGCAGCCCAGCCCCGTGAGCGGATAGGTGCATTGCGCCACAACTTTGCTCTCGCCTTTTTTGGTCAGCAAGTCCATCATGACCCAAGTTTGCTTGGCCCCCACAGCCAAGTCCATGGCGCCGCCCACAGCAGGAATCGAACCTGGCTCGCCTGTACTCCAGTTGGCCAAGTCACCCGTGGCTGAGACCTGGAACGCACCCAACACACAAATGTCGAGGTGACCACCACGCATCATGGCAAAGCTGTCGGCATGGTGAAAATACGCGCCGCCCGCCAACAAGGTGACAGGTTGTTTGCCCGCGTTGATGAGGTCGTAGTCTTCCAACTCAGGCGTGGGTGCGGGCCCCATGCCCAAGATGCCATTCTCGCTGTGCAACACAATTTCTAAACCTGCCGGTATGTGGTTGGCCACCAAGGTGGGTTGACCAATGCCGAGGTTCACATAGGCGCCTTCAAAAATGTCTTGCGCCACGCGTTGGGCGAGTTCGTCTTTGCTGCGTTTGGTGTAGTTGCTCATGCTGTTCTCTACCTCAAGCGGATTTGAAGCCACCGGCCTGTGTGGCCGAGCGGGCAATCTTGACAATGTGGCTGACGTGGATGCCTGGTGTGACGATGGTCTCAGGGTCGAGGCTACCGAGTTCGGCAATCTCGTGCACGGTGGCGACCGTACGCTTGGCCGCCGTGGCCATGACGGGCCCGAAGTTGCGAGCAGCTTTGCGGTAAATCAAATTGCCCCAACGGTCGCCTGCCTCGGCTTTGATGAGTGCCACATCGCCGTAAATAGGGTATTCGAGCACATAGTGTTTGCCGCCAATTTCACGCGTTTCTTTGGGACTGCCGTCGTTGTGTTTGGCCAGCGCTGTGCCATAGCCCGTGGGAGTGAAGAAGGCCCCCACACCGGCACCTGCGGCACGCAAGCGTTCGGCCAGGTTGCCTTGCGGCACCAATTCGAGTTCCAACTTGCCAGAGCGGTAGAGCTCGTCGAACACATACGAATCGGCTTGACGCGGAAAGCTGCACACGATCTTGCGCACGCGCCCCATTTTGAGCAGTGCGGCCAAGCCGGTGTCGCCATTGCCCGCGTTGTTGTTGACCACGGTCAACTCGCGTGCGCCTTGGTCAATCAAGCCGTCGATGAGTTCATTCGGAATACCGGCTGTGCCAAAGCCACCGATGAGCACGGTGGCTCCGTCTTGAATGCCCGACAAAGCCTCGGCCATTGAGGCGGCGATTTTGTTAATCACGCAGCAACTCCTGAAACAGGTGACATGGAAAATAAGAGGTTCGGCAGATGCCGATCAGTACAGCGCCAACACGTAGAGGTAAATCACTGCGGCATAGCCCAGCGCCCAAAACGCCGAGCGCAAAGTGGCTTTGTCGGTGATGTAGCAAGCGATATAAGCCACCCGCATGGCCACAAAGAACCACCCCACGCTTTCTAATAGGTCACCATCGGCACCGCCCAAGGACGCAAGCATCACACCCACAGCAAAAAACGGAAACGCTTCAAAGCAGTTTTGCTGTGCGGCATTGGCACGGGCGCGAAAGCCTTCTTGATTGGCCATCCAAGCACGGGGGTTGTGGTTGTCGTAGCCCTGTGCGCCCCACTTCGCAATGACGGCGCAAATCATGGGCATGAAGCCCGCGATCAGGATGGCAAAAACAAGGGTGTCGAGCTGTGTTTCAAATCGCATGATGGGTCTTTCTGTGTTTACTCAGGTTAGAGGGCGTGGTCGCGAAGACTTTGCTCTATTTTGTCAGTCAATGACTTCAAATCACACCTTGCGCATGCAAAGCCGACACTTGATCGGCACTGAGCCCCAGCAAGCCTGTCAATACCTCGTCGGTGGCTTCACCCAAGGTGGGCGGCACATGACGAATGGGCAAGCGTTCGCCATCCATGCGGTAAGCGGGTGCCATGATGTGGGTGTGCCCCGCCACAGGATGAGGCTGCTCGGTCACCATGCCGCCACGCACCGCGCGCTCAGACGTCAAGGCCTCGTACAAGCCCAAGACCTCGCCACACGGAATGCCCGAAGCAGCCAGCCGCTTCAACAGCACAGCACGTGGACGGCTCTTGAGTTCGCTCAGAATCTCGGGCACCAGCACGTCGCGGTTTTGACCGCGCACCAAATTGGTTTTGAAGCGCTCATCATCGGCCAGATCGGGGCGTTCAATCACCTCGCGGCAAAAACGTTCGAACTGAGCGTTGTTGCCCACCGTGATGACCAAGGGGCCATCTGCCGCATCGAACACGCCGTAGGGCACGATGGACGGATGCGAATTGCCATAGCGTGGTGGATCTTTTTGCAGCAACATGGCTTCCAAACCGCAGTACGCGGTGAGCATCAGGCCGCAGTCAAACAAAGCCATCTCGATGTTGCGACCTTGCCCAGTGTTTTGTCGGGCAAACAAAGCCGCCAGCACGGCTTGCGCAGCATGCATACCCGTGAACAAGTCGACGGCAGCCACGCCAAACTTCAACGGCGCTTGCGTGGGTTCGCCATTGATGGCCATCAAGCCAGCCTCGCCTTGCACCACCAAGTCGTAGCCGGGACGCGCCGCCTCAGGACCTACACGGTCATAGCCCGAGACCGAGCAGTAAATGATGTCGGGTTTGACGGCCTTGATCTGTTCGTAGCCCAAGCCCATTTTTTCGGCGCCGCCAAACTTGAAGTTTTGCAACACCACATCGCATTGCTTGGCCAGCTCCAGCACCAGGGCTTGGCCTTGAGGCGTCTGCAAATCCACCGTGATGGAGCGCTTGTTGCGGTTCATGCTGTTGAAGTAGGCAGTCTCCGTCTTGCCCACACGCAGGCCCCAATCACGGGTGTCGTCGCCACGTTGGGGATGCTCCACCTTGATCACTTCAGCGCCAAAGTCACCCAAGACTTGACCGCACAAAGGCCCCGCCAAGACCCGCGACAGGTCCAACACCCTCACACCGTTCAAAGGCAGTGTCATGTTTTGCTCCGTTATTCCAAAATTAGAGAATCAGTTTTGCGAAATTCTCGCCACAACAAATACAAACCACTCAGCACCACAACACAGGCCCCCAAGGCCACGGCGCTGTCAGGTATTTGACCAAACACCAGCCAGCCACCCAAGGTCATGTAAATGATTTGCTGGTACAAAAATGGGCCAAGCACTGCGGCCGTGGCGTAGCGATGCGCCATGGCCGATGCCATGTGACCCAAGCCACCGCTCAACCCTGCGGCCAGAACAATCAACCATGTTTGCCAGTCTTGGGGCGTCTGCCAATGCAACAAGGCAAGAGGTGCAAGCAACAAGGTCGGCACAGCAGCTGACGCCAGTTGTGTGACCACGGGATGGTCGCTGCTGACCAAACGACGCGTCATCAAATTAAAGCCCGCATACAAACAAGCGTTCATGATGCTGAGAAAAATGGCCGGATGAAAGCCATGGCTGCCAGGACGAATGATGACCAAAACACCTAAGAAACCAATGCAAATGGCAATCCAACGCTTGGTGTCCAGCTTTTCACCGAGATGCCAGGCAGAAATCAAGGCAATCAAGATGGGCACAGAGAATTGAACCGCGCCTGTCTCAGCCAATTGCAAATACTGCAGGGCAAAGAAGTTCATCGCGGTCATCAAGGCCAACATGACGCCGCGCAGCAATTGCAAGCGCGGGTTACTGACCACAAACAAACGCCTCCCCATGGAAGGCATGAATATGGCAGTGGTCAAGAGGGTGTGGACCAAAAACCGCAGCCACACCACTTGAAACACAGGCAAGGTTTGCACCAACCATTTGGCACTGGTGTCTAACACGGCAAACATCAAAGTGGTCACGGTGACCAAGGCAATACCGATTTGGCGGTGACGGGCGGTATCGCTTAAGAGGTGTGACATGGGCTCATTGGTATGACGTTTGGTACTGAGCGCCATTGTCGCCGACAGATCAGCCCCTCGAAACCGCTCGGCGATGCAAGGCCAGCTGTGCCATCAAGCCGCAGACGGTGAACGCCAACATCAACAACCCTAAATTGACCGCGTTGTCGTGCGACACCCACCCCACCCAAGCACCGCCAACCGCCCCAGTCAATTGCTGCATCAGTCCAGCCACGGCCGCAGCCGAACCAGCCAGTGCGGGCACCACACCCACCGTGCCAGCCAGCGCCGGGGGATTCAAAAAGCCATGGCCCAAGCCCAACAACATCAGCGGCACAGTGAACGCCCAGGGTGAATTCACACCTGAGAAGCCGAGCAGCAAGAGCAGCGTCAATCCGCTCAGTGCCGACACTTGCCCCCACACCATCATGCGTCGCTCGCCTACGCGATGGATCAGGTGGCTGGTGATGAAGTTGCCTGCAATGTAGGTGATGGGCACGCACATGATGTACCAGCCCACCCCTTCAGGGCCAACGCCGTAAGCGCTCAACACAATGGGCGCGCCCGCCAAGAAGATATAGAAGGTCGACGTCGTCATCGCCAGGATGACGACATACAAAACAAAGTCTCGTTCGCGCATCAAACGGCGGTACGCGCTCAGCATGTGCGCCAACCAATGCGTGTCATGCGTGGTGGTGTGCACCAGCACAGGCAGACCGCGCCACGTGGCCCCCATCAGCAACGCAGACAGCACAGCCATCACCACAAAATTACCCTGCCATCCCAGGTGCACGTGAATTTGCCCACCAATGATGGAGGCAATCGGCGGGCACAGGCCCAAAGCCATGCCGATGTAGGCCATCACGCGGGTTCGCTCTGCCCCCTGAAACAGGTCTTGCACCATGGAGCGACCTATCACCATGCCTGCCGCACTGCCTGCCCCTTGCACGGCACGGGCCATAGACAGCATCCATAAATTGGTCGACACCGCGCAGCACACCGACCCTAGCAACGCGAGCAACAAGCCGATTAACAACACAGGCTTGCGCCCGTAGCGGTCTGACAAAGGGCCATACAACAACTGAAACGCGCCGTAGGCCACGACATAAAAACTGAAGGTGAGCTGCACCTCGGCTTGGGTGGCTTGAAAAATCTGACCCCACTCTTGCATCGAGGGCAAACAAATCGTCATCGCGATGAGGCCAAACGAGATTTGTGCAATCAAATTGGCGATGAGTTGCTTGTGACTTCTGGAGTCGGCGGTCGTGGCAGATGAGGTCATGGGCAACCATTCTGACAAACCTCGGGGCAGGTTGATGTCGTCGCCAGAAAATAAAAAATGCGCACCAATGCGGCGACTGTGGTCGATGAGTTTCTCGAACCCGAGGACATCTGAAACAAAAAAGCCACCCGAAGGTGGCTTTTTGATTGGGTAATTTTGGTGGGCAGTACAAGTTTCGAACTTGTGACCCCTGCAGTGTGAATGCAGTGCTCTACCCCTGAGCTAACCGCCCTTATCCATCGCTGGAAAGACCATGATTATGCCACAAAATTTGACGCATTTCGCCAAACTGTTTTTCCGTTGCTGGCTTTATCGAGTTGGGTCAGCACATCCTCGTGTTGGGACAGCTCTTGCTCGGACGCCGCAATCACCGGCAAGCTGATGTGGCGCAGGTCCACGGCCTCGGTGCTGCGCGTGTCGGCGTCGCCCGTTTCGACATCCATCAGCAAGGCATCTTGGCCGCGCGTCATATTGATGTAAACGTCGGCCAGCAACTCGGCATCGAGCAAGGCGCCGTGGAGCGTGCGACCGGAGTTGTCGACTTCCAAGCGGTCGCACAAGGCATCGAGCGAGTTGCGCTTGCCGGGGAACATTTCTTTGGCCATCACCACGGTGTCGGTGACGCTACCGATGTAGGTACGCAAAGGTTGGCGGCCTACGAGTTCAAGCTCTTTGTTCAAGAACCCGATATCAAATGGCGCGTTGTGGATGAGGATTTCGGCACCTTCGATGTAGGCCAAAAATTGGTCTACCACCTCGCCAAACTTGGGTTTGTCGCTCAAGAACTCCGAGGTCAAGCCGTGCACACGTAACGCACCTTCATCACTTTCTCGCTCTGGATTGAGGTAGAGGTGAAGGTTGTTCCCCGTGAGCTTGCGATGCAGCAGTTCGACGCATCCGATCTCAACAATGCGGTCACCGTTCTCTGCAGACAAGCCCGTGGTTTCAGTATCTAGAAAAATCTGGCGCATGGTCAGTGGTTTTCTTTGGCGTGGTTGATGGTGTACTTTGGAATCTCCACCACCAAGTTTTGCTGCGCCACAATGGCTTGGCAACTCAAGCGTGAATTGGGCTCCAATCCCCAGGCGCGGTCGAGCAAGTCGTCTTCGTTTTCATCGGCTTCATTCAAGGAGTTGAAACCCTCGCGCACGATGACGTGGCAGGTCGTGCAGGCGCAGCTCATGTCGCAGGCGTGTTCGATGTTGATGTGGTTTTCCAACAGCACTTCGCAAATGGTGCTGCCAGCCGTAGCTTGCAGTTCAGCACCCTGTGGGCAGAGTTCGGCATGGGGCAAGATTTTGATGACGGGCATTTAAATGTTCTCGATGTTTTGTCCAGCCAAGGCGTGTTGAATGCCTCGGTTCATGCGTTGGGCCGCAAAGGCTTCGGTGCCTTTGGCCAGCGCTTCGGTGATGGCTTCAATGGCGGCTGCGTCTTCGAGCTTTTTGGCGTCTAGCGTGGCAGCCATCAATCCGTCAATGCGCGCACGATCTTCGGCAGACAGCAAATCGCCATCGGCTTGCAGCGCGCTTTGCGTGGCCAACCACATGCGGTCGGCATCCACACGGGCTTCGACCAAAGCGCGAGCTTTGATGTCTTGCTCTGCGGTCTTGAAACTGTCTTGCAGCATGGCGGCAATTTGGTCGTCAGATAAACCATAAGAAGGCTTGACGGTGATGTTGGCGGCGACGCCACTGAGCTGCTCGACCGCGCTCACGCTCACCATGCCATCGGCATCGACGGTGAAGGTCACGCGAATGCGTGCAGCACCTGCGGCCATGGGCGGAATGCCGCGCAACTCAAAGCGCGCCAGGCTGCGGCAATCGGCCACCATGTCACGCTCGCCCTGCACCACATGCAAAGCCAAAGCGGTTTGGCCGTCTTGGTAGGTGGTGAAGTCTTGCGCCATCGCTGTGGGAATGGTTTGGTTGCGTGGCACGATGCGCTCGACCAAACCTCCCATGGTTTCAATACCCAGCGACAACGGAATCACATCGAGCAAGAGCAACTCACCATCGGGGTTGTTGCCAGCCAGTTGATTGGCTTGAATGGCGGCGCCTAGGGCCACCACTTCGTCGGGATTGAGGTTGTTCAAGGGCGCGCAGCCCAAGAGGTCAGCCACGGCCTGCTGCACGTGTGGCATGCGCGTCGAGCCACCCACCATCACCACACCTTGGATGTCATCTTTGCTGAGCTTGGCATCGCGCAAGGCTTTGCGCACGGCGGACAAGGTGCGCTGGGTCAACGCGGCAGTGGCCGCTTCAAACTCAGTGCGTGTAACGGTGTGGCTCAGTGTGCCACTCGACAAGGTCACGTCAAACGTGGCGCTGCCAGCGGCAGACAAGGCTTCTTTGCAAGCACGCGCTGCCACCAACACATTGGATTTATCGGCTGGGGTGGTGATGGCGCAGCCAGTTTGCGCTTGCACCCAATCGACCAAGGCGCGGTCGTAGTCGTCGCCGCCCAAAGCCGAATCGCCGCCGGTGGCCAGCACTTCAAACACACCACGCGTCAAACGCAGAATCGAAATATCAAAGGTGCCGCCACCGAGGTCATACACGGCGTACACGCCTTCGCTGGCTTGGTCTAGGCCATAGGCAATGGCCGCAGCGGTGGGCTCGTTGATGAGGCGCAGCACGTTGATGCCCGCGAGTTGCGCGGCATCTTTGGTGGCTTGGCGCTGGGCATCGTCAAAGTACGCAGGCACGGTAATGACTGCGCCGTACAAATCGTCGTTGAAGGTGTCTTCGGCGCGAAAGCGCAAGGTAGCCAAAATTTCGGCACTCACTTCAACGGGGGACTTCTCACCCACGCGGGTTTGAATGGCCAACATGCCGGGCTTGTCGACCAAGACATAGGGCAATTGGTCACGGTTGGCGATGTCGGCCACAGCGCGGCCCATGAAGCGCTTCACAGACACCAAGGTGTTTTGTGGGTCTTGGGCCTGCGCGGCCAACGCAGCACGGCCAATTTGGCGGCCATCGTTCTCAAGGTAGCGCACAGCCGACGGCAAGATGACATGCCCTTCGCCATCGGGCAGGCACTCAGCCACGCCGTTGCGCATAGCAGCCACGAGCGAGTGGGTGGTACCTAAGTCAATGCCCACCGCGATGCGTCGCTGGTGCGGGTCTGGCGCTTGGCCAGGTTCGGAAATTTGTAACAACGCCATAGGTGTGTATTGTCGCTTTTAGGAGGCGTCTAGATGGTCGATTCGGGCTTCGACATCACGCAAAAACTTCTCGATGAACATCAGCCTCCTCACTTGCTGCGCGGCTGCGGGCAGGTCGTGTGCGGTGTCAATCAGTTGCGCGCATTGCTGCAACGCGGTTATGTGAGCTTGCTGCACATCGTCATGCAAGGCTTCGAGCGCAGCCACATCGGCGGCCTCGTCCATGGCCTCGCGCCATTCCATTTGCTGCATCAAAAATGCGGCGGGCATGGCGGTATTGTTCTCGGATTGAATGGGCGCACCGCCTAGTTCGCACAAATAGGCGGCGCGGCGCATCGGGTCTTTCAGGCGCTGGTAGGCCTCGTTGATGCGCACCGACCATTGCATGGCGACGCGTTGTGCCGCCGCACCTTGAGAGGCAAATTTGTCAGGGTGGGCTTCGCGTTGCAAGTCTTTCCAACGCGCATCCAGCTGGGCGCGATCCTGTGCAAACTGCACAGGCACACCAAACAATTCAAAGTCGCTGACCGCGAGCTGCGCCGACAACGGCAGGGCCGGTTCGCTCACGTCAGGCCTCGCTTTAAATACGGAACGATTCACCGCAACCGCAACGGTCACGTTCGTTGGGGTTGAGGAATTTGAAGCCTTCGTTCAAGCCTTCACGCACAAAGTCAAGTTGCGTGCCGTCGATGTAGGCCAAGCTCTTGGGGTCGATCAAGACCTTCACGCCGTGGTCTTCAAAAATCACGTCTTCTGGCTCTTGCTCGTCGACATATTCAAGCTTGTAGGCCAAGCCCGAGCAGCCCGTGGTCTTGACGCCCAAACGCACGCCCACGCCCTTGCCGCGTTTGGCAAGGTAGCGGGTCACATGTCGTGCCGCGGCTTCAGTCAGTGTGATCGCCATGGTGTTCTTCTTTGATTAAGCAGCGGTGGCGTGTTTCTTTTTGTAATCATCCACAGCGGCCTTGATGGCGTCTTCGGCCAAGATGGAGCAGTGAATCTTCACAGGCGGCAGCGCCAGCTCTTCGGCGATTTCGCTGTTTTTCAAAGCCGCTGCTTCGTCCAAGGTTTTGCCCTTGACCCACTCGGTCACGAGTGACGAAGAGGCAATGGCGGAACCACAGCCGTAGGTTTTGAAACGTGCATCTTCAATCACGCCCGTGGTGGGGTTGACCTTGATTTGCAACTTCATCACGTCGCCGCAAGCCGGTGCGCCGACCATGCCGGTGCCCACAGAGTCGTCACCCTTGTCAAAGGAGCCCACGTTGCGGGGGTTTTCGTAGTGGTCAACCACTTTTTCAGAATAAGCCATGGTGAATCTCCTTGATTAGTGCGCAGCCCATTGGATGGTGCTGAGGTCGATGCCTTCTTTGTACATGTCCCACAAGGGGCTCAAATCACGCAGCTTGGCCACGTTGAGGCGGATGGTTTCAATCGCGTAGTCGATTTCTTCTTCGGTGGTGAAGCGACCAATCGTCATGCGCAAGCTGCTGTGCGCCAACTCATCGCTACGGCCCAAGGCGCGCAATACATAACTGGGTTCCAAGCTGGCCGAAGTACAGGCCGAACCCGACGACACCGCCAAGCCCTTGATGCCCATGATGAGCGACTCGCCTTCCACATAGTTGAAGCTGATGTTCAGGTTGTGGGGCACGCGGTGTTCTAAGTTGCCATTGATGAACACTTGCTCCATGTCGTTCAAACCATCGAGCAAACGCTTTTGCAATTTTTGGGCCTTGGCCAAGTCTTGCGCCATTTCGAGTTTGGCCAAGCGAAACGCTTCGCCCATGCCCACGCATTGGTGGGTGGGCAAGGTGCCACTGCGCATGCCACGCTCGTGGCCGCCACCGTGCATTTGCGCTTCCAAGCGCACACGCGGTTTGCGACGCACATACAAAGCGCCAATGCCTTTGGGGCCGTAGGTTTTGTGCGAAGCCAAGCTCATCAAGTCAACAGGCAAGGTGGTCAAGTCAATCGCGACCTTGCCAGTGGACTGCGCCGCATCGACGTGGAAGATGATGCCTTTTTCACGGCACATCGCACCAATGCCAGCGATGTCCTGAATGACGCCAATTTCGTTGTTCACATGCATGACGCTGATGAGGATGGTGTCTGGGCGAATCGCCGCTTTGAGCACATCCATGTTCAGCATGCCGTCTTCTTGCACGTCGAGGTAAGTCACTTCAAAACCTTGACGTTCCAGTTCACGCATGGTGTCGAGCACGGCTTTGTGCTCGGTCTTCACCGTGATCAGGTGTTTGCCTTTGGACTTGTAGAAATGTGCCGCGCCTTTGATGGCGAGGTTGTTTGACTCGGTGGCACCCGAGGTCCACACAATTTCGCGTGGGTCGGCGCCAATCAAGGCCGCCACCTCTTCACGGGCTTTTTCAACCGCGGCTTCTGCTTCCCAGCCCCAGGCATGACTGCGCGATGCCG
>Ga0228703_1001659_pt1 | contig 13229 bp, 12 predicted proteins | sample McNCre217_Aug_MG_3_FD_178020 | JGI IMG/M metagenome (GOLD analysis project Ga0228703, IMG submission 178020) | Freshwater microbial communities from McNutts Creek, Athens, Georgia, United States - 29-17_Aug_MG | ecosystem: Environmental > Aquatic > Freshwater > Creek | place: USA: Georgia... | reverse complement strand
AAAACCGAACCGATTAGAGCGATTTCGATTGGCGATTCCGGGCTTCTCCCCTATGTTGCAGAACTCCCGAACCTCGATCTATATCGTTTGGGAACCCATCTTGGCGCGGCACATGGTATTTCCCAGGAACTCATCAACCGTTATGAGGTTGATTTTGCAGTTCTTCGCGGATACGCCCATGCTGAGGAGCCGATCAGAAAGGCTTTGCGACGCAGGGGACTGGAGTTTGTTTGTGCCGCCGATTTCGGTGACGAATATAGACTCCAGATTTGGTTCAAAAAGTCTTCGTTGGAGCTAAGAGAATTCTGCGATCGAACGAACGCACAGATCGGTGTCGGTGAATGGGCTCTTTTCGTGAAAAATGTGCAGCAGGCACCCTGGTCATTTTGGAAGTAGTTTAGGTAAGAAAGAGTGGTGATTCTGTGACAGTGGTGAAACTTTGGGTCAAGCAACTTCGACTACACCAGTGGTCGAAGAATGCTCTTCTTTTCGTGCCAGTGCTGGCTTCGTTTCAGTTTTTGTCGCTCAGCCATGTGAATCTGTGGAAACTCTTTTTCGCCTTTCTTTCTTTTAGTTTGGCTGCTTCTTCGGTTTACATTTTCAACGACATTTTCGATGTCGAGCACGACAGAGTTCATCCGGTAAAAAAGTTTCGTCCGATTGCGTCTAAACGAATTTCGATTCGCTCAGGCATCTTCGCAGCCATTGCGTCTTTGTTAATAGCTCTCTACCTAGGCTTTCAGACGGGTGAACTGTTTTTGGCAACGCTGGTCATGTACTTGATCGGAACTTTCGCCTATTCGCTCTGGTTGAAGAAGCTTGCCCTGATTGACTGCATCGCACTGGCAGGACTTTACACAATTCGCGTTATCGCCGGTGGTGTTGCATCTTCAATCTCAATTTCATTTTGGCTACTCGCTTTCTCAGCATTCTTCTTTCTGTCCCTTGCTTGGTTGAAGCGCTACGCCGAGCTTGATGCTTCTCAACGTTCCGGCTCCACCACAGCCTCAGGCCGCGGTTATTTGGTAACCGACTTACCGCTCGTGTTGAACTTCGGTGTGGCTTCGGCGTTGATTGCGGTATTGATCTTTTCGCTCTACCTAGACAGTGCGGCAATTCGAACCCAATACGCTCTGCCAGAAATCGGTTGGCTAGCCATTCCTTTCCTCACCTACCTTGTAGGAAGAATGTGGTTCAAAGCCTTCCGCGGTCAGATGAACGAAGATCCGGTGTTGTTCTTATTTAGAGATTTGCCGAGCTTGTTAACTGTGTTTTTGATGAGCCTCGCACTAGTCGTTGCACACGTTGGGCTTGTGAGATGAAGCTAAAGTCATTCGGTGGCGTTACTGCAGAGGTGGCTTCCCTAGAAACTCCCGCATGGCCCGACAAAATCTCAGAAACGGTTGAGGGTTCCGAATTCTTGCCGATTGGCATGAGCAAAAGTTACGGCGATGTGGCCCTCGCAAGTGGCATTAGGCAAGTCAGTTCACTTGGACTAAAAAGGTTGCTCAGCTGGGACGCCAATACCGGTGTACTCGAGTGTGAAGCCGGAGTATTGCTAAGCGAGATCCAGGAGACCTTCGTTTCCCAAGGTTGGATGCTAGCGGTGACTCCGGGCACCTCGTACATCACTGTTGGCGGAGCCGTGGCGAATGATGTCCATGGAAAAGATCACCACTTCACCGGCACCTTCGGCGAACACGTCCTGGGTTTAACTCTCTACCGTTCGAACGGTGAGGTAATCGAATGTTCTCGTAGCCAGAATGTTGAAATGCTTCGTGCCACAATCGGCGGGCTTGGTTTAACCGGATTTATTGCCGCCGTTCGCCTGCAACTTCGCGCAGTTTCCGGGCCATACTTCGACTCCGAAGTAATCCCCTACGGCTCGATTTCGGAATTCTTTGCACTTTCGGAAAGCACTGAAGCGGAAGGCTGGCAAGCATCGGTTTCGTGGTTTGATTGTTCGACATCCAAGGCGGGGCGAGGCTCATTCACCAGAGGTAACCCTTCGCAGCGAAAAGGCGGAGAGCCTACAAATGCGAATGGATCAGGGCTTTCAATTCCATTCACGCCACCATTTTCTCTGGTGAACAAACTGTCTTTAGACATCTTCAATACCGGATACTTTCACCTTCAAAAACGTTTAGCCGGAAAACGAGAAGTTCACTATCGAGAGTTTTATTACCCTCTGGATGGCGTAAGGAATTGGAACCGCATCTATGGGCCAAGAGGCTTCTTTCAGTACCAGTCGGTAATTCCCATGAAGGATGCAGTTTCGGCCACTGAAGAGATGCTCTCGGTAATTCAGAAGTCTGGACAGGGCTCATTTCTAGCCGTACTAAAAACTTTCGCCGATCGTGAGCCGGCGGGATTGCTTTCATTCGCTCGCCACGGAGTAACCCTTGCACTCGACTTTCCGAATCGTGGTGAAGCTTCGGAGAAGCTTTTCAAAGCCTTAGACCAAATTGTCTCCGAAGCTGAAGGAACTCTAAACCCGAGTAAGGACGCCAGGATGAGCCGCGAAATGTTCCAAAAAGGTTTTCCTGGAATTACGGAATTTGCCAAATACCGCGACCCAATGATTTTCTCCAATTTCTCTAGAAGGGTCATCGATTAGTTTGCGCATCGTCATTGTTTCGGCTACCTCGGTAATTGCCCAGAACTGCATAAGGGTATGGGCTGAAACCGGCTCACACACTTTTGAACTTGTTGGTCGTTCACCCGAACGACTGGCGCTGCTTCAATCAGACCTTTCCTTACGGTTTCCAAAATCGAAATTCAACACTTCTACGATTGATTTCGCATCGAGCGAATCGATTGGACATTTAGTGAAGCAGCTGGCTCAGCAACCAATCGACTTGGTATTAGTTGCTCAGGGCTCACTGACCGACCAACGTAAGGCATCAAGCAGCCTTGAATATCTTCAGAGTGAACTTTCACTCAACGCAGTTTCTGCTGCTGTGGTGAGTGAGGCATTTTCTGCAGTTTTGAAAATCCAGGGAGCTGGAACACTTGGTGTCATTGGCTCGGTAGCGGGCGATCGAGGCCGAGCTTACAACTACAGTTACGGAGCCAGTAAAGCATTGCTCGAGACTTACACTCAGGGTCTGCAGCAACGATTCGCCAAAACTCGGGTTGCGGTTTGCCTCATCAAACCCGGGCCAACAGCCACGCCGATGACCGCGGGTCACAAGGGGTCTATGGCAGAACCATACGCTGTGGCCAAGGTCATCGTTGCAGGGCTTGCCGCCAAACGTCGAGTGATTTACGCCCCGAAACTTTGGCGCCTAATCATGTTTGTGATTCGAATGATTCCTTTCTCAATCTTCAAAAAGTTGTCATTCTAGTTACACTCAAACTCATGAAGGGTACGGGTAAGTTCACTCGCTGGGTCGCAATTGTCGCACTCACGGTTACCGCCATCTCCCTAGAAGGCTGCTCGCCAGCCGCAAACAATGCCCCAGACTATTCGGTTCAACCACAGGTAATAGCCGTGGTTGGAGATTTTGGCAGCGGAAGAGCTGCCGAAAGCCGTGTCTCCAAAATGGTTGCCAAATGGAATCCAAGCGTGGTGGTAACTGCCGGCGACAACAACTACACCAAGAAAAGTTATGAGCGGATGGTCAAAAAGTACTATCCGCAACCATTAGTGGCAGCAACCGGAAATCATGATTACCTGGTTGGCATCAACCGCTTTGACAGTTTTTTCAACAAAGATTCGCAGAGCCGAAACTACGTTTACCATGCTGCCTCTGGTGCCGACTTCTTCATCCTGGATAGCACAGCGGGATTGGAATCGAAGACAATACGCAGCCAGCAGGAATCTTGGCTCACTCAGCAGCTGGCGATTTCTAATGCGAACTTCAAAATTGTTGTTCTGCATCACCCGCCATATTCTTCGTCTAAGCATGGCTCAACCAAGGTTTACCAATGGCCGTATGCAGAAATGGGTGCGGATCTTGTTATCAGTGGGCACGACCACACCTATGAGCGCATCGAGCGATGGTCGGGAATTTACATAGTCGACGGAACCGGTGGCGCAAAACTTTATAAATGCAAACCAAAACTTGTTTACGGAAGCCAAGGCTGCGACGACAAGCACTACGGCGCACTATTTTTGTACATAAACGGATACCAGCTCCGAGGCATTTTCAGAGACACCAACGGGCGTGCGCTAGACACTTTTGATGTCATTAAATAGACGTTTCGTTTAGGCTCGAATGATGCGTTACATCCTTTCGAAACTTGGGCTTGGTGCTCTGAGGAACGATCCGGCGGTTAGAGCCATCTCTTGGCAGACCCTGGTGAGTCGAATTGGTAACGGTCTATTTATGACCATCGAAGTTATTTACATGACTCAGGTGGTTCACCTAACCCCAGCAGAAGTTTCGATAGCTCTCGGCATCGGTGGAGCGGTGATGTTGGTAAGTTCGGTGCCTGCCGGAATGCTCGCCGATCGTCTGGGTGCAAAGCGTGTTCTTTTTGGTGCACATGTTATTGAGGCGCTGGCACTCCTTCCACTAATTTTCATCCAGCAGTTCTGGCAGTTGGTGATTATCAACGTCATTGTTGCGGTAGCCGGCACGGTTGGGCACAACTCAACCTCAACGGTAATTTCCACAATGGGTTCAGGTGAAGACAGGGTAACGATTCGCGCAGCCCAAAGAGCCATGGCAAACATGGGAATTGGTTTGGGCACGGTGCTAGCCGGCATCGCACTTTGGCTCGACACCAAGTTGGCGTATCAGCTAACAATTGGTCTAGATTTCCTAATGTTCCTCTGGGCGGCAACTTTCATCTTTCGACTTCCGCATGTGAAACCAACCATCAAAAAGGGTGACGGAATCTCATTGGTGGCATTTCGTGACTGGCGATTTTTGGCAGCCACACTCCTAAACGGCGTGGTTTCGCTTCACTTCCTAATTCAAGGCGTTGCGCTACCGCTATGGATTTTGCACGCAACGGTTGTGCCGAAATGGTGGGTTTCGGTGCTGTTCGTGATCAACACAGTAATGGTTACAATCCTGCAGATTCGCCTGAGTCGTGGAACCGGCGACATCGTGGTGAGTGTGAAAAAGTTTCGACTCGGAACCGCCTACCTACTTTTGTCGTGCCTAATTTACGGTTGGTCTGCTGGTCTTTCACTCTGGGTTTCCGCTGGCATTTTGGCGATTGGCATGATCGTTCACTCCATGGGTGAACTTTATGCGGCTGCCGGTTCTTGGAGTATTGGCTTTGAGTTAGCGGTAGAGAAACACATGGGTCAATACCAAGGTGTTTACTCGCTAGGGTGGGGGCTGGGTGGAACTTTTGGACCTTTATATGTGACTGCGATGGTTCTCGGTCTGGGCATCTACGGCTGGGCAATCATGGGTGCAGTGTTCCTGCTCAGCGGTGTGGTGATGTATTACCTGGTCACGCGTCACCCTAAATTCGCGTCTTAGCGACCGTATTTCTTGAGCAACTGATCTACGTCGTTGCTCTTCGTTGCAATCCAATACTTGACCGAATCGGCACCCCATGAAGGTGCATCTTTAAGGATGCTAGCCACTTTGTCGATTCGACCGTTTAGGTCCATCGTCTTAGCCTTTTTCTTGGTTGCCTTCAGTGCGTCTAAATATTCGTTACGGCAGGGTTTGTAGTTTAGGCATTTCGTAAACATGGTGCCGCGACCCTTGGTTTGTATTTTGAAATTGTCGTAGATCAGTGGGTAGCCGATGGCCGATGCATCCATTTTGAAGTTGTAGGCAAATGATTCATCGGCGCCGGTTGGAAGCATCGAAAATACGCCCATGCTGTCGGAACGCAAGTAGTAGTTGTTGATGATTGCCCCCGAGTAGCTATCCCATGCCGAGATGAAGTTTTCAACTGCCCACATGCGAATCAGCTCGCTACGATCGGTGTAACGATCCATGGCTTCCCACCAGGCGGCTCCGGAGAATTTCTGTATGGCTCCCAGAGCGCGAAGGTCAAGTTTGTTCGGAGTTTTCTTCCAACCCTCTTTAACCTCAAAAACCGTGTTCACACAGTTTTCGCCACCCTTAGAAGCACCGGGACGATTCACATCGGTCCAGTGGTTGCAAGGTTCGTAAAGGTGTTGGGTGCGAGTTTGAAAGTGCCTTTGAAGGAAGACATCGTCATAGGGCTCGATGATTGCGAACAGACCCTTTTCTAAGGTTTGGTTGCCAATCTTCAATGTGACTCTGGCATACCCAACCCGAGGTGCCGGCACTCCCATCGCGTTGTAAAGCTGGTACGCGGTGTATTCGTGAAGCTTGGAGGCGTCCTGAGTCATCGAGTTTAGGGTTAGCGACTTCATCGAGCCGAGGAAAGGTAATTTGAGCGCTCCGTCGAGTTTGAACTTCACACGCAAACTGGGACGATTGCTAACCAGGCTCGGGTTTTGTCTTAGTGTGCTGGTGCCTTTGAGATGAAAGTCGATCGGTAGGTTTTGGTATTGAAGCGAGCCGCTCGGGTTGCTGATTGCGAACCGCGCTGGAACCGAATCCTTAGGGGCGCTGGCAAGTTTGCTGGCCGACTTCGCGGTGATGGAAATAGTTATTCGGCTTACCGACTGATTTGCAAATAGGTCGACTGGCTGATTCTTTGCCTCACTGGGAGGTGCTGCCAACAAGGTCAGGGCGATGGTCGCGGTAGCGAAGATTCCCCTGAGTTTCATTCAACAATCTTAACAACCCAACCTGAGAACTATTTGGGTAGTCTTTTTGCATGATCAACACGGCAGTTGAACGGGCGCGCAAAGCTCAGCTCGAATGGGTAAAAGTTCCAGTCGCGACTCGTGCCTCGATTTTCCGAAAATTCTCAAAGTTGGTGCTTGAACGCCAAGCCGAAATTATGGACATCATTCAGGCCGAGACGAAAAAGAATCGTCTCAGCGCTTTTGAAGAGGTACTCGATACCGCCCAACTCACCCACTACTACGGCCGTCACGCTGCAAAGATTTTGAAGCCGAAACGTCGCAAGGGTGCTTTTCCTTTGCTCACCAAGACTGTTGAAGTAAATCGTCCAATCGGTGTTATTGGGGTCATCACCCCGTGGAACTACCCATTCACTTTGCCTTCGACCGATGTTGCCCCGGCCTTGATTGCTGGGAATGCTGTGGTGCTGTTGCCTGATGAGCTAACCCCTGGCTCGGCCGACATCATGTTGAGGCTGATGCTCGAAGCTGGAATCCCGGAAGGGCTGGTAACGATTGTTCACGGTGGAGGTCGTGTTCACGGCACCGACCTCATTAATTCAGCAGACTTCATCATGTTCACCGGATCAACTGCAACCGGTCGAATTGTGGCAAAGCAGTGCGCCGAAAGACTTATTGGTTTTTCGGGTGAGTTGGGTGGCAAGAACCCGATGCTGGTTTTGTCGGATGCAGATGTTGCCAAAACTGCCCACGGAGCGGTTCGCGCATGTTTTGCAAACAGCGGACAACTTTGCGTGAGCATTGAGCGAATTTATGTTGTCGATGAACTTTACGACGCATTCCTAAAAGCTTTTGTGCAGGAGACCGAGGCCATGAATTTGGGTGCGGGAACCGACTGGTCAATCGACATGGGGCCACTCATTAGCGAAAAACAGTTTGTGCGTGTGCGTGATCAGGTCACCGATGCAATTTCTAAAGGAGCAAAACTTGTAGCTGGCGGACGAGTTCGTCCAGATATCTCACCAACATTCTTCGAGCCCACAATTCTCACCAACGTTTCCGATGAAATGGAGTTGGGACGAGGCGAAACCTTCGGACCAGTTGTTGCTGTTTACCGAGTATCCAATGATGCTGAAGCGATTGCTCGAGCGAACGACACCGACTACGGCTTGAACTCGAGTGTTTGGGGAGGGGCTGCAGCTAAGCGCGCTGCGGGTCAACTGGCTTCGGGAACGGTAACGGTTAACGAAGGATTTAGTGCCAGTTTCGCTTCTCATGATGCCCCGATGGGTGGAATGAAAACTTCCGGTATCGGTCGTCGTCACGGTCGTCAAGGTTTACTCAAATACACTCAGGCACAGACCATTGCCGAGCAGAGAATCATGGGCATTGCTCCAATTGGAAAACAGTCGAACGAAGCGTTCGCAAAGCTACTAACCGGACTACTAGGTATTTGGAATCGAATCTCATGAATTACAAAGTTGCTCTAAAAGGTTCCCGTGTTTTGATTACCGGAGGTGCCTCTGGTCTTGGACGACAATTGGCCGTGCAATCGGCCGCTAAAGGTGCCGAGGTTGTGATCTGGGATATGAACCAGGACGCCGCAACGAAGGTCGTCGATGAAATCACCAAGGCCGGCGGTGTTGCCACGGCCCATCGGGTTGATATCACCGATCGTGATTCGGTGAATAGGTTGGCACTCGAGGTTGGCGCGGTAGACGTCTTGTTCAACAATGCGGGTGTGGTTTCTGGAGACTGGTTTTTAGATCTAGACCCAACTTCGATTGAACGCACCTACAAAGTGAATGTGCTCGCGCTCTACTGGATGACGCAGGCGTTCCTGCCGGCGATGGTTCAAAAAAACCAGGGTTGTGTGGTTACCATCTCAAGTGCGTCAGGTCTTTTGGGTGTTGCCAAACTCACCGACTACGCTGCGAGTAAGTTTGCCGCTTTTGGTTTCATGGAATCACTTCGCTCAGAGCTTCGAATGAAGAAAAGCTCGGTGAACACCCTCACCGTTTGCCCTCACTACATCGGAACAGGAATGTTCGACGGCGTGCAAACAAAGTTTCCTTGGCTGCTTCCGATTCTCGACGAATCAAAGGTTGCGGCCAAGATTTTGTTATCCGTTGAAAAGGGTAAAGCCCAGCTTGTTTTGCCAAAGTTTGTGAACGTCATTCCGGTTACCAGAATGCTGCCAGTGCGTGCCTTCGATAGGGTCACAGACTTCTTCGGTGTTAACCGAACCATGGATCATTTCCGTGGGCGCAACCGCTAACTAGTTTTACCGGTCAAAAACGCTTCGACTCGATCTCTGCCCAGACCGTCAAAGTAGCTGAGAGCATTTTTCGAAAGTTCTTCTCTCAGGTTTTGGTTTGTGAGGAGTTGATGCACCTGTTCGGCGAGCTCATGAGCTTTAGTGTCGTCGGCAGCAGCAAGGTTGTTGGTTAGCGTTAGCCGATGTTCTGAAATCTGTGCCACAGAAAATTCTTGGTTATCAACCACGGCCAGCAATAGCGCTGGAATTCCTAACGTACAGACATCCCAGGCGCTCGTGCCGGCTGCAGAAATAACCACGTCTACGTTGCGATAGTAGCTTGCCAGTTTCGGGGTTGGGGAAATAACCTCAACCCGCCCTCGGCTTGATTCCAGAGCGTCGAGAACCAGAGGTTGAACCGTAGCAGGTGCTATTAGCGTTGCCTGGAAATCGGTTTCAACCATCGCCAACGCTCGGGCAATAAGTGGGCTATAGCCGTATGGGTCAGACCCTCCTAGGAATACCAAGATCTTGGGAGGGTTGTTTACGATTTCAGCCGGTTTCTCTCGGCGGGTAGCGAGCACTTCATCGCGAACCAGAGCGTAACTGCTCCCCGCCAGTAGTCGAGGAACTATTTCGTCTGGCCAGTCGAGCTTTTCAGAGAAAAGATTGGTGTCAAGATAAGCCGTTGCTTCAATGCCTCGAGTGTTGCCGTCCACTATCGCCAAGACCGGAATAACTCTATTGGTGGAACTGATTTCGGAGGCTAGAATCCGATACGAGTCAACAATCAGCCAGTTTGGTTTTAACTCAGCAAACTGCGCCGCATCCAGTTCATCGGCTGCAACCCTGAAGATTTCCACGCCAGATTTTTCAATTGCCGATTCCAGCCAAGGGATTTCGGAAGAGTTTGTAAACAATCCAACTCGATGCCCCCTCTGCAGAAGCCGTTCCGCTAATGACAAGCACCGCATGACGTGGCCGGTACCTTGAACCACTCCGGCGTCGGCGCGTATGGCGAAAATCAATGGCCGTCCTCGATGAGAATTCGCTCTGGGTGTCGATCGAGCAGGTTCAAAACATCACTGCTACCAAATCCCGGTTTCTCAGGGTATAACTCGCTGTAAACCCAGAGGGCAAACTCGAAGTCCTCAGGGTTATCAACGGTCCAACGAAGGTGACTGTTGTTTACGTCACCGGCAAAGTTAGTAAGCGAGAACTCTTCGGGGCGCTTGTAAAAACCCAGTGTTACGTGTTCGTGTTCAGCTTCGGAAAGTTCAAGCTCCGAAAGTCTATCGAGTGCTGCAACCGTGAAAACCTCAGCGTCCAAACCGCGGGGAAACGTGCGGTCAATCACGTTAGAGGTGTAGTCAGCTCCCGTGGCTAGGTGCTGCTCGATAATTCCATCGATAACCTCAGGGTCGGTTAGTGGACAGTCGGCGGTCAAACGCACAATGTGAGTGGGGTTCAACTCGTTACGCAAACTTTGGAACCTCGACAAGACATCGTCTAGTGAGCCTCGAAACACCTTGTAGCCAGCTGCTGCTACCGTCTCGGCTAGCGGGTTGTCGCTCTCTTCGGTGGAGGTGGCCACCACAATCTCGTCAATCATTTTGCTTCTGGAAATTCGTTCCAACTGGCGAATCACCATGGCTTGCCCGAGCACATCTTTTAGAACTTTGCCAGGCAAACGAGTGGAAGACATACGGGCTTGAATGACTGCAAGAATCATGAAACCCTCTTGTCTGAATAAAGGCGAAAAAACGCCGCGTGGTAGGCTGTTCCTGTTCAATATTGCCCTAATAGATGCGGATGACCATGTCAATTTTGAAGAATTCGACAATTCTTATCACCGGTGGTACCGGCTCGTTTGGTAAGGCGTTCATTGAGTACGCCCTAGCCAACTTGGACCCTAAGAAAATCATCATCTTCAGCCGCGATGAACTAAAGCAGTATGAAGTTCGACAGCTATTCAACGACGACTCACGTCTACGTTTCTTTATCGGTGACATCCGCGACCAGCACCGACTATCCCGTGCCATGCACAAGGTTGACTACGTGGTTCACGCTGCGGCACTAAAGCAGGTTGACACAGCAGAGTACAACCCATTCGAATTCGTTCAGACCAACATCATTGGTTCACAGAACGTTATCGAAGCCTCGATCGACGCAGGCGTTAAGAAGGTTGTTGCACTTTCAACCGACAAGGCTTCGAGCCCACTTAACCTTTACGGCGCAACCAAGCTTGCTGCCGACAAACTATTCCAGTCTGGAAACCACTACGCAGCCAGCTACGAAACTCGTTTCAGCGTTGTTCGCTACGGAAACGTTATGGGTTCGCGTGGTTCGATTGTTCCTTTCTTCAAGAAGTTGGCAGCCGAAGGTAAGTCGTTACCAATCACCGACAACCGCATGACCCGCTTCTGGATTACTCTTCCTGAGGCCGTGCAGTTCGTTGTCGACTCTTTCGACCGCATGGTTGGTGGAGAACTTTATGTTCCAAAGATTGCGTCGATGAAGATCATGGACTTGGTTGAGGCAATTGCTCCTGGTTCGAAGACTCACGAAATTGGTACTCGTCCGGGTGAGAAGCTTCACGAAGAAATGATTTCGGAAGACGACTCGCGCCGCACCCTTGATCTAGGCGATCGCTACGTGATCTTGCCAACTATCGCTGCTTGGGGATTCACCCCACCAAAGGGCGAAGAGGTTGAAGATGGCTTTGCTTACCGCTCGAACACCAACACCGAATGGTTGAGTGTTCAGGATATGCGCGACCTGCTCGAAGAGAAGTAAAACTCGTGCCCATTCCGTACGGCCGTCATTCAGTAAATCAGGACGACATCGACGCCGTCGTTGAAGTTCTAAAAGGTGATTGGCTTACCACCGGACCGAATGTCACAAAGTTCGAAGCGGAAATCGCTAAGCGTTCAGGCACCGACGATGCAGTGGTTGTTTCGAATGGAACTGCAGCGCTACACGCAGCCTACCGAGCCGCAAATATTCAAGCGGGCGATGAAGTTATTACCACCCCGATGACTTTTGCGGCCACCGCAGCAGCTGCCATGGCTGAAGGCGCCAAGATTGTTTTCGCCGATATCGATTCGGACACCGGAAACATTTCGGTTGAATCGGTTGCCAGCCTGATTACCCCGCGCACCAAGGTGATTGCCGGCGTTGACTATGCGGGCCACCCAATTGACATCGACGAACTCAAGAAGTTGGCTCACGACAACGGCGCCCTTCTGGTAGAAGACGGCGCTCACTCGATTGGCTCAACCTACCGCGGTCGTCCGGTTGGTCAGGATGCCGACCTAACCACATTCTCGTTTTTCCCAACCAAGAACATGACCACCGGTGAAGGCGGTGCTGTGGTTTCTCCACGAGCCGACCTGCTCGATCGCGCACGCAAGTTCCGGATGCACGGTTTGGTGCGCGACAAAGGGTTGCAGCGTTACCCAGACGAAGGCGACTGGCATCAGGAGATCCACGAAGTTGGTTTGAATTATCGTCTTCCAGACATCCTTTGTGCACTGGGTTCATCGCAGCTGGAGCGTCTTGATGTTTTCAAGGCGAAGCGTCGCCACATTTTTGAAACCTACCAGGCGGCATTTGCAGACTTAGACGGAGTGATTCTTCCAACTAAACGCGACTATGTTGACCCAATCTGGCACCTCTACCCGATTCGGGTACCAGCCAGTGATCGCAAGCGAATCTTCGATTACATGCGAGCCAATGGCGTGATCGTTCAGGTGAACTACATCCCGGTTTACTGGCACCCAGCATTTGAAGACTTGGGCTACAAGCGCGGCCTTGCCCCTGTTTCTGAAGAGTATTACCGTGGCGAAATTTCGCTGCCCATGTATGCCGACCTCAACGAAAGCGATTTGGCGCGAGTCATTGAAGTCCTCCGCGAAGCCGTGCTCGCCTAATTAGAGGTATTTCACCAAAGCCAAGATTTCGCCTTCTCGCGTAATCTCGTAACCGGCCTTTTTGAAGATTGCAATCGATGCCGGGTTTGTGGCCTTAATTTGCGCGATGATGTGCCCCAAGCCCAGTTCGTTCTTGGCCCAATCGGCCGCACCCTCCAAAAGTTTTCCACCAACACCCTGGCCTCGAAAATCTGGACTCACCGTAATTGAAATCTCGGCGGTGTCATCGCCCTCATCAAATCGAACGGTTCCGCAGCTAACGCCATCAACTTCTCCAACCAGAAGGTGGCGGGCTGGGTTAGCCAAGACTGTATCAAACCATCGAACGTGGTTTTCCCAAGGAACTGGCTCAGAAACCAGGCTCATCGCAACCGTGGTTGGG
>Ga0228703_1001655_pt1 | contig 13240 bp, 11 predicted proteins | sample McNCre217_Aug_MG_3_FD_178020 | JGI IMG/M metagenome (GOLD analysis project Ga0228703, IMG submission 178020) | Freshwater microbial communities from McNutts Creek, Athens, Georgia, United States - 29-17_Aug_MG | ecosystem: Environmental > Aquatic > Freshwater > Creek | place: USA: Georgia... | reverse complement strand
CCTAGACGCGAAGCCTGAGCAGGCATACAGGTGTTGATTACGAACTTGAAGAACTGCTCCACTGCAACATCTTCCGCTGCAGAGCTAGCCTTGGCACCGATACCGTAGGTAAGGATGGTTAGCTGGTAAGCGTTCTTCACGCTCTTGGTGAAGTTGATTACACCGTTGCTGGTCACTCCACCAATAACGGCAGTCGCAGTTCCCTGAACGCGGTCGGTTCCCGAGTTGTCGGTGGTCTGTGCGTTTAGGAAAAGTGCACCCGCAGAAGCACTAGGAGCAACGAACTCTCCGTGCTTGTTCTTTAGCGATGCCAGGTAGACGGCTGCTGTCTTTGCATCTGAAAGATCGAAGTAACCAAATGCACCTAGGTTCGAGCGGCTTTCAACCGCATCGGCTAGTAGCGCCGAGGTAGCCTTACCTACTGCTCCTGCTGCAAGCGAACCTGCTGCGGTGGTTAGAGTCTGGTTCTTCGACCACGCGGTTGAACTGACGGTCTGGCGCATGTACTCACTTAGGTTTTCGTTGGTACCCGAAGTTCCCGAGCGGTAGAACACCTTGATGGCACGGTTTGGAAGAGTCTTACCAGGGTTTAGTTTCTTGATCTGGGTAGCGTTCCACTTGGTAATGGTTCCCTTTAGGATTGCCGAAATGGTTGGCCCGTCAAGCTTTAGACCCGATGGGATACCGCTGTACTTGTTGTAAGCGAAAACAATTGGGCCACCGAAAAGTGGAACCATGGTGTAACCGTTTGGCTCAGTACCGGCAGTGTAAAGACCATCCGATACAGCGAATGGGTACGAAGCCTGGTTGGTGCGGAAGTTAGTGCGACCGGTACCAGAACCAGTTGAAGTGTAGGTTACGTTGTGGGTGTCATAAAGCGATGCACACTTGTAGATACCGTTGTAAGCAAATGAAGATCCCGATCCGGCGATGTTGGTAGCTTCTGCTCCAACTCCTGGAATTACCAGAGCGGCGGTTGCAGCAATACCAACTAGGGTCTTTGCTAGCTTCTTGTTCATTGTTCTCCTTGTTATTGAACTTGTCTTGTTGACACGATTAGTTTGCAAAACCAAATCAAACGAATAGATATGTTTTGGTTACTGCCATTCCAAGAATTGGTGAACAGTTGATTAACCGAAGTGGCCGTTTACGTAGTCGTTGGTGCGGGGATCAATAGGCTGATCAAACACCTGCTCGGTCGAACCGAACTCAACCACTCCACCCGGTGTGTTTTCATCGGCGAGGAAGAACGCTGTTTCGTGCGAAACACGCTGAGCCTGCTGCATGTTGTGGGTCACGATAACGATGGTCATCGATTCCGAAAGCTCCTCAATGGTTGCTTCGATGCGTCGCGTTGAGCCTGGGTCGAGCGCTGAACATGGCTCATCCATTAGTAGAACCTTGGGATTCATGGCTAGAGAGCGGGCGATGCAAAGACGTTGCTGCTGACCGCCCGAAAGAGCCGTTGCAGGTTCACCAAGTCGGTCTTTCACTTCATTCCACATCGATGCGCGTTGCAAAGAAGTTTCGAGAAGCTCGTCTTTGTTGTCGGCCTTCATGCCAGAAAGTTTTAGCCCAGACAAAACGTTGTCGCGAATCGACATGGTTGGGAACGGGTTTGGCTTCTGGAAAACCATTCCAATTTCCATACGAACATCAACCGGGTTTACGGATGGGTCGTAAATGTCCTTGCCGTCGAGGAGGATCGAGCCGGCCAAACCTGCACCAGGAATCAGTTCGTGCATTCGGTTTAAAGTGCGCAGAAAGGTTGACTTTCCACAACCTGAAGGGCCGATGAGTGCTGTTACGCGATTGGCACGGAAAGTCAGGTTAACGTCTTTGAGCACCTGGCGTTCTCCAAACCAAACACTGACGTCTTCCGAACGTAGTTCTGCTGCAACCGAGCTATTGGTCATTTGGTTCCCTTACTTTTCTTACGCTTCTTGTCGCTGGTCAACAAGCGGGCGGTGATAAACAAGATTCCGACGAGCACGAGAAGAACCAGCGAGGCGCCCCAAGCTCTGGTAATTGATGATGCGTAACCCGCACTAATGAAGCCATAAATGTAGGTAGGTAGTGTGGCTACACCACCATCAAACGGGTTCAGGTTCGTTCCGTTGTTCGCCTGAATGGTCAAGATCAGCGGAGCGGTTTCACCAACAACACGTGCCAGTCCGAGAAGAAGAGCCGTGATTACACCCGATTTGGCCGCCGGCAGAATGACTTGGAAGAACGCTCGGTAGTTTGGTGCGCCAAGACCAAGAGCAGCTAGTCGCAGATCGGTAGGCACCAGGCGAAGCGCTTCTTCAGCTACTCGAGCAACTGTAGGTAGCATCAGCGGGAAAAGCGCCATTGCTCCAAAGATTCCGCTTTTCTGGGCACCGAGAAACGAGATGATGGAAAGTACGAAAAGCCCGGATACCACCGAAGGTAACCCAGCCAAGGCTTGAGTAATTGAACGAACCAGGTTGCGAAGTTTTGACTGAGACTGAGTTAGGTAAACCGCGATTGCTAAACCAAGTGGTAGAGCGGCAGCGGTAGCCAATAAGACGAGCCAGAGGGTTCCCAAAATGGCGTGACCAACACCGCCATATTCAAGCGACGTGGTGGTCGAAATGTAACGGTTGTTCTGGTAGATGAACTGAGGCGACAGCGCACCGGCACCGGCCGAAATTACCGACCATAAAACCGAAAGCAACAGCGCAAAAACTACTGCGGAAAGGAGAAGTGAGACCACTATCAAGATGGCATCGGCAAAGCCGCGGCCACCTTTGAACGAAGCAACTTTTGAACTTTTGTTCCAGGGCTGTTTAGCCGGGCGAGGATCGGTCATTACTTTCTCCATGGCTGAGCCTTGTTCACAATCAGGTTTGCAATTAGGTTGATCACGAGCGTGGTGATGAAGATAACCAAACCAGCGGCCATCAATCCGTGGAATTCAACTTCGTTAGCTTCACCAAAGCGGGAAAGAATCCAAGAAGCAATTGCTCCACCGCGTGGTTCAAGAATCTGGAACAGGTTGATCTTCATAGAAAGTTGAAGCACATAGTAAATGGCAACGGTTTCACCAATAGCACGTCCGAGACCAAGTAAAACGCCACCGGTGATACCGCCGGATGAAGTAGGCAAAATGACTCGGCGGAAAACGGTCCAGCGAGTTGCTCCTAGAGCTAGTGCTCCGCTGATTAGTTCTCGGTCGAATTGGCTGAAAATTTCTCTGGTAACTGAGGTGATAATCGGAACAATCATTACCGCAACAATCCAGCCGGCAATAAATGGAGAACTGTTGAGCGAGGTGGTTCCTTTTTCGGTAGAAAACAGCGGAATCCAACCAAGGTACTTGTGCAAAAAGTCGGCCCAACCCTGGGCAATCGGTGTGAACACCAGAACACCCCAAAGACCAATAATCACCGACGGAAGTGCAGCCAAAAGGTCGATCAAGTTAGTTGCTAATTTGGCGGCGTTCTTAGGAAGAATGAACACAATTAGGTATGCCGTGGCGATTGCCATCGGCGTTGCCAGCAAGACACCAAGAAGAGCAATCAGCACCGAGCCGTAAAGCATCGGGCCGATTTGCATTACGGCTTTCTCAGGGGTGACTTCCCAAGTTGACCCATAGATGAACGCCAAACCCTGCTCTTTGAGAGCTGGAAGCGCCTGTGCAACCAGGAACACCAAAATAAGTGCAACGAGAATGAAGGCAAAGTAGGAGGCAGCCGAAGTTATGCCAAAAAATAGGCGGTCACCACGGTTTAGAACACCGGAACCAAGTTTTCTGCGAACAGCATCTTTGGGCATAAACAAATGCTCACGAAAGAGCCTTAATCATTTATGGCTACAAGGTTAACGGCAGTGAAATTATTTCTAGTGAAACCAAATTTGCCACATGCGCAAAAGCATGATTGCGATGGTTAGGTTAGCCGCCCCGAGAATGATTGTTGAGAATTTGGTTCGCTCGGCTAACGACCAAAGACCAGCACCCACTGCAACGATGAGAGCAGTAATAAGGTACCCGTAAAACTCGATCACGTCACCCTTGGAGGTTTGACCGGAAAAGAGAAGCCCTGCCGTAATAAACGATTGAAGAATCAAACCCAAAGCGGTGATTGCAAGCGGAGTGAGACTCACGAGCGACGGAAGCCGGCCAATAAGCCCAAGAAACAGAGCCAGCAACCCGCCGCTAATGGCAACTACCTGCATACCTTGATAGAACCAATCAATCATTGAACACCACCTGAGACTTCAACTGTTTTCCTGCCGGGGTAAGCATCGCAACAAGGGTGTCTTCATGAATCGCGGCAATGTCGCCAGCTAGGCCCTGAGCATTCGAAATTCGCTTACCGTGACGAAGATCAACAACCTGGTCTTCGGAAAGTTCCAAAACCGTAAAGGCCCTAGCGGCTTCAACCGAAGGGATAACCTGCAAAAAGTCGCCGGCCTCGGGAAGTTTGGAAGCCTGGCTAATTGAGTAGCCACCCACTCTGGTTCGACGAAGTCGGGTGAGGTGTCCCCCGACACCGAGAATTTCCCCGAGATCGCGAGCCAGAGCACGAATGTAAGTGCCCGAAGAACAATCGATCAAAACATCGAGGTCAATAAAACCATCGATACGTCGAGGTTCACCCAAAACTTCAAACCTTGAAACCGTCACTGGCCGAGCCTTTAGTTTCACTTCATCGCCACCACGAACCTTGGCATAGGCGCGCACGCCGTCCACTTTAATGGCACTAACCGAAGAAGGAACCTGCTGGATGTTGCCGGTGAGCGAACGAATGCCAGCCAGAATCGACTCAAACGAAACTGCCGCAAGCGCATCCTCGCCAGCATGGGAAAGAAATTCACTCTCACGGTCATCGGTAATAGTGGAGGCTCCCAGTCGAATTGTGGCTTCATAAGTCTTATCAGCCCCCACAATGAAGGTGAGCAACTTCGTAGCCGATTCAACACCGAGCACCAAAAGCCCAGTAGCCATGGGATCAAGCGTTCCAGCATGGCCCACGCGCCTGGTTCCGGCAACTCTTCGAATTCGCCCCACAACGTCGTGGCTGGTCCAGCCTTCCGGCTTATCCACCAGCACCAAACCGGGTTGCAAATTAGTCCTCGTCTTCGACGTGAGGTTCTTTGTAAGGGTTCTCTTCGCCAGCAAACTTGGCTCCCTCAGCAAGTTTGTGAACCTCGGCATCGCGAGCCTTCGCCTCAGCCAAAAGATCATTCAGATGAGCCGCAATCTCAGGAACCTCATCCGCAATGAATTCAATCGTGGGGGTTAGGCGAATTGAGAGCCCACGACCCACCTCACGGCGAATCAGGCCACGATTTTTCTCAATGATTTCGGCACTCCGCTTTTTGTCGTCTTGTGAACCAAAGACGGTGAAATAAATCGAAGCGTGCTGAAGATCAGGAGTCACGCGCACATCGGTAATGGTGACGAAGCCTAGATCGGGATCCTTGACGGCCCGCTCTAGTGCCTCGGCAACCAAAACTTTGATGCGCTCGGCGAGTTTACGTGCTCTAGCTGCATCAACCATTCGCTACTCCTAGACTCGTGGCTTTTCGCGCATTTCGAAGGTTTCAATGACGTCTTCAAGCTGAAGTTCGTTGAATCCACCGAGGCCGATACCACATTCGAAGTCGGTCTTAACTTCGGTGGCGTCGTCCTTGAAGCGCTTTAGAGACTCAATCTTGAGGTTGTCGGCGATGGTTACGCCGCCGCGGATAACACGAGCCAAGCTGTTTCGCTTGATGCTTCCCGATCGAACAATCGAACCGGCAATTGTTCCAACCTTCGAAGACTTGAACAGTTCACGAACTTCGGCAGTTCCGAGCTGAACTTCTTCGAACTCTGGCTTGAGCATTCCCTTGAGAGCGTTCTCGATGTCGTCCAAAGCCTGGTAGATGACGGTGTAGTGACGGATGTCAACACCTTCACGGTCGGCACGATCCTTCGCCTTGTTGTCTGGGCGCACGTTGAAACCAATAATGATTGCGCTGTCGACGGTGGCAAGGTTGACGTCCGACTCGGTAATTGCACCAACACCGCGGTGGATGATACGAAGCTGAACGCTGTCGTCGACCTCGATCTTGAGCAGCGAATCTTCAAGAGCTTCAACCGCACCGGAAACGTCACCCTTGATGATGAGGTTGAGCGACTCAACCTTGCCATCTTCGAGAGCCTTGGTGAAGTCTTCAAGCGAGACACGCTTGCGAGTTTTGGCAAGCAGAGCGTTACGGTCGGCGGCTTCACGCTTTTCAGCGATCTGACGAGCCTGGCGCTCATCTTCAGTAACCACGAAGGTGTCACCGGCACGAGGAACCGACTGCAAACCAAGAACCTGAACCGGGCGGCTTGGGCCGGCTGCGGTAACTGGTTCGCCGTTTTCATCGAACATCGCACGAACACGACCGTGAGCCGCACCGGCAACGATCGAATCACCAACGTTTAGAGTTCCCTGCTGGATCAAAACGGTGGCAACCGAACCGCGACCCTTGTCGAGGTTCGCTTCGATCGCAATTCCGCGAGCGTCCTTGTTTGGGTTGGCTCGCATGTCTAGAGCGGCGTCTGCAGTAAGAAGCACTGCGTCGAGAAGCTCTGGTACACCCTTACCGGTTAGTGCCGAGACGTTTACGAACATAACATCGCCACCGTATTCTTCGGCAACGAGGTTGAACTCGGTTAGCTGCTGACGAATCTTGTCAGGGTTTGCGCCTTCCTTATCAACCTTGTTCACGGCAACCACGATTGGCACACCAGCCGACTGAGCGTGGTTCAACGCTTCAACCGTCTGAGGCATAACACCATCGTCGGCAGCAACCACGAGGATTGCGATGTCGGTTACCTGAGCACCACGGGCACGCATTGCGGTGAACGCCTCGTGACCTGGGGTGTCGATGAAGGTGATGGCACGATCCACTTCCTCGTGCAAGGTGTGAATCTGGTAAGCACCGATGTGCTGGGTGATTCCACCGTGCTCGCCAGCGATCACATTTGAGTTACGGATGCTGTCTAGTAGGCGTGTCTTACCGTGGTCGACGTGACCCATAACGGTTACAACCGGTGGTCGAGGAAGAAGATCCTCGTCGTCGTCCTCGTCGTCTAGGTCTAGACCGAAGCTGTCGAATAGCTCGCGCTCTTCATCTTCCGGCGAAACCAACTCAACCTTGTAGCCGAGTTCTTCACCAAGAATCTGGAAGGTTTCTTCATCTAGCGATGCGGTTGCGGTAGCCATCTGACCAAGTGCGAAGAGCACTGTGATCAGCTGAGCTGGAGTGGTCTCAATTTTGTCTGCAAAGTCTTGAATGCTGGCACCACGTCGTAGACGTAGCACGGTTGTGCCGTCGCCGCGTGGTACTACTGCACCACCCAGGCTTGGAGCCATTCTCTGTTCGAACTCTTCACGTTTCGCACGCTTCGACTTGCGAGCCTTTGATGCTCCGCGGCTTCCACCCTTACCGAAGGCACCAGCGGTTCCGCCGCCGTTTCCGCGTCCACGGCCGCCAGGGCCACCGGCCGGACGTGGACCACCAAAGCCGGCACCACCGGCACCTGGAGCTCCGCCACCGAAACCTGGACGAGGTGCGCCACCGGTGTTACCCCCGCCGAAACCTGGACGTGGTGCGCCACCCGGACGAGGTGCGCCACCTGGACGACCTGCACCACCGGCACCGGCTGGACGTGGACCACCCGGACGCTGGCCGGGGCGTGAGCCAGACGAGAATGGGTTGTTGCCAGCTGGCCTTGCCATTGGACGTGGAATTCCCATACCCTGGCTTGCCGCAAATGGGTTGTTACCCGGGCGTGGGATGCCCGCTGGGCTTGGTGCTGCTGGTGCCGCCGGGGTCGGAGCCGCAGCCGCTGGAGTTGCCGGAGCAGCTTCAGCCGGAGCCTTAGGCGCGGCTGGCGTAGCCAATGCACCTGGAGTTGGCGCTACCGGCGCTGGTGCAGCCGGAGCTTCAGCAACTGGAGCTTCCGGGGCGGCGGGTGCTGACGCCGGAGCCGCCTTCTTTACTTCAGGCTTTGGTTTTGCATTTGGGTAAGCTTCGCGAAGCTTTTTTGCAACCGGCGGGGCAACGGTGGAAGAACCACCCTTGACGAATTCGCCTAGTTCTTTAAGTTTTGCCAAAGCCTCATTGGTATCAATACCAAGTTCTTTAGCTAGATCGTATACGCGCGGTAAAGCCGCCACTTTTTCTCCTGTCTGGGCCAACCCAGGCAGGGCAGGCCATTAAAGCTTTTGGGTACTCATTTCGAGTTACTCATTTTTTGCCATCATCGCTTCTGCCTGTTCTATCGCTAGGGCTAAAACCTGTTCGTCTGCCGAAAACTGTTGCTTGAATGCTCGACCGAAGGCCTTGCGGTTTAGCGCTAGTTCTAGACAATCTGTTTTGGCATGGAGCCAAGCGCCGCGCCCTGGAAGTTTTTTCTCTAAATCCACAGTGATTTTGGCTTCCACCAAAACCATTCGAATCAGAGATTTCCTGGTTTCGCGTTGACGACAGCCAACACAGGTTCTAACTTGTTCCATCCTAGGCGGTTTCCCTGTCAAGTTCTAGGACTACTCGCCTTCCAGAATGCTTTCTGGCTGAATGTCAATCTTGGCACCGGTCAAATCGGCAGCCAATTTGGCGTTTTGACCCTCTTTACCGATGGCCAGCGACAGCTGGTAGTCGGGAACCAGAGCCCTAACATGCACGCGGCCGTCTGGGTCTTTTGATGGAATTGTGAAGGTTGCAGAGATTTTCGCTGGCGAAAGCGCAGCTGCCACAAACTTGTTGATGTCTTCGTCGTAGTCAACGATGTCGATCTTCTCGTCGTTCAACTCGGACGACACGGCACGAACTCGAGCACCTAGAGGACCGATGCAGGCACCCTTGGCATTCAGACCGGCGACGGTGGATTTCACAGCAATTTTGGTTCGGTGGCCGGCCTCGCGCGCAACCTGCATGATCTCAACCTGACCGGAAGCAATTTCTGGAACTTCAAGCGCGAACAATTTGCGCACCAAGTTTTTGTGGCGACGCGAAACAGTTACCATGGCACCGCCACGCGAACCCTTGTCGACCTTGGTGATGATTACACGAATGCGCTTGCCGTGGGAATAGTCTTCACCAACAACCTGCTCCTCAGGTGGAAGTTGAGCCTCCAAAGAGCCTAGATCGACGTTAACCATGTATGGACGAGTGCCCTGCTGAATGGTTCCGATAACGATGTCGCCAACTTTTCCGGTGAACTCACCGAGGAGGTTTTCATCGTTGATGGCACGAAGTCGTTGCATGATTACCTGCTTGGCAGAGGAAGCAGCGATTCGACCAAAGTTTTCCGGGGTAACGTCGCGCTCTTCACCAACCGGCTGGTTCGCTTCGTCTTTGTCGCGAGTGAAAATGTGCACCACACCAGTCTGCTTATCAAGCACAGCGCGGGTGAAGTCAACCTCATCACGCTTCAGGTGGATGTTTTCCGACTTGTAGTAGGCAGCCAAAATGGCAGCCTCAATGATTTCAACAAGTTCGGTGAAAGCGATCCCACGGTCACTCTCGATGGTTTTCAAGACTCTCAGGTCGATGTCCATCGGGGCCTCCTAGGCGTGTTCTTTAGAGTTGTAGTACTGCCAAGTTTAGCGGCACAGTCCGACGCTCGCCTGTTCGACGATTCCAGAAGTCCACTTCATCGTTTGCAATGCCTCGTCCGCAGATGATTACATAAGGCACACCGATGAGTTCGGCGTCACCAAACTTCACACCTGGGCTGACTTTTGGACGGTCGTCCAAGATTACGGTCTTGCCCATGGCTTCAAATTCTGCGGTTAGTGCTTCGGCAGCTGCGTAGTTCTCTTCTTCCTTACCGGCGGCCACAATGTAAACATCGGCTGGCGAAACTGCTTCAGGCCAAATCAAACCCTTTTCGTCGCGGTTAGCTTCAGCCAAAACAGCAACCAAACGCGTGATACCGATTCCGTACGATCCCATGGTTACGGTAACAAGTTTGCCGTTTTCATCCAAAACCTTTAGGTCGAGCGCATCTGCATACTTGCGACCGAGCTGGAAGACGTGCCCGATTTCGATACCGCGTGCGAGTTCTAGCGGACCCGACCCATCCGGGGCAGGATCTCCAGCACGAACTTCGGCGATGTCTTTGATGCCATCGGCTTCAAAGTCGCGACCGTAAACCAACCCAAAGACGTGCTTTCCTTCTTCGTTGGCACCGGTAACCCAAGAGGTACCAGTAACAACGCGAGGGTCAACGTAGTACTTGATTCCTTCAAAGCCGCCAGCCTTTGGGCCGATGTAGCCCTTCACAAGCTCAGGGTGTTTCTTGAAATCTTCTTCGGTTGCAGGCTCAACATCGTTTGGAGCGAAAGCAGCCTCGGCCCGTTTGGCATCTACTTCGCGGTCGCCGGGGATACCAACCATTACCAGCGAGCGCTTTCCTTCAGGCGAAACCAAAGCCAAGACAACGTTCTTCAACGTGTCGGCTGCGGTGATGCCCGCAACTTCGACGAGGGACGCAATGGTAGACGAGTTCGGGGTGTCGCGAACTTCGGCAGCAGGTAACCCTTCGATTGAACGAGGCTCAGGCGCAGGGGTAACCACCGCTTCAACGTTTGCCGCGTAGCCACCAGGAGAGCGCACGAAGGTGTCTTCGCCGATCGGGCTTGGACTCAAAAACTCCTCAGAGGCCGAACCGCCCATTGCACCGGCGTCCGCCTTGACGATCACGTAGTCAACGCCGAGGCGGGTGAAGATACGCTCGTAGGCATCGCGCTGTGACTGGTAGGAGGACTTCAGACCTTCGTCGTCGATGTCAAACGAGTAGGCATCCTTCATCACGAACTCACGTCCGCGCAGGAGCCCGCCGCGAGCACGAGCTTCGTCACGGTACTTGTTCTGAATCTGGTACAGGCAAACGGGTAGATCTTTGTAGCTGGAGTAAAGGTCTTTCACCAGAAGGGTGAACATCTCCTCGTGGGTTGGAGCCAGCAAGTAGTCGTTCTTGCGGCGGTCTTGCAAACGGAACAGGTTGTCGCCGTATTCCGTCCAACGTCCAGTCACCTCGTAAGCATCACGTGGAAGAAGGGCCGGGAAAAATACTTCCTGTGCGCCGGCATTGGCCATCTCTTCACGAACGATTTTCTCGATCTTCGCTTTCACAGCAAGCCCTAGTGGGAGCCAAGTGTAAATTCCCGCAGCCGCGCGTCTGATGTACCCCGCACGTAGCAGCAGTTTGTGGCTCTCTACTTCTGCGTCGGATGGATCTTCACGTAGAGTGCGCAGGAAAAGGCTGGAAAGTCTGATAGGCATAAGCCAACTTTACTTCTTAGCGACAACAACCTGTGGCGAACCAACCAGAGTTGGATCCATTTCGGCAGCCAAGCGGTTTGCTTCCTCAATCAGGGTTGCAACAATTTCACTCTCGGGCACGGTCTTGATTACCTCACCCTTCACAAAAATCTGACCCTTGCCATTGCCGGAGGCAACACCAAGGTCGGCTTCACGCGCTTCTCCCGGGCCGTTTACAACACAACCCATTACCGCCACGCGAAGTGGCACGGTCATCTTTTCAAGGCCCTTGGTTACGTCGTTGGCAAGCGTATAAACGTCTACCTGTGCTCGCCCGCAGCTTGGGCAAGAAACAATTTCCAACTTGCGAGGGCGAAGGTTTAGCGATTCGAGAATCTGGGAACCAACCTTGATTTCCTCAACCGGCGGTGCCGAAAGCGAAACACGAATGGTGTCACCGATTCCCTTGGAAAGTAGGGCACCGAATGCTACAGAAGACTTAATGGTTCCCTGGAACGCGGGTCCTGCTTCGGTAACACCGAGGTGAAGCGGCCAGTCTCCTCGCTCAGCCAGAAGTTCGTAGGCTTTGACCATGACGACTGGATCATTGTGCTTGACCGAAATCTTGAAATCGTGGAAGTCGTGTTCTTCAAACAGCGATGCTTCCCACACGGCAGATTCAACTAAAGCTTCTGGAGTTGCCTTTCCGTATTTCTGCAGCAAACGCGGGTCTAGCGAACCGGCATTCACACCGATACGAATTGAAACTCCCGCATCTTTAGCCGCCTTAGCGATGGCTCCAACCTGGTCGTCAAACTGGCGAATGTTTCCAGGGTTCACACGAACCGCGCCACAACCGGCATCAATTGCTTGGAAAACGTATTTTGGCTGAAAGTGGATGTCGGCGATTACCGGAATCTGCGACTTCTTAGCTATTAGGTGAAGGCGGTCGGCATCGTCTTGTGATGGCACTGCCACACGCACAATGTCACAACCGGAGGCTGTTAGTTCGGCAATCTGCTGAAGTGTGGCATTCACATCGGTTGTAGGTGTGGTGCACATCGACTGGACCGACACCGGTGCATCGCCGCCAACGGCAACCTTGCCAACCATGATTTTGCGGCTTTTACGGCGTGGAGCTAGAACTGGTGGTGGAGTCTGGATCGCACCTAGGTTTACAGCGGGCATGTTTCAAGCATAACCGCGAGCGCTACAGACTTACAGGGTTTACGAAGTCGACCACTATCATCAGAACACCGGCGGCTAACAGTAGCAGAAACATCACTTGGGCTATGGGCGCCATCAACGCTGTGTCAATTCGCCCGGGATCTTTTTTACCTAAAAGTCGGTAAGTTCCACGCTTGAGATACTCATAGATACCGCCGGCAACGTGACCGCCATCGAGTGGCGGTAACGGAATCATGTTGAAGGCAAACAGCGCCAGGTTGAGAGATCCCAGAAGCATGAGATTTGAAAATATTTTGTCTAGAGGGTCGGCCGCAGATGATGATACTTGCCCCGCCACCTGGCCAATTCCAACAACCGAAATGGCCGAATCTCCACCGCGCTTTGTTCCAGTGAAGAGCGAAGCTACAGAGGTGTAAACCTGTTCTGGGAACTTGGCGATGAAGCCAAAGGTTTGTCCAATAGATGCGCCACTGAAACTCAAAGAGTCTCCAATGGATACCGCATGCCTGGCGAATTCCATCCGCACGCCAACGTATGGGCGAACCACCTGAACCACATTCCCCTGGGCGTCTTGGGTTGGGAGCTTCGCTTCTGCTGGGAAAACATCTACGGCCTGTTCAACCCCACCCCGATTGATAACGAGTTTGTGACTCACCAGTGGTTTAGCGGTTAGCGCCTTCAGGAGTGGTGCCGCAGTTTCCACCGGTTTACCGTCGATGGAAAGCACCTCGTCACCAGCTTTCAGACCAGCCAGAAATGCCGGAGTTCTTGCTGAATC
>Ga0228703_1001653_pt1 | contig 13247 bp, 11 predicted proteins | sample McNCre217_Aug_MG_3_FD_178020 | JGI IMG/M metagenome (GOLD analysis project Ga0228703, IMG submission 178020) | Freshwater microbial communities from McNutts Creek, Athens, Georgia, United States - 29-17_Aug_MG | ecosystem: Environmental > Aquatic > Freshwater > Creek | place: USA: Georgia... | reverse complement strand
AACACCGCAAAAAGGTAAACGCCGTAAGCAGCAACCCAGATGCGCAACTCCACACCCAGCTCTCGTACCGATGGCAAAAACAATGCCACCAGGAAAATCGAAATTGCCATAGCCGCAAGAAACTGACCAATCCCCTCGCCCAGGTGGAATCTGCCCGATTGAAACCAACCGGCAAACGGCACAAGGCTTTCGCTACCGGTATAGCCAACTCGCCAAGCCAATTCGGTTTTGACGTAGGCGTCCACCCTGCCCGTAGTTGCCCAAGCAATCAACAACCAGGCAATGCCGAGCACCGAACTCAGCGCAGCGAACCCGAAGTCAATCCAACTGAATTTCTTTTCAGCGAATAGTTTGTAGATCAGCATTCCGCCAAAGAACAGTGCGAATGCAATCAAACCGGGCCTAGTCAAAGACAAAACAGCAAGGGCAACGGTTAGCCAAACATATCGCTTAGTCAGGTAGCAATAAAGTGCCGCCGCAAATAAAAATAAACTCAGCGACTCCGCGTATCCGGTTTGCAAAATAGGGGATGCCGTCGAAACTGAAACCAGCGTCGCCGCCCAAAGAGAAACTGATTTGCTTTGACTGAGTCGCATTATTTTGTAAACCATCAGAATGAAAAAGAATCCGATGATGGTTGCCACCAGCGGAGCCAAATATTTCCAGTCGAGCAAAGTTAGTTGATTCAGTCCGCGAATTAGGAACGGAAATGCCGGATAAAACGCCCAGTTGTTTTGCTGCACTGTTCCGTCTGGGTTGGTCGGAAGTAAACCTGGATAGCCGCCCGAATAAATTCGGTGGTACCACTCCACATCCCAGATGTTCAGAAATTCGAAATAACCGGGACGTGCCGTGGTCCAGTAGTTGTCCTCTTGGATGGCGGACATGGCTAGAAAAAACAGAAAGCTGATAAAACGCGCGCCGGCGTAGATTCCCAGCACGGGAAGCCACGAAATGTTTTTTAGGCGGTCAACCATGTGCGAAGTGCGCTCTCGCATGCGTAAATCTGCTCCACCGGCACCGCTTCGTCGTCGGCGTGCGCCTTGTTTGGATCGCCAGGACCAAAGTTCACGGCCGGCACCCCGAGGGCACTGAAGCGGGCAACGTCAGTCCAGCCATACTTCGGACGAGGTTCCGAGCCAACAGCCGCGACGAATGCCTGAGCCTCGGCGCGATCTAGGCCAGGGCGAGCACCCTCGGCAAAGTCGGAAATCACAACATCGAGACCGGCAAAAACTTCGCGAAGATGTGCCTCAGCATCTGCAGCTGACTTACTCGGAGCAAAACGATAGTTAATGGTGACCACTGCTTCATCTGGGATGACGTTGGTGGCGATGCCACCCTTGATCACCACCGCGTTTAGCGATTCACGGTAAACCAGCCCGTCAACTTCGACTTCCTGTGTGGTGTAGTCGTTCAAGCGGTTCAAAATTTCAGCAGCCTTATGGATAGCGTTATCACCCATCCAGGCTCGAGCCGAGTGCGCCTTCTTGCCACGGGTAGAAACCTCTGCACGCATGGTTCCATTGCAGCCACCCTCAACCAGCGCGCTGGTCGGTTCGCAAAGCACTGCGAATGAAGCGTCGAGTAACTCTGGGTGATTGCGAGAAAGTCGGCCAAGTCCATTCTTGGTGGCTTCTACTTCTTCGTGGTCGTAGAAAATCCAGGTGACATCGGTGTTGGCCGAAGCCAGAGTTGCAGCTAACTTCAACTGCACTGCGACGCCCGCCTTCATGTCGACGGTACCGCGCCCAACCAGCAGGTCGCCATCCATGACAGTCGGCAGATTACCCGCCACCGGAACGGTGTCGATGTGGCCAGCGATCACAACACGAGTGGCGTGACCAAAGTTGGTGCGCGCAACGATTGCATCACCATCGCGCAAAACAGTCAAATGCGAGTATTTAGCCAGCGAGCGCTCAATCGCATCGGCGAGAGCTTTTTCGTTTCCGGAAACTGACTCAATGTCGCAAATGGTGCGAGTGAGTTGAACAACATCACCCTCAAGATTCAATTCCACGCCAGACATACAGCAAGCCTAACTTGTAGGCTTGACCTGTGACTGAAGCAACTTTTCTTGATTCCAATGCCTGGGGCCACGGCCTAGCTACCGTTGCCGCCGACGGCACCATTCTCGATGTTTGGTACCCGAAGCCAGAACTTGGCGCGGCACCAAAGTCAGATGCACTGTGGGTAGTGCCGAAGGAGCTAGATGCATTGGTTGGCGAAGACGCTCGTCGTCGCGTTAGCATCCAGTGGGTCCGCACCGAAGTTGACCTCACTCAGCCGGTGGCTAACACCGCAGATGCCTACCTTCGCCTTCACCTACTGAGTCACCTGTTGGTCAAGCCAAACAGCATCAACCTCGACCAGCTCATCCCTAATCTTCCAATCGTTGGCTTCACGAATGTTGGCCCAATCGCATTGGACGACCTCGAAGAACTTCGCGGTCCATTGCAACGAGCCGGTATCTCAGTGCACTCGATTGACAAATTCCCAAGACTCGTCGACTACGTAACCCCGCGCAAGGTGCGCATCGCAGATGCCAACCGAGTTCGCCTTGGAGCACACCTATCCCCTGGAACCACGATCATGCACGAGGGCTTCGTCAACTTCAACGCTGGCACACTCGGCAACTCAATGGTCGAGGGTCGCATCTCACAGGGTGTAATCGTTGGCGACGGCAGCGACATCGGTGGTGGTGCTTCAATCATGGGCACACTATCTGGTGGCGGACGTGAAAAAGTTGTCATCGGTCAGCGCGCACTACTCGGTGCTAACTCAGGTGTTGGAATTTCAATCGGCGACGATTCAGTGGTTGAAGCCGGACTCTACGTGACCGCCGGCACCAAGGTCACCATCATTGATGGCGACGGCGAACGTTCAGTAAAAGCAGGCGAACTTTCTGGCATTGCGAATCTTTTGTTCCGCCGCAACTCGGTGACCGGTCGCGTTGAAGTACTTCCTCGCACTGGCGAAGGCATCAAGCTGAACAGCCAGTTGCACGCCTAGAGACTAATCTCGGACGCTGTCCCAACCGCCCTCATCAATTGGGGCACCATCTAGGGTTACCCGGTAGGCACCTTTAGTTACGACCTCACCAATTGGTTTGAACGCGCGCGGCAGTTTTGCATCCTTTGGAAAAGTGGCGAGTAGGCCGTGATCTTCGCCGCCATCTATCACCCAGTCGAATGCATTTGTCGAGATAGCTATGGCTGGTTCTTCCAGTATCGCTTCGTAGCCTTGTAAATCTTTGCGGTGAAGTGCCAGCGTAACTCCGCTCGCTTTGGCGATTCGATCTGCGTCGCGTGATAGTCCATCGGAGATATCGAGCATCGAAGTTGCACCGGCGATTGCGGCTTCGATTCCAGCTGCGATTGGTGGCTTTGGTCGAAGCTGGAAACCAACCACTTCGTCGTATGCCGAAATTGCATCCTTGTTGCCAGACTGCAAAAGTGAAAGTCCGGCTGCTGCCCGACCAACAGTCCCTGCGATTGCGATAACGTCTCCGACTTTGGCGCCGGAGCGAAGCACCGGCTCGCGCCCCTCGAGATCGCCATGAGCCGTAACCGAAATCACTGTTGTGTCTGCAACGGTTAGATCTCCGCCGACTACTGCCGCTTCGGGGGCGAGCGATATACATCCATCGCGAAGTCCATCGGCGAAAGATTCGAGCCAAGAAATATCTGTGGTTGAGCGGCAGATAAGCGCGACCACGAGTGAAGTTGGCTTGGCTCCCATCGCGGCGACATCGGCTACGTTGCTGGCGATAGCCTTCCAGCCGAGGTCATATGCGCTCGACCAATCGAGCCTGAAGTCGTGACCCTCAACCATGGTGTCTGTGGTCACTGTGAAACGCGCATCTGGGGCGGAAACTACGGCGCTATCGTCTCCCGGTCCGACAATCGCCGAGTTGGCCAGGTTGAGGCGAGCGATGGTTCGTCGCAGGCTCTCGTTTTCGCCTAGGTCAGCAATGGTTGGCACCACTCAAAGGTAGCCTGTTCTTGATGAAATTTTTGTTAGCGGCGGCCCTGGCAGCGGGCACTCTAGCCCTCACCGGCTGCTCCGCTACCGTCTCACTCGATCCAGCCGCAGATGCCAATAATCCGGCCTGTGCCAACGTAGTGGTGCGACTCCCCGACTCGATTGACAACAACACCAAGCGACAAACCAATTCGCAGTCGACCGCGGCCTGGGGGGAACCAACGAGCGTGATTTTCCGCTGTGGATTACCAGCGGTAACCGTGAGCAAACTCACCTGCGTGACTACCTCCGGAATCGACTGGTTGGTGGACGAATCCAAGAAACCGTCGTACCGGTTCATCACGTTTGCACGAAAACCGGCAATCGAAGTAATTGTGGATTCACAAAAAGTTTCAGGTGTTAGTGCGCTAGATGAACTTTCCCAAGCGGTGAGCCAGATTCCGGCCACCGACAAATGCGCCGGCTAACTATTTGCGCATGAGCGCGAGCTGAATCAACTCGTCAATCAAATCTTTGTATTCAATTCCGCTTGCCTGCCATAGCGATGGAAACATAGATAGCGGAGTGAAGCCTGGCATGGTGTTGATTTCGTTGATCAGGAAACCAGCTTTGGTGAGAAAGAAATCCGCGCGAGCTAGGCCTTCGCAACCGAGAGCATTGAACGCTTCACCGGCAAGTTTTTGCATTTCTTGTAATTCGGCAGCTGTGATATTTGCCGGAATTACCAATTGCACTGAATCTTCGTCTTGGTACTTTGCATCGAAGTCATAGAAGTCTCTGCCGGTAACAATGATTTCGCCGGCCACCGAAACTCGTGGCGTGTTTGAGTGCGGATCCTGCAGCACTGCGACTTCAACCTCGCGGCCATCGATACCGTGTTCCACCACGAGTTTGTCGTCTTCTTCAAAGGCCTTGGCCACTGCATCGCCAAACTGTGCCATGTCTTTAACTTTGCTTACGCCCTTTGACGAACCAGCGCGCGCAGGCTTCACAAACAGTGGAAGTCCACCAAGGCCACGAACATGCTCCAACGCTGTTTCGGGATCGCGTTCCCAATCGGCAAGCTTGATAACCACGTGCGGAGTTGCCGGCACGCCAGCGGCAAGGAAACACTCTTTCGAGAGCTCCTTGTCCATTCCGCGCTCGGAGGCAAGCACACCGCTGCCAACGTATGGCACGCCTACTGCCTCGAGTTCTCGCTGTACCTGGCCGTCTTCGCCGTATGGGCCATGCAGCACCGGAAAGACCACTTCGATCTTGCCCAGAGAATTTCCATCAAGCAGCAGCTCCTGATTGGCGCCGAATTTGACGTGCTTGCCGTTATCGGAAACGAAGGCCAGGTCACCCTTCTTGAGTGCCCACTTGGCTGCGTCGTCTTCGGCGAGAGTCCAGATTCCAGATTTTGTAATTCCAACAGGAATCACGTTGTACTTACTGCGATCGATTGCGCCAAGCACTCCAGCCGCAGTGGCGCAAGATATTTCGTGTTCCGAAGATGGTCCACCAAATAGTAAGGCGACGTTTAGTTTCGTCATTGTTCCTTACTATTCCTTAACTGGGCCGTCAGTTTCGTGAGTCAAGTGCGGTGCGATGTCGCGCGGATCCATGCGACCCTCGAGCACTGCATTCACCTGTTCAACAATTGGCATTGCAATATTCTTTTCGGCAGCCAACGCGAGAATCGGCTTTACCGAAGCAAGGCCTTCCGCAGTTTGAGACATGCGCTTAATAACTTCGCGAATCGAGTAACCGCGACCGAGCATTTCACCGGCCTTGTGGTTACGTGAAAGTGGTGACTCAGAAGTTGCAATCAAGTCACCGAGCCCGGCAAGACCAATCATGGTGTTCGGCTGCGCTCCGTAAGCAACTGCGAAACGAGAAATCTCGGCAAGACCGCGAGTCATGATCGAAGCCTTGGTGTTTTCTCCGTAGCCAACTCCGTTGACGATACCGATGGCAACCGCGATGAGGTTCTTGAGGATTCCTCCGAATTCGGTACCGATGACGTCGTTGTTGGTAAAAGTTGTGAAGTAATCGTTGCTACTGACTTCGGCAACACGAATTGCGGTGTCGCGGTTGCTCGATGCCGCTACCGATGCCGCAGGCTGCTGGCCGGCAATTTCGGTGGCAAGGTTTGGTCCAGAAACTACCGCGATCTGGTTACTCGGAAAACCGGTGGCCTCAGCAATTACCTCGCTCATGCGCAAACCGGTGTCGCGCTCCACGCCCTTCATCAAGCTCACCAGAATGGCATCCTTAGGCAGGTGCGCTCCCCACTCGGTTAGGTTGCCGCGCAGGGACTGCGATGGAACGGCAAGAAAGACCAGCTCAGCGCCAGCTAGGGCTTCGGCCACATTGCTGGTGGCGCGCAGATTATGGGGCAAGTTGATGCCAGGCAGGTAGTCACCGTTGCGGTGGGTATCGTTGATCTCTTCGGTGATGTCTTCACGACGAGCCCACAACATGATGTCGTTTCCGGCGTCAGCTAATACTTTGGCAAAAGTAGTTCCCCAGCTACCGGCTCCAATTACCGCAATCTTGGTCACTTCTTATCCTTTTTCTTGAAATTACCGTGTGCTGCCTGACCGGCTTCTGCCGCATCCCAGCGTTTTTCCGGTGCCTTCTCTCCGCGAAGCTGTTCCACGAGTCCAGTGATGGTGGACATCACTAGTTCGGTAGCTTCCTGAGTTTCGGCAGGAGTCAACTGCTTCTTACGATACTTGGCTAGGTCGATTTCGCCGCCAACCAAAATGCGTACTGCCTTGGCGGGATTCGGACGGAACTTTGCTCCATAGGTTGGCAGAATTTCTTCGCTGCCCCAGTGCGCGATTGCATAAACCGGAACATTGGTTTCCAGTGCGAGTCTTACCGCTCCGGTACGACCGCGCATCGGCCACAACTCCGGATCGCGAGTTAGAGTGCCCTCCGGGAAAATTGCGATGCAGTGACCAGCTGCAAGATATTGATTTGCCGCACGCAGTGGTCCATCGTTACGGTGAGTGCTTCGGTGAACCGGAATCTGACCGGCTGCAGTAAGCACCTTCCCAATTAGTGGAATGCGAAACAAACTCTCTTTTGCCAAGAAGTGCGGGCCGCGATTCAAATAGCGATAAATGAAATACGCAACCGCAAGTGCATCAACGTTGGTGACGTGGTTCGAAACCAAGATGAACGACCCCTTTTTCGGAAGTTTTTCTACACCTTCAACTTTTAGGTGGAACATCGATCGAACCAGCGGAATCAAAATTGATGCTGCTGCGCGAACGCTAAAAGACTTTTCGACTGCCTTAATCTTTGGCATCGGAAGTTGCTTTTTAGGCTTAGCCATTAGTTATTCCGAGTAGGTGAAATCTGCGCCGAGGTCGGTGAGTTTCTGCAAGAAGTGTTCGTAGCCACGAGAGATGAGCTGAACGTTAGTCACGTTCGAAACGCCCTCTGCCGCTAGCGCGGCCACCATGTGACTGAAGCCACCGCGGAGGTCTGGCACGCGGATGTCTGCGCCTTTCAAGGCGGTTGGACCGCTGATTACCGCGCTGTGGTTGAAGTTTCGCTGACCAAAGCGGCAAGGGCTGCCACCTAGACATTCGCGGTAAATCTGGATGCTGGCACCCATCTCAACCAGTGCATCGGTGAATCCGAATCGCTGCTCGTAAACGGTCTCGTGCACAATCGAGAGGCCCTTTGCCTGAGTAAGTGCAACCACTAGCGGCTGCTGCCAGTCGGTCATGAAGCCTGGGTGAACATCGGTTTCGATTACCACCGGGTGCAGATCTCCGCCCGGGTGATAGAAACGAATCCCTTCGTCTTCGATTTCAAACGCGCCGCCAACTTTGCGGAATACGTTTAGGAAAGTTGTCATTTCCTGCTGACGAGCTCCTCCAACAAAGATGTCTCCGTTGGTGGCAAGTGCAGCAGCAGCCCATGATGCCGCTTCGTTGCGATCGAAAAGTGCGCGGTGAGCGTAGCCACCAAGACGCTTTACGCCTTCGATGCGAATCACGCGATCGGTGTCTACCGAAATGATGGCACCCATCTTTTGCAAGATTGCAATCAGGTCCATAATCTCCGGCTCAATGGCAGCACCAGAAAGTTCGGTCATACCCTCAGCGCGAGTTGCAGTTAGCAACACCTGCTCGGTGGCTCCGACAGACGGGTATGGAAGTTTGATCTTTGCACCCTTGAGTCCCTTAGGAGCAGAAAGACGAGTTCCGTTTTCGAGTTCTTCGATTACCGCACCGAAGTTGCGCAGCACCTCAAAGTGAAAATCGATTGGACGATCACCAATGTGACATCCGCCAAGACCAGGAATGAATGCCTCGCCAAGTTGATGCAGCAGCGGGCCACAGAAAAGAATTGGGATACGTGATGAACCAGCGTGTGCGTCGATGTCGATCATTCGAGCCGACTTCACGTTGGTTGGATCGAGGTGCATTACGCCGTCTTCACTGTGCGAAATCTGCACACCGTGAAGCTGAAGCAAACGAGAAACGATTTCAACGTCGCTGATGAACGGAACATCCTTCAGCACGCTCGGGCCATCGCCCAGCAGCGCTGCAACCATGGCCTTGGTAACCAGGTTCTTAGCGCCCTTTAGGTCGACGCGACCCTTTAGCGGCTTGCCACCGCGAACCGTAATTTGGCTCATGCCTTAGCCCTTCGCCGGAATCGTCTTAGGCAACCAGCTCATGCGTTTGGCTTCGAAATCTGCGATTGCCTGCTCATCGCGAAGGGTTAGGCCGATGTCGTCCAAGCCCTCCATGATGCGCCAGCGGGTGTAGTCGTCGATGTCAAAGTTCACAACAACATCGCCAACCGAAACTGTCTTGTTCTTCAGGTCAACGGTTGCCGAAATTCCAGGTTGTGCTTCGATTGCAGCCCAGAGTTTTTCGGTGTCTGCTTCGCTGATGATTCCAGTGACCAAACCTTGCTTACCGGCGTTACCGCGGAAGATGTCTGCGAACTTGCTCGAGAAGACTGCCTTGAATCCGTAGTCGCGCAAAGCCCACACTGCGTGCTCGCGTGAAGAACCTGTACCGAAGTCTGGGCCAGCAATTAGCACCTGTCCGTTTTTGTATGGCTCTTGGTTCAAAACAAATTCTTTGTCGCCGCGCCATGAAGCAAACAAGCCGTCTTCGAATCCGGTCTTGGTGATTCGCTTGAGGTAAACCGCAGGGATGATTTGATCGGTGTCAACGTTGCTGCGACGCAATGGAACTGCAACGCCAGATTCGACTTCAAACTTTTCCATTAGTTACCTACCAAGTCTGCTGGAGATGAAAGTGTGCCGCGAATTGCGGTAGCCGCCGCAACTAGTGGAGAAACCAGGTGAGTGCGTGAGCCCTTGCCTTGACGTCCCTCAAAGTTACGGTTCGAAGTTGATGCACTGCGTTCACCAGGAGCAAGTTGATCTGGGTTCATACCCAAACACATTGAACATCCGGCAAAGCGCCACTCGGCACCAAAGTCGATGAAGATTTGGTCGAGACCTTCTTCAACTGCCTGCTGACGAATCTTTTCTGAACCTGGCACCACCAACATGCGAATGCTGTCTGCCTTCTTCTTACCCTTGACCACTGCTGCTGCCGCGCGAAGGTCTTCTAGTCGAGAGTTGGTGCATGAGCCGAGGAACACGGTGTCTACCTTGATGTCGCGCATCTTGGTGCCAGGCTTGAGGTCCATGTATTCCAGGGCGCGCTCTGCTGCCGCGCGGTCTAGCGGGTCGCTGAAGTCATCCGGTGATGGCACGGTTTCAAGCAGGCTGACACCCTGACCAGGGTTGGTTCCCCAGGTAACGAACGGATCCAAGGTGTTTGCATCCAAGAAAACTTCGGCATCAAACTTTGCGCCTTCGTCGGTGTGGAGAGTCTTCCAGTAGGCAACCGCTTCGTCCCACTGAGCGCCCTCAGGTGCGTGTGGGCGACCCTTGATGTATTCGAAAGTGGTTTCATCTGGTGCAACCATTCCGGCGCGAGCACCGGCTTCGATTGACATATTGCAAATCGTCATGCGCGCATCCATTGACAGCGAACGAATTGCAGAACCGCGATATTCAAGAATATAACCCTGACCACCACCGGTGCCGATCTTTGCAATCACGGCAAGGATGATGTCCTTCGCGGTTACGCCTTCGCGCAGGGTTCCCTCAACGTTGATCGCCATGGTCTTGAACGGCTTGAGTGGCAAGGTCTGAGTTGCGAGCACGTGCTCAACTTCACTGGTACCAATTCCGATACCGATGGCACCGAATGCGCCGTGAGTAGATGTGTGAGAGTCACCACAAACCACCGTGGTGCCAGGCAGAGTCAATCCGAGCTGCGGTCCAACCACGTGCACAATACCCTGCTCGATATCACCGAGTGAGTGCAAGCGCACGCCAAACTCTTCAGCGTTTTTGCGAAGTGCCATGATCTGAGTGCGACTGGTGATGTCGGCAATTGGTTTGTCGATGTCCTGGGTTGGAGTGTTGTGATCTTCGGTTGCAATAGTCAGATCGAGGCGACGTACCGGACGGCCAGCCATGCGCAAACCATCGAAGGCCTGTGGGCTGGTGACCTCGTGCACGAGGTGAAGGTCGATGTAGATCAGGTCGGGCGAGCCATCTTTGCCTTTGACCACCAAGTGGTCGTTCCATACCTTTTCGGCAAGGGTTAGTGCGCTCATGTTTACACCTCAAATAGCTTGAACCCCAAGTTTAACCCCGATATCGGCTTAGGCTAGGGCTGATGAGCCACCAAAACTTGCCCCAACTTCAACGACGAACCGTGCGGGTGCTAACCGCCGGCCAGATTTTGAGCGGATTTGCCGTTGGTTCCACCCTTTCCATTGGCTCGTTGCTTGCCCAAGATCTCAGCGGTTCCACCGCCTGGGCCGGGGCCGCAGCTACCTTTTCCACCCTCGGGGCTGCCACCTGGGCCATTCCGCTCGCCCGTGCCGCCTATGCTCGTGGCCGTCGCGTTAGCCTTGGATTAGGCGCCATCATTGCCATCACCGGTGCCATCCTCGTCATTACCGCTTCGGCCATCCGCTTTTTCCCACTGCTGCTGGTAGCCCTGTTCTTGTTAGGTGCAGCCTCGGCCACCGGACTTCAGGCGCGCTTCGCCGCCACCGACTTGCCAGCACAGAAATCTCAGAGTCGCGACCTATCCCTCGTGGTTTGGGCAACTACTCTTGGCGCGGTGACCGGCCCGAATCTTTTTGGTCCGGGTGAAGCTATTGGCAATGCCATCGGCCTACCGCACATGACCGGTCCATTTCTCGTAACTATTGCCGCTCAACTTTCGGCCGCACTAGTGTTCTGGTTTGGGCTCAATCCAGATCCACTACTCACCGCAAAAACTCTTGGAGATGCCAAGGCGCAAAAGCCAAAGTTATCCTTTGCAAACGCAATTGAAACTCTCAAGAAATATCCGAAGGCCGCATACGCAATTACTTCGATCGCGCTTTCACATATGGTGATGGTGGCAGTGATGTCAATGACGCCAGCACACCTCAAGATGGAGGGCGCCACGTTAGTTGTGGTCGGCTTCACCATCAGTGTGCACATCGCCGGTATGTACGCGTTCAGTCCAATCTTTGGAATTCTCGCCGACAAGATTGGCAAAATCCAAACTGTGATTCTCGGACAGGCAATCTACATTGCTGCACTCTGCTTTGCCGGTTTTGGAATGCACGATCACTACTCGGTATTGCTCGGTTTATTTTTGCTTGGACTTGGTTGGAGCGCCGCAACGGTTTCCGGTTCGGCTTTACTTTCTGCTTCGCTCCCGGCAGATCAAAAAACCAACGTGCAGGGCATGAGCGATGCACTGATGAATTTGAGTGGAGCATTTGGTGGCGCAATCTCTGGTTCGATCATGGCAGCACTAATGTTTGTCGGGCTGAACATGTCAGCACTGATTCCAGTTGCACTTATCCTGTTGTTAAGCGGAATCGCCCTGCTGAAAAAACAACAGGGCGATTCGCGCGTCTAACTTTTTAGGCTTCTTGGCGAGCCACTGCCTTGCGGCCGAGTAGGTACTGGCCAACAAAACCAACAGCGAGAGCCAAGAACACACCGATGTTCGAGTAGTACCAAGGCGAGTTATCGCCGTTGATGCCAAGGGCTCCGTATAGGTAACCCTCCCACGTGGTGAAGGTGATGCTCGGGTCTGGGCTTGAGATGAAGCCGTAGCCAACGATCATCGCCACCAACATGGTGCCAACGGCAACCCAGTTGATGCTGCCGTAACGGCCCTTAGCGTCATAGAGCGCAGCTTCGTCGTAGCTCTTCTTACGCAGTGCGAGATCTGCGATGAAGATACCGGCCCAAGCCGCCATCGGCACACCGAGGATGTACAGACCAGCCTGGAATGGCCAGAAGAAGTCACCGGCAATCCAAACAAAGTAGATAGTTCCGATGATCATGAACACACCATCGATAGCGGCAGCCTGGTAGCGCTTTAACTTGAATCCAAGTGCGAGCAAGTTCAAACCAGATGAGTAGATGTCAAGAATCGCTCCACCCATGAAACCGAGGAGCGCAAGAATGATGAACGGAATTAGGAACCAAGTTGGCAGCACAGTTGAGATTGCACCAATCGGGTCGCCACCAATGCGCTGACGAATGCCGTCATCAGACAACGCAAGCATGTATCCGTAAATCACCAAAACTGCAGGTGCGATTGCCGAACCGAAAGTGGTCCAACCGAAAATGCCCTTGCTTGATGCCGTGCGAGGTAGGTAGCGCGAGTAGTCCGCTCCGCCGTTCACCCAGCCAAGACCAAATGCTGTCATCGCGTAAATAATTCCGGCAACCAGAACCACCGGTCCACCGGCAGGTGCTGCAGCAATCTTTTCAAAATTAATGTCGTGCGCAGACTGACCAATGAAGATGATGGTCAACGCAACCGAACCGAGAGTGATCCACTTTTGCACGCGCATGATGAACTTGAAACCAAAGATTCCCGAGCTCACCACAACTGCGATAATCACAACGAAGATGGCGATCTTCACGCCATCGCCTTCGCCCCAACCGAGGCGCTTGAATACTGTTGTGGTGGCAAGCACACCAAGGGCAACCAAAACGATTTCCCAACCGACCAAAAGGAAGTAAGAAACCAGAGTCGGTAGCGCGTTACCCTTCACACCGAAGGTGGCACGAGAAAGTACCAGGGTCGGAGCCGAGCCACGCTTACCAGCGAGCGCGATTATTCCAACCAGCGCAAACGAGAACACGATTCCGATTAGACCAGCAAGCACTGCCTCGCCGAACGACAGTCCGAAGC
>Ga0228703_1001652_pt1 | contig 13251 bp, 12 predicted proteins | sample McNCre217_Aug_MG_3_FD_178020 | JGI IMG/M metagenome (GOLD analysis project Ga0228703, IMG submission 178020) | Freshwater microbial communities from McNutts Creek, Athens, Georgia, United States - 29-17_Aug_MG | ecosystem: Environmental > Aquatic > Freshwater > Creek | place: USA: Georgia... | reverse complement strand
CGATTCGGTTCGATCAATGAGCGTAAAAACCGATTGCACGAAGTGGTTCGTCTTTCAGGTATTACCATTCCAATGGGGGAGGAAGAAAAGCCTTTGACCATTAAAGTAGCCAGTATTCCTGCTGCGAAATTACAAGTTTACTTCATTGATAACGAAGATTATTACCAACGTAAATATGTGTTAACGGATAAAGAAGGCGCATTTTATGCGGATAATCACGAACGTGCCATCTTCTTCTGTAAAGGAGCATTGGAGACGGTTGTGAAATTAGGTTGGGCACCTGATATCATTCACTGTAATGATTGGATGTCTAGTTTAGTGCCTTTGTATATTTCGACTCATTACCAAAATCACCCCATCTACAAGGATTCAAAAACTATTTTCTCTCCACACAATACGGCGTTTGATTTTACGTTTGAAGCAGACGATTTGATCGAAAAAGTCAAAATTGGAGATTTAGACGAAGCAAATTTAGGTAGCTTAGCAGGTGGTAATTACGAAGCATTTATCAAGATAGGTGCGGAGTATGCGGACAAAATAGTTTCTTTAGAAAATGCGGATAATAGCCGTATTCAATCGATTATTGATGAATATCAACATAAAACCTCTCAAAACATTGCCGATAATGACCTCGATTTCTTCGAAAAAACGTACTTGGAAATGTCCGGCAATTAAATGGGTAGGAATTCTTTCCTTATTCCTTGCATCCTGTGATACCCCTAAAGAAATCGGTGACGATTTGTTTAGCGTGGAGGTGGGATTAAATTATTCAGATACGATTACGATCAAATCGTCTACTGTTCTGATTGATTCAATCTATACAGGATCCCCTAGTAGCCTTTTATTGGGTAGTTTTTATCATCCTGTCCTAGGTTTAGCAGAATCTTCTGTCTACACACAGGTGTCGAACATTGATACCTTATTTGCGAAAAGTACATCTGTTTATGATTCGTTAACGCTTCGATTAGCCTATGCTAATTACCAAGGCGATACGACGAAAACGCAAACCATGCGTATTTATCGCCTATTGGATAGTTTAAATAGAGGGACAGATTATTTTGCGAACTCTTCCATTCGCTATGACGCAACCGAATTAGGCCGTCATACTTTTGCTCCACGTCCTATTCGTACCAAAGCGATGAATGGGGATTCGGTTCGTTATGATACCTTGCGTTTCCGTATGTCCGATGACTTTGGTCGGGAATTGTTAAGCAAATATGCAGATACGAAAGTGGCTGCTGGAAGTAAAGGATTCAGGGATTATTTCCCAGGTATGTTGTTTAAATCAACGGCCTCTACGCCGGGTGCCATGATTGGATTTAATCCTGGTTATTCGCGTATGACCTTGCATTTTCATAATCCAGGAGATACCACGAAGTATTATATGGATTATTATTTCAGTCTTTCGAATGCCTTATATCCTGAATTATTGGCTCGTTTTAATCAAATTAAGTCAACCAAATCAAGTGCATTAGCCGCCCTTCAAAGCCCAGGAAATAGTGTTTCTTCGGTTGCTTCTAGTGGTTTAACCTACATTCAAGCGGGTACTGGAGTGGCTACGAAAGTGGAATTTCCTTATTTGTTGAATTTGAAAGGGAATAGAAATGTAGCGGTGAATAAAGCAGAATTAGTCTTGACAGCGGCAGATAATATCGATTTGCAACAGACGATTGGTCAATTGTCCATCGTGGAAACCAATGCGACGAATCGAACGCTTCGCAATAGTTATGGCTTAAAATACTTGCTTTCAGAGGGAACCTCCAGTGTATTGACAGCAGCCATAAATCCAAGTTCGAAGACCTATACCTTCAATGTGACGACTGCAATTCAGTCCTTGTTAGTAGGTAAGCAGGCGAATACTGGCTGGTTAATTACGCCTGCATTGACGTCTAATTCGTCTGGAAACACGAGAATCATCAATGAAAGTGCTCGTTTTGTGCCTTTGCAAGCATTGAAAGCTCGTTTGAAAATCTATTATTCCTATATTGCCAAATAAATACCGGCAATCATGGGAAATCTACGGGTAAGCTTAGTTCAAACAGATTTAGTTTGGGAAGATCCAGCGGCTAATTGTGCTCAATTAGAAGAAAAATTAGCTGATTTGGCTGGCAATACGGATGTAATTGTTTTGCCAGAAATGTTTGCAACGGGTTTTTCGATGACCCCGACAGGTGCTGAGATAGGTAAAGGGCCTGTGCTTCAATGGATGCAAGTTCAAGCGTCTCGCTTAGGAGCATTAGTGCTAGGCTCTCTCAAAGTCAAACAACAAAATACTTTTGTTAATCGCTTATATGCCGTCTATCCAAATGGTACTTATTCGTTATACGATAAGCGCCACTTGTTTCGCATGGGAGGCGAGCATGAATTTTATCAAGCTGGAGATCAGCAAGTGATGGTATCCTATAAGGGTTGGAATCTCGCGTTATTTATCTGTTATGACCTTCGTTTTCCAGTTTGGTCCAGGAATGTAGCTATGGGATATGATGCGGCTATCTATGTGGCGAATTGGCCTGCTCCGCGTACCCATGCTTGGAGAACCTTATTGCAAGCCAGAGCGATTGAAAACCTGGCTTACGTAGTGGGAGTGAATCGAGTGGGCGTAGACGCCAACGGCTTATCTTATGCAGGAGATTCCTTACTAGTAGATTTTAAAGGTGGCCTGCAGCTTGATATGCAATCAGCAGATCAAATCTTAACTAGTGAATTATCAAAGAAAGCATTGCTTGAATTTCGTGCAAAATTCCCTGCCCATCTAGATGCAGACGAATTTAGTTTGTCTTTTCCTTAAAGTAAATCTCCAAATCTTTGATTTCTTTCATAGGGCTATCGCTTACCAGTTTTCCTTGGTTGATCAGGAGTACCCGGTCACAAATAGCTTCTACTTCCGATAGGATATGGCTGGAAAATAAGATGATGCGGTCTTTTTGAAGACTTTTAATTAAGTTCCGGATTTCATCGCGTTGATTAGGATCTAAGCCACTGGTGGGTTCATCTAAAATCAATATTTTCGGATCATGTAAAATAGCCATGGCGATGCCCACACGCTGCTGATATCCTTTTGAAAGTTCCTGGATTTTCTTGTGGGCCTCTTTTTGAAGACCTACCCATTCAATTACTTCTTGAATGCGTTGTTCTAACCCGGCTATCTGATGGATATTTCCAATGAATCCCAAAAACTCGCGCACATACATCTCTGAATAGAGCGGATTGTTTTCTGCTAAATAACCGATCTGCTTTTTAAGAGAAATATCTTGGTCCTGAGGATCTTTTCCGTCCATATCTACTTGGCCGGATGAGGGTGCAATGAGTCCCAAGAGCATTTTTAAGGTAGTCGATTTTCCAGCACCATTGGGCCCCAAAAAGCCCACAATTTGGCCTGCTTCTAAACGAAAGTTTAGGTCTTGGACGGCAGATTGTTTTCCGTAGCTTTTAGAAAGATTTTTGACCTCGATGAACATATTAACAAAGGTAGTTAAAAAGGGAATTATTTCGTGTAACTTTGTGTTTCTGATTCAAATGCCTACAAAATGCAAGACAAAATTCGCTTAGATCGTATTGAAGATGCCCTGGAAGATATTCGCCAAGGCAAAATAATTATAGTCGCTGACGATGAAGATCGGGAAAATGAGGGTGACATGATTTGTGCCTCAGAAGTGATTACTCCGGAAATGGTGAATTTCATGATTAAAGAAGGACGCGGTTTAATGTGTGTTTCCTTGACGGATGAGCGTTGTCAAGCCCTAGGTTTAGAGATGATGGTGAATCTGAATACGACTTCGCATGAGACTCCCTTTACGGTTTCTGTCGATTTATTAGGCAATGGTTGTACGACGGGTATTTCTGCTCAAGATCGTGCCAAAACAATCCAAGCTTTAGTAGACCCTACCACTCAGCCTTCTGATTTAGGTAGACCTGGTCATATCTTTCCCTTGAAATCCCGTTCTGAGGGCGTTTTACGTCGGACAGGTCACACGGAGGCCTCGATGGATTTTGCGCGTTTAGCAGGCTTTAAGCCTTCCGGAGTATTAATTGAAGTGTTGAACGAGGATGGGACGATGGCACGCTTACCTGATTTGCGTAAATTAGCGGATAAGCATGATTTGAAGTTAGTCACCATTAAGGATTTGATTGAATACCGTTTGGCCAAAGAATCCTTAATCAAACGCGAAATAGGCGTGAATATGCCCACAGAATGGGGTTCATTCGAATTAGTAGCTTTCAAACAAATAAATACCGGTGATACCCATTTAGCTTTAATCAAGGGGAGCTGGGAAATGGACGAGCCCGTTATGGTGCGTGTACACAGCTCTTGTGTGACAGGGGATGTTTTTGGTTCATGCCGCTGCGATTGTGGAGAACAATTACATGCTGCAATGGAAATGGTAGAGAAAGAGGGGAAAGGAGTGATTTTGTATATGTTCCAAGAAGGTCGAGGAATCGGTTTGATCAATAAATTAAAAGCCTACAAGCTTCAGGAGCAAGGCCGTGATACGGTGGAAGCGAATTTAGAATTGGGCTTTGCTATGGATGAGCGTGACTACGGAGTAGGCGCTCAAATTTTGCGCGATTTAGGTATTCACAAAATTCGTTTGATCTCGAATAATCCGAAGAAAAGAGCCGGTTTAATGGGCTATGGACTTGAAATTGTGGATTCTATTGGAATTGAAATTCCAGCTAATCCACATAATAAGAAATATTTAGAAACGAAAAGAGACAAAATGGGGCACGCGATTCGTTAGCATCACGTGCCTGTTTTTTATTGATTCCCTAAGATGATGGGAGCGCTCTTGCCACCCATGATAATCACTTTCGCGTTAGGGGATTTAGCTAATTCTTTTTGGGCAATGATCGACTCATATTGTAATTGTTTGTCGCTCAGGCCGGTTGATAAAATCTTTTGGTAGTCCGCAATACCTTGTGCTTCTACACGCTTTCTCTCGGCTTCTTGCTTCTCTTTTTGTAACACGAATTGCATCTTTTGTGCATCTTGTTCTGCATTGATTTTAGACTCAATGGTTTGCTTCACCGAAGTAGGAAGGTTGATATTACGAATTAATAATTGCTCTAAAACTAAGCCTCTCTTTTTAAAGTTTTTCTCGATGTCCTGGTAGATGCGTTGCTGGAATTCATTGCGCTTTAAAGAATAAAGGGCCACGGCATCATAATAAACGGCATTGTCACGAATCATGGTACGTGTAATAGGACGGACAACCTTGTCCTTGTAATCTTCACCTATCTCGCGCAACACGCGTGGAGCTTCCGAGGGAATAATGCGGTACAAAACCGTTAAGTCAACGATTACTTCTAAGCCATCGGCGGTTAAAACGCGAATCGCATCATCTCCCGCTTTGTCCCCTTCGTCGTGGACGCTTGACATCGTGTAGTTTTGGGTTTTGGCATCGAAAACAATCACTTTTGCCAAAGGGTTGACAAAGTTTAATCCACTCGTTAAAGTGCTTGTTTGCACTTTACCAAAGAGGCTTTGCACACCTACTTCACCAGCATCCACTTGGACTACTGTGGAACTACTTAAGCCTAGGATGGCAAATACCGCCCCTACGACTTTCAACGTTTTACTGTATTTTGAGAAGACTAAATTAGGGTTAGCGATCGCATTTCCGGCGATAAACAACAAAATTCCGAGGAAGATGAAAAACATAGTTTTTTGATTTAAATGTTATCAAATTTATCATAAAGTATTCAATAATCCCTAATTTTGAATATGATTGAAATCAAGGGTTTATCTAAATCTTTTAACGGTCGTATCGTACTCGATGATATCCATGCGAATTTTCTTCAAGGAAAGACGAATATGGTCATAGGGGGGAGTGGAACAGGGAAATCTGTTTTACTAAAATGTATGATCGGGATTTTGGTTCCAGAGCAAGGGAAAGTGCTATACGATGGGAGAGATTTCTTAAAAGCACATCCTGATGTCGTGAAAGAAATTCGCCGGGAAATGGGGGTTTTATTTCAAGGAGGAGCCCTTTTTGATTCAAAATCCGTGTTAGAAAATGTGCGTTTCCCATTGGATACTCTCTCTTCCCAAACGATGGAAGATAAGAATGCCCAAGCGATGCTTTGTCTGCAACGTGTGGGTTTAGAAAGTGCTGCGCATTTGATGCCATCCGAGATTTCTGGTGGGATGAAAAAGCGGGTAGGGATTGCCAGAGCCATTGTCATGAATCCCAAATACTTATTTTGTGATGAACCTAATTCCGGTTTAGATCCATTAACGGCTGTTAAAATTGATTATTTGATTCAAGAAATCACGCAGGAGTACAATATGACAACGGTGGTTATTTCGCATGATATGAATTCAGTGATGCGCATGGGTGAAACAATTATTTTCTTGAAGGATGGTAAGAAAATTTGGGAAGGAAATTCTGAAACATTTCACCATTCTGGGGAGCCGGCATTAGAGGAGTTTTTGTCTACTAAATTAGTTTAATATGTTTTCTCTACGTGGATATAATACGTTTGGGATTGAGGCGGAAGCTCGTCAATTCGTAGAGATTAATTCGGTTGAACAATATGTTTCACTGATTCGATCAGGGGAATACGCGCATTTACCTCACCTTTTTTTAGGTGGAGGAAGTAATGTGTTATTGACCAAAGCACAAGAAGCACTTGTGGTAAAAATTTCCATTCCGGGAATTGAGGTCGTAAAAGAAGATGCTGATTTTGTGTGGTTGAAAGGTGGGGCTGGTGTTGTTTGGGATGAATTTGTGCAGTATGCGGTGAACCACGGCTGGTCTGGATTAGAGAATTTATCGCTCATTCCAGGTACGGTGGGGGCAGCACCGATGCAAAATATTGGTGCCTATGGCGCGGAAATTAAAGATACCTTTGAATCTTTAGAGGCTTTGAATTTACGCACACTGGCATTAGAGACATTTGATGCTCAAGCTTGTGCTTTTGGCTACCGTGAAAGTTTCTTTAAGCGTGCGGGCAAAGGACAATACTTGATCAGTTCTGTGACCTTTAAGTTAGCTAAAAAGCCCGCCGTAAAAACATCGTATGGTGCCATTCAGGAGGTTTTAGCGACCAAAGGTATTACGCAACCATCGATCCGTGAGGTAGCAGATGCTGTCATAGAAATACGCAAAAGTAAATTGCCGGATCCGAAAGAAATAGGTAATTCAGGCAGTTTTTTCAAGAATCCAACTGTCTCTGCTTCGGAGGCATCGCGACTGATTGCCGCTTATCCAGGTATTCCTCACTACCCTGTAGAAGGGAGTACAGATGTGAAATTTCCGGCGGGTTGGTTCATTGAAAAAGCGGGTTGGAAAGGATTTAGAAGAGGGGATGCGGGGGTGCATGCAAAGCAAGCTTTGGTATTAGTGAATTACGGTGAGGCGACAGGTGCTGAGATTTTGGCCCTATCAGAAGAAATAAAGAAATCAATTAAGGACACATTCGGGGTCGCTTTAGAAACCGAAGTAAATATTTTATAAAATGACATTACCTACTTTAGCGAATTTAGGCAAAGGCCCCTTCTTTTTGATGGCTGGATCATGTGCGATTGAGAGCAACGATTTAGCTTTTGAGATTGCAGAAAAAATTGATGGCATCACAAAGTCTATGGGTATTCCCTATATTTTCAAAGGTTCTTATCGCAAAGCGAATCGGACTAAAATTGATTCTTTTACGGGGATTGGTGATATCAAGGCTTTGGAAATTTTACAAGCGGTAGGAAAACACTTTTCGTTGCCCACAGTGACAGATATTCATGAAAGTGCAGAAGCAGCGATGGCCGCGGCTTATGTTGATGTCCTTCAAATACCGGCATTTCTTTGCCGTCAGACAGATTTGTTAGCTGCAGCGGCACAAACAGGTAAAGCAGTTAACATCAAAAAAGGGCAGTTCATGTCAGGCGCGTCCATGAAATTTGCAGTGGAAAAAGTGTTGCATGAAAATCCAGAGGCAGTCGTTTACTTGACGGATCGTGGTAATTCATTCGGTTATGGAGATCTAGTAGTAGATTACCGAAACTTGCCAGAGATGTCAGCGATGAATGTCCCAGTCATTATGGATTGTACGCACTCATTACAACGACCCAACCAAACAAGCGGTGTCACAGGTGGACAGCCTGCCCTCATTGAAACCATTGCTAAAGCAGCTATTGCGGTAGGTGCAGATGGAATCTTTATAGAAACTCACCCGAATCCTTCGGTGGCGAAATCAGATGGGGCTAACATGCTGCCTTTGGATCAATTAGAAGGTCTTTTGGAGAAACTTTTGCGCGTTCGCGAAGCCATCGTTTAATGCATCTTGTAGCTCATTTGGAGGGTGATATCCGTTTTGGTATTGCCTTCAATGCTATCTAACCCAGATCCTATTTCGGTTCGATCTTGGTATTGTATGCGTCCCCATTTAGCGGCCAAAGAGATTTCCTTTTTCCATTGATAGGCCACAACTACATTCGTTTTAATCGCTTTCCCTGCATAAGCTGGCAAAAGAAAGGAATAGGGAACACCTGGTTCATAGGCATAATTCCTGGTATCATAGCTGGGCGTATTCATATAGGCCAAGCGTCCTTGTATATTCCATTTGCCTTTATCCCATTTTACATCTTGCAAGAGTAGATACCCAAGTTCCGCACCTAATTGAGATGCCATAACGCGAAAGTGGAAGTCCCAGGATTTTAGGGCGATATAGTGGCCATCTAGGCTGATTTGTAGCAAATCTTTCGCTTCTTTTCGTGTCCATTTACCTTGAATGAATCCGCGTGCGCTATGCCTTTTTTCCCATTGCAATCGACTGAGTATTTCCCAACCCGAAGTATTCGACTCCAGTACTTGGTATTTAGGCCCAGGGAAGCGAAAATAATCAATATAGGAGCTGAGCTTCATTCGTTTGTTAATTTGATAACCTAGGCCAAGAAACAGGCCAATTTCATTCAAATTTTCAGTGCTTTCAGATAGTCCATTGGATTTAGGACTAAAATAGCCTGCGGAATAGTGCCTGAATAGATAAGATACGTCTATTTTTTTCGAAAGGGATGAAGCGCCGGATTGTAGCAGGGAAAAGTGTCGATTATCAGAATAGGCCAATTCACCTACCATTCTGATGTTTCGAAGCGGATATTGAAAGCTAATGGAATAGTTTTTTAACTCGCTTCCAGACCATTCCGGTTGCTTGTAGCCAATACCCACTGGTTTAGGCAAGGACCAAAGCGTATAAACTCCATTTAGCTGAATCACCAGCGGAAAACGGAGGGGGGAATAGCCCATGTTAGCGCCCACAGTCTTCTCTTGTAGTGCATCGATATGGCTGATTTCAGAGGCCGTTCGATGGAATCCATCTTCTACTCTGGTCCGTAAGAACTTGTTCCCGAGTGAATCACTTCCTATGGTGGCATCTAAATGTCGATAGGAGGTAAAAGCTTGAATTCGAAGGAATTCCGCGAATTTAAATGTAGCATTAATACCCCGGTAAAAGCCATATTCTACGCTAGAACTGTAGGCTAATCCTCCTAAATTGAATTTCTGGGTAGCCTTTATGCTTTCAAAGCTCTTTCCTAAGGAGAAGCCCCCGGATTGAACAAGCCCTTGTCCCCATTGGTTAATAAAGTCACCTACGATGATTTTTTCCACTACTCCCTTCGATTTAAATTCCAAAAATCCACTACTAAAGTCGCTGAGGTCTTTTTCTCCCGCGTCCTTTTGTAGTAGAAATCCCATGCGAAGGTTCGCATTCAATTGGCCTCGGTAACGCAGCGTTTGATTTGTTCGATCACCTATATAGCGTGTCTTACTTCGTAAATCGGGATCTGTAAACCCTTTCTTTGTTTCTGCTGTCCAATCCGTTTTAATTAAAACTTGATGGGTTGAAGAAATAGGTTTCCACCAGCGGGGATTCGGGAGGGAACAAACGATATAGTCTTGGATTTTCTGAAGGAAGGCGACATCCCAACCGGGAATGGCTTGTAATTCAAGGATAGATTGAAAATACCCGATTTCTTTGCGATAGCTAAGGAATGCTGCGATTTGTTCTGAACTAAATAGGAGAGAAGAGTTTAATTCCGTTTCTGAGACTAAATTGATGTTTAGTGGATTAGCTAGGAAATAATCAAAGCTGGATTGCTTTTCCTCTTCCTCTTGAGTAGGAATTTGGGCAAAGCAGGCAATAGAGCATAGCAATAGGAGGAGCGTTTTCAAGGCAGTATTTTTCCTTGAAATTAATTTAGCTAGGCTGTAATAATGAACTTTAACTGATAATGAAAATCAGTTAATTGAACTTTCGTTCGATGAGCTGGTGTAGTTCTTCCCAAATCGCTTCGTTCTCAGCTTGGCGGTAGGCAGCATAGCGTGAAAGAAGTGCATTGGCCCAGGTTTCCGCTTCCGCTTCCTCATCGACAAATTGAATCAAAGATTCCAATTGGGCTACATCACCACGGAAAATTTCTTGGATGAATTTGATGCGTTGGTGTAGGCTGAGGGTGTCAGCAATCCGTTGGGTCATTTGTGATTCGACTTTGGATTTCAAGGAATCTGACGAACCGCTTAATAAATCTTTAAGGCGGGTAAATTCTTCTTCTGTCGAATCTTCTAGGCTTTCGGGAGCCTCGAAATAAACCTCCGTATTTAATAAGTCGAATGGTTCTGCCGGCGTTTCCGCCGCTGGGTATTCCGTAGAAGCCGGTGCATCTGGAGTCTTATACGAGTTCAAAAGATCCGCAAAGCTGGGTTGAGCTATTTCAGAGGCTGGTACTGTTAGACTTTCAATCCATGAACCCCAAATAAATGCGGGCAAGGAAACTTGGTACAGTAAGGTTTGGGAAATACCAGCCCATTTTTCTTCAAAGCGTGGACTAGTCCAAGGGAAATTAGGAAAGTTTTCTTGCGCGCGCTCTGAGTTCAATTGTGCTAATAGCTCGGCTTGAATCGCCTCGATGACAGTTGTGGGTATTTCCCAGGCTAATACCTCTTGAAATGTGATCGATTCGGAGGAATCATTCCAGTATTGCAAGAATATATTAGGTGCCATAGAGGGGGATTTATTTGATTTCTAATAGTTCGCAAGCCATTCTTGCGGCAGTTTGTTCTGCTTTCTTTTTTGAATAACCTTTGCCTTCTGAAATTTTTTCTCCGTCGAGTATCACCAATGCCGTAAATTCTCGGTTGTGGTGTTCTCCTTCTTGATCGAGTTCAAAAGAAACTTTTTTGCCTTCTTTTTGGGCCCATTCGATGAGCATAGACTTGAAGTTAGGGTTGTTCTGTACAACAGATTCCAGGTCAAAATAGTGCGTTAGGATCTTTTTTATAATGAAGTTTTGGGTAAAGGCGAAGCCTTTATCTAAATACACAGCACCTATGAAGGCTTCTAACGCATCTCCGTACATCGAGCTACGGGACATAGATGTTCTTCGTTGTGCTTCGAATTCAATTACTTCTTCGAGGCCTAATTTGCGGCCTATGACATTTAAGGATTCGCGACTGACCATACGGGAACGTATTTCGGTCAAGAAGCCTTCGTCTTTAAAGGGGAATTTTTGGAATAAATACGTAGCTGTAACCATTCCTAAAACGGAATCTCCCAAAAATTCAAGTCGTTCATTCGACTCTTTGTAGTTTTGGGAAACACTCTCTTTCGAGGCAGAAGAGTGTAAAAAGGCTAGTCTATATAATGTTAAATTACTGGGACTAGCCCCTATTAAATGAGTAACCGATTTCTTTAAGAATTTCTCTCGCTCGTCTAGTCGAATCGGATCTAACCAGTTTAGGAGAGATTTTACGGCCATACTTGTCTTAGATTTTTCTGAAAATAACGGTCGCATTGTGACCTCCGAAACCAAAACCATTGCTCAATGCTACATCGATTTTACGTCCTTTACCCACGTTTTCTGTTAAATCAATGCGTTGATCGATTTCTGGATCGCGGTTAAATACGTTAATGGTAGGAGGAACAAATTGGTGTTGGATAGCTAATACGGACGCTACCGCCTCTACTGCACCGGCACCACCTAACAAGTGACCTGTCATCGATTTCGTAGAAGAGATGGCCATTTTGTAAGCGTGCTCACCAAAACAATCCACAATCGCTTTAATCTCTTGTGGATCACCAATAGGAGTTGATGTACCGTGTGTATTCACGTAATCTACTTCTTCAGGCTTGATGTTAGCATCTTCTAAGGCATCAATCATGGATAATAATGCGCCATAACCTTCTGGGTGTGGTGCAGTAATATGGTGGGCATCTGATGAGAAACCTCCACCGATTAATTCAGCATAGATTTTCGCACCACGTGCTTTGGCATGTTCATATTCTTCCAAAATCAAGGCCCCTGCCCCTTCACCTACCACGAAGCCATCGCGATCTACATCATAAGGACGAGAAGCGGTTGCAGGATCGTCATTACGAGTCGACATCGCATGCATAGCAGTGAAACCACCTACGGAAGCAATGGTAACCGGAGCCTCAGAACCACCCGTTACACACACGTTAATACGGCCTGTACGGATATAGTTGAAGGCGTCGATGATGGCATTGTTCGCAGAAGAACAAGCAGAAACCGTTACGTAGTTAGGGCCACGGAAGCCATTACGGATCGAAATTTGGCCTGATGATGAATCTGCAATCATCTTAGGGATAAAGAAGGGATTGATTTTAGGCGTTCCGTCTCCTTGTCCGAAATAAATCATTTCGTCTTCAAAAGTCTTCAAACCTCCGATACCTGATCCCCAGATAACGCCTACTTTGTTTTTATTCAATGTATCCATGTCAAAATTCGCATCAGCAATCGCTTCGTCAGCGGCTACTACGGCGTATTGTGTGAATGGATCCATTTTACGAGCCTCTTTAGTATTGATAAAATCTTCTACCTTGAAGTTCTTTAATTCACAAGCAAAACGAGTTCTGAATTTTTCCGCATCGAATTTCGTGATAGGACCACAACCGCTTACGCCGTTCTTTAATCCATCCCAATATTCACTCACTGTATTCCCGATGGGGGTAAGGGCACCTAGTCCCGTGACAACTACTCGTTTTAACTCCATATTCTTGTTATTTATGAATCTGCTTAAAATAAAAAATGTCAATTAGTTCGAGAAATCCCATGGAAAAATCCACCTGATTACTGTTTACCAATTGACATAATTTTTATGGTTGCTTCGATTACTTTGCGTTCTCTTCCAAATAAGTAATAGCTTGGCCTACTGTTTGGATGTTCTCCGCTTGATCATCTGGAATAGATACAGAGAATTCTTTTTCGAATTCCATGATTAACTCAACTGTGTCTAGAGAGTC
>Ga0228703_1001650_pt1 | contig 13252 bp, 11 predicted proteins | sample McNCre217_Aug_MG_3_FD_178020 | JGI IMG/M metagenome (GOLD analysis project Ga0228703, IMG submission 178020) | Freshwater microbial communities from McNutts Creek, Athens, Georgia, United States - 29-17_Aug_MG | ecosystem: Environmental > Aquatic > Freshwater > Creek | place: USA: Georgia... | reverse complement strand
GGCCTTGGCTTGCAATTCAGCGACTTCTTTGGCGGAGGCGTTTTCTGGAACCGCTACCAAGATCATGCCCAAATTCAAATCGTAAGAAAGCCCCGTTGAGGGCTTGCCGGCTTGTTGTGTTTGAATGAATTGCTCGACATCTGTGTCGGAAACGCGAGCCCGGTTGTCAACCTCACGTTCGCGCAAGCGACCGATCATGAGTTGACTGCGCAGCTGATCACGGAAGGCCGTGACACTCAAACCCTCGGCCGCTAGGCGTTTGTAGAGCTCTTCTTTGCTCACCTGGTTTTGACGCGCGATGTTAGCTTCCGTTTGATCCACATCGGTGTCATCGATCCGAATGCCATTGTCGCGCGCTTGTTGCAATTGGGCTTTCTCGTTGATCAATTGATCGAGGGCTTGTTGGGTCAGGGCTTTGCTGTCTGGCACAGGACTGCCTGGAACCACTTGTTTTTCCAAACGCAGTTTGAGATTTTGAACTTCGTTGTTGGTGATGGGTTCAGAGTTCACCACCGCCACAATGTAGTCAGCAGGGCGAGATTTGACAGGGCCTTGTGCGAGCACGTGATGGACGTGGCCGCCCAAGGCCAAGAGGCCCACGCACCAACCCACATTGCGCAACGCTCGTTTCAAGGGGTGGCGGGCTGAGGTCATGCGCAAGTCTGTTTGCGGTTGTTGAGCAATCAAAGAGAAAGAGTTAGTCATAAGAGGTGAATCTGCTGGTGGGCGCCAAGTCTTCTCGGAGGTATTGGTATCGGGGGATATTGTCGCGCAATGTTTTCAGAGGGCTTGAACCCACCCGCGCCAAACCCACAAATTCAAGTTGGAACAAGATTCGGCTGCGCGAGGTGCTGGTGGTACTTTGCAAGCGTTCAAATACCACGCGACCCAACCAGCATCCTGCGTCGTACTCAAATCCCAGCAGTGTGTCGACCATTTTGCGATCTTTCAAGCTGAAGTTCATGCGCCCGACGCTGTACCAACGGTCTGCACCCAAACCTTGCCCTGGCGTTAATGCTTGACCTGCCGGTGCTTCGTCAGAGCCCCAAGTGAGGTCACGCAAAGGCCATTGCCAGCCAATGTCAATTTGCTCGCTTTGATCGCGGGTCAGCCGGTAGGCAGTGTTGAAAACACGGTAAGGGCTGGGGTTGAAGCGCGTCGTGAGGGTGGTGCGCGTGGTGCGGTGCGTTTGGGCATCGAACTGCAAAGTAGAGTCGAAGGTCCACCGGTTGTCCCAACGCACGCCTGCCCCTAACAAAATATCGCTGAAGCCTGAAGATACGGGCAACTCACCCGGCAGTCGGACCAATTGGTCTGAGAAACGATAGCGTTGTGCAACGCCAAATCGCGCCAATTCAGCCCCGGTGTTGTTGTCAAACAATCGGCTGTTCACACCCAAGGTGACCAAGTTGTTGTCGGCAATGCGGTCTTGACCCACGTAGGGGTTTTCTGAGTAAACCGTGGTCAGGTTGAAGTCGGTGGCCCCGCTGTCGTAGCTGGGCAGTTGGCTTTGGTCTTTGTAAGGTGTTCGGACAAAAAATGCGCGAGGCTCGAGCGTTTGGCGCAGTCCCCTGCCAAAGAAGGAAGCATCTCTTTCGTAAATCAAACCCGTATCGAGGCTGAAAGTTGGCAACAGTCGGTTGACTTCCGATAGGCCAGAGGCCAAAGGCGTGTCCAGTTGGTAACGTGTGCCGTGCAGTTGAATTTTAGGGATCACAAAGCCCCAAGGTTTGAGCCAAGGGTGACTGATTTGCGCTGCCGCATAACTGCGTTGGCCATTTCTCAAAATGGCGCTGGTGCCACCTGGAATTTGACTGTAATCGGCCTCAAAACGCGTGGTGTCTGCGGTGAACCCAACATCAAAGCCCTGAACGTCCCACTTGTTGTAGCGGGCCACAATTTGAGGTGACCGGTCGTAAGGTGGGGTGATGGGCGAACTGATGTCTTGCAGGGTTTGAAACTTCAAGACCTGAGTCATCAAGGTCCAATCGCCTTGTCCCCAATACACGCTGCCCGAGGCGGGTAACAGCCGCTGCGTCAAAGACAGGCCAGCCCGTGGGAAATCTCGCCAATAGTTGTCATCGCTGACGCGGTTCAAATTCACATTGACACCCAGACGGCCCAACACACTGTTGCCCGTTTCAATGCCACCAACGTGCTGCGCAGACAAACCCCAGCGTGATTGTTGGCGCAAGCTGTCGTTGGGCATCACGTTCAATCGTGCTTGGCCCTGACTGTCTGTTTCCAAATATCGAAACTCTGAATCAAGTGCCACGCCGCGTTTGGTCATCACTGTGGTGCTGAGGGTGGCATCACGGTTCGGTGCAATGTTCCAGTAATACGGCGAGGACACCTCAATGCCACTCACGGTGTCAATCCCGATCAGTGGGGCCAAGAAGCCTGATTGCCTGGCGCTGTTCAATGGGAACGTGAGCGAGGGAGCGACCAAAATGGGCACATCTTTGAACCGCAGTTGCATCTCCTTGGCCTGAACCGTGTTGTCCTCTTCATTGACCTGCAAGCTGGCGGCCTTGAGCACCCACTCTGGCAACCAGCTGGGTCCGGGTACACGCGAGCACGTGGTGTAAGTGGCCTGGCGCACGGTTGCCCGTTGCGCATCGATGAATTCAATTTCAGCCGCTTCGCCATGGCCGCCCCCTTTCAGCAAAGAATAGGTGGGCTGCAAAAATTGGCCTTGAAATGAATCGGCTTGCAGCTTGAGAGAAGGGCCTTCAAACACATTGCCTTCACGCACAATTCGCACTTGGCCTTGAGCCTTGAGGGTGTCTTGCGATTGGTCGTATTCAATGCGTTGCGCGCGAACGCTCAGCCCTTGTTTTCGCAAACTGGCATCGCCTTCTATCACCATGTCCAAATCGGGCCTTGCATCGATGCGTTGACCGGAGACAAACACAGGCGATTGTTTTCTTTCAAGGTCAGAGATTTTTTCTTCCAAACGAAGGCTGTTTTGGAGAATCACATTGACAGCGGGTTTCGCAGGGGGTGTGGGTGTTGTTGCCCCCTTTTCTTGGGCGACGCTGGGCAACTGCCATAGCAACACGCCACACAAAGACAGGGCTTGTGCAAGCTTTTGTTTGTGAAATGTGTGGGCGGTCTTCAAGGGGCTGTCGATTGCAAGGGCGGGTGTTTGTAGAATGGATTATCCATGAGTGCCGCCTCGGTGGCCTCGACCCTTTAAAGTGGCACACCTTGCCGTCGTTTTTCACTTGGAATGAGACCTTGAACTCGGATCAGACATCTACCGCTTCAGTGCCTTGGGCAGACCCGCAACGCCAGTTGGCCTGCCAGGCGTGGCTGCAAGCCTTGGCAACGACGCACGGCGTGTTGCCTTCAAGCTTGCGCATTGCGTCAGCGGATGCCAGCTTTCGACGGTATTTGCGGGTGGACAATCAGCAGGGCGGCAGTTTGATCGTGATGGATGCGCCGCCAGACAAAGAAAATTGTGAGCCCTTCGTCAAAGTGGCCCAGCTCATGCAAGCGGCGGGCTTGAAAGCGCCAGAGGTTTTGGCGTGGGACGCACCTCAAGGCTTCATGTTGCTCACCGACTTGGGCGACCAAACCATGATGGCTGCCATTGACAAGCAAAACCCTCAGGCCAATCATGGCCTGTACATGCAGGCCGTCGATGCCCTGATTGCATGGCAGTTGTCTTCCAAACCCGGTGTGTTGCCGCCCTACGATGAAGCGTTGCTTCAACGCGAGTTGAGTCTGTTTCCCGATTGGTACCTGACACAGCACCGTGGCTTGAAAGTCGAAGGCAAAATGCGCAGCACCTTGGACAGCACGTTCCAGACCTTGGTGGCGCACAATATGGCCGCGCCCTCGGTGTTTGTGCACCGCGACTTCATGCCACGCAATTTGATGATGCCCACTGGTCAGGATGGCGCTTTGGGCATCTTGGATTTCCAAGATGCGGTGCATGGGCCCGTCACTTACGATGTGGCCAGCCTCATGCGCGATGCCTTCCTTTCATGGGAAGAAGACTTTGTGCTCGATGTCACCATTCGCTATTGGGAAAAAGCCCGAAAAGCGGGCTTGCTTGATTTTGAAGATTGGCACCAAGACTTTGGCGCCTTCTACCGCGCAGTGGAATGGATGGGTTTGCAGCGGCACCTCAAAGTGGCCGGTATTTTTGCACGCCTGACCTTGCGCGATGGCAAAGACAAGTACCTCGCAGATGCCCCGCGATTCATCGCCTACATTCGCGCCACAGCGTCCCGCTACATAGAGCTCAAGCCCTTGCTGCGATTGATCGAGGAGGTCGAAGGCACCGATGGCGTCACAGGCTTTGCGTTTGGGCGCATGTAAAGCCATGTCGCAACGGCCCCGCTTCTACTGCCCCGCAGCCCTTCATCCTGGCGACGAATTGGATTTGCCCGCAGGCACAGCACGGCACGTGCAAGTGCGAAGAATGCAACCAGGTGACGAAATCACCTTGTTCAGCGGTGAAGGCGGTGAATGTGTGGCCATCATCACACGCATGGGCCGCAGCGATGTGGGTGTACGTGTCACCCAACACATCGACATAGAGCGCGAGTTGGCTGTGCGCATCCATCTGTGGTCAGGCATCACCGCCAACGAACGCATGGACTGGTTGCTTGAAAAAGCCACGGAATTGGGTGCCAGCACGCTCTTGCCAATCACGGCCGAGCGCAGTGTCTTGAAACTCAAAGGCGAGCGGTCCGATAAAAAATTGGCGCATTGGCAGGCCATTGCCGTGGCTGCCAGTGAACAATGTGGTCGCAACCGTGTCTTGCCGGTGGCGTCGCCACTGACTTTGTCTCAAGCCATCGCTTCATCGGCGCCGCAATTCAAGGGCACACGATGGCTTCTGTCTTTGGCCGACGGCACGAAAAGCTTGCAGGAAGCGCTACAAGCCTTGCCCACACCGGCGACCGGTCAAGCCCTTGAGCTCATACTTTTAAGTGGCCCCGAAGGCGGTCTCAGCCCGGATGAGGAGGCACAAGCCTTGGCCGCTGGCTTCTTGCCTGTGAGTTTGGGTCAACGGGTCTTGAGAGCAGAAACAGCCCCTGTCGCCGTTTTGTCTGCCTTGGGCTTGCTGACCTCGATACACTCGGGTGTATGAACCCCAATCTTTTCTTATTGGCCTTGTGCCAAGGTCTGTTTCTCACCAACAACGTCACGTTCATCGCCATCAATGGCTTGGTGGGCTTGAGCCTGGCGCCGGTGGGCTGGATGGCCACCTTGCCAGTGATGGGCTACGTGGTGGGTGGCGCGCTGTCCACGGGGCTGGTGGCCAAATCACAAGCCAAGTGGGGAAGGCGTGTGTCGTTTCAGTTGGGGCTGTTGGTGGGCTTGTTGTCTGCGGTCATGTGCGCTTATGCGGCCCATACCCACAACTTCGCACTGTTGACAGTTGCCACATTGGTCGCCGGTTATTACAGCGCCAACGGTCAGTTGTATCGTTTTGCCGCAGCGGAGTTGGCAGAGGCCTCTTTTCGTGAGAAAGCCGTCTCTTGGGTCATGGCGGGTGGCTTGATTGGCGCCATTGTGGGACCCAATCTGGCCGCCAAAAGCAAGGGTTGGTTTGAGACACCGTTCATGGGAGCTTACGTGGCACTCACTGTGGTGGCGGTGTTGGGCATGGTGCTGATGCACTTTGTGAAATTTCCCCCTGTGGTTGAGAAGGTCAAAGGCAGCTCAGATGGACGCCCCTTGTCAGAGATCATGAAGCAACCGGTCTTCATCGTAGCGGCGGTGTCTTCGGCCATGAGTTATGGCGTGATGAACTTGTTGATGGCCGCCACACCATTGGCCATGCAAGTGTGCGGTTACCAATTCAGTGACGCTGCGCTGGTGTTGGAGTGGCATGTGATCGGCATGTTTGCCCCGGGCTTTATCACGGGCCACTTGATCAAGAAATTTGGCACCTTGCAAATCATGGGCGTGGGTGTTCTCTTGAACTTTGTTTGCATTGCTGTGGCGCTTTCAGGTACCGATGTGACGCAGTTCTTGGTGGCGCTGTTCTTGTTAGGCGTAGGTTGGAACTTTGTGTTCACGGGCAGCACCACCTTGTCGATGACCGCATGGCGTCCTGAAGAAAAAGACCGCGGTCAAGCCGCGATCAATTTCTGTGTGTTTGCCACCATGGCCTTCACATCGTTTGCCTCCGGTGCTTTGGTGACCACGCAAGGATGGGCGTGGTTGAACTATGGCTCACTGATACCCGTTGCTTTGATCGCCTTGTCCTTGGTTTGGATGGTTTGGATTCGCAAGCAAAGCAACTGACTTAAGGCAAGGAGGCCATCACCTCGGCCACAGAGGCTGTGAGTTTTTTCGCATAGGGCACATGCAAGAACTCGTTGGGGCCGTGGGCATTGCTCTTGGGGCCCAAGACACCACACACCATCATTTGCGCTGTGGGGAAACCTTGGCTGAGCATGTTCATCAAGGGGATGGTGCCGCCTTGGCCGATGTAACCCACCGACGCACCAAAGTGCGATTGACTGGCGGTTTGCAAGGCTTTCTCAAACCATGGTGTGCTGCTGGGTGCGTTCCAACCCGTGGCACCGCCATTGGATTCAAACGTGACGCGAGCTTGGTAGGGGGCGTTGTCTTCCAGCAAAGTTTTCATTTCTGCCACGGCAGAGGCTGCATCGACCAAGGGTGGCAAACGCAAGCTGAGTTTGAACGCGGTGTAGGGGCGCAGCACGTTGCCGGCATTTTCCAAAGAGGGGAAACCTTCCGCACCGGTCACACTCAATGTGGGTGTCCAGGTGCGATTGAGCAAAGCTTGCAGCGGATCGGTGGTGGTGGGCAGTGCAAAGGTGGTGGAACCACCGCAGTCGTAGTGCGCCCATGGAAAACGTTTGTAAACCTCTTCGCCCAAGATGCTGGCCGTGGCTTTGGCTTGTGCCAATCGGTCGGCAGGTACTTCGCAATGGAAACTGGCGGGCAGCAAGCGACCTGTCTTGCTGTCTTCCAAGCGGTCCAGCACTTGGCGCATGATGCGGAAACTGGAAGGCACCAAGCCCGACGCATCGCCCGAGTGAATGCCTTCGGTCAGAATTTCAACTTTCAAGGTGCCACTGGCCATGCCGCGCAAGCTGGTGGTGAGCCACAACTGGTCGTAATTGCCGGCGCCACTGTCCAAGCAAATGACCAGACCCACATCACCCAAGCGGGGACGCAAGGCATCGATGTAGGGCAACAAATCGTAGGAGCCAGACTCTTCGCAGGTCTCAATCAAGCCCACGATTCGTGGATGGGGTGTGTTTTGATTTTTAAGCGCTTGGACTGCGGCAATGCTGGCGTAGGCGGCATAACCATCATCGGCGCCACCGCGGCCATACAACTTGCCTTCTTCGTATTTGGGTGTCCAAGGGCCAAGGTCGTTGCGCCAACCGCTGAACTCCGGCTGTTTGTCCAAGTGGCCGTACATCAAGACGGTTTGCCCAGAGCCCTCCGATTGCGCGCGTGTGGCGGGGATGTCGAAGTACAAAACAGGCGTGCGGCCTGGCAAGCGAATGATCTCCAAGGTGAGGCCCGCCACCTTTTGTGCTTCGATCCATGAAGCTGTTTGGCGCAGCACCGTGTCGAGGTGGCCATGGGCTTCCCAGTTGGCATCAAAGGATGGTGACTTGGCAGGAATCTCAATGTACTGCGTGAGTTCTTTCAAAATCTTGGAATCCCAAGCCTGTGTGACGTCGCGCAAAGCGGTTTCTGCATTGAGCAAACCAGCGGGCATTTCTTTGTGAAGAGGTGCGTTCATGAGGGACTCCAAAAATTCAAACAGATTTCAACCACGACAAACCGCGTGAGGTGCCACCCTGGGTGATGTCGGCGGGCACGTACTCGCAGCCCACCCAACCTTGCCAATGACATTCTGCCGACAGACGGTCAATCAGGTCAAACAGATAGGGCCAATTCAATTCACCGGTGCCAGGTTCGTGGCGCAAGGGTACATCGGCAATTTGAAAGTGGCCGACCTTGCCCGTGGGCAAATAGCGCTCGATTTTGGTGGTGACGTCGCCTTCCACAATTTGGCAGTGGAACAAATCCATTTGCACTTTCAGATTGGGCTCGTTCACCTCAGCCAAAATCTCGTGGGCATGGTCTTGGCGATTGACAAAAAATCCGGGAATGCCGCGGGGGTTGATGGGTTCCAGCAAAACATCCAAGCCCGCTGTTTGGGCCTGTTGGCAGGCCCATTTCAAATTGGTCACCAAAGTTTTTTGCGCTTGCTCGCGCGAGACGCCCGCTGGCAACACGCCAGCCATCGAGTGAATGCGTGGGCAACCCAACACCTCTGCATAACGCATGGCACGGTGCACGCCGGCTTGGTACTCGGCTTCGCGGCCGGGGCTGCATGCTGTGCCGCGATCGCCTCTGTCCCATGCACTCAAGGTGCTGGCGTCATCGGTGCCGCCCGGCGGCATGTTGAACAAAACTTGTTGCAGACCATTGCCTTTGAGACGTGCGGCCAACTCTTGGGCGGGATACGCATAGGGAAACAAATACTCAACCGCCTTGAAGCCATCCTTGGCCGCTGCTTCGAAACGGGCCAGAAAATCCATGTCGGGGTACATCATGGACAGGTTGGCGGCAAATTGAGGCATGAAAAGCTTTCAGGAAAGTCGCAGGTGCGTAGCGCACAGTGTGGTTGGTGTGGGCGCTGAGTGCAAGATCACCAAGCGGCTCCAAAATTTTGACGCAATTCTTCAATCTGTGCATCCGATAAATTCTCGGGCAGATGCGGGGCCAGGTTTTGAATCAGTTTGGCGGTTTCTTCCAATTCCTCCAGGGTTGCCATGGCTTGCGTTAAATCTTGGTGCCACACATTGGGCCCCAAACGCGACAGCATGACGGCGCGAATGGGTGTGTCGACCTTGGCATAGTGAAGGATGGCATCGGCCACCGCATCGGCCGCCAGCACATCGCCCGGACGGAAATACGGAATCAGGGGAACATGGCCCACTTTCATCACGAAGTACGGCGTGATGGGGGGCAGCAGCTCAGGGCCACGGGCACGCAAACTGAGACCCACGCAGTGGGTGCTGTGGGTGTGAATGACACAGTGGGCTGGCCAGCTACCGGGGGCGTGGTCCGAAGCCTCGTAAATTTTGCGGTGCAAGGCCATGGTTTTGCTGGCGCGTTTGCCGCTCAGTTGATGGCCGTCGTGATCCAGCAAAGCCAAATCTGCAGGGTCTAAAAAACCCAAGCAAGCATCGGTGGGCGTGATTAAAAAACCGTGGTCCAAACGCACGCTGATGTTGCCGGCGGTGGCATGCACGTAGCCACGTTGAAACAGGCTTTCACCCACGCGGCAAATTTCTTCTCGTGCCTTGGCTTCGCTCATGTTCACAAGGGCTGTCATGCGGCGGTCTCCGCCAGCACCTTCAGTGCTTTGGTGAAAAAGTCGGGTGTACCGAAGTTGCCAGACTTCAAGGTGAGGTGACCTGCGGTGTGTTGGGGCGCAAAGCACCATGGCACACCCGGATCAATTTGCGGGCCAATTTGCATTTGTGTGATGTTCAAAGCTTGTACGCAGGCGCCAGAGGTTTCGCCCCCGGCAATCACCCATTGTTTCACGCCCATGGCTTGGAGGCCCATGCAAACCTGCGCCAAGGCCGACTCCATCCATTCGCCCGCTTGCTCGCGTCCAAATTGGGCTTGCACTTGTTGCAGGGTGTCGGCATCGGTGGTGGCATACACCAGCACTGGGCCTTGCGCCAACAAAGGCTTGGCCCATGCCAATGCAGCGTCTACATCCGCTTTGATTTGCACAGGCACATCTTGCTTGGTCCAATTCAAAGGCTTGAATTGCCAACTGGGCAGGCCTCTCGAAATGTAGTCTGCTACTTGCGCTTGTGTGGCCAATGAACAGCTGCCCGACACAATGGCTTGGTAGCCGGTGGGTGCAGGCAATGCGGCCGCTTGCGCAGAAGATTGCAGGCCCCAGTTGCCAGGCAGGCCAATGGCCACGCCGGAGCCGGCTGTCACCAAGGGCATGCCTTTGAGTGCAGGGCCCAAGGTCTTTAAATCCTCGTTGCTGGTGGCGTCCACAATGGCGACACCCACACCATCGGCTTCAAGCTGTTTGATTTTGTTGGCAATGGCTTGCGTGCCCTTGGCCAGGACGGTGTGATCGATCAAGCCCACTTTGCGTTGGGTTTGCGCTTGCATCACGCGCACCAGATTGGCATCGGTCATGGGCGTGAGGGGATGGTTTTGCATGCCGCTTTCATTCAACAACACCGCGCCAGCAAACAAGTAGCCCTTGAACACCGTGCGACCGTTGTCGGGAAAAGCGGGTGTGGCAATGGTGAATTTGCAGTTGAGGGCGTCCATCAAAGCTTCTGTGACAGGACCAATGTTGCCCTTAGGCGTGCTGTCAAATGTAGAGCAGTATTTGAAATAAATTTGTTCAGCGCCCTGCGCTTGCAACCAATGCAAAGCGTCTAGAGATTGCGCAATGGCCTCATGTGCAGGAATGGTCCGAGACTTCAAAGCCACGACCACGGCATCAACCTCTGAAGACAGGGGCTGAGAGGGCACGCCAAAGGTTTGCATCACGCGCATGCCAGAGCGGACCAAATTGTTGGCCAGGTCGGTGGCGCCGGTGAAGTCGTCCGCAATGCAACCTAATTTCATGGTGAAGGCCTTTGACGTCTGTCTGCTTGGGGTGCGAGTTTTATTTGGCTTTGGGCAACTCAATGCCCGGGAAAATTTTGATCACCGCACTGTCATCCTCTTTGGCAAAACCGGCGGTGCTCGCTTGCATGAACATTTGATGCGCGGTGCTTGAAAGCGGCAAAGGGAATTTGCTGGCGCGTGCCATGTCAAGCACCAGGCCCAAATCTTTCACAAAAATATCGACGGCCGACAGCGGTGTGTAGTCAGCGGCCAGAACATGTGCCATGCGGTTCTCAAACATCCAACTGTTGCCAGCGCTGTGCGTGATCACTTCATACAGCGCATCGGGATCAACGCCTTCACGCAAACCCAGGGCCATGGCTTCTGCGGCCGCAGCAATGTGCACGCCTGCCAAAAGTTGGTTGATGATTTTCACTTTGCTGCCAGCGCCAGCACAGTCACCCAGTTTGTAAACCTTGGCCGCCATGGCGTTCAAGAACGGCTCGGCTTTGGCATACGCTTCGGGCGTGCCGGCGGTCATCATGGTCATTTGCCCAGATGCCGCTTTGGCCGCACCGCCCGAGATGGGCGCATCGATGTAGAGCAAGCCTTTGGCATTGAGCGTTTTTTCCAAGCCCACAGAAAATGCCGGATCGACGGTGGAGCACATGACAAACACACTGCCGGGTTTGAGGTGGTTGATGCAGCCCGATTGCGCACCCCCATCGCCCATCAACACCGATTCAGTTTGTGCCGCATTGACCACCACCGACACCAACACATCGGACGCTTTGGCGATGTCGGCCAAACTGGCGCAAGCCATGCCACCTTCGGCTGCAAACTTTTGTGCCACGTCGGCGCGCACATCAAACACATTCACCACATGACCTGTACGGCGCAATGACTGCGCCATGCCCATGCCCATGGCACCCAAGCCAATGACACCGACGCTCAATGTGTTGCTCATGAATTATTCTCCTGCGACGGTCAGCATGATCTTGCCAATGTGCTGCGAGGATTCCATGAGCGCATGGGCCTGTGCAGCTTCGTTCAAATCAAACACTTTGTAAATCACCGGGGCTACCGAGCCTGCGGCCAGCAAAGGCCAAACTTGCGCTTCCAGTTCATTCGCAATTTGCGCTTTGTCGGCGGCACTTCGCGGACGCAATGTAGAGCCCGTGAAAGTCAGGCGCTTGGCCATCAAGGAGACCCAATCGACTTCGACTTTGGAAGGTTGCAAGAACGCAATTTGCAACAAGCGGCCTTCAATCGCCAGAGCTCTCAAATTGCGCTGCATGTAACTGCCGCCCACCATGTCCAAGATGGCATTCACGCCTTTTTGGTCCGTGCGGTTCAAGACTTCTTCCACATAGTCTTGGGTTTTGTAGTCAATGGCCACATCAGCGCCGACTTTTTCACAGGCGGCCACTTTCTCGGCATTGCCGACGGTACAAAAAACTTTGGCGCCAAAAGCGTGTGCCAATTGAATGGCCGTGAGGCCAATGCCAGAGGAGCCGCCGTGAATCAAAATGCTTTCGCCAGCTTTTAATTTGCCGCGCTGAAACACATTGGTCCACACCGTGAAATAATTTTCAGGCAAGGCAGCGGCCTGCAGCAAGGAATAGCCTTTGGGAATGGGCAGTGCCTGACCTTCAGGGACAGTCACGTATTCGGCGTAAGCACCGCCGTTGGTCAACGCACAAATTTTGTCGCCCAACTTCCAACGCGTGGCGCCTTCTCCCAAGGCCACCACTTCGCCAGAAACTTCCAAGCCCACGATGGGTGACGCACCGGGCGGAGGTGGGTATTTGCCACTGCGTTGCAAACAGTCGGGGCGATTGACGCCGGCAAACGCCACTTTGACCAAGACTTCGCCGGCTTGTGGTGTCGGCAGTGGGCAGTTGCTGGGTCGCAAAACTTCTGGCCCCCCGCCAGTGCCATGGTCAACAAATTTCATGGTGGATGGAAGCGTCATGCAATTCCTTTGAGTGGCTGATGAAACAGCGTTAACGTTGTAACTTGAAAACCGCTGTGCCTGCCATCAGGTTAGGCCAGCCTCTGACTTCTTGACCTTCTTGCAAGCCAAAGCTGTCGATGATTTTCAAATGATTTTGTGTGGCCAATTGCGCAAAATCTGCATAGGTGCCCACCCGAATGTTCGGCGTGTCGTACCACTGATACGGCAGGCGTTTGGTGACAGGCATGCGTCCTGTGAGGATGCTCAAGCGATTGGGCCAGTGCGCAAAATTCGGAAAGGCCAAAATGCCCGTGCGACCGACGCGCACCGTTTCGCGCAACATCACTTCGGCATTGCGCAAGTGTTGCAGGGTGTCAATTTGCAAGACCACGTCAAAAGATTGGTCTGCAAACATGGTGAGGCCTTCATCCAAGTTGAGTTGAATGACATTCACGCCGCGTTGGACGCAAGCTTGAATGTTGGCGTCATCCAACTCCACGCCGTAGCCTGTGCAGCCCCTGCTTTTTTGCAAATGATCTAAGAGTGCGCCATCTCCGCATCCCAAGTCCAAGACGCGCGCACCGTGCGGGACCAAGCGGGCGATGGCCTGCAAGTTGACATGTTCGCTCATGCGGCACCTCCCGCTGACAGGGACTGGGCGATGTTGTCAAAATAAGA
>Ga0228703_1001649_pt1 | contig 13255 bp, 12 predicted proteins | sample McNCre217_Aug_MG_3_FD_178020 | JGI IMG/M metagenome (GOLD analysis project Ga0228703, IMG submission 178020) | Freshwater microbial communities from McNutts Creek, Athens, Georgia, United States - 29-17_Aug_MG | ecosystem: Environmental > Aquatic > Freshwater > Creek | place: USA: Georgia... | reverse complement strand
GCTCGCTGTTGTTTTGGTCAGCGCTACCAGCGTTGCTGCCATCGCCGCCTGGGATGTTGTCAACGGCGCTCACACGGTTGACCTGGGAACCACGGCCAAGATTGGCGCCATTGATGGTGGCTTCAACGTGCTCATCGTTGGAAGCGATACCCGTAAGGGCCAGGGAAACTTCGGCGTCGACCCGGGCTCAAGCCTCAACGACGTGAACATTCTTTTGCACGTGTCGGCTGATCACAAGAACGCGACCGCGGTGAGCATCCCCCGTGACATGGTGGTACCGATCGCAGATTGTCAAGGCGGTGGCGGCGGCTGGACTGGCCCCATCAACGCCACCTTGAGCGATGGTGGCCTGCCCTGCATCGTGAAGACGGTCGAAGAACTCACCGGCATGTCCATCCCGTACGCCGGGCTGATTACCTTCGACGGCGTAATCGACCTATCCAAGGCCGTTGGTGGCGTCAGGGTGTGTGTCGCCTCGTCCATTGACGACCCGTACACCGACCTTCACCTCACGGCCGGCTGGCACACCATTTCAGGATGGACCGCGCTCGAGTTCTTACGCACCCGCCACGGCGTGGGTGACGGATCAGACCTCGGCCGCATCAGCAACCAACAGGTCTTCCTTTCGGCGCTCATGCGCAAGATCAAGGACGAAAATCTCTTGGCGAATCCGCTCACGGTCTACTCCATGGCCAAAGCGGTCGTTTCGAACATGACCCTGTCGACTAGCCTCAACAGCCCCGATGTCATCGCCTCGATGGCTATGGCGCTCAAGGGCATCGACCTCAGCAAGATCGTCTTCGTTCAGTACCCCGGTTCGACCGGTGGCACGGGCGTGTACGCGGGCAAGGTTCAGCCCGATGAGCAGGCCGCTGCTGCTTTGTTCACCGCTCTCCAGGCGGACAAGCCCGTGTCGGTGACCGGCGGTCTGGGCCGCGGTTCGACCACGGGAGCCACGCCGACACCCACGCCCAGTGTGAAAGCATCGACGAGCGCCACCGGCAGCAAGTCGGGCTCGACCAAGTCCACTGCTACTCCGACGCCGACTCCCGCTCAAACCGCAATTCCTCTCGACTCGAACATCACCGGACAGACTGCGGACCAGTTCACTTGCTCGAAGGGCAACTAGGTTCTTTTCTAGCGACGCCGTCGGTGATGATTCGCCCGGTTTTTCACGCGGGCTTGTCGGCGGATAGACTAGGCGAGCTGCGGTTCGCGTGCGAGCTGCAGGGGAGACGTCGCATAGTCAGGCCTAGTGCACCACCCTGCTAAGGTGGAGTCCTCGTAAGGGGACCGAGGGTTCAAATCCCTCCGTCTCCGCCAAATAAAAATGTCCCCAAACGGGGGCTATTTTTATTTGACGCGGCGGGTGAATGAACCCTTAGCTTGCGGGCTTGCGCACCGGGTACTCACTTCGTGTCATGCGGTGAATCAGGTAACCCAGCACCAGAATCGCGACGCATCCAATAGCGAGTGCCGGAAGCACCACGTACCAGAGCGGTTGTGAGAGGTAAATCACGATTGGGTTCGCCCCGGCCGGCGGATGAGTGAGGCGCGCCAAGCGCATGGCTGCGATCACAACACCCACGGTGAGCATCAAGGTCCACGTGTTGTGCGGCAACAGCCACACCATGATCAGGCTGATCGATGCCGCCAGGAGGTGTCCCCCGATCACATTCACCGGCTGCGCAAAGGGCGACCGGTGCGCGGCAAAAATCAGCACGAGGGTGCCGCCAAAGGGTGCCCACAGCATTGGCATGTGTGTGACATCGGTGATGAGGGCCAGCAGGCCAATTGCCGCGGCACTGCCGAAAAGGTCAACGGTGATTTCGCCCCACGAGGCCTTCGGCTGATGAAAGGAGAACCAGTGGCGCATCAGATTTTGGGTTTCAATGGCCCGCGAATGAGCTTGTGCTGTGCAGCCTGCGCCACCGGGCGAATCTGCATGAGATCGAGGTTGACGTGTCCAGGGAGTTCGACGGCGTGCACGATAACTTCGGCAATGTCGTCGGCAACCAATGGGTCAGCCACGCCCTCGTAAACCGCATCGGCGCGACTGGCATCACCGGCCACTCGGTTGAGGGCGAATTCTTCGGTCTTGACCAAGCCCGGTGCGATTTCAATCACTCGGATGGGCTCTCCGGCCAGCTCGAGTCGCAGCACCTGAGTCACTGCGCGCGCGGCGAACTTGGCAGCGTTGTAGCCGCCGCCGCCTTCGTAGGCCACGTGACCGGCGGTCGAGGTGATGGTCACGATGTCCGCGTGCGAGTCGGCCGAGGCCTGACGTAGCAGCGGAAGCAAAGTCGCAGTGACGCGTTTGAGCCCAATGACGTTGACGTCGAACATCTTGAGCCAGTCGGCCGGGTCGCTGTCCTCAACCGAGGCCAGACCGAAGGCTCCGCCTGCGTTGTTGATCACGGCGTGCACGGGTCCGGTTTCGGCGAGGTAGTCACGCAGCGCATCCACGTCGGCTTGGTTGGTCACGTCGGCGATGAAAGTATCAATCCCCGTTTCGGCCGCCAACGCAGCGAGCCGGTCAGCGCGACGTGCGACGCCGACAACCTTCCAGCCGTGTTCGGCAAAACGACGAGCGGTGGCTGCTCCGATTCCGGAGCTCGCACCAGTGACAACAACACGACGAGTGGGCATATAAAAACCCTAAGCCCGCGCATCCGAATCGGATACACGGGCTTAGGGCGACGCGATTACTTGGCTAGGGCAGACAAGAATCGCGTGGTGTAACCCAGCGGAGCTGAACCAGTTATTGAGTTGCTGGTTGCTGAGGCTGTGCTCGTTGGGGTGAGCGGCGGGGTGTCACGGTCGAGCGACCAGAAGTGCAGGCCGGCGAGTCCGTGGCTCTTGGCGTAGGCGACGAGAGTGTCGACGTCTGCCAGGGTGAAGACTTCGCTCGAGACATCGTTCACGCCAATCATGGGCGTGACTTCGATTTTGTCTGCGGTGAGCCCATAGGTGTGCTGCAGGTTCGTAACCGACTGAATCGCGGATGCACCCATGTCGCAGGTGCCGCCCGAGACAACGCAGTTGACCGGCGAGGCAGCGCCGTAGTCCATGGCCATGAGGTTGATTGTGTAGTTGGTCAGAGCCGAGGCTTTGACCGCTTTGACGACGGCATCGCCGGTTGCGTTGAGCCCACCGTAGCTACCGTCAGAGGCAGCGAGGGTCGCCAGGGTGAACGAGAAACGCAGCTTCGGGTATGCCTGCTGCGCCTGCGCAGCAGCGTTGATCAAGCTCGTGAGCTGCGCGGGGCTTTGCCCAGCCTCAATGTCAAAGTCAATACCGACGAGGTTGGGGGATGCGTAGCGCGCAATGAACGAGGTCATCGCCGCGCCAGAGTCACAGCTAAAGATGCCTGCGGCTCCGCCGGTGGAGATGACATATTGCACGCCGGCTGCGTTGAGCCCGGGGATGTTGGCCGAGGCGAAAGCCGCACCTGGAACGCCACCCCAGTTCTCGTTGCCGCAGTTGCCGGTCGCGAATGCCAGGGTCACTGCCTTGAGCCCAGAAACCTGAGTAACTCCACCGGCACCCACGAGTGGCAACATCGTTCCGCTCGCGGCCGAGCGCATGGTGTTGGTGTTCCAGTTCATATTGATGGTCGCGTCTTTATACGGGCTGAAAAAGAGACCGGATGCGCTTCCGCTCGTTCCCGATCCGCCTGTCGAACCCGAGTCAGGTGCCGGGTCGACCGGAGTGACGGGAACTACGGGATCAACGGGGGTGACGGGATTGCTGTTGCAGTCGGCCACGGTTGTCCAGGGTTGACCGCTGCCGGCTATTCCCGAGTGGGTTGACGGGTCATCGCCCTGGGTCCACCAGTTGGCGCGATAGGTCTTGCCATTGCGAGATACCTGCGTGCCAGTTGTGTAAGCGACGGAGGTTGACCACGCTACTGCACAGTCGGTCGGCGTAGGTGTTGGCGTAGGTGTGGGGGTTGGGGTTGGAATTACCGTTGTGTCGGAACCACAAACGGCGCCGACCGTCCAGGGCTGACCGCTACCGGCAGGGCCAGAATGCGTGGCGGGGTTATCACCCTGCGTCCACCAGTTGGCCACGTAGTTCACCCCGTTGACGCTTGCGTGGGTTCCGCCGGTGTACACGGCGGTGGGGGACCAGCTTGCGTCACAGGCCGTGGCGGCCGAAGCCGCGCTGGGCGCAATCACCAGGCTCAGTGCGCCGGCAAGACAAGCGACGAGACCAGCGCTCGTAGCGGTTTTCATCATGACAGGAGTCTTCAATTGAACGTATCCCTCTTTTCGGATCGGGGGGCAGAGACAATCGCCTCAAAAAGTAGACTAAAAGTCTAGAAATGTGAATTGAGTGGCAATCGGTCTGCCCAGGCGATTTGAGGGGCAGTTGCCAGCCGACTCTCAGCTGCCGACATCCGGGATAATCGAAGGGTGACAGAGCACCTCGATCCGCACGAGCACGACCACTCGCATCCCGATGTTTCGGGCGGCTGGTTACGCGCGGCTGTCTTCGGTGCCATGGATGGTCTGGTCTCGAACATCTCGCTGATCGCGGGTATCGGCGCCGCTGGCGCACCCCCGCACACGGTGGTCATCACGGGTGTCGCGGGCTTGGTAGCCGGATCATTCTCGATGGCGTTGGGCGAGTACACCTCGGTCAAGACGCAGAACGAGCAGGTGGATTCTGAACTTGCTATCGAGCGCGAGGCTCATGCCCGCAACCCCGAGGGTGAGCAGCACGAGCTCACGGTGTCCTTCATCGAGATGGGTATGTCACCCCGCACGGCGCGTGCCGCTGCTGGTGAGGTTCACAAGAACAAAGAGCTCGCACCGCGCCTGCACATTACGCACGAGCTGGGGCTTGATCCGCTCAGCAAGCCTTCGCCGTGGATGGCCGCGGTTTCGTCCTTCGCGATGTTCGCGGCAGGCGCGTTTATTCCGCTCATTCCCTACGCGCTCGGGTTCAATCAGCTTTGGCTGGGTCTGCTCGTCGGCGCGCTCGGTCTCATCGTTGCCGGTGGCCTCACCGCACGATGGACCCGCCGGGCCTGGTGGAAGAGCGCATCACGCCAGCTCTTCTTTGGCGCCATCGCGGTGACCGCGACCTACCTGGTCGGCATGCTGTTCGGCGTCAGCGGCAGCTAGGTTTCGATACGCCCTGCGGGCTGTTCGATCAGCGATTATTCTGCGGAAGCAGCGTCGGCTTCGGCGATCTGCTTGCGCACATCATCCATGTCAAGACCTTTGACGGCAGTGATGAGCTCTTCGAGCGCGGTCGGCGGCAGAGCGCCGGGCTGAGCGAAAACGAGAATCTGCTCGCGGAAAGCCATGAGCGTAGGAATCGACTGAATGTTGGCCATCGCGGCGAGCTGTTGCTGGGCCTCGGTGTCGACCTTGCCGAACACAACGTCGGCGTGCTTTTCGCTCGCGGCCTCGAAGGTCGGGGCGAAGGAACGGCACGGACCACACCACTCGGCCCAAAAGTCAACGAACACGATGTCGTTGCCCGTGACGGTTGCGTCAAAGTTCTCTGAGGTCAGTTCTACCGAAGACATGTTGCAATTATATACCCCCAGGGGTATCCTGGAAAGGCAGGATACGAAAGGAACATCATGTGTAGTCCCGCTCAGTGCCCCAACTGCGGCAAGGTCACCTGGACCGGCTGCGGCAACCACGTCGAAGAAGCGCTCGCTGGCGTACCCCAGGAACAGCGCTGCACCTGTAACTAGGCCTTTCGGCGATCCCACCAGGCGCGCATCCGCTTCTCAATCGGTTTTTCGATGAGCAGGTGCAAGCCTGCGGCCACAATCAAGCTGCCTACCAGTAGGCCTGCGTACCAGAGCAGATTGCTCCACTGCGCATTGAGCGTGCCTACGATGCCGCGGGTGAAGTAAATCACCGTGCTGTGCACGAGGTAGAACGCGAACGACCACTCGCCGAGAATGACCAGCGGGCGCCAGGTCAACACCGATGCCCCGTGACGAATCTCGCGAGCAGCTACTGAGGCGATCACGAAGGTGAACGCGGCGATGATCAGCGGGGTGGAGAGTCGATCAAAAAGCTGAGCGACGAAGCCGGTGCGGTGGTAGGCCGTGTTGATTCCGATCGCCAGCATGAGCACTCCGGTCAGGCTCAGCGATACCCATGAGGGAATGCGGCTGATGTAGCCGAGGCGAACGGCCTGCGCAAGAGCGATGCCCAGCACGAATTCACCCAAGTGCACAACGGGCTGCGGGATATTCGACAGCCCCAGGCCGGGAACCTGCCACATTCCGAATTGGTAGATGACGGCGAGGGTGAGAACTGCGACACCGAGCCACAACAGGCCGCGCATCCGAAGGCGGTTCATCAGCAGGATGAGGAGCGGGAACAGAGCGTAGAAGAAGAATTCAACGGTGAGGCTCCAGGCGACGGGGTTGCCCGAGAACAGAATCTGGGGGTCGACCCACCAGCCTTGAATCACCGGCACCGACAGCAGGAGCACCGGCACGTTCACCGGGTTCACCCACCACTGCGCCGGGTTGGGGTTGAAGCTGTAGAACACGGGCAGGGCTAGCAGCAGGGCCACGAACGTGGCTGGCCAGATGCGTGAGAAGCGGCGCCAATAGAACGTGCCGGTCATCTGCCGACCCGAGTCGGCGTAGGTCAACACGAAACCGCTGAGAATAAAGAAGAAGGTGACGCCGTAGTTTCCTACGGTGAAAAGCGGTGTGATGAACGGCAGCGGCGCGAACGATCGCATGTGAAACAGAAAGACGATGAAGGCGGCGAACCACCGCAAACTGGTCAGCGTATCCAGGCGCCGTGGCAGGGTTTCGAGGTGTGAGCTCACGGTGGGCTCCCCCCGATTACAGACGACTCACTCAGTAGGCTGGTGCTATGCAGAGCCTACCCGTGATGGTCTATCACGTTCCGTATCGGCTCAATCATGAGGGTGCCAGCGCGAGCGCGATTCGCCCGGTAAAAATGCGTCAGGCCTTTGCCGACCTCGGCTACGAGGTCATCGAGATTTCGGGTGTCTCGCGTGAGCGCAAAGCCGCCATCGCCAAGCTCAAGCAACGCATCGATCAAGGGCTCGAGGTGCAGTTCATCTACTCGGAGTCATCGACTCAGCCCAACGCGTTCACCGACCCCTACTTCTCGCTGTACGGGTACTTTGACACCGCCTTTCTTGCCTGGTGTCGTCGCCGGGGGATTCCAGTGGGCCTGTTCTACCGGGATATTTACTGGCTCTACCCGCGGTATTGGCGCGGTATCGCGCGCTGGCGTCGCATGCTTATTACCCACTTCTACAAAGCAGACCTGCGTGGTTATCGCCGCGGCGTCGATCGCCTGTTCGTGCCCACCTCGAACATGATCGAGCTGGTTCCGGATGTGCCACGCGAACGTATGAGCGCCCTCCCGCCGGCGGGAGATCCCGAGAGCGGTAGCGAGGTCGTCACGGATCTCGCACTCTTCTACGTGGGCGGTCTCGGCCCGTTCTACCAACTGCACGCCTGTGTTGCCGGAGTGGCCCAGGTGCCACAGGCGCGACTCACGGTGTGCGTGGCTGCGCAGCAGTGGCAGAACCTGAGTGCGCAGTATCCCGAGAGCGCGGCGAGCAACGTGAACATCGTGCACGAGACGGGTGAGTCGATGCGGGCGTTGATGCGCGCATCCGCGATTGGTGTCTTGTTCGTGGAGCCGGTCGACCAGTGGGCGATTGCTGCGCCGATGAAGATGTTCGAATACTTGGCGCTGGGCAAACCCATCGTTGCCGTCAAGGGCACCGCGAGCGGCGACTTTGTTGAGAGCAACGGAATCGGCTGGGCCATCGAGTACTCGCCCGAGTCACTCGCTAGCTTGCTCGAACACCTCGCCCAGCATCCCGAAGAAATTGCTACGCGTGCTCGCCAGGCGCAGGCCGTTCGCGGTCAGCACTCATGGCGCGCCCGCGCTGAACAGGTGGTTCGCGAGCTCGCCGAGGTCAGCGAGGTGAACCGTGAACGCGACTAACCCCACAACTAACAACGCCCCGGGCACGATGATTTTTCACGCGCCCTACCCGCTCAACCCGAACGCGACCAGCGCCAGCGGCATCCGCCCGGTCAGGATGCTCGAGGCGTTTCGTGCCGCGGGCTTCGAGGTGCTGACCGTCACCGGCAGCGCGCGCGAGCGCCGCGTGGCGATGAAACAGATCGAAGCGGATGTTCGCAACGGCAAGAAAATCGACTTCCTCTACTCTGAGGCCTCAACTCGGCCGCTCACCTTTTCGACCTCGTTTCGGCAACCGCATCCGTATCTCGACACCGCGTTCTTTAGGTTCTGTCAGCGCCACGACATTCCCGTGGGCGTGTTCTACCGGGACATCTACTGGCAGTTCTCTGACTACGTGGATGCCGTTGGTCGCCCGGCCGCCGCTGTGCTGCGCCGGGCATACCGACACGAACTGAAGGGGTACCGTTCCTCGGTCAGCGCGCTCTATTTGCCGTCAATGAAGATGGCCGATTCGATTCCGTTCATCGACCGCGACCGTTGCATCGCGTTGCCGCCCGGCTCCGAGAGCGTCGAATCGCCGGCGCCCGACAACGAGCTGAACATCCTCTACGTGGGCGGCGTGGGTAGCTACTACCGCATGCACGAAGCAGTCATCGCGGTCGAGCGCACACCCGACACTTCGCTCATCATCTGCACGCGCGAGTCGGAGTGGCAGGCCCAAGCGCACAGTTACGAACCGCACCTCGAAGACAGTGTCACCGTGGTGCACGAGAGCGGTGCAGGTCTCGAGCGCCTCTACGGTCTGATCAGTGTGGGCTCCCTCATCGTCGAGCCGATCGGCTACCGCGAGTTCGCCGCCCCGCTCAAGATGTACGAATACCTCGGCCACGGCAAGCCCATCATCGCCACCACCGGAACGCTCGCCGCTGAGTTTGTCACCAGCAACGGCATCGGTTGGGCGGTCGACTACAACGCGGAGGCGCTCGCCGCGCTGTTCGAACGCTTGGCCGCGCATCCGAATGAAGTTGCCGAGAAGACTGCCCGCGCCCGCGAGGTTCGACAGCAGCACACCTGGTTGGCCCGGGCGTTGCAGGTGCGCGACGACCTCACCGCGCAGAAAGCTAAGCAACGATGAAGATTCTTGTCGTCACCACGTGGTTTCCGTCGAGCGAGTCGCCCTATTCGGGCATCTTCAACTTTCGCGATGTGGTGATGCTGGCGCGGCACCACGAATTGACCGTGGTGCACTTGACCTCGTCGCCAGTCACCGCCGCCACTGATCAGCTCAGCATTCTGAGCGATCGCAACTTCGAGCTGGTGCGCCTGCCGTTCACACCCGGAAGCCCGCTCTCGTTTGGCCCAACGTTCCAGCAGCTGAAGCCCTATCTCGCGAAGGCCGACGCCGTGCACACCATGGCGTTCTCGGCACTGCTGCCCTTCGCGCTGCACAACCCCAAGCTGCCGTGGGTGCACACCGAACACTGGTCGGGCATCACGATTCGCTCGCGTGGCATCGCTGGCCTTCGCCGCACGCTGGCCCTGCGCTTCATGATTCGTCGCCCGCGCGTTCTCGTCGCGGTGAGCGATTACCTGCGCGAGCAGATTGCTTACCTGCGCACCAAGCGCGTTGTCACCGTGGGTAACTACGTTGAGCTGCCGAGCACGGTTGAGCCCCCCGAACTGCACTCCCAGCTGCGTCTGGTCGCGGTGGGCAACCTGATTGCCCACAAAGGTCCGTTGGTGGCTTTGGATGCGCTCCGCGCCCTGCTCGATCGCGGCATCGACGCGCGGCTCACCTGGGTAGGCGACGGCACCGATCGCGCTGTGGTTGAGCAGAGCATCCGTGAGCATGCACTCACCGACCGCGTGACCCTTGCCGGCGCCCAATCTGCCGACGAGGTAACGGGCTTCTTGAACGCGGCGGACATGTTCGTGCTCCCCACGCTCAGTGAAACTTTCGGCGTCGCTATCGCAGAGGCCACTGCCCACGGGCTGCCCGTGGTTACCGGAACGGTCGGCGGGTTCCGCGACTTTCTCGACCCACTCGCCTCGCGCGTTGTCGGCGAGCGAACCGGCGCTGCCTACGCCGAGGCGATCGCTGATTTGTGGCAAGACTCACGCCGACCATCCCGCGCCGCCATCGCCGCCCGCGCGCGTGAACTGTTCAGCGAAGGCCTACGTGAAGAGAAGTACCGCCAGGCCTATCAACTGGCCGGCGCACAAGACTTCTAGACTTGAACAATGAAGGAGAACCGACTGCGCTATCGGCGGATGCTCGCCATACTGCCGCACGGTTCTGCGCGCGCTGTTCGCACGCACATGATCGGCTCGTCGGTATTGGTGATTCTCGACATCGCCGCACTGGCGTTGCTCGCGATGACTCTCTCGCCCATGATGTCGGGCAAAGAAATCAAGCTGCCCGTCATCGGTGTGGTGGGGCAAAACAGCTACGGCTGGATCTTCTTGATCGTGTGCTTGCTCATCATCACCAAGTCCACGCTCTCGACCTTCTTGCAGTGGCGCATCACGCGCAAGATGGTGGGCTTCGAAGTGGAGCTCGGAGATCAACTCTTCGCCGCCTACATTCACGCTCCCTGGGTTGACCGTCTGAGCCGCACCAGCAACCAGGTAGTTCACCTGGCTGACGTGGGTGTGGCAAATGCGATGTCGGGCTTCCTCATTCCTTACATCAGCTTCCCCGCTGTCATCGCGACCATCGTCGCCGTCACCGCGCTGGTGGCAGTTGCTCAACCGCTCACCGCATTGCTCACGCTGGTCTACCTCGGCCTGATCGGCCTGCTGCTCACGACCGTGCTCTCGCGTCGCACGCGCCAGACCGCCCAAACGCGTCGCGACTACGGCTTCAAGGTCACCGGGCTCATCACCGACATGCTCTCGGCGCTCAAAGAGGTCACGCTGCGTAACGGTCTCGACTCGATCGCCACCGCGGTTCACCGCGACCGCATCCCCCTGGCCCGCTCGCGCGCCAACCTCAACTTCTTGGGAACCTTCCCTCGCTTCATTCTTGACGCCTCTCTCATCGGCGGCATTCTCGTGATTGGTGGGGTGGCATACCTCATCGGCGGCATCGCGTTCGCTGGCACCGCGATTGCGCTGTTCGCCATCGCGGGCATCCGACTCATTCCTTCGCTCACCGCCATGCAGAGCGTGAACAACGCCCTGCACTCGAACGGTGTTTATGTCGACGACCTCGTCGCCGCGGTCGAGACTTCGCGCGAGTTCATCGCACGCGCTGAGGTGATGGGGCGTGAGCCGCTGCCCGAGAGCCCCAAGGTCATCAAGTTCAGCAAGGCATCGTTTACGTACCCCGGTCACAAGAAACCAGCCGTCAAGGATGTTGACCTCACGATCCCCATCGGTTCAACCATGGGCGTGGTTGGCTCGTCGGGTGCCGGCAAGTCGACCTTCATCGACATTCTGCTCGGTCTGCTGAGCCCCACCTCAGGCAAGGTCACGATCGACGGAGTCGAGCTGCACGATGTGCTGCGCGACTGGAGATCGCACGTGGGTTATGTGCCCCAAGACGTCACGCTGTTCAGTGGTTCGGTTGCTCAAAACGTGGCGCTCACCTGGAACGACGACATCGACGAAGCCAAGGTCATTCGTGCGCTCAAGCGTGCTCAGCTGTGGCCGAGTATTCAGCGTCGCACCGGCGGAATCTGGAGCGAGGTGGGTGAACGCGGTATCGCACTCTCGGGTGGTCAGCGTCAGCGCCTGGGCATCGCCCGCGCTCTTTACAACGAGCCGTTGGTGCTCGTGATGGATGAAGCCACCAGTGCTCTCGACACCCGCACCGAAGCCGATGTGGCGGAGGCGCTTAGCTCGCTCGCCGGAGACATCACCATCATTTCGGTGGCTCACCGCCTTTCGACGATTCGTGACAGTGACCAGATCGTCTTCATGCAAGACGGCCGCGTGCGCGATCACGGAACTTTCGACCAGTTGGTCAAGCGCATTCCCGAGTTCCGCGAGCAAGCGCAATTGGCGGGCTTGGTCTCGTGAGCCAACCGCTCATCGAGGTTGTGATTCCGGTTCACACCCTCGACCGTCCCATCGCGCGAGCGGTTGCCTCGGTGATTGACGAGGCGGATGCGAACGACGTGCGCGCGCTCGTCGTGGCACACGGCATTGCGGGTGACGACGTGCGCGCGCTGCTGGCCGAGTTACCCGGTGATCAGGTGCAAGTGCTTGAGTTTGCGGATGGCGTGCGCAGCGCATCCGGCCCGGCAAATTTTGGCCTGGCTCACGCCACGGGTGAGTACGTCATGCGCATGGACTCTGACGATTGGCTGGAGCCGGGCTTTGCTCGGGCGTATATTGCGTACCTTCGCAAGCACCCGAGCACCGATGTGCTCATTCCGCCGATGCGTACGAGTGGCGGCCAGTACCTTCCAGTGGCATTGCCCAGTTGGGCGCGCTCGCGCGACCTGCGCGTAACCAACGACCGACTGCTGTATCGCACCCAACCCTTTGCACTCGTGAATCGTGAGTTACTCATGAGCGCCGGCTTCTTGTATCGCGAGGGCATGGCTACCGGTGAAGACCTGGCTCTGGGAATTTGGGTATGGACGCACGGCCAGCACATCGCGATGGATCGCAATCTGCCGGCCTACGTGTACACGACCGACGGGGTCGATCGGCTGACCGCGCAGAAGTACACTTTTCGTGAGATGACCGACCCGCTGTATGACCTGCTGGCGATGCCGTGGGTGAGTGGGCTGAGTCGTGCGATCAAGCGCAGCCTGGCCATCAAGTACGTGCGCGTGGCTGTGCTTCCTACCCTGCGCGGGCTGGATGCTTCAAGTGCGTGGGCCAGCGAAGATGTTGCCCGCGTGCGTGAACTCGTTGCCACGCTGCAGTCGCTTTCTCCAGGGTTCACGTCGCGCATGTCGCGCGACGAAGCGCGGGCAATTGCCCAGCTCGCCGCTGTCGCCTCCTGCGAGCAGTTGATCTTGGTGGGCCGGAGTCTGGGGCGTTCGTCGTGGGCCGGCCGCAACATCACCGCCAACCCGTGGTTCAGCTTGAGCTACGAGAGCCTGTGGCGACGACCCTTCGAGTTCGCATGGGTACGCGTGCGCCGGGCGGTTTTGCGCCGCTACTAGCTGTGGCGGCGAATTCCCGATTTAACGGGATGCCCATGATGCCGGTATGCTAGTGAGGTTGTTTTCAACACTGCGCCCGTAGCTCAACGGATAGAGCATCTGACTACGGATCAGAAGGTTGGGGGTTCGAATCCCTCCGGGCGCACCATACACATCCTTGAGTTTCCA
>Ga0228703_1001647_pt1 | contig 13258 bp, 11 predicted proteins | sample McNCre217_Aug_MG_3_FD_178020 | JGI IMG/M metagenome (GOLD analysis project Ga0228703, IMG submission 178020) | Freshwater microbial communities from McNutts Creek, Athens, Georgia, United States - 29-17_Aug_MG | ecosystem: Environmental > Aquatic > Freshwater > Creek | place: USA: Georgia... | reverse complement strand
CGCGCTTAGATTTAGGTTTGCCCATACAAGGTAAATGCTTGCTTTGGGTTGGCAATAACGCCATAAAAAAGGGTTTACCTACGCTGTTAGAAGCTCTCGCCCAATTGCCTAACGACATTTACTTGGTCATTGTCGGATCAGCCTCTCCAGAAAATAAATGGCGTTCTCAAGTTACAGCTCTTGGTCTTGAGGACCGAATCTATTTCAAAGGCGTTTTAGACAACATGGCGATTGCCTACACAGCGGCTGATCTTTTGGTCCACCCCACGCTAGAGGACACCTTTGGCATGGTGGTGTTAGAGGCTATGTCTCATGCTGTACCCGCATTAGTCAGTTCTGAAAAGTTTTGTGGAATTTCAGCAGAGCTGACCCACCTGCATAACGCTTGGATTTTGCAAGACCCACAAGATGCCAAAACACTAGGAAAAGCTATAGAAAAATCACTGGAGTACCACACACGTGAAACTTTGAGCCAGCAAGCCATTGCATGGGCAGCTACACAGGATTGGCAACATCTTACGCATCAACAAGAAACGCTCTATCAAGACGTTGTTAGGCTGAAAGCATGACCTACCAACGCATACTCATGGTCAAGTCTCACAGCATGGGCGTAGGCGATGTGCTTCGTAGCTCAGCGGCTTGGCGCGTTCTGAAAGATACCTGGCCACAAGCAGAGCTGCATTTGCTTTTTCTGAGTAAGCATGCAGGCTATCCGACCGAAGACTTTATTCGCCAGCACCATTTACTATCCAGTGCTACTTTTCTAACGATTCGTGAGGGCACGCCCGCTGACCCAGACGCTAAGCGGGTACCACTGAGCACTACAAAACAACAAGTTATAGCTTTAAGCCAAAAAATACAACCCGACTTAGTCATTGACTTTGAAGCCTCTGGTATTCGTTCAAGTCTAGTGACGCGCTGGGCTGCTAAAGAAGTTACAGCTAAGAGTGTGGGAATAGCGCAATTTTGGGGGCGTGGGCTTTTTTATGATCTCCAAGCGCCAAGTGTGAAAGACTATGCACAAGCACAAGGTCTACAACTTCCCATGGATTACACCGAGCGTGATTTCGTGGCGCTTGCAGCGCTTGGATTACATAGAAATAAAACACCTATCGATTTGCACTTGACGCAAGACGGAATGGCTTACAGAGCGCAAATCGAATCTTTCATTCCATCAGATAGACGTGTCATTGGCCTGAATATTGGTTGTGGAACATCAGACGCTATCCCGAAACGTCCACCTATTGCGCAGGTTGCACAGGCTTTACACCAGATTGCCTCCAATCAGCCTTGTTTGATTTTGCTCAGCGGTGCTGGCTTTGAGAAACCCATCAACCAAGAATTTATAAATGCCTTTCAGGCCATTCATGGAAAAACAACGCCTGTGATCGATTGCGCGGGTCAATCTAGTTTGTCTGGATTAACCGGACTGATAGACCTATGTGACCTATTTATATCTTCAGATTCAGGGCCTTACCACATGGCAGTAGCCATGCAAAAACCCACGTTGGCATGGTTTATGTTGGATGAGCCTACGTCGTATCACTATGACGCTTGGTGTAGTTGTTTGATTCGACCAGATGCAAACATGGTGGCTGACACCGCCACAAAACTACTAGCTACTTGAGAGATTGCCTCACGTCAGGTGGTTTTACCCAAGGCGCCAAGTTTGAATAGCGCCGAGTAAGCACCGCCAAGTTGCAGTAATTCTTGGTGCGTGCCCATCTCAATAATCTTGCCATTCGCCATGACCACAATGCGGTCGGCATGCTCAATGGTAGAGAGCCGATGGGCAATCAATAAGGTGGTGCGTCCTTTTTGCAATCGCACCATCGCTTCTTGCACGGCGCGTTCAGATTCATTGTCTAGCGCAGAAGTAGCTTCATCCAAAATCAAAATCGGCGCGTCTTTGTAAAAAGCTCTTGCTATCGCCAAGCGTTGGCGTTGCCCACCCGAGAGTTGTGAAGCGTTGTGTCCCACAGTGGTGTGAATGCCTTCGCTTAAACCAGCAACATAAGCACCCAGATTGGCATCTTGTAAACACTGTTGCACACGGGCAAGATCCATTGGAAGGCCCAATGCCACGTTATTGGCGAGCGTGTCATTCAACACCACGACTTGCTGGCTCACCATCGCAAACTGTGAACGCAAAGAAGCCAAACTCCAATCGCGAATATTTACGTCATCCACGTAAATATGGCCAGAGGAAATATCTACAAAGCGTGGAAGCAGGTTGACCAATGTTGTCTTTCCTGCCCCAGAAGCCCCGACCAATGCAATCGACTCTCCAGGTTGAATATCTAAGTCGACTTCTTGCAAGGCAGCGGGGCTATCGGAATCAAATTGCACCACCACCTTCTCAAATCGAATATGGCCTGCTGCACGTGGCTTGGTGAAACTACCTGTTCCTTCAATACGGGTGGTTTCTATCAGATCAAGTCCGCGCTCCAATGCAGCAAGGCCTCTGGTCAAAGGACTGGCGACCTCAGACAAATGTTTGATGGGGGCAACCAACATCAACATAGCGGTGACAAATGCTACGAACTCGCCAACAGTAGTGCCATTTTGGTCACTTTGATACAAGGCCACACTGATAACTGCAGACAAAGCCGCAGCGGCCATCAGTTGCGTCAATGGCGTCAGGGAAGAACCAGCCACGGTAGATTTCATGGCGATACGGTCCATCAACCTTCCCAAATGCTCAAAGCGATGCAGTTGAGCTTTTTGGGCACCATGCAGGCGCACTTCTCTGTATGCCAAAGCGTTTTCTTCGACCACATAGGCGAGGGCATCGGTCGCATCTTGGTTGCTCTTAGTGAGTCCATAAAGACGTTTGGTAATGACCTTCATGAGCCAAGCGACTGCTGGAAATAAAAATGCCACGATCAGGCTGAGTTTCCAGTTTAAAAATAGCAAATAGCCGATTAAAGCTAGCAAAGTCAAGGTGTCGCGGCTTAGGCTTAGAAGTGCATTCACCAACAAGCTTGCTCCAGCCTGCACTTCATACACCAAGGTATTGCCCAAAGCGCTAGAGGTCTGCTGACGAAATAAAGAAGGGTGCGCATCTAAAAGTCTTTGGAACATTTCTAGACGCAAACCTAACAAACCGCGGTTAGCAACCCGCGCAAGCGCCACTTGCCCGACAAAAGCGCACATGCCTCGCACAGCAAATAATCCCATCAATGCCAAGGGTATTGACCACAATTGCAAGTTGCCTTTTTGAAACCCTTGGTCAAGTAGTGGTTTGAGTAATGCAGGCACCAGCGGCTCAGTCAGTGAGATAACGAGCACCGACAAAATACTCGCTACCCAAGCAAACGTAGGCTTAGAAAAATAATGCCTTGCGCGGTCAAGGCGTTTCAGAACAGAAGCAGTCTGGGGCATGGTGGTGCGGGTAATCACGAATGTGGTGATTATCGATCCTTCGTCCCTTAAAATAGAAAGATTGTTCCTAATAAGAAACACCATGCTAAACAAGCGCTTTTTTTTGCAATTTCTGAGCGGAATTTCACTTTTGCTCATGGCCCATGTCAGCCATGCGCAATTCAGGGTTGAAGTTTCAGGTGTGGGCCTTACACAAGTGCCCATTGCTATCGCTCCATTACGTGGCGAAGAAGGCGTTCCTCAAAAAATCAGCGCCATTGTGCAAGCGGATCTTGAACGCAGCGGTCAATTCAAAGTATTACCCACCGGCAAAATCATCGACGAAACAGAGCGCCCAGATGTGGGCGATTTACGTCAAAAAGGTGCTGACGGTGTTTTAACTGGCAGCATCAACCGCTTGGCAGATGGACGATACGACGTTCGCATCCGCCTATGGGACGTGGTTCGCAACCAAGACCTTGGAGCCATGAGTTATGCAGTCGTCGCTGCAGATTTGCGCTTGGCTTCGCATCAAATCTCTGACCTTGTTTACCTCAAACTCACAGGTGATAGAGGCGTGTTCTCAACACGCATCGCGTATGTCACCAAATCAAGTTCGGGCAGGTATAACTTATGGGTAGCCGATTCAGATGGTGAAAACGCCCAATCAGCACTTGCCAGCCCCGAACCCATCATTTCACCGAGTTGGGCACCTAACGGAACACAACTCGCCTATGTGTCGTTTGAAGCGCGCAAACCTGTGGTGTATGTGCACGATGTTGCCACGGGTAAACGACGCATATTGGCAAATTTCAAAGGATCCAACAGCGCCCCTTCATGGTCGCCTGATGGCCGCACAGTGGCAGTGACTTTAAGCCGTGAAGGCGGTTCTCAATTGTTCTTGCTCGACTCTCAAGGCGGTGAACCTAGACGACTCACACAATCGGTGGCGATCGACACTGAAACCGTTTTCTCACCAGATGGCACTGCCATTTATTTCGTCAGTGATCGCGGTGGTTCGCCACAGATTTACCGCATGCCTGCAATGGGTGGCCCAGCCAACCGCGTGACCTTCACTGGCAACTACAACATTTCTCCCGCTTTGAGTCCAGATGGGCGCTGGATGGCATACATCTCGCGCATTGGCAATGCCTACAAGTTACACGTGATGGACATTGCAAGTGGTAATGCCAGCGCCATTACAGACACTACGGCCGATGAACGCCCCAGTTTTGCGCCTAATAGCCGTTTGATTGTTTTTGCGACTAGGCAAGAGGGCCGTGAAGCCTTGATGACAACTACCCTTGACGGACGTATCAAAGCGCGTCTGGCTGGGCAGGGCGGTGATATCCGTGAACCCCATTGGGGGCCTTTTACTAAAGCCCAGCCATAATCTTTAGACATTCAATCCAGTAATCTTATGAAAAAACTTTTATCAATTCTGTGTTTAGTTGCCATCATTTCGGGCTGTTCATCTAATGTGAAGCTCAACGATGTTCCCGTAGAAGACCGTTCTGGGGCGAATCCGAATACCGCGGCTTCTTCTGTTTCATCATTAGATGCGCGTGGCATAGGCAGCTTGAATGGCATCAAGCCTGGGCCTGCTGGCGTTGCCAATGTCATTTATTTTGACTACGACAGCTACAGCATCAAACCTGAATTTCAATCTGTTTTGGAAGCACATGCGCGCTTTATCAAAGCCGACGGCACACGCCGTGCCAACATCGAAGGCCATACCGACGAGCGTGGCGGTAGCGAATACAACCTAGCCTTAGGACAAAAGCGTGCTGAGGCCGTCCGTCGCGCCCTCAACGCTTTGGGCGTAACTGACGGACAAATGGAAGCTGTGAGTTACGGCAAAGAGAAGCCTGCAATGGCGGGTAGTGATGAAGCTGCTTTCGCTAAAAACCGTCGTTCTGAGATTACCTACCGATGAAAAAAATAGCCATTGCCTTAGCTTTGTGCTGTATTGGTTCAGCACAAGCGGCGCTTTTTGAAGATGATGAGGCGCGTCGCGCCATCCTAGATTTACGCAAAAAAATTGAAGCACAGTCTGAAGAAATTAAGAAAAACTCGGAAGACATCAAGCAGTTTCAAAGCAATTTGATTGAGCAGCAAAACTTATTTGAAAGTTTGCGCAATGAAATTCAACGCGTTCGGGGTGAAAAAGAAGAATTAACGCAGGAATTGCGTAAACAACAAGCCGCAGCGCAAGCTTTGTCACAAGGTGTAGATGAGCGCTTGAAGAAGTTTGAGCCTGTCAAAGTCAAATTAGATAACCAAGAGTTTCTGGCAGACCCTGCGGAAATTCGCTTTTACGAAGCGGCTTTGGCAGCTTTTCGCAAAGGCGAGTTTGCTTCAGCGAGCGAAGGCTTTATTGATTTCAATAAACGCTACCCCACCAGTGGCTATGCAGTCATCAGTCTCTTTTGGTTAGGTAATTCGCAATACGCAAACCGCGAATACAAAGAAGCCATCAAAAACTTCAATAACTTGCTGAACAAAGACCCTGAGCACGCACGCGCTCCAGACGCCATGCTGTCTGTCGCCAATTGCCAATTGGAAATGAAAGATGTGAAGTCAGCACGCAAGACACTAGAAGATTTGATGAAGAAATACCCACAATCTGAGTCAGCGGCTGCTGCCAAAGAGCGTTTATCTAAACTGAAATGATCGATATACAAACCACCACACAAGAGGTCCTCTGGGCCTTTTTTTTAGTCTCCTTGGTTTTAGGGGTAATTTCGCAGCGCACGCATTTTTGTACGCTAGGCGCACTGTCAGACATCGTCCATATGGAAGACTGGACACGCGCGCGCCAATGGATATTGGCAACTGCTACCGCGATGCTAGGTTTTGCTTTCTTATCGGATATCCAAGCCATCAATCCAGCCAAAACACTGTATGCCAGTAATCGCTTGATGTGGTTATCTGCCATTGTGGGTGGTTTCATGTTTGGCTACGGCATGGTCAATGCGTCTGGATGTGGCAATAAAACCTTGGTGCGTATCGGCGGAGGTAATCTGAAATCACTGGTAGTTTTTATCGTGATGGGTATCAGTGCATTTGCCACCTTAAAGGGTTTGACAGCTGTGGTGCGTGCCAAGTATTTAGATGTGGTGGCCCCTGATATACCGAATGGTTCGCACGTCGGCTCCATGCTGTCATCTTTTATCGGAGGCGATGCGCAGCAACTAGTCGTTTTCGCTGGATACGCTATTGGCGTTTTGTTGTTACTCGTTGTTTTATCTCGCAAAGACTTCCGAACACTTGAAAACGCTGTTGCAGGTATCGGTGTTGGGGCAACAGTCATCATTTTGTGGTGGGTCAGCGGGCATTTAGGCTTTGTAGAAGAGCACCCCGAGACCCTTGAATCTGTGTACCTTGCTACCAATTCAGGGCGCATTGAAGCCTTAACCTTTGTGGCTCCTGCTGCCTATTTACTCGATTGGCTTATGTTTTTCAGCGACAACTCCAAAGTTTTGACTGCAGGCATTGTTTCTGCTGTGGGAGTTGTTGCTGGGGCGTGCGCTTCCGCCAATTTCAATAAATCCTTTCGCTGGGAAGGATTTGCAGATGTGCCTGACTTAGCGCGACATCTCATCGGCGGTGTGCTGATGGGTGTCGGTGGCGTTACAGCCATGGGTTGTACGTTTGGGCAAGGTATCAGTGGCTTATCTACCTTGAGCCTGATGTCTTTTATTGCCGTTGCATCGATTGTGCTTGGCGCTGTTTGCGCATTAAAGCTGCAAGCTGCCTCCATTGAGCCTTGCACCACGTAACCCCTTTGTCAGTGGAATCACCTGACTTAAATGCTCGCCGTTTTGGTGGGCTTGAGCGTCTTTATGGAGTGACGGGTGCAACGCATATTAAAAATGCGCATGTAGCGGTTGTAGGAGTTGGCGGGGTAGGCTCTTGGGCAGTCGAAGCGCTTGCCCGGAGCGGTGTTGGAAAACTCACACTGATTGATTTCGATCACATAGCGGAATCCAATATCAATCGACAAATTCACGCACTAGACGATACCTTGGGCATGTCCAAAATATTAGCCATGCAACAGCGTATTGCGCATATCAATCCGCAATGTGTTGTGGAATGTATCGATGAATTTGTAACACCTGAAAATTGGCCTGCTATCTTGCCTGCACAGGTTGACGCAGTCATTGATGCTTGCGACCAAATCAAGGCAAAAACTGCCATGGCTGCATGGGCTATGCATGCGAAAACGATATTTATCTCTGTCGGTGCGGCCGGAGGTAAACGCGCAGCACATAAAGTCGATATCGACGATCTATCCCTAACAACCCACGATCCTTTATTGGCGCAATTGCGCTACCGATTGAGACGCGAACACCAAGCTCCACGCGATAAGAAAAAAATAGGCATTTCTTGTGTATTTAGCAAAGAATCGGTTGCACCTGCCGATGCAAGTTGTGCGATTGAAGGCGATACAGATGGGTCACTCAATTGCCATGGATATGGTTCTGTAGTGAGTGTGACGGCAACTTTTGGACAATGTGCTGCAGGATGGGTGATCGATAAAATTTCTGCGTTATAATCTTAGGCTTCACGTTGTTGCATCTGTTAACTTTTCTGCAACCTGAAACGGGACCATAGCTCAGTTGGTAGAGCAGCGGACTTTTAATCCGTTTGTCGTGGGTTCGACCCCCGCTGGTCCCACCAATAAAACTAAAAAGGGTTTGCATTTTTGCAAACCCTTTTTTCATTTAAATCGCTTCTAGCGCCTCATTAATCTCTAGCCACCGCGCTTCCAAGGTCGCGAGTTCTTCCTCAATAAGCTTTAGTCGCTTTGATGTTTCGGCAATGTCTTTTGGATTTAAGGGCTCCAAGAGTTGCTGGAGGCATGCTTCTTTTTCAGCCTCAAGCGCCGCCAATTTAGGTTCTACTTTTTCAAGTTCTTTCTTCAGCGGTTTTTTCTTGTCTTGGTTCAGCTTGTTGTTCTGGCTGCTTTCATTGGTCTTTTTGACCGAAGGTGGAGCCACAACAGCAGCTGCAGCTACCGCCTCGGCTCTAAGGCGCTTGCTTTCATCCAGCAAATAGCGTTGGTAGTCGTCCAAATCACCATCAAACGGTGCAATACCACCGCGGGAAACCATCCAAAACTCATCGCAGACAGCTCGGAGCAATGCGCGGTCATGGCTTACCAGCATGACAGTGCCTTCAAATTCATTAAGCGCCATGCTCAAGGCTTCGCGGGTCGCTAAATCTAAGTGGTTGGTTGGCTCGTCAAGCAGCAAGAGGTTGGGGCGTTGCCACACGATCATGCAAAGCACCAATCGGGCTTTTTCTCCACCGCTCATGCTACCCACGGCTTGTTTGACCATATCACCGCTGAAGTTAAATTGGCCTAGATAACTTCGTAAATCTTGTTCGCGCGTGGCCTGACCCGCTAACTTGCCTTGGATGGTGAGTTTTTTCACCAAGTCAATCATGTGTTGCAAGGGCGTATCAGCAGGTTTTAAAACATCTAATTCTTGCTGGGCGAAGTAACCGATATTGAGGCCTTTGCCTTCTGTAATTTCTCCAGCCAATGCTTCTAGATCACGCGCAATGGTTTTTACGACGGTGGATTTACCTTGGCCGTTGGCCCCCAAGATGCCAATACGCTGACCGGCTAAGACCGACCGACTGACGTTTTGCACAATCACAGTGGGGGGTGTGCCAGCAGGCGCATCCGGCATGGGTGGGTAGCCAAATGACACACCTTGCATAGACAACATAGGGTTGGGCAAATTAGCAGGTTCTTTGAACTCAAAACTAAAGTCGGCATCGGTCAGCAAGGGGGCAATTTTTTCCATCCGGTCCAAAGCTTTGACGCGACTTTGGGCTTGTTTGGCTTTGCTGGCTTTGGCTTTGAAGCGGGCAATGAATTTTTGTAAATGCGCGATCTTGTCTTGCTGTTTGGCAAACGCGTTTTGTTGCAACTCCATTTGCTCGGCACGCATGTCTTCAAACTTGCTGTAATTGCCACCGTAACGCACCAATTTGGCAGCATCAATATGCAAGGTGACATTGGTCACTGCATCTAAAAACTCACGGTCGTGGCTAATTACCACCATCGTGCCTTCGTAGCGCTTGAGCCAAGCTTCAAGCCAAACCAATGCATCTAAGTCCAAGTGGTTAGTGGGCTCATCCAGCAACAGAAGATCGGAAGGGCACATCAATGCACGCGCCAATTGCAATCGCATGCGCCAACCTCCTGAAAAACTATTCACGGGGTTGTCTAGTTCAGTCGTTTTAAATCCTAGACCCAATATCAAGGATTGCGCGCGTGCAGGAGCGTCATGTTCGCCTGCGTCATACAGTGCCATATAGGCGTGACCCATACGATCGCCATCGCCACTGGCTTCGGCCGCAGCGACTTCTAGACGTGCATCGCACAGAACCGTATCACCTTCGATCACAAATTCAGTCGCGCTTTGATCCGTCTCAGGCATGTCTTGTGCCACTTGACCCATACGCCATTGGGCAGGGATATGGCATTCGCCTGCATCTTCTTGCAAACTGCCGTTCAAAAGCCCAAAGAGCGTTGATTTACCGGCGCCATTGCGGCCCACCAAACCCACTTTTTCGGACGGATTGATGGTGACGGTTGCACTGTCTAGTAATACTTTGGCGCTTCTGCGCAAAACAATGTTTTTTAAGGTAATCATGTATGGTGGTTGTTAAGAATGATTGCCTGTCGCGTTAGCAAAAGAACTTGATCGTCGCCGGCACTGGTCGTTAACCACACCACGTCGAGTTGAGGAAATGCGGCTTCAAAAAAGTTGCGTTCATTGCCTATTTCTAAAACCAGTACAGCGTCTTCCAGCATGTGATCAGGGGCTTCGTGCAATAAGCGAGTAATAAAGCACATGCCATCAGGCCCGCCATCAAGCGCCAGGGCAGGTTCGTTCACATATTCTTTAGGCAATGTCGCCATGCTTTGGCTATTGACGTAAGGGGGGTTGCAAAGAATGAGATCAAACTTTTGCGGGATATTTTTAAAACCATCTGACTCCACCCATGTCAAACGGTCTTGTAAGCCATGGCGATCCATATTGATGGCAGCAACCTCAAGCGCTTGAGCGCTGATATCACTTCCGAGCACTTGAATTTCGGGATAGGCGAGGGCAGCAAGAATGGCCAAACTGCCGTTGCCCGTACACATATCAAGCACATATTTCGTATTCGCAGATAACCATGGGTCAATACTGCCTGCAGCCAAAACTTCGGCAATCAATGAACGCGGAACGATGGTTCTTTCGTCCACAAAAAAAGAAACTCCCTCTAACCAAGCTTCTTGCGTTAGGTAAGCCGCAGGTTTTCGTGTCGCAATACGTTTTGCAATCAATTGATTGACTTGGCTGAGGTCTGCGTCTGGCACCACGATGTCATGGGTATCGTCTGTGAAGTCTGTATCGAGTGGGAGACCCAACTGCCACAAAACCAACCAAGCTGCTTCGTCTTGCGCGTTGGTGGTGCCATGGCCAAAACTCAAGCCCTCATCTACATGGGCGCGCTCAAGTTTATTTGCAGAGTCAGCAATGAGTGCGCTCAGTCGATGTTGTAACGTCATCACGCGCGGTGTTCGACGCCAGAAGAAAGGCTGTGAAGGCGTTCTAAAACGCGTCGGTAAATATTTTTAAGAGGTTCAATATCAGCCACCGCAATATGCTCGTCTATTTTGTGGATAGTGGCGTTAGGAGGTCCTAATTCAATCACTTGCGGACATATTTGCGCTATGAAGCGGCCATCGCTCGTGCCACCCGTAGTGGAGAGTTGGGTTTGTATGCCAGTTTCATCCGAAATGGCGTTTTGAACAGCGAGCACCAAATCGCCAGGTTTGGTTAGAAATGGCAAGCCTCCTACGACCCAAGTGAGTTCATAGTTCAACTGATGGCGTTTCAAAACATCTTTCACACCACTTTGTAATTTTTCAACCGTGGATTCCGTACAAAAACGGAAGTTGAAATCAACGATGCATTCGCCAGGAATGACATTGCCGGCGCCTGTTCCAGCATGAATGTTGCTGACTTGCCAAGAAGTGGGCTGAAAAAATTCATTCCCCTTGTCCCATACCTTTTGCGCGAGTTCAGCCAATGCAGGTGCAAAGGCATGGATAGGATTGAGCGCCAACTGCGGGTAGGCAATATGCCCTTGAATGCCCTTAATGGTGAGTTTGCCGCTCATCGTGCCACGGCGTCCGTTTTTGATCATGTCGCCAGTGCGTTCAACGGAAGTAGGTTCACCCACAATGCACCAGTCGAGTTTTTCAACACGGGCTTTTAACGCCTCGCAGACTTTGACGGTGCCATCTACTGCAGGTCCTTCTTCGTCGCTGGTGAAGAGCAAAGCGATATTGAATGCGGGGTCGGATTGTGCCTCTAAAAATTCTTCAATGGAAACCACCATGGCCGCGAGAGAGGTTTTCATATCACTACTACCGCGGCCAAACAATTTGCCATCGCGGTGAGTTGGCGTGAAAGGGTCGCTACCCCATTGGGCGATAGGCCCAGTGGGAACTACATCGGTGTGACCTGCAAAGACTAGTGTTTTCGCATTGGCGTGCTTGCTACGTTTGATTGCCCATAAATTGCTGACACGAAAAGTATCAGGTCCGCTATCCATGCGCTCGCATTGGAAACCTAGTGGTTTTAGATGCGAGACGATCAACTCCAAGCACCCAGCATCTTCAGGCGTTGCAGAAGGGCGTGCAATCAGTTGTTCGGCAAGCGCAAGGGTGCGAGACATAGAGAGGGCAACTACAAATTAGTCGCGCAACAAATCGTTCAAAGATGTTTTAGCACGTGTCTGCGCGTCCACGCGCTTCACAATTACCGCGCAATACAAGCTGTATTTGCCGTCGGCGCTAGGTAAGTTGCCAGATACAACTACCGAGCCTGCAGGGATGCGACCGTAAGTCACTTCGCCAGTCGCTCTGTCATAAATTTTGGTGCTTTGGCCGATGTAAACGCCCATGGAAATCACGGAGTTTTCCTCAACGATGACGCCTTCCACAACTTCAGAGCGGGCGCCAATAAAGCAGTTGTCTTCGATGATGGTGGGGTTGGCTTGAACGGGTTCAAGTACACCGCCCAAACCTACTCCGCCTGACAAGTGGACGTTTTTACCAACTTGCGCGCAAGAACCTACGGTGGCCCATGTATCGACCATGGTTCCTTCGTCCACGTAGGCACCGATATTGACGTAACTTGGCATCAGAATCGCGCCCTTAGCGATGTAGCTGCCTCGGCGTGCAACCGCTGGCGGCACCACACGGACACCACTGGCTTTCATTTCCTCTTCACTCAAATGGGCAAACTTGGTTGGGACCTTGTCATAAAAGCCTAAGTCACCTGCTTTAATGACTTCGTTATCTTTCAAACGAAAAGACAGCAACACAGCCTTTTTAATCCACTGGTGCGTGGTCCATTGGCCAACCGCTTGTCGTGTGGCTACGCGCATGCGGCCAGCGTTCATTTCAGCAATAACGTGTTCAACGGCATCGCGAATTTCTTGCGATGCATTGGTTGCGTTGATCGACGCGCGGTTGTCCCAAGCGGTATCAATAATGGATTGAAGTTGTGCGGTCATAGTGGTTCTTTTTGAAGGATGAAAAGGGTTTATGGGCGTTGAACAAATTCAACAATACGTTGAGCGGCTTGCATGCATTCCTGAGTTTCAGCAACCAAGGCCATACGAATGCGACCAGCACCAGGGTTGAAGCCCTGAGACTCACGCGCTAAAAAGCTTCCCGGAAGAACTGTCACATTGTATTGAGCCAGAAGATCCCTTGCGAAAGCTTGGTCGTCACCGCCTGGCACAGCTGCCCACAGGTAAAAACCTGCATCCGGCAACTTCACGTCCAAGACCTTCGCCAGTAGGGGCGTGA
>Ga0228703_1001645_pt1 | contig 13269 bp, 12 predicted proteins | sample McNCre217_Aug_MG_3_FD_178020 | JGI IMG/M metagenome (GOLD analysis project Ga0228703, IMG submission 178020) | Freshwater microbial communities from McNutts Creek, Athens, Georgia, United States - 29-17_Aug_MG | ecosystem: Environmental > Aquatic > Freshwater > Creek | place: USA: Georgia... | reverse complement strand
TTGAGCACCAAGATGACGTGGTTGTAAATGACTTCAATGCCATTGACGTTGAGAACGATGTTGTTGGCGCTCATAACTTACCTTGCTAAAAAAACGTTGTTGGACTGGACCAAACCTCAAAGCAAACCCATGATTTGCATCTGAGGTTTGGCGGCTCGTGAGAGCCACCAAATCATCAGCCCACTGGGCTGATGTGCGTCAGATTAAGACTGGCAATCTGCAGGTGTGCGACGTGTGAGTTTTTTCTCGACGGCGTACTTGTCTGCGAACTGCTTGACCAAAGGCTTGATGATGGATTCATCGGCTTCGATCCAGTCAGTGCTGTAAACCCACTTCTTGCCATCCCATGTGTGCAGACGTGCAGAGCGTGAACCTTCGTGGTCCAAGCAAGTGGTACTGATGGGCTTCATCACAGTGCCCAAGCCCAACTTGTCGAGGGCTTTTTGGTCCAACGCCAAGTTCTCCAAGCCCCAACGAATTTGCTCGCCAGTCATGACCTTGCCTTTGCCGTAGCGCTCTTGCGCACGACGCACGCCTTCGACGGCCAACGCAGCGCTGACCATGCCACGGTTATAGAGCGTGGTGCCCACTTCTTCGATCGGACCTGTGCCTTGCTTCTTACCGTGCACAACAGACTTGATGTCAGCAATGACTTTGCCGCCTTCGCCTGTGGCGACCAAACCGTTGTAGCCCTTGGCAGCTTCGCCCACGTCTTTGACGTCTGGCTCAGCAGCGGACCACCACACGCCGTACATTTTTTCGCGGGGGTAGCCTGTGGCCACAGCTTCTTTCAAAGCGGCAGAGTTCATCACGCCCCAGCCCCACAACAGCACGTAGTCTGGACGTGCTTGACGTACTTGCAACCAAGTGGCTTTTTGCTCAACACCAGGTGCTGTCACAGGCAAGAGTTGCAGGTCGAAACCTTGAATCTTGGCGCGCTCTTGCAAGAGAGGAATTGGCTCTTTACCGAATGGGCTGTCGTGGTAGACCAAGGCGATTTTCTTGCCCTTGATGTTGCCACCTTCTTTTTTGGTGATGATCTGCATGATGATGTCAGCACCAGACCAATAGGTTCCTTGCAATGGGAAGTTCCACTTGAACACTTGACCATCGCTGGACTCTGAACGGCCATAGCCGCCAGTGATCAATGGGTTTTTGTCGGTAGGTGCTTTTTCTGTCAAAGCGAACGTGATACCTGTCGACAAAGGCTGGAACACGCCGCCTTGCGATTTGCCTTTCAGACGTTCGTAGCACTCCACGCCGCGGTCTGTCGCGTAGGCGGTGTCGCACTCTTCATAAGTAATCTTCACGCCGTTGATGCCGCCATCACGTGTGTTGATCAACTTGAGGTAGTCCACATAGGCGTTACCCCATGGCACACCGTTGGGTGCATAGGCGCCAGTGCGGTAAGGCAGCACCGGGAAGAACTGCTCTTTGGCTTGTGCCTGAGCTGATGGGGTGACCAAGGCGCTGGTCAAACCAGTCGCGGCAACGGCCACTGCCATCATGAGGGAACGGATTTTCATTGAAGTCTCCTTAGAAAAATTATGCAAACACCAGAAAAATGAAATGTGAATCAGTGAGGGAAAGGCCACAGACGCAGCTTTTGCTTACCCACGCTCCACAACTTGGCCAAGCCGTGAGGCTCAACGATCAAGAACCAAACAATCAAAGCACCGAAGATCATTTGCTCAGCATGTGTGAGCGCTGCCGTGCTGACAGGGATGCCGACCAAATCACCCAACCAAGGCAAAGCGTGGTTGATGATGACGGGCAAGATCACGATGAAGCCAGCGCCAAAGAAGCTACCCATGATGGAGCCCATGCCACCCAAGATGACCATGAACAACAACTGGAATGAACGGTCCACCGAGAAAGCAGCTGGCTCCCAAGAACCCAGGTAAACGAAAGCCCACAAAGCACCCGCCACACCCACGATGAATGAGCTCACGGCAAAGGCGCTCAGCTTGGCGTACATGGGGCGAATGCCAATCACAGCAGCGGCCACGTCCATGTCACGAATGGCCATCCACTCGCGGCCAATGGCACTGCGCACCAAGTTTTTAGCGAGCAAACCAAACACCACCAAAAAGCTCAAGCAGAAGATGTACTTTTCGAACGGCGTGTTGATGGGGAAACCGAACACTTGCAAGTCAGACACCGAGGCCGTGCCTGATGCGGAATCGTTGGTGAACCACTTGATGCGCAAGAACGCCCAGTCACAGAAGAACTGTGCGGCCAACGTGGCCACGGCCAAGTACAGGCCCTTCACACGCAAGCTTGGGATGCCAAAGAACATGCCGACCAAGGTGGCAAAGAAGCCGCCCATCAGCAAGCAGACGATCAAAGGCAAGCCTTCCACACGCACAAAGAAGTTGTAGGCGGCATACGCGCCCACGGCCATGAAGGCGCCTGAGCCCAAAGAAATCTGACCGCAATAACCCACCAAGATGTTCACGCCCAAAGCTGCGAGCGACAAGATGAGGAAGGGAATCAGAATCGCACGCAACATGTATTCGTCAGCGAGCATGGGCACGCCAATGAATGCAAACGCGATGAGCAGCAAAACACCAATGCGGTCTTGCGTGATCGGGAAGATTTGTTGGTCTTCCTTGTAAGTCGTTTTGAATTGACCGTTTTCTCTGTAAAACATGTTTCTTTTCCTTACACGCGGTCGATGATCTTCTCGCCGAACAGACCTTGTGGACGAATCAACAAGAAGCCCAAGGCCAAGACGTACGCAAACCAAATCTCAATGCCACCGCCCACATAAGGACCGAGGAACACTTCAGACAACTTCTCACCCACGCCGATGATGAGACCGCCGATGATGGCGCCAGGCACAGAGGTCAAGCCGCCCAAAATCACAACTGGCAAGGCGCGCAAAGCCACGGTCGACAGCGAGAACTGCACACCCAACTTAGAACCCCAAATCATGCCGGCCACCAAGGCCACCACACCCGCCACGCACCAAACGATGACCCAAATGCGGTTGAGTGGAATACCAATCGATTGCGCCGCTTGGTGGTCATCCGCCACAGCGCGCAAGGCGCGACCCGTGGTGGTTTTTTGGAAGAACACACTGAGCAACGCCACCAAGGCTGCCGCGATGAACGCAGCGACCAAGTCTTCTTGGTTGATCATGATCCCGCCATCGAAGGTTGACTCCAACAACATCAACGGTTCTTTGGGCATACCCACATCGATCTTGTAAATGTCGCTGCCAAAGATGGATTGACCCAAACCGTCGAGGAAGTACGTGATGCCCAATGTGGCCATCAACAACGTGGTGCCTTCTTGGTTGACCAAGTGACGCAACACCAAGAACTCAATCACCCAAGCCACGACAAACATCACGGCAGCAGCGCCAGCAAAGGCCAGCAAGTTGACGAGGACGAAGTTGTCGATGCCAGTGAGTGCAGGAATCCACTCACCCAAACGGGCCATGGCCAGCGCAGCAAACAACACCATCGCACCTTGCGCGAAGTTAAACACGCCAGACGCTTTGTAAATCAGCACGAAGCCGAGGGCCACCAACGAATACAGCATGCCTGCCATGAGGCCGCCGAAAAGGGTTTCAAGAAAAAATGCCATGTTCTTGTCCTTAGTGTGAAGTGCCGAGGTAAGCGCTGATCACTTCCTCGTTGTTGCGCACCTCATCGGGGGTGCCGTCGCCGATCTTCTTGCCGTAGTCGAGCACGACCACGCGATCAGAAATATCCATCACCACGCCCATGTCGTGTTCGATCAAGACAATGGTGGTACCGAACTCGTCGTTCACATCCAAGATGAAGCGACACATGTCTTGCTTCTCTTCGACGTTCATACCGGCCATGGGCTCATCGAGCAGCAACACTTGCGGTTCGAGTGCCAACGCACGGCCTAAGTCCACACGCTTTTGCAAACCGTAGGGCAATTGACCCACCGGCGTTTTGCGGAACGCTTGAATTTCCAAAAAGTCGATGATGCGCTCGACCTTTTCGCGGTGCATCATTTCTTCTTGCTCGGCGGGACCAATGCGCAAAGCCTGCATGAGGAGGTTGCTCTTCATGCGCAGGTTGCGGCCAGTCATGATGTTGTCGAGCACGCTCATGCCTTTGAACAAGGCCAAGTTTTGGAAGGTACGCGCAATGCCCATGGTGGCCACTTGGTGGCTGTCCATGTGGTCGAAGGTTTGACCGCGGAAAGTAATGGAACCTTCTTGCGGGGTGTAAACGCCATTGATGCAGTTGAGCATGGAGCTCTTACCTGCACCGTTGGGGCCAATGATGGCGCGCACTTCGTGCTCTTTGACGTTGAACGAAATGTCGGTCAGCGCCTTGACGCCACCGAAACGCAAACTGATGTTTTTGACGTCAAGGATGACGTCACCGATTTTTTTACTCATGCTGCTTTCCCCACGGGTGCAAAAGTTTTCGCGTCAGACAGTTTCAATGTTGCGCTGACGCTGCCGGTGCGACCGTCTTCAAACTTCACCACGGTTTCAATGAATTGCTCGGTAGCACCGTTGTACAGGGCGCCCACCAAGGCGTCGTATTTTTCAGCGATAAAGCCACGACGCACTTTGTTGGTACGTGTGAGTTCACCATCGTCCGCATCGAGTTCTTTGTGCAACACGAGGAAACGGCTCACTTGGCTGCCTGCCAAGAGTTCGTCAGCCGCCAAGTCAGCGTTGACCTTCTCGACGCACTCTTTGATCAACTGATACACCTCTGGCTTTTGCGCCAAATCGGTATAGCCTGCGTAAGGCAAGTTTTGACGCTCAGCCCAGTTACCCACAGCTTCCATGTCGATGTTGATCATCACGCACACTTTTTCGCGTTGGTCGCCATAGGCCACCACTTCTTTGATGTGCGGGAAGAACTTGAGTTTGTTCTCGACGTACTTGGGCGCAAACATGGCGCCGTCGTTGCTGCCACCTTTGATGCGGCCCACGTCTTTGACACGGTCGATGATTTTCAAATGGCCATGTGCATCCAAGAAGCCAGCGTCGCTGGTGTGGTACCAACCATCGGCGGTGAGCACCTCTTCGGTGGCCTTGTCGTTTTTGTAATAGCCCTTGAGCAAGCCAGGTGACTTGACCAAAATCTCACCGTTGTCGGCCACTTTGATTTCCACGCCTGCGCAGGGGACACCCACGGTGTCGGCACGTGCCTCGTTGTCAGGTTGCAAGCAAACGAACACCGCAGTTTCGGTGGAGCCGTAGAGTTGCTTCAAGTTCACACCGATGGAGCGGTAGAAGCTGAACAGGTCTGGGCCAATCGCTTCACCTGCGGTGTAGGCCACGCGCACACGGCTCATGCCGAGGTTGTTGCGCAAGGGGCCGTACACAAAGAAGTTGCCCAAGGTGTAGAGCAAGCCTCCCACCAACCCAATCGACTTGCCGTCCATCTTGGTGGGGCCGTATTTGCGGGCCACGTCCATGAAGTAATGGAACATGCCGCGCTTGATCGCGCCTGCATCTTCCATGCGAATCATCACACTGGTGAGCAAGCCTTCAAACACGCGAGGTGGCGCAAAGTAGTAAGTGGGGCCGACTTCTTTCAAGTCGATGGTGACAGTGGCAGCAGACTCAGGGCAGTTCACCACATAGCCGCAGTACAACCACTGGGCGTAGCTGAAAATGTTTTGACCAATCCAAGCCGGTGGCAAATACGCCAACACATCTTCGTGCGATGTGAGCTTGTCAAACAAGGCGCCAGCCTCGGCACGGTTGATGAGTGAGTTGTGCGTGTGCACCACACCCTTGGGATTGCCCGTGGTACCCGAGGTGAAGAACATCGCGCCCACGTCATCGTGGTGTGCTTTTTCGACTTCGTCCAAATAGAAATCTGGGTGTTGCTTGGCGAACACGGCACCCGCCGCGAGCAATTCTTCGAGCGAAGCCAAGCCAGGCTCGTCGTACTTGCGCAAGCCGCGTGGGTCATCAAAGAAGATGCGGGCGATTTGTGGACATTGCTCACGAATCTCCAGCAACTTGTCAACTTGCTCTTGGTCTTCGACCACACAGAAGCGCACTTCGGCGTTGTTCAATGGGAACACGCACTCAGGGCCTGCTGCGTCTTGGTACAAAGGAATAGGAATCGCGCCCAAGGATTGGGCGGCCAACATGGTGGCGTACAGGCGGGGACGGTTGGAGCCAATCACCACCAAGTGCTCATCGCGTGTCAAACCGGCTTGATGCAAGCCGCACGCCATGTGCTCCACTATCTGAGCCATGTCGGCCCAAGACGTGGTTTGCCAAATGCCGTATTCCTTCTCTCGCATCGCTGGCGCATTGGGGCGCTCGCTGGCATGCTTGAGTAACAGTCGTGGGAACGTGGTCTGCATTCCTAATCCTTGCTTTGTGTTTCGACAAAAAATCGTGACGCGCACGTGACGCGTTTTTGATGTTGGACGCGATCGTAGGTCTAGGTTTGACGCCAAGTTGTCGTTTCGACGACAATTTAGGGTAGACACTGAGCAGTGATTACCCGAATAAAACTTTTCTATTGATCAGAATCCATGATCCAAACACCCACCGTTTATCAGCGACGACGCTCTCTCACGGAGCAAGAACTCAAGCTCATTCCATGGTTTGGCTTGCTCAAAGAGAACGAGCGCAACCGCATCGAATCTCAGCTGGTGGTGAGTGACCCTATGCCCGGCGACTACGTGTGCCGCATGGGCCGTCAAGCCACGTATTGGTTTGGCGTGGTGGAAGGCTTGTTGAAGATGAGCACGGACAGCGCCAGCGGGCGCACCATTACCTTTACGGGTGTGCCACCCGGGGGTTGGTTTGGTGAGGGCACGGCCATCAAGCGCGAGACCTACCGCTACAACATCATGGCGTTGCGCCGCAGCGTGGTGGCTGGCGTGCCCATCGACACGTTTCACTGGCTGCTGGACAACTCGATTGGCTTTAACCGCTTTGTGATGAACCAGCTCAACGAGCGTTTGGCGCAGTTCATTGAGGCCCGCGAGATTGACCGCTCCAACGATCCAGATGTGCGCGTGGCGCGCAACTTGGCGGCGCTTTTCAACCCCACTTTATTTCCGGGTGTGGGCGAGATTTTGCGTATCACGCAGCAAGAGCTGGCCTACCTGGTGGGCTTGTCGCGCCAACGTGTGAATGTGGCACTCAATCGACTCGAAGAACAAGGTGCCATTCGCATTGAATACGGCGGCATGCGCGTGCTCAACCTTGCCGCGCTGCGTGCCAGCGGCACTTAGAATTTGCCCCTTATGTCAGACACCCCCTCAGAACTCATCCGCCTCAACAAACGCATGGCCGAACTCGGCCTGTGCTCACGCCGCGAGGCCGATGCGTGGATTGAACAAGGCTGGGTGTTGGTCAACGGCCGCCCTGCTGAAATGGGCGTGAAAGTTGGCCCGAATGACCGCGTCGAGGTTGATCCACGCGCTAAGGGCCACCAAGACACACAAGTCACTGTTCTGCTGCACAAGCCCATGGGCTATGTGAGCGGTCAAGCCGAAGACGGGCATGAGCCAGCGATTATGTTGATCAACCCTCGCACGCATTGGTCAGGCGACGCGTCCAAACGACGCTTCACGCCCACACAGTTGCGCAGCCTCGCCCCTTCGGGCCGACTCGACATCGACTCCACAGGCTTGTTGGTGTTGACGCAAGACGGCCGTGTCGCACGCCAACTGATTGGCGAAGACTCGGAGATGGAAAAAGAATATTTGGTGCGCGTGACCTACACCGGTCACGAAAACACCGCCGCGGCTACCGCCGCATCAGCCACGTATGGCGGTCGAGCCAACCAACTCAGTGCCATTGGCGACCACGACCGAGTGACCAACAACGTGCAGGCTGTGTTTCCGAAAGCGCAACTCGAACGCTTACGCCACGGTTTGAGCTTGGACGGCAAGCCTCTCAAACGTGCACAGGTGGAATGGCAAAACCCAGAGCAGCTTCGCTTTGTCTTGACCGAAGGCAAAAAACGGCAAATTCGCCGCATGTGCGAACAAGTCGGCCTGCAGGTCGTGGGCCTTAAGCGCATCCGCATTGGACACGTACAACTGGGGCAGCTGCCTGCGGGGCAGTGGCGTTACCTTGGCGCCCACGAGCGCTTTTAAGTTGTGCTGATTTCCCGCGTTTGATCCCTCTTGAAATTTAGGCCCACGCCCCGCATCTTAGGGCGTTGTTTTTTGTAATTTAGTTTTTGAAACCATGACCAAACAAACCCATTCCTTCCAAGCCGAAGTCTCGCAACTGCTGCACCTCGTCACGCATTCGCTGTATTCCAACAAAGAAATTTTCTTGCGCGAGTTGGTGTCCAACGCCTCCGACGCTTGCGACAAGTTGCGCTACGAAGGTTTGAATAACGATGCTTTGTTTGAAGGCAACGCCGACCTCGAAGTGCGCGTGAGCTTTGACAAAGAAGCCCGCACCTTGACCATTGCCGACAACGGCATTGGCATGAGCCAAGAAGAAGCCATCGCCCACCTCGGCACCATTGCCAAGAGCGGCACGCGCGAATTCATGGGCAAGCTCAGCGGTGATGACAAAGCCAATGCCAAAGACCAAGGCGCTTTGATTGGTCAATTCGGTGTGGGCTTTTACTCTGGCTACATCGTGGCCGACCGCATCACGGTGGAGTCACGCCGCGCCGGCCTGAAGGCCAGCGAGGGCGTGCGTTGGAGCAGCACCGGCACGGGCGACTTTGAGGTGGAAACCATCACCCAAGCCGAGCGCGGCACCAAAATCATTCTGCACCTGCGCGACGATGCTGAGGAATACCTGAGCGCGTGGAAACTCAAGTCCGTCATCAGCAAATACTCAGACCACATCTCTTTGCCCATTCGCATGCGCAAAGAAGAATGGAAGGAAGGCGAGAACGATCAACCCGGCGAAATGGTGCTGACCGACGAATGGGAAACCATCAACCAAGCCAACGCCTTGTGGGCACGCCCCAAGAAAGACGTGACCGACGAGCAACACGCCGAGTTCTACAAACACATCAGCCACGACTTTGAGCCACCTTTGGCTTGGAGCCACAACCGCGTGGAAGGCAGCACCGAATACACCCAGTTGCTCTACGTCCCAGGCAAAGCGCCGATGGACTTGTTCAACCGCGACAAAAAGGCGGGTTTGAAATTGTACGTGAAGCGCGTGTTCATCATGGACGATGCCGAGGCGCTGATGCCCTCTTACCTGCGCTTCATCAAAGGCGTGGTGGATTCGGCCGATTTGCCACTGAACGTGAGCCGTGAGTTGCTGCAAGAAAGCCGCGACGTGAAAGCCATTCGTGAAGGCAACACCCGCCGTGTGTTGGCCGTGTTGGAAGACTTGGCCAAATACGACAAAGCACCCGTAGCAGGCGATGACGGCGTGACTGATGTGTTGAGTGACGAAGACAAAGCCAAACAAGGCAAGTACAGCCAGTTCTATGCTGAGTTTGGTGCAGTGCTGAAAGAAGGCTTGGGCGAAGACTTTGCCAACAAAGACAAGATCGCCAAACTGCTGCGCTTTGCCAGCACCACCACCGATGCGATGAGCGTGTCATTTGCCGACTACAAGGCGCGTATGAAAGAAGGCCAAGAGGCCATCTACTACATCACCGCCGACACACTGGCCGCCGCCAAGAACAGCCCACAGCTCGAAGTGTTCCGTAAAAAGGGCATCGAGGTGTTGTTGATGACGGACCGCGTGGACGAGTGGGCTTTGAACTTTGTGCAAGAGTTTGATGGCACAGCACTGCAATCCGTCGCCAAAGGGGCAGTGGACTTGGGCTCACTGCAAGACGACGCCGAGAAGAAAGCGGCGGAAGATGCCGCAGAAACCTTCAAGCCCGTGTTGGCCAAGCTCAAAGAAGCCTTGAAGGACAAAGCCGATGACGTGCGCGTGACCACCCGTTTGGTGGATTCACCCGCCTGTTTGGTGGTCAAAGATCACGGCATGTCGATGCAACTGGCCCGCATGCTCAAACAAGCTGGACAGCAAGCCCCTGAGATGAAACCCATCTTGGAGGTCAATGCTGAGCACGCCTTGGTGAAAAAATTGAGCGGTGACGCCAACCCCAACTTCAACGACTTGGCGCACATCTTGTTTGACCAAGCCTTGTTGGCTGAGGGCGGCTTGCCCGAAGACCCTGCCGCCTATGTGAAACGGGTGAACGCACTCTTGGTGTAAAACACGGTCCATGACACACATGGACACACCTCACCCCGCGTTGCTAAACGACTTGAAGGCCAACACACACGTGTTGGCCTTTGATATTTTTGGCACCGTGGTTGATTGGCATGGCAGCATCATGCGCGAAGTACAAGCACTTTACCCTTCGGTGGATGCCAATGCATTTGCTTTGGCCTGGCGTTCGGGCTATCAACCTGCGATGGCACGTGTGCGCTCTGGCGAGCTGGGCTGGACACGCATTGATGAGCTGCACCGATTGATTCTGGATGACTTGCTGCCAAGGTTTGGTTTAGCGCATTTGAGTGAACCCGAGCGCGTTCACCTCAACCGTGTGTGGCATCGCTTAGACGCGTGGCCTGACAGCGTGGTGGGTTTGCAGCGGCTTAAAAGCAAATTCACCATTTGCACACTCTCGAACGGCAATATCGGACTACTCACCAACATGGCAAAACGGGTGGGTTTGCCTTGGGATTGCATCTTGTCTGCCGAGGTGTTTCGCGCCTATAAGCCTGACCCCGCTACCTATCTGGGCGTGGCTCAGACCTTTGATGTGCAACCGCATCAAATCATGCTCTGTGCAGCACACCATGATGACTTAGAGGCGGCACGAGCTTGTGGTTTACACACGGCCTACATCGAGCGCCCTTTGGAGTTTGGTGCATCGCAGCCCAAAGATGTGTCATCTCAAGTCGGCAACGATTTGCATGCATGTGACATTCATGCGCTGGCCGATTTACTCGGCTGTTAGACGTAAAGCGGCTCTTCTTGCATGGCTTCGCATTGCTCCACCAGCATGTGCGTTTGCCCTGCCCAATAGTCGCTGCTACCAAACCATGAGAAATGCTGCACAAAGGCGGGATCGTCTTTGCGCCTCGCCAACCAAGCGCTGTAGTGAATCAAGCGAAGGGTGCGCAAAGGCTCTATCAACGCGAGTTCACTGCGATTGAGTTCACGCATTTGCTCATAGCCGTCCAACAACATCGATAGCTGCTGTGTGCGCTGCGCACGCTCCCCGCTGAGCAACATCCACAAGTCTTGAATTGCAGGCCCCATGCGGGCATCGTCCAAGTCCACAAAGTGTGGACCGCCATTGGGCAAGTCTGTCGGTGTCCACAATATATTGCCGGGGTGACAGTCGCCATGCAAACGGATGTGAAGCGCAGGATGCGCTGCAAACTTTTCTTGCGCCATGTCAATGGCTTGATTGCAGACCGCCAGCCATTCGGTTTGTTGGTCCATGGGAATGATGCGGTTTTCCATCAACCAGTCACGTGACTCAATCGCAAACGTGTTCACAGTCAAGGTGGGACGCGTGGCAAAGTTATGTTGCGCACCCACGTTGTGAATACGCGCGATGAAACGACCAATCCACTCCAACACCTCAGCATCGTCCAGCTCAGGCATGCGCCCACCACGACGTGGGCTGACGCTGAATGCAAACCCATGCGCGTGATGCAAGGTTTTGTCGTGCAGCGTGAGTGGCCCCACCAATGGCACCTCTTCAGCCATCAGCTCTGCAGCAAAGCTGTGTTCTTCCAAAATTTGGGCATCGCTCCAACGCTCTGGCCTGTAGAACTTGGCGACCACCGAGCTGTTGTCATCCAACATGGCTTGGTACACACGGTTTTCATACGAGCTCAAGGCGGTGAGCCGACCATCGACTTCAAGCCCTAAATCAGAGAGTGCATCCAGCACCACATCGGGCGTGAGTGCTTCATAAGCATGATGCTTGGGCGTGTCATCAAACACCCCAGACCACCTCTTTGCCTTCGGCGTGTGCACGGCGCAGCATGTCGATAAAGGGGACAACACGTTGCTTCAAGCTGATGGTGCGCGGGCCATCTACTGCGGGGGCTGCACCCTGCTCTTGCATAGAGCCTTTCTGAGCGGCCTCTTTGGCAGCTTGATGCGCCAACTCTTCTTGTGCGACCGCCGCATTCAAGGCCTCAATGGCTGTCAACATCTCGCTGGGCAAGATGATGCCTTGGGCCCCCGGCTCTTTGCCGATGAGTTTGAGGATGTGTTGACCTTGGGGTTCCAGCATGATGAGGTCGCCCGTGGCTTTTGATTTGAATTTGTACAGCATGGTTTCATTGTGCGCGCTTGAGGCGCGACGTCAAGTTGACGGATGGTTCAGCAGCTGAGCAGTGGGGCCACTGCCGCATGAAATGCGTCTGGTTTTTCAAACATGACCCAGTGTCCGGCATCGGGGACCGCTGTGAATGAGTCCATCGATGACAACACCTGAGGCACTCGCGACAAAGTGCCTTGGTAGAGCGCGTCACAAGCGCCCCACACACCATGCACAGGACATGTCCAGTGTGTCTGTGCTTGCGCCAGTACATCCGTGCGCGCAATGCGTCTGCGTCGCAAGCGGTCGCGTGCAACGTTGGCTTGCTGCAAATCAATCACGTCATCGGTCACGCTGTCTGGGTGTAAAAACATCATGGCATTCAGGTTGTGGCGGTGCACTTTGCGCTGCGCCTCTTCATCCATGCCGGGCGTCATGCCACGCATGGGTAACTCTTTACCAAATAGACCTAAACCTGGCGCGCCAACCAAAAACAATTGCCGGATGAGGTTTGGATATTCAGCGGCCACCAAACCAGCCGTCATGCCACCGAATGAAAAGCCCATGACATCCACTGCATCACCGCTGAACGTGCACGTCAATATTTCAGCCAGGTAGGGAACCAAACCATCGGCATCGCTCACGCCACTGGGCAAGTCCGAGTCACCAAAGCCAGGGATATCTAAGGCCCAAATTGTTCGGATCTTCGCCAAGTGCTCGACATTGCGCAGCCAATGCGTCCAGCTGCCAGAACCGCCATGCAGCAGCACAAGGGGTTGCTTTGATGCATTGCTTGCCACAGCCTTTGCTTGACCTTCTAGGCTCTGTTCAAGGCCCTGACTCGCCCCCCAAACGTGCCACATGGCATCACCCCATGTATAGGTTTGCACGATGCGTTGTGACAAGGCTTCGACGCGGCTGATTTCCATGTGTGAACTTCCCAAGAAAAACGCCCACTGAATAAATTCAGCGGGCGTTTTAAAGTGGTTGCGCGAGTAGGATTTGAACCTACGACCTTTGGGTTATGAGCCCAACGAGCTACCAGGCTGCTCCATCG
>Ga0228703_1001644_pt1 | contig 13272 bp, 10 predicted proteins | sample McNCre217_Aug_MG_3_FD_178020 | JGI IMG/M metagenome (GOLD analysis project Ga0228703, IMG submission 178020) | Freshwater microbial communities from McNutts Creek, Athens, Georgia, United States - 29-17_Aug_MG | ecosystem: Environmental > Aquatic > Freshwater > Creek | place: USA: Georgia... | reverse complement strand
GAAGGAGCTAAGCCGGTTACCTGGGCAGCTTGCAGGCCGGGGTGCCACCGGGCAGTTTGTGCCGGTACCGCGCCACGAGCCGGTATCCCAGGCTCGAAACTGCGCACATCGGCGGGATGAGCATCAGGTAGCCCAACAAGGTGCTGAGCGGGCGTCGCTGCAGGGTGAGGATTCTGGCCACGGCCTCGTGCCCGCCGTATCGCTCCCCGTCTACCACCAGCCAGACCTTATCGGCGGTTTGCTGGGTGAGCAGGCCGTACTCGGTGACATCGGTGAGCTGCCAGGCCACGGCGGTGATGGGGAAGTGGGAGTGACGCACGGCGAAGTTTGCCGCGGTGGTGCAGAATCCGCAGTCGCCGTCGAAGATCAACGTTGCGTTCATGTGATTGCCTTCACTGATTTGAAGGAACTTGGTGCCGAAGGCGGGACTCGAACCCGCACTCCTTTCGGAAAAGCATTTTGAGTGCTCCGCGTCTGCCATTTCGCCACTTCGGCCAAGAGTTTCGCCCATTAGTTTACCGCAACCGAATCGTTGCCGGCCACGGCCTGCGCCGGGCCCAGATTTGGAATAAAGTAAACGGCATGTCCGAAGAAATCACCGCCCGCCGAGTGCTCGTCGCCGAAGACGAGGCGCTCATCCGAATGGACCTCGCCGAGACTCTCACCGAGCTCGGCTACGACGTCGTGGCACAGGCCGCAGACGGCGAAGAGGCGGTGGCGCTGGCCACCCTGCACAAGCCGGACATCTGCATCCTCGATGTGAAGATGCCGAAACTGGACGGCATTTCGGCCGCCGAGAAGATCGGTGAACTGCGCATTCCGTGTGTGCTGCTCACCGCATTCAGCCAGAAGGAACTGGTGCAGCGCGCCAGCGAGGCCGGCGCCATGGCCTACCTGGTGAAGCCGTGGTCACAGACCGATCTGCAGCCTGCCATCGACATAGCGCTCAGCCGCTTCGAGCAGATCGTTGCCCTGGAGCACGACATCGCCGACCTAAACGAGCGCTTCGAGACCCGTAAACTCATCGACCGCGCCAAGGGCCTGTTGAACGAGAAGATGAACCTCACCGAGCCGGAGGCCTTCCGCTGGATTCAGAAGGCATCGATGGACCGCCGTCTCACCATGCAAGAGGTGGCCAAGACCATCATCGAGCAGCTGGGTGCCCCAAAGCCCGCCGAGTAACTAGCGCGGCTCGGTCAAAGCCAAATGAAAAACCCGACGATTATTCGTCGGGTTTTTGCTTTCGATGTTGCCGCTATTCGGCGCGCTTGGCGCGGATCAGGTTGGTGATTCGAATCGTTGAGAGTCGGCGTCCGGCGTCATCGGTACAGACGATCTCGTGGACGGTGAGGGTCTTACCAAGGCTCAGGGCGGTGCAGGTCGCGGTCACCCAACCCTCGCGGGCAGATCCGCTGTGCGAGGCGTTGATCTCGATGCCCACCGCGAAGCCGTTTGGGGCGGCCCAGACGTTGGCGGCGAACGAACCGAGCGACTCGGCGATGACCACGTAGGCGCCGCCGTGAACCAACCCGAGCGGCTGAGTGTTTCCGGCGACCGGCATGCGGGCCACTGCGCGTTCGGCGCTGAGTTCCAGTAGCTCTATGCCCATGCGGTCGGACAGCGCGCCCATCTGGCGCTCCTGCCACAGCTCGGCTGCCTGCGGACTCAGAATTGGCTGGTTCATCTGGTTACTCTCCGGTGCTTCAGACCGGCCAAAAATGACCGGGGTTGCCTCTAGGCTTGAAGCCATGGAAGCTACTCAAAAGCCTACTCTGCTGCTCATCGACGGCCACTCACTGGCCTTCCGCGCCTTCTACGCGCTGAGCCCCGACAGCTTCCGCACCAGCGACGGCCAGCACACCAACGCGGTCCATGGCTTCATCAGCATGCTCCTGGAAATCCTAAAGATGGAGAAGCCCACCCACCTGGCCGTGGCCTTCGACCTCTCGCGCTCGTCGTTCCGCACCGAGGAATACGCCGAGTACAAGGGCACCCGCGGCGAGACCCCTCCGGAGTTCGTCGGCCAGACCGAGCTCCTGACCGAGGCCCTGGCGGCCATGAATATTCGCACCCTTACCCGGGTTAATTTCGAGGCGGACGACATCATTGCGTCGCTGGCAGACCAGGGCGCCGATGCCGGCTTCCAGGTGTATGTGGTCTCCGGAGACCGAGACACCTTCCAGTTGATTCGCCCGGAAACCACCATCCTGTACCCGGTCAAGGGCGTGCTCAACATGGCCCGCATGACCGACGAAGCGGTCTACGAAAAGTACGGCGTTCACGCCAAGCAGTACCCGGACCTGGCCGCGCTGGTCGGCGAGACCAGCGACAACCTACCCGGCATCCCGGGTGTCGGCCCGAAGACCGCAGCCAAGTGGCTGCAGGCCTACGGCAGCCTGCAGGGCGTACTGGATGCCATGGCCGAGATCGGCGGTAAGGTGGGCGAGAGCCTGCGCGAACACCACCAGTTGGCCATCCGCAACCGCCGCCTGAACCACCTGGTTAGAGACTTGGAGTTCGACTTCGAGCTGGACTCCGAGCTTTCACTTGGCCCGGTAGACGAGGCCGAGGTGCGCCGGGTATTTGGCAAGCTGCAGTTCAAGACCCTCACCGAGCGCGTGCTGCGTCAGCGCGGTGTCACCGGCACCCAGACCGCCACCGTAGCCAGCCTGGAGGCAGCGGCACAGGACGGCGACCATGGCCTGTCCTCCTTGGAAGCCGGACAACCGGCCATCCCAGACCTTCCGGCGCCACGCGAGGTCTCCGCTACCGAACTAACCGCCTGGCTCAAGTCTCAGCACGGAGTGGTGGGCGTCGGTTTCGAGTTCGTCGGCCAGGACCCGGAGCACTCTCAGCTGACGGGGCTCGGCTTTGCCACCGAGACCGAGCGCGTGAACCTAACGGTCAACGACTACGCCTCCGCGGTAGCCGCCATCGATGGCTGGCTCCAGGACACCGGCGTGGAAAAGGCCTGCTTTGACTCCAAAAACAACCTGCGACGCCTCCTGGGTGCCGCAAACCAGACCTGGGTCAGCACCATCGCGGCCGGCTTCGACTACGACCCGCTTTTGCTGGCCTACCTGCTCAACCCGGTTCGCCGTGGCTACGCGCTCGACGACCTTGCGGCCGAGTACCTTGGCCTGGAGGTAGAGCGCGGAGACCCCAGCGCCCTCATCCAGGACGTCACCACAGACCCAAGCCTGGACGCCTGGCTCTCGCTCACCCTCGCCACCAGGCTGCACCACCAGGTGACGGAGCAAAACCAGCTGAAGGTCTATTCCCACGTGGAACTTCCATCCAGCGCCGTTCTGGCACAAATGGAACACCTGGGAATCCAGGTAAACCGTGCCTCGCTCGAGGCCCAGTTCGAATCGCTCGGCACCGAGGTGAATGCGATCGCCCAGGAGGCCTACGCCCTCATCGGCGAAGAGGTAAACCTGGCGTCACCCAAGCAGCTCCAGACCGTGCTCTTCGACAAGCTGGGAATGCAGGGCACCAAGACCGTAAAGACCGGCTTCAGCACCAATGCCGCGGCCCTAAACGAGCTCTATGAGCAGACCGAACATCCATTCCTGGAGAAACTGCTGGCCCACCGCGAGGCCTCCAAGATTCGACAGATGGTCGAGATAGTGCTCAAGGCAATCGGCACCGACGGTCGCGTGCACACCAGCTACGGCCAGACCGGCACCAGCACCGGCCGCCTATCCAGCGACAGCCCAAATCTCCAGAACATCCCAATCAAGACCGAGCGCGGTCGCCAGATCCGTGCGGCCTTCGAGGTGAGCGAGGGCTTCGAGACCCTGCTGACCGCCGACTACTCGCAGATCGAGATGCGCATCATGGCGCACCTCAGCGAGGACGTGGGGCTCATCGAGGCCTTCAAGACCGGCGAGGACCTGCACCGGTTCGTGGGCTCCCGGATATTCGGGGTCACCCCGGCCGAGGTCACCACCGCCATGCGTTCCAAGGTCAAGGCAATGAGCTATGGACTGGTCTATGGCCTCAGCGAATATGGCCTGGCGAAGCAGCTACGCATCAGCAACGGCGAGGCGAAGCAGCTGATGGCCGACTACTTCGCACGCTTCGGTGGGGTAAAGCGTTACCTCTCGCAGGTGGTGGACATAGCCAAGACCGAGGGCTTCACGACCACCACGTTTGGCCGCCGCCGACCCTTCGACGACCTAAACTCCAAGATCTTCCAGCTGCGTGAAAACGCTCGCCGGGCCGCGCTGAACGCACCGATCCAGGGCACCGCCGCCGACATCATGAAGCTTGCGATGAATCAGATCTCCACCGAGATCCAGCAGCGCGGAATGGCCAGCCGGATGCTCTTGCAGGTCCACGACGAACTGGTGTTCGAGGTGGCGCCGGGGGAGTTGCAGCAACTGCAAGACCTGGTAACCGAGCGCATGGCCAACGTTGTGGAACTCTCCGTTCCCCTGGAGGTCCACGTTGGCGTCGGCGCCAACTGGGATCTGGCCGGGCACTAGACCCACCGACCCTGGCACAGGAAAGCAAACAGCATGGCTAACGAAATCACCTCGGTAGTTCGCATCGGCACCCCCGAAGGTTGGCATGCCCGCCCGGCCACTCAGTTCGCGACCCTGGTATCAGACTCCGGACTGACAGTGACCATCGGCAGGACAGAAGGCCCGGCCGTGCGCGGAGATTCAGTGCTCACGTTGCTCACCCTCGGGGCTCGCTTCGGCGAGGAATTGACCATTACGGTCCAGCCAGATTCCGATTCCGAGGTTGCCGAACGGCTAATTGAGCAGTTAACCGCGCTTTTCTAGGCCAAATCTATACCAAAACGACCCCTAGTTCCTTGAACTGGCGCGGGATTGTCCGATAGTCTAAATAGGCACATTTGTGCAATAAACCGTAAATCGTCACGGTGAAGCCAACGGCTTACTTGTTTCAGAATCCAGATTTTGAACTCGGTGAGCTTTTGCCGTGACCTGAGTCAAACCCAAATCGAGATCAAACTACATGACCAGCACTAAGGCAACTCAGATTGCCGTAAACGACATCGGCTCGGAAGAGGACTTCCTCGCAGCAGTCGAAAAGACCCTCAAGTTCTTCAACGACGGCGACCTCATCGAGGGTACCGTTGTCAAGATCGACCGCGACGAGGTTCTCCTCGACGTCGGCTACAAGACCGAGGGTGTCATCCCATCGCGCGAACTTTCGATTCGCCACGACGCCGACCCAAGCGAGATCGTCGCTGTCGGTGACTCCGTAGAGGCACTTGTTCTTCAGAAGGAAGACAAGGAAGGCCGCCTAATCCTTTCCAAGAAGCGCGCACAGTACGAGCGCGCCTGGGGCGACGTTGAGAAGATCAAGGAAGCCGAAGGCACCGTTACCGGTGTTGTCATCGAGGTTGTTAAGGGTGGTCTGATCGTAGACATCGGTCTGCGTGGATTCCTTCCTGCATCGCTCATCGAGCTTCGCCGCGTTCGCGACCTGGGTCCATACCTGGGCCAGAAGGTCGAGGCCAAGATCCTCGAGCTCGACAAGAACCGCAACAACGTAGTTCTGAGCCGTCGCGCCCTTCTCGAGGAGAGCCAGTCGGCTAGCCGCAGCACCTTCCTCGCAGACCTGGCCAAGGGCCAGATTCGCACCGGTGTTGTCTCGAGCATCGTCAACTTCGGTGCCTTCATCGACCTCGGTGGCGTTGACGGTCTGGTTCACGTCTCCGAGCTCAGCTGGAAGCACATCGAGCACGCCAGCGAGGTCGTCGAGATCGGTCAGGAAGTTACCGTCGAGGTTCTCGAGGTCGACCAGGAGCGCGAGCGCGTTTCGCTGTCGCTCAAGGCAACCCAGGAGGACCCATGGCAGGTCTTCGCCCGTACTCACGCCATCGGCCAGTACGCTCCGGGCAAGGTCACCAAGCTGGTTCCATTCGGTGCATTCGTCCGCGTTGCAGACGGCATCGAGGGTCTGGTCCACATCAGCGAGCTCTCGAGCAAGCACATCGATCTGGCAGAGCAGGTTGTATCGGTCAACCAGGACGTATTCGTCAAGGTAATCGACATCGACCTCGACCGTCGCCGCATCTCGCTGTCGCTCAAGCAGGCCATCGAAGAGGTTGACCCAGAGGGCACCGACTTCAACCCAGCACTGTACGGTATGGCTGCAGACTTCGACGAGAAGGGCAACTACAAGTACCCTGAGGGCTTCGACGCCACCACCAACGAGTGGAAGCCTGGCTTCGAGGACGCTCGCGCCAAGTGGGAGAAGGAGTGGACCGAGGCTCACGCCCGTTGGGAAGCTCACAAGAAGCAGGTTGCTGCGTTCAACGCACTGGCCGCTACCCTCCCAGAGAGCACCGGAGCATCGGCAGCAGCCGAGGCCGGCGCAACCTCGTACAGCTCGGAGAGCACCTCGGCTGGCACCCTCGCCGACGACGAGTCGCTCGCCGCACTGCGCGACAAGCTCAACGGCAAGTAAGCCAACTAAGCTCTGGACCCATCGCCTCGGCGGTGGGTCCTTTGCTTTAACCTTTAGGCTTGTTCCATGTTCCTTATCGGTCTCACTGGCGGCATCGCCGCGGGCAAATCCACGGTGGCCGATCACTGGCAGAACCTAGGCGCGGTGCACCTGGATGCCGATCAGATCGCCCGCCAGGTGGTCCAGCCCGGCACCCCCGGACTGGCAGGCATCGAGGCGGAATTTGGTTCCGGTGTCCTCAACGAGAATGGCAGCCTGAACCGTCAGGCCCTGGCCGAGGTGGTCTTCGCCGACCCCCAGAAACGGCTCGCCCTGGAAGCCATCACCCATCCGCTGGTGAAGGCCGAGACCGCCCGTCAGATCGCTGCCCAACGCGAAGATGCGATGGTGGTCTACAACGTCCCGCTCCTGGTGGAGGCGGGCGTCGGACTGCCTTTCGACCGCATCGTGACGGTGGAAGCCCCCCTGGAGGAACAGGTCAAGCGTCTGGTGGCTCATCGTGGCATGACCGCCGAACAGGCCCTGGCCCGCATCCGGAATCAGGCAACCCCGGCGCAGCGAGCCAATGCCTCCGACTTCATCCTCAGTTCCAACCAGGACCTGGGCCTGCTGCTAAAGGACGCCGGGAAGCTCTGGCTGCAGTTCGAACGCGAGGCGGCCGAGAAGCTGCGCCTGCAGTCCATCGGTACGCTTAAACCCGGCGAGCGCCTTTCCACCTCCGGCGACGGCGAATTTTCGGTGAACGGATCCTGATGGAACCCACGCGTAGTTTTAGACCCTTCGAGGTAATCAGCGATTACAAGCCGAGCGGTGACCAGCCCACGGCGATCGCCGAGCTGGCTCAGCGCATCAACGCGGGGGAGCGCGACGTGGTCCTGCTGGGTGCCACCGGTACCGGTAAGAGCGCGACCACCGCCTGGCTCATCGAAGCCGTACAGCGCCCGACCCTGGTGTTGGCTCACAACAAGACGCTGGCGGCCCAGCTGGTGAATGAGTTTAGGCAGTTGCTGCCCAATAACGCGGTTGAGTACTTCGTCAGTTACTACGACTACTTCCAACCCGAGGCCTATGTGGCTCAGACCGATACCTACATCGAGAAGGACTCGAGCATCAACTCCGAGGTGGAGCGCCTGCGCTACAAGGCCACCATGAGTCTGATGAGTCGCCGCGATGTGGTTGTGGTCTCCACCGTTTCCTGCATCTATGGCCTGGGTGCCCCGAAGGAGTACCTGGACCAGTCGGTGCCGCTTCAGGTGGGACAGCGCATCGACCGCGACGAGCTCATTCGCGCGTTCGTCAACATCCAGTACAAGCGCAACGACGTGGAGTTCGTGCGCGGCAATTTCCGCGTCAAGGGCGACACCATCGAGATCATTCCGGTCTACGAGGAGACGGCCATCAGGATCGAGCTCTTCGGCGACGAAATCGAGGCGATCTACTCGACTCACCCCCTTACCGGCGAGACCATCCTGAAGCTAGACACCGTTGCGGTCTTCCCGGCCTCGTACTACGTTGCTACTCCCGAGGCCATGGGCCGCGCGCTTGAGGCCATCGAGGACGAGATGGTGGCGCGCGTCAAGGAGTTCGAGTCTCAGGGCAAGCTGCTGGAGGCGCAGCGAATCAAGATGCGCACGACCTTCGACCTGGAGATGATTCGCGAGATCGGCTTCTGTTCCGGCATCGAGAACTATTCGCGTCACATCGATGGGCGCGAGCCCGGCAGTTCGGGTTCCTGTCTGCTGGACTACTTCCCGGAGGACTTCCTGACCGTCATCGATGAGTCGCACGTGACCGTGCCGCAGATTGGTGCCATGTTTGAGGGAGATTCCTCTCGCAAGCGCAACCTGGTGGAGTATGGCTTCCGGCTACCGAGCGCGCTGGACAACCGCCCGCTGAAGTGGGCCGAGTTCCAGGACCGCGTTGGTCAGACCGTGTACCTGTCGGCGACTCCGGGCAAGTACGAGCTGGGCATCACCGATGGCGTGGTGGAGCAGATCATTCGCCCCACCGGCCTGGTGGACCCGCAGATCGTGATCAAGCCCACCAAGGGGCAGATCGACGACCTCCTGGAAGAGATCAAGCTTCGCACCGAGCGCGACGAACGCGTGCTGGTGACCACCCTGACCAAGAAGATGGCCGAGGAACTGACCGACTTCCTCACCGAGGCCGGCGTGCGCGTGCGCTACCTGCACTCCGACGTAGACACCCTGCGCCGAGTCGAGCTGCTGCGCGAGCTGCGTCAGGGCGTCTTCGACGTCCTGGTGGGAATCAATCTGCTGCGCGAGGGCCTGGACCTGCCAGAGGTCTCGCTGGTGAGCATCCTGGACGCCGACAAGGAAGGCTTCCTGCGGTCCACCACCAGCCTGGTGCAGACCATCGGCCGCGCCGCGCGTAACGTGAACGGCGAGGTCCACATGTACGCCGACAAGATCACCGATTCGATGGCCCGTGCCATCGATGAGACCAATCGCCGCCGCGAGAAGCAGGTGGCGTACAACGTCGCCAACGGAATCGACCCTCAGCCGCTGCGCAAGAAGATCGCGGACATCACCGATCAGATCATGCGCGAGGAACAGGACACCGCCGAACTGCTCGCCAGCGCCCGCAAGGGTGGCAAGGCGGCCAAGGGCAAGGCCGAATCCGGCACCGAGAAGCGCGACCGCAGCGGCAACCTGGTGGTTCCGACCCGCGGCCGCGGCGGCTTGAACGACCTTGGTCGCGAGGAACTGCTGAAGGTTGTAGTGGAGCTGGACGAAGAGATGCGCTCGGCCGCCGCCGAACTGAACTTCGAACTGGCGGCCCGCCTGCGCGACGAGATTTCCGAACTCAAGTACGAGATCCGGCAAATGGACAAGGCCGACAAGATTTAGTGTCCCGGCCGCCGATTACACTTGCTACGTGTCTATCTCGAAGGTCCCACACAACAACACTCTGCACGTCAAAGGTGCCCGGGTTCACAACCTGAAAAACCTGGACGTAGAGATCCCGCGCGACTCCCTGGTGGTCTTCACCGGCCTAAGTGGCTCGGGCAAGTCATCGCTCGCCTTTGACACCATCTTCGCCGAGGGTCAGCGCCGCTACGTGGAGAGCCTCTCCGCCTACGCCCGCCAGTTCCTTGGCCAGGTAGACCGCCCGGACGTCGACTTCATCGAGGGCCTTAGCCCGGCGGTATCCATCGAATAGAAGTCGGCCAACCGCAACCCGCGTTCCACAGTTGGAACCATCACCGAGATTCACGACTACCTTCGACTGCTCTGGGCTCGCATCGGTGTGCCGCACTGCCCGGAATGCGGCGAGAAGATCATCAAGCAGACCCCACAGCAGATCGTGGATCAGCTCATGGAGATGACCGAGGGCACTCGCTACCAGGTGCTGGCCCCTATCGTCACCCAGAAGAAGGGCGAGTTCGCAGACCTCTTCAAAGACTTGCTCACCCAGGGCTACGCCCGCGCGGTGGTAGACGGCGAAGTGGTGCAGCTGGCGGAGGCCCAGCCGCTCAAGAAGACATTCAAACACGACATCTCCGTCGTGGTAGACCGCCTGGTGGCCAAGAGCGACATCATCGGCCGCCTGACCGACTCGGTGGAGACCGCGCTCAAGCTGGCCGGTGGCCGCATCCTGATCGACTTCGTCGACGTGGCGGCCGACGATGCCGCCCGCACCCGCGTCTTCTCCGAAAAGATGTCCTGCCCCAACGAACACCCGCTCACCCTCACCGAGATCGAACCGCGCACCTTCAGCTTCAACGCGCCTTTCGGCGCCTGCCCAACCTGTAGCGGCCTTGGCGTAAAGATGGCGGTAGACCCGGAACTGGTCATCGGCGACCCTGCAGCCAGCATCAACGACGGCGTCATCATCCCCTGGAGCAACCAGGGCAAGGGCGTCTTCCACTACTTCCAGCGCATGCTTGAGACCCTGGCCGATGACCTTGAGTTCTCGCTCGACACCCCGTGGCAGGACCTGCCGGAGGAGGCCCGCGAGGCGATCCTGTACGGCAACAACTTCGACCTCAAGGTCAAGCACAAGAACCGCTTCGGCCGCGAAATCCGCTACACCAGCGGCTTCGAGGGCGTGCTGGTGCGCCTCGAGCGCAAATACCTGGAGGCCGACAACGACTGGGCGCGCGAGCGCATGGCCGGTTACCTGCGCGAGGTCCCTTGCCCGGGCTGCGAGGGTCGCCGCCTGAAGCCGGAGGTCCTGGCGGTCAAGGTGGCTGGGCAGTCCATCGCCGATGTAGCGGCCATGAGCCTGGGGGAGTGCGTAACCTACTTCCACGCCCTTCAGCTGGACGACCGCGACGTCAAGATTGCCGCGCAGGTGCTGCGCGAGATCCGCGCCCGCCTCGACTTCCTGATCGCAGTGGGCCTCGACTACCTCTCGCTGGAGCGCGCTGCCGGCACGCTTTCCGGCGGCGAGGCTCAGCGAATCCGACTGGCCACCCAGATCGGTTCCGGCCTCACCGGCGTGCTCTACGTGCTGGATGAACCGAGCATCGGCCTGCACCAGCGCGATAACCGACGCCTGATCGACACCCTCATCAAGCTCCGCGACCTAGGCAACACCCTCATCGTCGTTGAGCACGACGAAGACACCATCCGCGCCTCCGACTGGGTGGTGGACATCGGCCCGGGTGCCGGTGTCAACGGTGGAACCGTGGTTCACTCTGGAACCTACGAGGAGATCCTCAAGAACCAGAACTCCGTCACCGGAGCGTTCCTGAGCGGCCGAGAGTCCATCCCGACCCCGGCAAAGCGACGCGCTATCAACCCAAACCGCAAGCTCAAGGTGGTAGGCGCCCGCGAGAATAACCTCAAGAACATCGACGTCGAGTTCCCGCTCGGCGTGTTCACCGCGGTCACCGGCGTCTCCGGTTCCGGTAAGTCTTCGCTGGTGAACGACGTGCTCTACGAGGTGCTGGCCAACAAACTCAACGGCGCCAAGGGAGTTCCGGGCAAGCACACCCGCGTGGAGGGCATCGAGCACCTGGACAAGGTGGTTCACGTGGACCAGGCCCCGATCGGCCGCACCCCGCGCTCCAACCCGGCCACCTACACCGGAGTCTTCGACCACGTTCGCAAGCTGTTCGCCGAAACCCAGGAGTCGAAGGCCCGCGGCTACCAGCAGGGTCGCTTCAGCTTCAACGTCAAGGGCGGCCGCTGCGAGGCCTGTTCGGGCGACGGCACGCTGCGCATCGAGATGAACTTCCTGCCCGACGTTTACGTCGCCTGCGAGGTCTGCCACGGCGACCGCTACAACCGCGAAACCCTTCAGATTCGCTACAAGGGCAAGAACATCGCCGAGGTGCTGGACATGCCAATCTCCGAGGCCGCGGAATTCTTCGCACCGATTAGCGCGATCGCGCGCTTCTTGAACACCCTGGTAGATGTTGGCCTGGGCTACGTTCGCCTTGGACAGAGCGCGACCACGCTCAGTGGCGGCGAGGCGCAGCGCGTCAAGCTGGCCACCGAACTGCAGCGTCGCAGCAACGGCCGCAGTATCTACGTGCTGGACGAACCGACCACCGGCCTCCACTTCGAGGACGTCCGCAAGTTGCTCATGGTGCTCAACTCGTTGGTTGAGAAGGGCAACACCGTGCTGGTGATCGAGCACAACCTGGACGTAATCCGCTGCGCCGACTGGCTGATCGACATCGGCCCCGAGGGTGGCAGCCGCGGCGGTAACGTCATCGGTGAAGGCACCCCGGAGCAACTGGCCCAGAATGCCGCCTCCTACACCGGCTCGTTCCTGAAGGAACTGCTCTAGCAAATGGCCCAGGACATCGATTGGCGCCCGCAGACCGGTGAAATCCCCGCCGGTCCGGGTGTTTATCGCTTCCTGGACGCCGGAGGGCGTGTGCTCTATGTGGGCAAGGCCAAGAGCCTGCGCGCCCGCCTCACCAATTACTTCGGGCCATTAGACAGCCTGCACGAGCGCACCAGGCGCATGGTCACCAGCGCTGCCGACGTCAAATGGGTCATCGTCAAGACCGAGTACGAGGCGCTCCAGCTGGAATTCATGTGGATCAAGCAGTTCGATCCGCCGTTCAACGTGGTCTTCAAAGACGACAAGTCGTACCCTTACCTAGCGGTCTCGCTGTCCGATGCCTACCCGCGCGCCTTCATCACCCGCAACCGCGAGCTTCGCGGCGTCAAGTACTTTGGACCCTATACCTCGGCCTGGGCGGTCCGCGAGACCCTGGACACACTGCTGAAGGTATACCGGGTGCGCTCCTGCACCCAGGGCATCTTCGACCGGGCCAAGCGCTCCGGGCGCCCCTGCCTGCTTGGAGACATCGGCAAGTGTTCGGCGCCCTGCGTGGGCCGGGTCACCAGCGACCAACACAAGCAGATTGCCCGCGAGTTCATCGACTTCATGGGCGGCGGAGACACCAAGGTGGTCGCCGACCTGCGCTCCCGAATGCTGACGGCATCCGAGAACCAGCAGTACGAGCTGGCCGGGCGGCTGCGCGACGACGTGGTGGCCCTGGAGAAAGTGCTCGAGAAGAGCACCATCGTCTTCACCGATCAGACCGACGCCGACCTCTTCGGAATCGCCCACGACGAGCTGGCGGCCGCGGTCTCGCAGTTCATCGTGCGCGGCGGACGCATCCGTGGTGTTCGCGGCTGGGTGGTAGACAAGGAGCTTGAGCGCGACCTCGGAGAGCTAGTCGAGTACGTGCTGCAGAACGTCTACGACAGCCCCGAGGGCGCGGAACCCATCGAGATTCCGCGCGAGGTGCTGGTGCCGGAACTCCCGGAGGACAGCACCCAACTGGCGCGCTGGCTGGGGGAGAAGCGCGGTTCCAAGGTAGACCTGCGTGTT
>Ga0228703_1001639_pt1 | contig 13304 bp, 10 predicted proteins | sample McNCre217_Aug_MG_3_FD_178020 | JGI IMG/M metagenome (GOLD analysis project Ga0228703, IMG submission 178020) | Freshwater microbial communities from McNutts Creek, Athens, Georgia, United States - 29-17_Aug_MG | ecosystem: Environmental > Aquatic > Freshwater > Creek | place: USA: Georgia... | reverse complement strand
GCAAAACAGAGATGATGACTGCAATTGTGAGCGACGAAACCACAAGGGTCAGAGTAACTGCGAGACGCCCCTGAATCAGGCTGGATACAGGGTCTGCAAAGTTCCATGCGGCGCCAAAGTCGCCACGGACGGCACTTGCTAGCCAGCCGCCATAAGACTCAAAAAAGCTCTTGCCTAAGCCATGGGCCTGATTGAACCGTTCGATGTCGGCCTTTGTTGCCATTTCGCCAAGGATGGACTGCGCAATGGAGGCAGAACCCAGATAAAGCAAGAAGTACGAGATTGTGCATACAGCGAAAAGCAGAAGAACGCCGATACCCAGGCGCCTAAGGGTGAATCTAAGCATTTTGGTTCCCTGTTTATTAGGAAGTGTGGGTGTGCGTGGGAGCCGGCTAGACCGGCCCCCACGCACACCCACTGTGCAAACTATTTCCGCAGAGAACTAGTTTGCTGGGGTAATGTCACCCAGGAATGGAATTGCATTTCCTGAGTGGAGGTTGACGTTGACCTTGCTGCCGGCAGCGAAGTAAACGTCCTGTGCGTAAAGTGGCACGAACCACGCCTGCTTGGTGATGTAGGTGTTCAACGCCTGGTAGGCCTTCACCTGAGTGTCACCGCTGGTGCGTCGGATAGTGTCAATCATGCTTGCCGAGATCTGGTCCGAGAATCCTGCTGGGTTCCAAGGGGCATCCTTGGTAATGAGGAAGTTCAAGAGAGTCCAGTCCGAAGGGTTGCGCTCGAGTCCCATACGGTAGGCAACGAACTTGTTAGCCTGCACTGCGGCAATGTAGTCAGAGCTTGGCAGGGCAGTGTAGTTCACCGTGATACCCATCTGAGCCAGCGAGTCCTTCAGGAACTGGAAGACCACTGGTGGCAGTGCCGTGTTCTGAGGCATTGAAAGGGTGAAACCATTAGGGTATCCAGCCTGAGCCAACAGGGACTTAGCCTTTGCAAGGTCGTATGGATAGGTGTCGTCCAGAGCCTTCACGAAGCCCTTGTTGTAGCTAGCAAACACCTGGTTGGTGACAACGCCGTAACCAGAACCCATGATCTTCAAAGCAGCATCACGGTCGAATCCGTAGTTGATTGCCTGACGAACAAGAACGTTCTTGAACGGCGAACCAGCCTTGCCGGACTTGTCGTTCAAAGTCAGGCCCACCCAGTTGAGCTGCTGCTTCTGAACGTTGTAGCCGGCCGCCTTGGTCGATGCCACAGTGCTTGCATCCATGAGGGCAACACAGTCAACCTGGCCGGCCTTGAGTGCGTTAACAGCGGCGGCTGCGGTTGGCAGGTACTTGATGACCAAGTTGTCGAACTTGCGGTTTGCCTTGTCCCAATAGTTTGGGTTGGCAGTGAATGCGTAGGACGAACCAGAGACCGAGTTGGACTTGTCCAGAATGTATGGGCCAGTGCCAACCGGAGTGCTCTTTGCATCTGCAGTACCGATAGTGTTCGGGGCCTGCATCTCACCAAGAGTGTTGGAGAGGTACATGGTCAGCGATGGGTCTACAGCGGACAGCTTGATTACCACGGTGCTTGCATCCTTGGCCGTGACCGAGGCGATGCTGCGGGCCTGCGAGGCGTTAGGCGATGCACCCTTGCCGAATGCAAGGAGGTTCTTGACTACCGCAGCGGCGTCGAATGCCTCACCATCGGTGAATTTGACCCCCTGACGAAGCTTGAGGGTCAGGGTGGTCTTCGCTGCGTCGTAAGTGTAGGTAAGCGCCAGACCAGGGGCCAACGAGCCATCAGCCTTTGCCTTTAGAAGCGTGCTGTAAACCGCTTGGTAGTAAGGCGCGAAGTGGGCAAACTGTCCAGACGATGCCTGCCAGTCCTTGATGTCAGTTACAACGCCGTAAGTAAGTGTGGTGCCCGCCGCGTGTGCGGCCGGTGCCCCAATGAGAGCCGCGGCAGCAACACCGATGGCTGCCGTAACTGCGAAAAACTTCTTCATTTTTCTGCCAATCGTTTATTTTTCGAATAGTTAGAGCCCGAATGGGTTACCCCCAGACTCAGATTCACTCAACACTGAATGAATTAAGTTGACTTTATAGGCGAATCCAAACGATTTCGAAGCATATGGGTGAAAGTAATCAAACTGTAATAACGATTAAGGCTCTGATTCAGGGGTGATTATTTGGGATTCGAACATTCCCTAAACTTTCGAAACTACTCCGGCAATGCAAAAGTCCCCCGAGATGCTCGGGGGACTTTTGCATTAGACCTATTTAAAGCGCTGCCAGAGCCTGGTTCAGCGTTGCCGATGGGCGCATTGCCTGCTCCACCAGCTGGGCGTTTGGACGGTAGTAACCGCCAATCTCCACTGGTTTACCCTGCACTGCTACCAGCTCGGCCACAATGGTGGCTTCTGCATCGGTGAGGGTCTTGGCAAGAACGGTGAACTTTGCTGCAAGCTCTGTGTCAACAGTCTGACCGGCCAGTTCCTGAGCCCAGTAGAGGCCCAGGTAGAAGTGACTGCCGCGGTTGTCGATGGTGCCAATCTTGCGACCTGGCGAACGATCTTCCTCAAGGAAGGTTCCGGTGGCGCGGTCTAGGGTGTCTGCCAGAACCTGCGCCTTGGCGTTACCGGTGGTGACCGCCAAGTGCTCCAGCGACGCAGCCAGCGCGAAGAACTCACCCAGCGAATCCCAGCGCAGGTAGTTCTCCTCGAGGAACTGCTGAACGTGCTTTGGAGCCGAGCCGCCGGCGCCGGTCTCAAACAGTCCACCGCCGTTTAGCAGTGGAACAATGCTGAGCATCTTGGCGCTGGTGCCAACCTCAAGGATTGGGAACAAGTCGGTCAGGTAGTCGCGCAGAACGTTTCCGGTGACGGAAATGGTGTCCAGGCCCTCACGGATGCGGCCGAGCGAGTACTTGGTAGCCGCAGCCGGTTCCATGATCTCGATGGTCAGGCCTGTGGTGTCGTGCTCTGGCAAGTACTGCTTCACTTTGGCAATCACCGATGCATCGTGTGCGCGGTTCTCGTCCAGCCAGAAGATTGCTGGCACGTTGGTGGCACGGGCGCGAGTCACGGCCAGCTTCACCCAGTCGCGAACGGCAACGTCCTTGGTCTGAGTGGCGCGCCAGATGTCACCGGCGCCAACCTGGTGCGAAAGCAGAACCTCGCCTGCGGCGTTGACAACCTCGACCACACCGGCCGTCTTGATTTCAAAGGTCTTGTCGTGGCTGCCGTATTCCTCGGCTGCCTGGGCCATGAGGCCAACGTTTGGAACCGAGCCTATGGTTGCCGGGTTCAGTGGTCCGTTGGCAATGACGTCCTCGATGGTTGCCTGGTAAACGCCGGCGTAGCAAGAGTCGGGGATGACAGCCAGGGTGTCGGACTCAGATCCGTCAACTCCCCAGAGCTTGCCACCGTTGCGCACGAGTGCAGGCATTGATGCGTCAACAATCACATCCGAAGGAACGTGCAGGTTGGTGATGCCTTTGTCACTGTTCACGTAGCTCACGCGTGGGCCGCTGGCAAGAGCTGCATCAAAGGCTGCGGCAATTTCGCTGCCGTTTGCCACCGATGCAAGACCGCCGAGGATTGCTCCCAGACCGTCGTTTGCACTCAGGCCAGCTGCTGCCAGGTCGCTGCCGTACTTGGCGAAGACGTCTGCAAAGAATGCCTTCACGACATGACCGAACAGGATTGGGTCGGAGACCTTCATCATGGTGGCCTTGAGGTGTACCGAGTAGAGCACATCGTCGGCCTTGGCCTGCTCCAGGGTTGCAGCCAGGAACTTGTCTAGCTCCGCAACGTTCATAAAGGTGGCGTCCAGGATCTCGCCGGCTAGAACCTGGAGGCCCTTCTTCAGCTCGGTTGCGGTGCCATCGGCGGCGGTGTGACGGATGCTCAAGACATCGTCGGCTCCCAGAACAACTGACTTCTCGTTGGAGAAGAAGTCGTCGTGACCCATGGTGGCAACGCGAGTCTTGGAACCGGCTGCGAAAGGCTTGTTCAGATGTGGGTGCTTGCGGGCATAGGCCTTGACCGAAAGTGGCGCGCGGCGGTCGGAGTTGCCCTCGCGGAGAACTGGGTTTACGGCACTTCCCTTGACCTTGTCGTAACGCTTGCGGGCGTCGCGCTCGGCATCGGTGATTGGCTCATCAGCATAGTCAGGCACTGCAAAACCGAGAGCCTGGAGCTCCGCGATTGCCGCCTTGAGCTGTGGGATGGATGCCGAAATGTTTGGCAGCTTGATGATGTTGGCTTCTGGAGTCTTGGCCAGTTCTCCCAGCTCGTTGAGAGCGTCTCCGACGCGCTGCTCAGCTGGCAGTAGGTCTGCAAAGACTGCAAGGATGCGGCCGGCCAGCGAGATGTCGCGGGTCTCGATGTTTACCTGCGCCGCCGAGGCGTAAGCCTGGACGATTGGCAGCAGCGAAGCGGTAGCAAGGGCTGGGGCTTCATCGGTGTAGGTGTAAAAAATGGTGGAATCGTTCACGACGACAATCTCCGGTTCTGAAAGGCAGAAACTAACCCATTAAGACTACCCTTTGGGCCACTCAGCTATCCGCGAGCCAGTTGACCAAGGCCAGATCATGTACCTTGCCAAAGTGTTTGGTGTGGTTAGTAACAAGAGTCAATTTGAGTGACAGGGCGTGTGCGGCGATTAACGTGTCAAAGTTCCCGATGGGAGTGCCGGCTGCTTTGAGTTTTGCAAGGAGACGACCGGCCTCCAAAGCATCGTGGCTCTTGAAATCTACAACCTGAACGCCATCGAGAAAATCGCTCACTGCAATTTCGACGATTCGGCTTTTGGTTTGAAAAAGGCCGCTGCTCATTTCGGCATAGGTGATGCTGGAAATGCACCAGTTTCCCATTTCTCGCAAAGCGGTGCTAACTACTTCTGGCACACCTTTGATGAAATAACTTGCCGTATCAGTGTCTAGAAGATATTTCATTGCAGCCCTGCGAGAGCGCTAATGGATGGGCGGGTTTCCATTTCTTTTGGTTCACGGACTATGTCCCACTCCGCGTCCGAAATCATTCCGTACTTTTCGTGTAACGCCAGCAACTTTTCAAACGGTTGTGGTTTGGTTTTGGAAATCGTGATTTCACCGGCTTCCTCATCGAAACTCAAATAGACGACAGGGGTATCTACCTTGAACGCTGCTGGAATGCGGTCGCGCTCAGTGGTGACGGAGCTGTGCCCGTGGGCGATCGGCTTGCCATCGGGGCCGAGGCTGACGAAAACAATGTGGTCGACCGTCAGGATGTTCTTCTGGGTAACCATGTTTCGAACTTCGGCGCGCATGGTGATGGACGTGGTGCCAAACTTTGTGGCCACCAGGCCCATTTCAATAAGGTCACCTTTGATGGCCGAGGCGACGAAGTTGATTTCGGAGATGATCTTGGTGACCACTTTGGGATTACCCAGCTGAAGGATTGCATAGATGGTTGCCTCTTCGTCAATCCATTTGAGGAGACTTCCGCCGAAAAGAGTGCCGTTGGCGTTGAGGTCTTCTGGGCGCACCCACTTACGAGTTGTGAATTCAATTTCGGTAATAGTGGCCACCTCTAATTAGAGACATCTGGGCGGCCGGTTGCAGCCAGCCGCACCAATGTGTCTAACGCATCATTGCGAAGTGTAATAACTATACAGCAACTGATTGGTTATGCATACATTCCAGAATTGCGACTGAGGACTCTGGGACAGTTAGATAACCCGCCTTAATCAAACACTTGAAGCCCGCACTTAGCGGGCTTCAAGGTGACCCAGCCGGGAGGTCTAAAACTCTAATGGCAACAAATTCTCTGCAATTCGCTGCCTAATGAACCGAGACCAGTACAAAGGTCGTGTTTATAGGAAAGGTTTTGGTTATCGCCCCGGGTAGACAACCGTTTTCAAGGCTCCGGGGAGTTTGCCGGAGTTCAGAGCATCTTCAACCTGGTCGAGGCCAAATTTGTGGGTGACAAGAATGTCGAGATCAATTTTTCCAGACTCCAGCAACTGGATGCCCAAAGGCCACGTGTTGGCGTAGCGGAACACTCCTGAAACCCAAATCTCATTGTTTTGGATATGGGACACCGGGAGGCTCACATCATCATTACCCATGCCTACCAGCATGACGCGGCCCGCAGGACCAACGGCCTTGATGCCCTGGTATACCGCACCCGCGACTCCGGAAGCGTCGATAAACACGTCGACGCCCAAACCCTCAATATCATCGGTACGCGGATCCAGGCCAAGAGTTGCGCCGTGCCGAAGAGCGAAAGCGCGGCGCTCCTCATTCACATCTGTAATGTAAACGTCCTTCGCTCCGAAGGCTCTTGCCACCTGCGCCATAATCAGCCCAATGGGCCCAGCGCCAGCGACTAGGACACGAGACCCGAGCTGAATTTGTGCTCGTTGGGCGGCCCAGATGCCGACCGAAAGCGGTTCAATCAACGCGGCAGCCTCGAAACTGACAGTCTCAGGAATGTCAAAAGCAAAATCAGATTGAATCGCTACGTACTCGCAAAATGCGCCTTGGATTGGCGGAGTTGCGTAAAACTCCATGGATGGGCAAAGGTTGTAACGCCCCGCCTTGCAATGTTTGCAAACACGGCAGGGGCGCTGAGGCTCGATCGCCACTCGCGACCCGATGCGATCTGGGTTAACCTCCGACCCAACTGCAGCGATGGTACCGGAAAGCTCGTGGCCCAGAATCAATGGGTGGTCTACTACGTATGGACCGATTTTTCCGTGCTGGTAGTAGTGCACATCGCTGCCGCAAACACCAACTACCGCAACTTCGATGAGTACTTGATCAGCAGCCAACTCGGGCAGGTCAACTTGGCGGATTTCTAACTCGCCAGGCTTGTTTAGGTACGAGGCGCGCATCGTTGCGGTCATTAGGGTTCTTTCTTTCACTTCAAGTTCTGGACAGTCTGATGCGCACCCAACTTGTAGAGAGAGTTAAGTGTTGCTAAATACGGCACGGTAAACCTTGCGTCCAGTGCAAGATCTCCAAATAGAGCCTTATTTTGGATGAAAGCAAGCGGATTGGAACGCTGCGATTTTGCGATTGGCACCAGCTGGTCGCGAAGCGGGTCAACGACTTCAATTGGCTGACCCTCCTCATCGACACCCTCCGCGTACCGAGCCCAACTCGCCACAATGGCGGCAGACAGATTCACTTCTCCACCTGATTTCAACTGCTCTTGAACTACAGGCAATAGCCACTTTGGGATGCGGTCGGACGACTCGGCACAAAGCCTTGCCAACGTGTCCTTCACTTCGGGATTGGAGAATCGCTCTATGAGCGTGCGTTTGTAGGCGTGAAGGTCAATACCGGGCACCGGTTGCAGTGTTGGTGTAGCTTCTCGGTCCATATAGTTGAGAAGGAACGAACTGATTGCCGGGTCACCGACCGCCTCGTGAGCGTAGCGATATCCGGATAGGTATCCGAAATAAGTAAGACCCTGATGGCTGGCGTTTAGGAGCCTCAACTTCATGAGCTCGTAGGGCTCAACATCGTTGACGAACTGAACCCCCACGTCTTCTAGTGCTGGACGCCCAAGTGTGAAATTGTCTTCAATCACCCATTGGAAGAAGGGTTCGGCAACAACTGGCCAGGCATCCTCGAGGCCCAGGTTCTGAGACGCCTCAGCGGTGTCCTCCTGGGAAGTAACTGGGGTGATGCGGTCGACCATTGAGTTTGGGAAGGTCACATGCTCAGAGATCCAGGCTGCAAGGGCGGCGTCCTTCAGAGATGCGAAAGCGAGGAACATTTTCTTCGCAACATCACCATTGCCCTGAATGTTGTCGCACGACAAAACCGTGAATGGCGCGATCCCACGATCACGGCGACGTCGAAGGGCTTCGGTCACAAAGCCAAAAACGGTCTTTGGTGTGGCACCGGCATTGAGATCTGAGGTGACCAATGCGTTGGCCCGGTCGAACTCACCCGTCACTCGGTCGAAGTTATAGCCACCCTCAGTGATTGTCAGTGAGACGATTCTGGTGTGCGGGCTGGCCATTCGTTCGAGCACAACTTCTGGGTCTTCTGGTGCGTAGAGGTACTCAATGATGCTTCCGATAACGCTTCTTTCACGGCTTCCATCGGCGTGCTTGAGGGTTAGGCTATAGAGCCCATCCTGAGGAACCAGTGCATCACGCATCTTTTTGTCGAACTCCATCAGCCCGACGCCACAAATGCCCCATTCAAAAGCAATGCCGCGGTTCATGAGTGTGTCGATGGACATCGCCATGTGGGCCCTATGGAAACCTCCAACACCGAAATGAACGATTCCAACCGTTACCTTAGACCTGTCGTACTTGGGCAGATTGACCTGCGGATTCACAGTGTGCAGGTTGACGTTGCTGAGTCTTGGCACTTTACTTCACCGCACCCATCGCAAGACCACGGACAAGTTGTTTCTGCGCAACCCAGCCAGCAATCATCACCGGCAGAGCGGCAACTGTCGAAGCAGCAGACAAAACCGAAAGGAATAGCCCGCGGCCATCAACAAATGAAGCGAGGAAGGGAGGCGTGGTCTTTGCGTTGTTGCTGGTGAGCAAAGTTGCTAGAAAGTATTCGTTCCACGAGAAGATGAAGCAAATCAGCGCGACTGCCGCGATACCAGGAATCACGATTGGAAGCACAACTCGGGTGATCTCAGTACGGAAGTTGGCGCCGTCAATCTGAGCTGCTTCGACGATTTCGTGGGGCACTTCGCTAAAGAAGGACCTCATCATCCAAACTGCGATGGGCAGGTTCATTGCGGCGTAAACCAAAGTCAGGGCCGAAATGTTGTCCAAGATGTGCAGTGTCTTGAAAATCATATATAGGGGGAGAATCGACGCCGCTGCAGGCATAAACCTGGTTGAAATGAAGAATGACAGGGCGTCCTGGACCTTCTTGATGGGCCTAATGCTCAGTGCATAGGCTGCTGGGACTGCAAGCAGGATAACCAGGATGGTGGAGGAAACGCTCGAGGCTAGCGAGTGCAGTAAGTAGTCGCCCATGCCGCGTTCGGACAAGCGCTGGAAGCTTGCTAGATCTACGTTGAAGAAGATTTTTGGGACGATTGATGCCGCGTCATTTTCGCTCTTGAACGAATTTAAGAACATCCATCCGACTGGGAAAAAGAATCCAAGTACAAGGAGCCATGTGAGGGTAGTTAGAAGCGAAGCTTTTAGTTTCTTCATTAGCGGTTACCTCCAGCCATGAACACCTTGAACAAAGTCTTTAGAGCGATCGTCGCGACGATAAGGGTCAGCACCACGGTGACCACACCATAGGCTGCAGCCTGACCTACATCTAGTCCAATGAATGCCCGTTCATAGAGCAGGTAGGCCAGTGTCTTGGTCCCTCCAGTTCCCTTGGTCATAATCGCCACTGGGTCAAACACCTGAAGAAGCATGATGGTGCCAAGTAAAACCGAGATTTCTATGTACTGGCGAAGGTGTGGGAGGGTCATCCACTGGAAGGTGCGGATTGGGCCGGCTCCGTCAACTGATGCCGCCTCGAGAACCTCTTTGCTTTGGCTCTGAAGCCCAGCTAGGAGAATCAGCATCATGAATGGCGTGAACTGCCAGGTAAGAACGATAATCACCGTAGCCATCGGGTAGTCGGTACTCCAGGCGATGGGCTGGAAACCGAGCGAAGTCACAGCCCAGTTGATGACACCGATGCCAGTGTCGAACATGGAGTACTTCCAGATCAGCGAAGCAGCTGCCGGCATGATGAGGAATGGCGTGATAACAAGAGTTCGTGCCAATGCCTGACCGCGGAACTTGCGATCTAGCAGCAGGGCAAAAATAAGGCCGCATGCCAAAGAAAGCAATACAGCGGCGGTGGTGATTCCAACAGTTGCTGCCAAAGACGGGATCAAATCACCGCTGGTAAACACTGTCTCGTAGTTTTTGAACCAGGCGAAACCGATTTGGCCCGGCATAAGAAGATTCCAGCGGAGCATCGAGAAGTAGATGGTGACCAGGAACGGAATCTGGGTTAGGACGATGCCAAATACGAGCGCAGGCAGAATAAGTGAGCGGGAGAGCCAGACGTTCTTCTTGGCGATTTTGCTGTGTCTTGCTTTGAGCTCTACTGGAGTGATCGAGGTCATTTTTATCCTGCTTTAAAGGTGTTGACTCGGGGCCGACCGTTTGGTCGGCCCCGAGTTTGTCCGTTAGGACGGGTATTACTTGTGAGCGTCTCCGGCTGCCTGGGCAATCTTCTGACCTGCGTCCAGAGCATCCTTGATGCTCTTGCGGCCGGCCAGTGCGTCTGCCACTAGCTGTGCAACCTGGTTTCCAACATCCTGGAACTCAGGGATTGCCACGTACTGGATACCAACCCAAGGCTGAGGAGCGACGCCAGGGTGAGCTGGGTTCACTGCACTCATGACCTCAAGGGTGATAGGTGCGAAGGCTGCGGCGGCCTTCTTGTACTGAGGAATCGAATAGGTCGAGGTACGTGCGCCTGGTGGAACCAGAGTCCAACCGAGCTTGGTACCAACCAGCTTGTGGTAGTCCTTGCTGGTAGCCCACTTGATGAACTTGATGGCAGCGTCCTTGTGCTGGGTGTTAGCTGGAACTGCGAGGTTCCAGCTCCAGAGCCAACCCGACTCCTTGGTCTTAACCACAGGAGCGTGAGCGTAGCCCATCTTGCCCTTCACAGGCGAGTCATTAGCCTCAAGCATCGATGCTGCTACCGAAGCGTCAACCCACATAGCGGTCTTGGCGTTCTTCAGTGCAGTCAAGCACTCGTTGAAGCTGTAGGAAACTGGGTCCTTCTCACCTGCGGTGTCCAGCAGGTCCTTGTAGAAGGTAACAGCCTTGGTGAAGGCTGGCGAGTTGACGCCTGCGTTCCACTTCATGTCGTACCAGTTGCCACCGAAAGTCTGAACAACGGTGGTCAGCGGTGCGAACAGGTCACCCCAGCCTGGCTTACCACGCATGCAGATACCGGAGTGGTCTGCAGTGTTGACCTTCTTGGCGATATCGTAAATCTGCTGCCAAGTTGGGTGGTTAGGAATCTTGATTCCGGCCTTGTCCATGATCTGCTTGTTGTACATGAGGATCGAGGATTCCCCGTAGAAAGGCACTGCGTACTGCTTACCCTTCACCGAAAGCGCGGTGCGGATTGGAGGCAGGATGTCCTTGACATCGTACTTCTTGTCAGCGTTCAGCGATGGGGAGAGGTTTGTCAGCCAACCGTTTGCACCCCACTGTGGAACCTCGTAGGCACCGATGGTCACGATGTCGTACTGACCGGCTGCGTTAGCAACGTCGGCGGTAACTGCGCTGCGAAGGTCCCCCTCTTCCATAACCTGGAAGTTGACCTTAATTCCTGGGTTTTCCTTTTCGAAGACGCCCTTCAGGGTCTCCATGTCCTTCATCTGGCCGTTGTTAACGGTTGCCAGGTTCAGGGTTACTGTGCCTGCGGCATTTGCGGTCGAAACTGAAACGCCCGAAAGGATCAGGGCGGATGCAGCTGCGACAGCTCCAGCGGCAACAAGCTTTTTGTTCAAAAGCATTGGTACTCCTTTGTTGTCTTTGCTCGATGAATGTTGAATGTGCGTCCGATTTGATGTCGGAAGAGATCAGTCCGGTTTGTGCGCCGTCGTCCCTCTGAGACAAGAAGGTATCTCGTCAGAGACCTGAAATAAAAGTTAAAAGGGGGGCTAAAAACCTACATTTCTGATACTTTTTTTCAACGATAAGTTGCTTGCTTTTTGCCAAAATCGAGGGAAAATAAGTATGTATTCTCTGCAACTCCCTTCTGGTATGGGATTCACGGCCAAAGCTTCAATCCGCCAAATCAGAAGAACATCTGGTGATTATTAGGTGATTGGAAAAATAGAGTTATGAATCCGTTACCAAAAGAAGCCGTAAAAACGGCTCGAAACCCGCGCGAATTCCTCGAACAAGACCCCTATCGCGAGGTCATCCCACTCCACCCGTCACACTCATTCCGGTGGCTTGAACACGACTATCCCAGTGACATCGCACGCTGGCAATACCACCCAGAAATTGAAATCCATCTGATCAGAAAAAGCACTGGAAGCCTAATTGCCGGGGACTACATCGGCCCATTCGGCCCAGGTCAAGTCAGCATCATGGGTTCAAATCTCCCGCACGACTGGATGAGCGACCTTCAGGGCGATGAGATTTTTGAAAACCGAGATGCGGTGATTCAGTTTGATGGTGAATGGTTGGCCAAGTGCAGCGACCTAATCCCTGAACTTGCCCAAAGCAAAGTGCTGCTTGACGAGGCACTTCAAGGAATCGTTTATCACGGCCAAACGCGTGAACGCGCAGAAGTACTAATAGAGGAAATCGGAACGTCTTCTGGGCTGAAACAGATTTATCGGCTCCTTGAGCTGCTGGAACTTTTCATGCGAGCCCCAGATTCCGAAAAGCAATTTCTTTCGAAACGCTGGGTGAAAAATTCGGCAAGCGAGGATGGCAAGCAGGCTGTTGAGGCCGGTATCAAGTACATTTTCGAGAACTTGACAAAAGATATTCGGATGTCTGAGGCAGCCCGCCTTGCACACATGTCGGAGCCTACATTTAGCAAGTACTTCAAGAAAGCTTCAGGTCTGACTTTTAGCGACATGGTGCGGAAGCTTAGAATCGCTCACGCCTGCCGCCTCTTAGATCAAACCAATCAATCAATCGCAGCAATTGGTCGAGCCAGTGGCTATGGAAACCTTGCCAACTTCAACCGCAAGTTTCTCTCAGAAATGGCCCTTACTCCTTCCGCCTATAGAAACATGGATGCAGAGTCGCGCCCTGAGGCGAAAATACTCCACCTTGGTGCGCTCAATGCATCACGAAAGGCAACCAAATAGATTCTTGGAGATCCGGAAAATGCATCCGCTGGTCGCGGTGCTACGCACGCGACAAAATTCGCTTGGTCGCGAATTTTCTAGTTAGGTCTTCTTTCGAATCCGCACACCTCAAACGCAAAAACGCCCCGCAAGGGGGCGTTTTTTCGTTTGTGGCTAGTGAGGGATTCGAACCCCCGAAGGCTGAGCCGGCTGATTTACAGTCAGATCCCTTTGGCCGCTTGGGTAACTAGCCGAATGCTGCACAGGGCAACTGAACAAGGATACCCGAAACCCTGTTGTTTTGGAAATCGCCCCAGAACCGGCTCATCGATAAGACTGCTCGGGATTATCACAACTTGCTTTCAATTGTCGTCTCAGGCCTGTATCTAAACCGCTTGCAGGCTAACTTTGTAAGAAAGTTTCAGTTTTTGCAGAGTGTTTTACAGGAAAAACTATGGTTGGCATTGAAGACGTTGCAAGACTTGCGGGGGTTTCCACAGCAACTGTTAGTCGCGCGCTAAGTGGAAAAGACCACGTA
>Ga0228703_1001636_pt1 | contig 13344 bp, 11 predicted proteins | sample McNCre217_Aug_MG_3_FD_178020 | JGI IMG/M metagenome (GOLD analysis project Ga0228703, IMG submission 178020) | Freshwater microbial communities from McNutts Creek, Athens, Georgia, United States - 29-17_Aug_MG | ecosystem: Environmental > Aquatic > Freshwater > Creek | place: USA: Georgia... | reverse complement strand
GATTCCCCTTTTCCAACGCCTCAACTACAGCAGCTATCTCCGACAGGGCAGCCTCGAGGTTCTCCATAATCTCGCGAGCGATGACATCGGGCGCTGGCAGATCGGCAGCGTCGACGATGGAGTCATCTTTGAGCCAGATGATGTCGAGGTTCTTCTTGTCGCGAGCTATGAGTTCTTCGTATGTGAACTTCTTGAACCGCTCAGTCTCTACGCGCTGATTACGCGCACCAGCTTTGTAAGCCTGCGCGAAGTCCTCGAGGTCGATGCGTCGCATCGGCTTGGTCTTTTGCGTGAAGTGCATGTTTGTGCGGAAGTCGTAAACCCACATCTCTTTTGTCCACGCAGTCTCTCCCGCGGGCTTCTTGTCGAAGAACAAGACGTTTGCTTTTACGCCACCTGCATAGAAGATGCCAGTGGGCAGTCGAAGAAGCGTGTGGCAATCGAACTCTTTCATGAGTCGGTCACGAACGGTCTCACCTGCGCCACCCTCGAAGAGGACGTTGTCTGGCAAGACAACGGCAGCGCGACCCTCGATGTCGAGAATCGTCTTGATGTGTTGTACGAAATTGAGCTGCTTGTTGGAAGTTGTGACCCAGAAGTCATCGCGAGTGATGGACTGGTCATCCTTGAGGACTTTGCCATCGGCACCTACGAATGTGGTCGAGGATTTGGTACCAAACGGCGGGTTCGCGAGCACTACCGAGTAACGCTTGCCGGGGTCAGACGTGAGAGCATCACGGACCTCGATGGGGCTTGAGCCTTGTGCTTCAGCCATGCCATGCAACAGAAGGTTCATCGATGCGAGACGTGCAGGTCCATCACCAATCTCGGTGCCACCAGCGAACTTCGTCTGCATATGCTCGCGCTGGTCAGGAGTTAGGTTCCCTGTTGCCACTGCATGCTCGAAAGCGGACAGCAAGAAGCCGCCAGAACCACATGCCGGGTCAAAGACTGTGTCATCAGGCGTAACTTGAACAACATCCACCATCGCTGCAATCAAGCTACGGGGCGTGAAGTACTGACCAGCCCCAGACTTCATGTCCTCGGCACCCTTAGCCAGCAAGGCTTCATAAGCGTCACCCTTGATATCGACTCCAGTGCCTGACCAGTTCTCCTTGTTGATCAGCTCGACAATGAGTCGCTTTAAGAGTGAAGGTTCCGTGACGTGGTTCTTAGCGCCGCGGTAAATGGTGCCAAGCATGCCGGGTTGCTTGGCTAACTTGCCAAGAATAAGCGAATAGGTTTCTTCAAGTTCAGCGCCGTCGGCATCCAACAGGCGCTGCCACGAGCAGTCTTCTGGAACAATCGGCGCTGCTCCGGCTAGGAAGGGATTGCTGTCACGTTCGTGAGCCATCTTCAGGAACAGAAGCTGGGTCAGCTGATCGGTGTACTGGATGGTTCCAACACCTGCGTCGCGAAGCACATTGCAAAATGCCCATAGTTTGTCGACAAGCTGACGAGCCGAACTGTTGGCAGCGTGCTCTTCATTCTCTTGGCAAACGTTGCAGGAAAGGGTGTGGCTAGTCATTGGGTTCCTCATTTAGGAGTTGACCTGTAAAGGCTGTATGAAGGAGTGAGCGGCGAAGTTGGGTGGCTGTAGCACGAATGGCTTCGACTCGCACGGTGAGTTCGCGAATCGACTCGGTACCAGCCAGCAATTCATGTATCAATCGGTCCTGAACATCCAAGGCTGGGACAGGGATTTCAATGCTTTCTAGCTTCTTGAGTCCAAGGTTGAATTGTCCCGCGCTGGAAGCCGCTAAACGCTGCAGCACATCTCTGTAGGTGAGGGATTCCATCAAATAGTGGACCCACATTGGGCGGATTAGTGACTCATCCAGTTGAAAGCGAATGAGGTACGAGGCGAATGCGGCGCGTACACCCGGCTGGACCACGGCGGTTCTGCCGATTAAGTCGGCACTGCCGTTCGTCCGAACAAACAGCAAGTCTCCCGCCTCTAGCATGAGGGATGACAAGTCCGAGTCGGAGCTAGCCCGCTTTTCGTCGGACATATCAATTGCGCCCCCCTTGAGGTTTGGGATGCGTGCGACCGCGACTCCCTTGCCCCCAACCGCACACTTGACCGAAGTCCCATACTGAGACGAGCGCGTCAAGGAACTGAGTGGGCACATGGGGGCTTGACTGTGAACGATTTCTTCGAGGAGTGAATACCGCAAAGTTTGAAGCTGAGCATTCGCCTTTTCAATTTCGTCCAAGGCTCGATCGAGTCGGCTGAGGTGGTCTTCGAGAGTTTCGACGATGCGCTGCTGAACGTCGAGCGGCGGGACATCCACCGGCAGAGCGTCAAACTTACTCTTTGTAATGTGAACCATTCCTGATCCATGACTTTGGGCATACAACTCTTGAATTTTGTAGTCCAAGAGGTACTTATGAAACTTCGGATTGATGTTCGACTCAATCCGGAAAATGTGTTGATTAAGTACGGCTTCTTCGCCATGCCAAAAATAGGTACCGAGCGTAGCCGCCCATGAGAAAAGCAGGTCTCCGCCTCGGACGACGTACCTTTCATCGATATCACCGTCGTAATAATTGAAACGACTATTGCTTCCCGTAAGGTTCTGAATCCGAATAATCGGTCGACCTCGGTCAGACCAATCACTTTCCTTGAATGCACGCCCATTCAAGTACTTGCCGATTGAACCCATATTTGTTCTCTGCCAACCGGCGGGTGTTTCGCTCACGCGCTCAGCTCCTGATTGATTTCAGCTAGGAGCTGCACAGCATTTGGGAAGCTTTGAGCCATGCCCATCGAGCCACCACGCTCAGTGAACGGCGTCATGTCGAGCTGGTCCTTGTCGAACGAGATGCCTGTGCATATGGCGTTCTTGATGTTGTCGAGCCACCACAACTGCTGCTCGGTGAAGCTCACACCTTGCTGAGCCTGCTGAGCAAGCCAGTTCTGATAACGGTGCTCGACGACTTCAGAGAAAGGTTCGAGTTCGTCTGTTACGCCGAGCGTGTAGCGAATGAGCGAGACCAGATCAGCGGTGCTGTTCTGCATGCTCTTGCTGGTCTTCTGGAGTGCCGCATAAGCCTTCCAAATGGCTTCGGGCGTCCATTCAGGGTGAGGTGTCCTAATGGTCTGGATGAGGTCATTTATCTCGTTAAAACTGATTCTCGCGCCTCTGGGGCGTGAATATAGGAGCTGGATTGCGGTGATTTCGTCCTTGTTGTCTTCAAGGTACTGCGACCATGAAGAAACGAGTTCCTGAGCCTTTTCGGTGTCCACTACTCCACCCGCGAAGAGCAGCTCGGTGGCTTGGCTTTCGTGACGGTAGATGTAGTGCGAGCGGTGGCTGTTGAGCAGGCGATTACGCAACTCGACATTGCTCGCAAGCGGCGCTGCTTGCTGCTGGATGAAGTCATGCAGCACCTGTTGTGGCGTCTGGGCAGGGTTCGACTGTTGCGCTTCAGCGATGGCGTCCACATCGATGGTCTTGATCAGCTGCTGCGAGATTTGTTCAAGGGGCATACCCGCGATTACGGTGATTTCGTCGTTCTCCTTTTCGGAGAGACGGCGACCGAGACGAGAGATACGTGATGCCAAAGTCGAGGCATCGTCCTGTGTGAGTTCACCGTTGGCAGCTTTCTCGAACAGGCGCTCAAGCGGCACGGTCTTTTCGCGGTCCAAGACAGTGGTGTCGTTGAAGGGGTGCTCGGTCACGCCTACAGCGTCAACGATGACGAAGCGTTCCTTGTGCTTTGCGCCAATAGTTACTTGCTGGAATGACGCGTCATCGATGGAACGCGCTCCGCGTCCCTTCATCTGCTCGAAGTAGGTTGCCGAGCGAATATCACGCATGAAGAACACACACTCGAGCGGCTTGATATCCGTGCCGGTGGCAATCATGTCGACGGTTACAGCAATACGCAGGTCGGGGCTGATCCGCATTTTCTGAATTAAGTCGCCGGGCTTTGCGGCGCTGTATGTGATTTTGACGGCGAAGTCGTTGCCCTTGCCGAATACTTCACGAGCAGTTCTAACGATGTCTTCTGCATGGTTGTCATTCTTGGCGAAGATGAGAGTCTTCGGGACCTGCGTGCGTACACAGCCCATGCCCTCGTGCTTGCCTGCGAAGTGCTCTTCATGGTCGATGCACTCGGGCGGGAATATCTCGGTGAAGAGGCGGTCTCGGAACGTCTCCAAAACAGTACGGATATGTGAGGGAACAACGACAGCAACATCCAGCTCGGATGGGCGGTATTCAATGTCGTCATCGAGGTCGAGGAGCTTCTGCTCGCGCGTACGTTTGTCCAGCGCAGGGACGAAGCCTTCGGACTTGTAGATAACTCCGCCAAGCGTGCCAATGTCGGTCTTAATGCGGTAGATATCGAAGTCGACGTTGACCTTATCTGCCACAGACTCGGCGAAGCTGTACTCACTCACGAGATTCCGCTGGAAGAAGCCTAGGGTCTGCTTGGTCGGGGTTGCCGTCAAACCCACAACGTGAGCATCAAAATACTCGATGACGTTGCGCCACAAGCCATAGATGGAACGGTGGCACTCATCGACGATGATGAGGTCAAACGCCTCTGGCGGCAAGGCTGGATTGTAAACCGCTTGGACCTCGGTGTCTGGCTCGTAATTGTCGATTCCGGGGTCATCATCTTCAGAAATGGGGTCGTCCTTGAGACCAGCCCACACGCGTTGAATGGTTGAAATGACGACTCGGGAGGAATCTGCCAGCTCACCGGACTTGAGCATGTCGACGTTATAGAGGTCAGTGAACTTGCGTCCGTCATCAGGGGTGGACCAGTTGCGGAATTCAGCGAGCGTCTGCTTGCCGAGATTGTTGCGGTCGACCAAGAAGAGGACCCGATTGAAGCCGCCGAACTTGAGCAAGCGATAGGACTCGGTAACCGCCATGCGTGTTTTACCCGCACCCGTTGCCATCTGGACGAGCGAACGCGAGTGCTGATTGGAGCAGAGCGACTTCTCAATCCCTTCGACCGATCGGCGAGACGCCGGGCGCAGGTCATAGTCATCAGTCGGTGGCAGTTGGTGGACTTTTGCACGCCATGTGGCTGCTTCAGGGTCTGCCTGCCAGTCGCGAATGTACGACGCAAGCGTCGATGACTTCTGGAAGTTGAAGATAGCCCGCGAGCGCGGTTCCGGTTCAAAGTGGTTGGTGAAGAAGACTTCGGTGTCTGTTGCTTCGTACACGAAGGGAAGGCGGTCTTTTACCAACACTGCGTTGAGTTTCTGCGATGACGTTAGTCCTGCTGCGTAGCGCATGGCTTGGGCGTGAACCTCGTCGAGTGAGGTTCCGGTCTTCTTGGCTTCAATGACGCCGACGATGCGTTTGTCTACATAGAGCAGGTAGTCGGCGCGACCGCCATCGCTCATGATGACTTCACGTACCGCAACGCCTTGGGCGGCGTGGAGGTTGGTTTCATCGCGGTCTTGGACGACCCACCCTGCGAGCGTGAGTTGCGCGTCGATGCGCTCTCGAGCTTGTTGTTCTGGCAGAAGTCCCCCGGTCATGGGTTAAAGACTAGTGAGACAACGGACCTTGAATGGCTTGGAATCACTGAAGGAAGGGGCGTGAAATAGCCTGCTTGTATTCCGGGTAGTCGTTAACAACCGTGAGAATGCTTTCGACCTCAAACGAATTCGGGTCGGCTGAAAGTAGAAGGTCGTTCAGAACAAGAATTCTCGCCCATACCGAATTGAGCTGAAATTCAGTTCCCTGATTTTGCAAATGAAGTTTGATGCTGGGTTGCGTGCTCAACGTGGCATTCCAAAGTCGACCACCGTGAGCACACACATTCCTGAGGACTGACAGAGAATACAAATTTGCCGCCAGCATGTCATGAGAAGACTGACGGAAGGACCGAGCAAGTGTTTTCTTGACATTCAGATCCGCGAGCAGTGCGAACATTTTCGATACCGTGCCGAACGACAGCACTTCGATGCCTACCCACACTGGTATCTGACGAGACGATGACATGTAGTGCTTGATAAACCGGTCTCTAGAACGATTTATGTCGCTACGGATTGATGCCACGACACTCGCGACATCCGATTGTGTGGCTTTGCCATGCGCAGAGTAGTAGGACTCGTAAAGGTATTCGTAGACGTCTACGTCAACACCACTGTTTGCCAACTCATACGCAAAACGAGCCTTAAAAGTCATTTCAAAGGTGAGCAATCCATCCAGAAGTACGGACCTCAGAGCCTTTTCGTAGTTGTAGGTATGCAGCACCTCATCGAGATTTACCTTGGACCCGAAATCGTTCAGCCCGTTTGACGGGTCCTGTTGATGATTCCGCCAATACGCCGCAAGCCTGTAATAGTTCGAGTTGTAAAGGTCATCTCGGTGGCGATCCTCGACGACCATCCCGCGTCGCCTCAAAAGCGACATCTGAGCATCAAGTGAAAGGGGCTGGTCGGCGGTCACATCGCCACGATAACAAAAAAGGACCCCCGGTATTGAGGAAGCTGACGCTCTAGCCCTGGGGGTATCTGTTGGTTCAAATATAGCAAACCAACGAAGGAGTTCATGCCATAACTTTTACTACAAATGTCCCGACGACAGAGCACGATACTCAGTTGGGCAGCTCATGGCAATCGAGCCATCACTTCGGATTCGTTGCCGCGTATAAAGAGCGATATACAGTGGGACGGCTGACGCCGAGGTTGGCGGCGATTTCCGCAACCGACATCTGGTCGGCGTAAAGCCTCTTAATCATTTCCGCTTGTGAAGCAGACAGCTTCGGTTTGCGCCCACCTACTCGCCCACGAGCGCGTGCCGCAGCCAACCCATCTTTCGTCCGCGCCTGCATGATGCCTCGCTCAAACTCTGCGAAAGCAGCGACCATGGTGAAGAACAGCTTCCCCTCGGGCGAGGAAGTATCGATGCTCTGCTCGATTACCTCGAGTTGGATACCCTGTGCCTCAAATTCACTTACCAAGTTCAAAAGGTCCTTGGTCGACCGACCGAGACGGTCAAGGCGTGTGATGACGACAACATCGCCTTCCCGAAGCTGTTCCCTCATCCGGTCCATCTCTGGACGGTTCGCTTTGGTGCCGGTGAACGTATCGACAAAAAGCCGATCAACTTTCGCCGCCCTTAGGGCATCTTCTTGGGAGCTGGTGTTTTGGTCCGTAGTACTTACTCGCCCGTATCCGATTCGCATGAAGACAATGTAACACAAACGTTGCTTGCTTTACATAGATTTTGAGACGAGTTTATTTACGAGTGAAGCCCCGAAAACTGCAGCTCCTCGCGGTAACGATGGAGGGTGTCCGAAAACCATCGTTTGCTTGATTGTCATTTAGGTTCATGCTGTCGCCCCGGCACGCGAGAGTGACCGACAGCCCAGAATCAAGGTTTCGGCTCGGTTGAGTAGTACTCGGTGGGAGTGAAGCCAAACAAAACCTTGTCACCCGCCGCTGAACTCACATCAACATTGAGCACTGCAGTGGAAGTGTCGCCGTGGTCCCAATAAATGTAGGTCCAATCGCACTTAATTCCTTTCACGGAACACTCGGGGAGAAGCGCCGGGAAATTCAAGGAATCCACCTGCATGACGGTGTGTCCGAGGCAACCTAGGTAGTTGATGAATTCCTGCGGGTAGGAATCCTGAGACTTTTGGCGTTTGACCGATAGCTCCAATAGCCCGTCATCGGTTGCTCGAGTAACAGACATTCCTGCTGGGGGCGTCCCACACTCGGACACACGTGACTTCCACGCAAGTCGGTCTTCTGCAGATCCTTGGTTCTCCCCGCTTCCCGAAGCATTCAAGTTCAATGCGACTGCTACGCCACCTGCAGCTAATCCGGCGATACAGATGCCGGCGACCAGTCCCTTCCAGCTGCCCCAAAAACGCCGCGCACTTGAACCGACTTGACCTGCGTTCCCCACGGGCAAGGGTCCCACTGAGCTACTCTGCCTTTGGTCGCTGTCGACCTCCTGAGGTGATGCGCTCGACGTTCCAGTGGAATCTGCGTCTGCGAGGTCCACCCCCTGAGCACGTCGAGACTCCAGCGCATTTCCGCAAACGGTGCAGAACTTGCCAATCTGTTCTGCAGCTCCACAGTTAGTGCAAAAAGCCATTTTCTCCCCCATGTAAGCGCGGCATTAACGTAACGGTCCAACGATGTGCAGACAGTTTGGGCATTCAACATACACGTCCTGCCTTATGAAACGTAGCGGCAGAAATAGGACCATTCCAAAGATAAAACTGCCGATAAATCCCAGTCCGCCGAATAAGAAAGCCCACGCGACCGACAGGATTAGGACGGGCACAATCACTGCCCAAACGTAGACGATGCGCTTGGTCTTGTTGATTCTTACGATGCCAGCGAGTCCTTCATAGCCACAATCAAGACAGATCAGGTTTGTATTCTCAGCGAACTTGTTTATCGAGGCTAATTGTTGCTTTTTTGACCGACTAGGGATTTCGTCCTCATCGGTTTCATACGAAGCATCGTTTGCTTGTCTCGCCTGCCCACAAGCCGAACAGAATTTGCCCGACTGATCCGGAGCACCGCAATTTGAACAGAACATAGAGGCGTCTATTTCTTAACGGTCCAAGGTTCACACGTGTAGGAAGGCGTGCCAGTAAAGGCGAATTTGTCGTTTGCCAGTGGCGAATCTTGGGATTGGACAATTGACCACTTCGAGCCTTTGTCCGTCACTCGAAACGTCACTCCAGCCCAATCAGAATTGTCATCTTTTCGCATAAGTGAGACGATTCCCACTTTCCCATCCCAACGTTCCCAGAAGGTATAGAGCATCTCGTAAGGGTCGAAGTTGGTCACGCACGTGCCAGAACTTAATGCCCACGTTGACTCGACTGCTGCAGTCATCGCGGCTTCCGCGGCACTCGTATCCACGACAGGTGCATCTTCCGCGGGTGCAATCGAGTCTGACGTAGACGACGTGTCAGATGCAGACGAGTCCACAACGTCGGATGAACTTGAGGATGGGGAGCTAGACCTTTGATTAAGAGCGAAGAGCACCCCTCCAACGAGGACCACAACGACCAGGACAGCAATCACTGCATTGCGACGGGTTTGATTCTTCTGAACTTCGTCTTGGGCGGCATAGCTAGCTAAAACTGAATCATCCAGTACGTAATGGTTCTGGTCAGGCTTTGCTGCCGTTTCCTTTTTGTCAGCCTCAGACTTGGGAGCATTCTTCGTAGACGAACCGCAGTTCGCGCAGAACTTGCCGTTTTGATCCGCGGCACCACACTCAGCGCAAAACGCCATCTTTCATTGCCTTTCCCCCGAAGCTACTTTATATCAAGCTACCAAACCGGCGACAGGGTGACCAGATTGGCAGCCACTAACCGCCGCTGCAATCAACTACGAGTGACCTTGACCGTTCACATGCGTTCGACAGCCCCGATCCCATTTACCACTGTTATCAGAAGAGCATCGCCTGCATTTCTGCAATGTCATCAACTACGAGTTCGAGGGCGTCCTTCTCTGTTCGGCTGATTTGCGCTGCAAATTGTGCCGAGCTGAGAACTGATTCGTAAGGGAGAATCAACACTTCCGCTCCCCCGGGAACAAAGGTTCGCATTGCCGCTTCGAGATACATTAGGCGACCCGGCTATTGATGAAGTCACGCAAGCTGGTCAGCGGGATCCGCCGACAGCTTCCAATGCGAAGACTTTCCAACTCCCCCTGTTTCAGGAGGCTGTAAAGCTTCGTTCGACCGATGCCGAGAAACTCTGCCGCGTCTGATGGTGAGTAGAGGAAGGTGTAGCCGGTGGTGTGCACAGAAGCTCCTATGAGTTCATGCCCGCCTCACTATTAAGTCTCCCGCACCGCCTAAGTCTTGTCAGGCTAAAAGGGAATCGACAGTATCCGCATATTGAGGCAGCTTGCTCACCCTTCCTTCATAGATGTCCAGAAATTGAATGGCGGGTCCAAGCAACTCCACCGGCAGTCCCGGGGTCAGCCCAAGGTCCCGCGCACGTTTATCGCGTTCACGCCTGTACTGTGCAGGCATGTCGCCGTCCAAACCTTCGGCGCGCCTGAATAGGAACCCAATTAGGTTGTCTCGCATGGAGTGCGACAGGCTCGCGATGCAGGAATGAAGCCCACCTCCACTGGGTAAGGCAATCCCCCAGCCTGTCGCATCCCACCTGCGAACAATCGCATTCCATACGTTTTCATCGGTGATGCGGTCCAGCGTGCGCAATCCGAAAGTGTTCAGGCGGTCCTTTTTCAACTCCGCCTCGAAGCGAAAGGTCGTGTCCTTTTGCTTGAGGGCTTCGTCGACACCGTAAGCATCTAGCTCTGCCGATTTGTCGTAAAAGCGATCTGTCCCAGATGTCTTCGTCCGATTCTCGAATGTCCACGTTCCGTTAGACGTGTACTCGTGAGTCGACTTGGAATTACGGGACTTAGCAGCCCTAAGACCAATCTTGACCAGTTCAGGGTTTGGCACTTGGAAGTTCCGAGCCAAGTCAATTCGCGTGATGTGAACCTGCGACTGCCAATCGGCATCACGGGTCACCGTACCGAGGTCATCCACACGGTCGAATTCTGCCCACACCGAGTCGCGAATCTCTTCGAGAATCCCTTCGACAATGCGCGTCAGGGCAGGAGTCGGAAGCAGAGTTGCTGACTTCGGTGTGACCATGCGTGCTGCATTGAAGTGCAGCCGACAACGGCTGTCGCTCGGATACAGCTCAATGCGGACATCCCCAAAGTCCTTATGCAGGGAGCCTAAGAGGACTTCGGTCTGAATGCGGTCTTCAGAGTCCAGACGGTTTCGCGTACTTACAGAAGACCATAAGGCGGTATCGCTGCTACATAGGGACAGGTTTACTGGTAGCCAGCAGCTGACAGTATCAATGCCCCAATCAGTGTCGGCTGGGACAGCTGATGTTGTGGGAGATGATTTTCCTTGACTGTGAGTAAGAGATTTCATGACAATTCCTGCTCTTCTGCGGGTGCGAAATTGCCGCGATAGTAAGGGTCGCCGGTTGGACTGTCCTTGTGCCAGACAAAATCCTCGTCGTCCTCAACAGGGACGAGTTGGTATTCGTACTCTTGTCCCGGCGTGTACCAGTCAGGCAGATCGCGACCGGGGATGTCGATACCGACGTCCCCCATCATCCAGCCCTTACTTGGCAGAAGAGACAGCGCCTCATCGAGTAGAGCTGCGACATCGAAATATGTACCGTCAGCCCCTGCATCTTGGAACAAGGCATAACGCGAACTCTCTTCAAATTGAGTCAGCTTCCAGCCGCGGCTTTGGAAGGCATCCTGAGTTTCCTCTTTGAAGCAAGAAAAGCCGTCCTCCTCAAAGTAGATGCAAGCCCGGAGGATGCCATCGCCACGGAAGATTGCCGCCTGAGCCTGCCCTCCGAATTCTGGTGTGAAAATGATGCCCGCGATTAGCTCACCCTTGCGCATGAACTGGGTCTCGCGCCAGTCGGCGTTGAAGAGCGTGGTGGTGGATTCATCCGACATCAGTTGTCACCTCCAACCCGGCGAGCAGGAGCTTGGATTTCATTCCAAGAAGAATCAGTTGAGATGTAGTCGACAGAAGGGGTCGACAAATAGAGCTTGAACACGATGGTTTTCCTTATGCGTAAGACGAGTTTGAATATGAACTCTGTACGCGCAGGAATTGAGTCGACCCAGTTAAGGGCGCTCCAAGAGCCTGTCCTTAGATTCGTGGCGAGCTGTTTGCGTTCTCATATAACCGCCCCCTTCGCACTGAAGACCCTCGCGACACGCCCGGACTTTAGTGCGCACCTTCGGTTGGCTCATCAAAACCGAGCCACCAACGGTCTGGCTCCAATAATTCGAAACGAATTCGTCGGGAACCCCATCCAAGGTCGACGGCAATTCTTACTGTTCCCGAGACAATCGTCCGTTTCTGATCTGACGGCAGCTCATCAAAAGCCTGTCTGAATCGCTCAACAGCTTTTTCAATTTCAGCAAGGAAATCTCTTGGGACAGTGGTCTTAATCTTGGTGAAGTCAAACAAATCGAGCAAAATGTCCCGAGATGCTCCCCCCGCAACCAACGCGAGCCGCTCAGACTCCAAAGAATCGAAATCGTTCTTGAGCGTCTCGATTTTCCCTCGCAGGAACTTCTTGTCTACGCCAGCTATCGTCAGGTCCTCAGTCAGGTCCGACCTCTGCTTCCAGTTCTCTCTTTGCTCCTGTAGGACTGACCTGAGTCTGGATTCGTTATCCGCTGCTGCCGCCGGTAATCTCCGCAGCCCCTCCGTGTACAGATCGGCAAGAAAATCCACAAGCCCGGCTTCGGCAATCTGACAGCTTATAGAAGGATGCCGGTCACCACTCTTTCCACGACCAGAGGGTTTGGAATCACAGATGTAATTTCTGCTCTTGTAGTGCTTGCCAGTGATGTTCTTCACATACATAGGACTTCCGCAGACCCCGCACTTTAGAATTCCTGTCAACCAACTCTTTTCCGCCGCGGGTCCTCTGCGAGTGTTGCGGTCTGGGTTGGTAAGGATACTTTTGCAAAGCTCAAAATCCTCGCCTGTGACGGCAGCTTCGATTTGGCTTACCTCGTGAATCTGACCGAGCGACAGGAGTCTCCCGCAGTTACGCTCGCGCAGGAGCATAGTTCGGAGTTGAGTGGTCGACCACAACTTACCCGTGGACGTTCGAGCACCTTCGCTGTTGAGGCGGCGCGCGATTGATACCAGCGACTTTCCTGCAATTACTTCCGCCGTGGCAAAGGCAATCCATTGAGACTCGTCAGGACGCAGCCGTATCTGGTCGTCCTCGTATCCATAAGGGCGGCGACCGCTAATAGGTTTCCCTTTGGCAATGCGCTGTCGATTCGCCGCCTTCTGTCGCTCACTTTTCCGCTCAACCTCCATCGCAGCCATAGTGGCGACAAAGCGTAGATTTGCTCTTCCAGCTTCATTCGTGACGTCAAAGTTTTCTCGAACCGTAGTCAATTTGACGCCTGTCTTTTGGCTGAGGTCGATCCAATCTTCGATGTCGCGAGGCTTTCGTGTTAGCCGGTCGAGCGACCATGCAAGGACTCTCTGAACCTTGCCCCGTTCGACGTCCAATTTGAGCCGCTCGTATTCTGGACGGCGCACATTCTTGCTTGCGCTCTTGTCATTGTCTTCGTAAAACTTGACTTGCTCGCCTTCATGAACGCGTTGGAGACACTCATTTTTTTGCCTCTCGACGCCCTCTCCCGTCTTTTCACGGTCCTGAGATATGCGCAAATAGATAGCGACAACATTCATATGCGTAATAGTACTTTGGTGAATGCGATTGTCACCGGCAGAATCAAGAAAATCAGTGGCACAAGCATGATGACTTCGCGGCTTGCCGCACGCTCAATCATGACGCGTG
>Ga0228703_1001634_pt1 | contig 13359 bp, 6 predicted proteins | sample McNCre217_Aug_MG_3_FD_178020 | JGI IMG/M metagenome (GOLD analysis project Ga0228703, IMG submission 178020) | Freshwater microbial communities from McNutts Creek, Athens, Georgia, United States - 29-17_Aug_MG | ecosystem: Environmental > Aquatic > Freshwater > Creek | place: USA: Georgia... | reverse complement strand
CGGTTGAAGTTGCGCAAGGTACAAATCCATTTGATGCTAGTTCTGTAAAGGATACTGATGGAGACGGTGTTCCAGATTATGTGGAAGTTCAGCAAGGTACTAATCCTAATAACTCGAAAGATGCTATTGATACGGATGGTGATGGGGTTCCAGATTATATAGAGAAAGCCCAAGGAACGAATCCATTAGTAGCTGGAGATAAAATTAAAGATACAGATGGTGATGGCGTACCAGATTATATAGAAGTTGCACAAGGGACTAACCCCGCTGTTGCTTTTGATGCACGTGATTCAGATGGTGATGGTATTCCTGACTTTGTAGAAATTGCCGCAGGTCAAGATCCTAATGATGCAACATCAGCCATTGATTCGGATGGCGATGGCGTACCTGACTACATTGAAGTAAAACAAGGAACGAACCCAGGCTTAGCAGGAGATGCGAAAGATTCAGATGGAGACGGCGTTCCGGATTATGTAGAACTTTATCAAGGAACCAATCCGAATAGCAAAACTAGCTTCTCCGATGTAGATGGGGACGGTTTCTCTGATTATTTAGAAGGGTTTAACCGAATTAAAGGTGCTGTTATTCCAGATTTAGATGGTGATGGAATACCTGATTACCGAGATACCGATTGTGATGGCGATGGTATACCTGATGCATTGGAAAATGATATCAATTATGGCTCTATGGACGATTGTGATCATGACGGAATTCCAAATCGTCTAGATAAAGATCAATGTGGTACTTATACGACACAGGGCGTTTCACCTGATGGAGATGGAGTAAATGATAACTTAGTTATTCCAGGGATATTATCTACTCAGCCGAATAAATTAACGGTATATAATAGAACGGGTATCATCGTATTCGAGCAATCTAATTACAAAAACGATTGGGGTGGTACAGACCAAGCGGGCAACCTATTACCTGATGGCGTTTACTATTATGTAGTAGATTTTAACGGGGCAAAACCTGCTGTTAGTACGTTTATTTACATCAGTCGATTAGCACAATAAATATGAAAAGAATAAAGATAGTTTTGATTTTGATTTTGTTTGTGCAAACGGCACAAGGGCAGCTTGAATCCATGTATTCACTGTATAGATTTAATCCGCAAGTGATTAATCCGAGTCAGGCAGGGAGCACGAAGCATTCGGAGTTTATTTTAATTAACCGCCAGCAATGGATGGGGATGGAAGGTTCTCCTCAAACTGTTTCAATGACGGGAAATATCAAGTATGGCGCAAACAAGGGTTTAGGTTTTGTGTTGATCAATGATCAAGCTGGACCGGTAAAAACTGCCACGATTGCTGGAGACTTTGCTTATCATATTAAACTAAGCCAAGAATGGAATTTATCCGGAGGTGTGCGTTTAGGGATGTCAAGTATGAGCGTGAATTTCTCTGCACTTCGCTTGATCAGTGCGGTGGATCCAATGTTCCAAGGAGATCGTTCCACGGGGATGAAGACAAATACAGGCTGGGGTCTTAAGCTGAGCAAAGGAGAGGAAGGATTGTTTTTTAGCATTGCACAGCCAAGGGTGTTGAACTATGATTTTGGCTCTCAAAATGGGGCCTATAAAGACGTCGCCTATTACTACGCGATGGCTGGGACTAAGGTGAAGCTAAACGAGGTAGTGAATTTATATCCGAGTGCGATGGCTAGAATTTCGCCTGATGTACCGGCTACTTGGGATGTAAACATTGCGGCTAATATTGCCAATAAATTTGATTTGGGAGTAAGTGTACGAACGCAAGATAGTTATGGTGCCCGCTTTGGAATCCAAGTAAGCCCTAAATTATATCTTGGCTATGTATATGAAGTGCCTACTTCAAATGCCAGCAAAATGGCGAGCAACACACACGAATTAGCGTTGCGTTTTTATGTATTTAATAAGACAGAGAAATAATTTAATAATCATATGAAAAAAGTAGTTTTAGGAATAATAGCACTTTGTGGGATGGCGTCAAGCCTACAAGCACAATCGTATAAAAACAGCATTAGCGTCTTAGGGGGAACGTCTTCTTTGTGGTTAACGAATTCTGTCATTGAATCAGGTCAACGTCCGGTATATTCGCATGCAGGTTTGCAAGTAACACACGCTGTTAAACCAAACATTGAAGTGGTATTAACAGCATTAGGAGGTTACACAACATCACCTAGTTATAATGCTGTAAGAAATGGGGTGGATATGAAGTATTTAAGTGCAGGTTTGGGATTGCGTTATTCGCTTTCAAAGCCTTTGGCAAAAATCTTCACCCCATTTGCAAGTTTAGAAGCAAGTGCATTGGCTAGAAAAAATACGATACAAACGAATCACAACGTGGACGTGATCGGATCGGCAGGCTTAGGCTTAAAGGCGGCGATTACCAAGCAAGTGAGTTTAGTTTATCAAGTTTCTGTTGGATCACCATTTTATCAAACAAGTCACGTAGGTTCAAATGCCTTTGATGCGCGCGGATCGTATTTCTTGAACTCGTTTGGAGTATCATTTGCTTTTGGAGCAGATTGCAAAGAAACAAAAGCTACAACGAAAGTATCAGCACCAGTGGATGTGGATACAGATGGTGACGGCGTGGTGGATCGATTGGATCAATGTCCGGGCGTATTTGGAACCGTAGCAAACAATGGTTGCGTAGATCCAGCCTTACAAGCAGCAGCGATGGCGAAGTTAGAGAAAGAGGCGATGGCCAAAGCAGAGGCAGCTGTAGCAGCACGTTATGCAGCAGAGGCAAAAGCTAAAGCTGAAACAGAAGCGCAAGCCAAGCAAGCGGCAGAAACCAAAGCGGCAGAGGAGCAAAAGGCGAAAGAGCAATTGCTTCAAGACCGAACGTTGATTTTCAATGACGATTCAGCGGTAATCCTGCCAGCGGCAAAGGCGCAAGCGGATGAGGTAGTGGCAGTCTTAAAGCAAAACCCGGCAGCCAGAGTCAAAGTAGAGGGCCACACAGACAACTACGGAACAAAGAAGAACAACATCAAGGTATCGAGAAACCGTGCGGCAAGAGTGAGCAAATACTTGAAGAAGAACGGAATCGAGGCGAGCAGAATCGAATCGTCCTACTACGGCGAGAGTCAGCCTAAACACAGTAACCGAACACTTACCGGCCGTAAATTAAACAGAAGGGTAGAGATTAAAATTGTAAAATAAAATTAACGCAGAATAGATGAAAGGCCTGGAGGGATTCTCCGGGCCTTTTTTGTTTTTTAGTCCAATTTTTTTTTTCAGGACTAGCTTTTTCTCCGAAAATAATTGTTTGAAAAATGAATTGTGCATTTTTGTTTGGGTACTTCCCTTTTTTACAGCCTTTGTTCTATCCTTATGAAAAAGATCCACTGCGCGTTCATCGTGCTATGTTTGTTACAGTTTGCCAGTTATGCGCAATCGAATCAAGCGGCCACATGGAATGTCAGTGTGGGTGTAAACACCACGCGCTATGTCTATACGAATTCTGCCGGGCTGAATCCGGATTATATGAAGGCGGGGTCGGGATTGAATCTAGCACTTACTTATGAGAAGTCGCTAACGAGGCGTTTCCAATATGACCTAGGTTTAGCCTATTCGCAATATAACGCCGTAGGCGATGTGCAGAATATTCCCTTTTCCTATCAAACCGATTTCCTGGGTCTGACGGGTGGAATCGGGCCAAAGCTAGAATTTAGAAACGATTTCACGGTCATTTTGAAAGCACGAGCGGCGGTTCAAAAGATGGTCAACGGAAATCAATTCTTGCAAAATCACTATGTGGACTTATCCTATGACGATCAGTTTTCCGGCGCGAAAATACTGGTGGGTTTCTCCTTAGAAGTAGAGAAGAAAGTGAATTCAAATCTGTACGTATTTACACAATACCAACATTTAGATACCAATACGTTTGGGACATCGAGCCTGAACTTTGTTCCGTCTACGCTTTCTTTTGGCATTAAAATTCAATCGAAATAGATTTCGTTTTATGAAGAAAATTTTATCACTCATCGCCCTCTTATTGATTTCTTTCGCTGGTTTTTCACAGACCAAAGGGATCAACTATCAAGCCGTTATCATCGATCCAAACCCGATTCAGATTCCTGGTTCAGACATCACTGCTCAGCCTTATGTGAGTAAAGAAGTTTGGATACGCTTTGGAATCTATGCTGGTACGACCTTGCAATATGAGGAACTCCACAAAACTAATACGGATGAGTTTGGTCTTGTTAATCTGATTATTGGGGCAGGTGTAAATACGGGTAAGGCAGGAACATTTACTTCTCTGAATTGGGATGGCGTTACTAAAAATATTATTACGAATGTGAGTTTTGATCAAGGGGGTCGCTATACAGAAGTGAGTAATCAGAAGTTTACTTATGTTCCTTATACTTTATTAGCAGAGACAGCGGTAAAATTAGCGGGCGTTTTGCCGATCGCTTCAGGCGGTACTGGCGCGACGAATGCGATTGCGGCAAGAACAAATTTAGGTTTAGGGAATGTGGACAACACGGCGGATGTGGACAAGCCGGTTTCCATTGCGACTTTGGCTATCTTAGACACAAAAGAATCCATTACGAATAAGTCGATTAACATCATTGCGGATTCCGCTTCTTCAGTGAAATATCCGTCAGTGAAGGCAATCAAGGATTATATCGATAGCAAAAATGCGGTTTTAGCACAGCAAGCACTGCAAGCAAATAGAGCGAATTTAGCGGCCAAAGCCACCGCTTTAGAAACCCCGCGGACAATCAATGGAATTGCTTTTGACGGTACCGCGAATATCACAATTCCAATACCGGACGCAGACGCGACTACCAAAGGTCTAGTTCAATTGGCAGGCGATTTAACGGGAACGGCGTCAGCTCCTGCAATTGCGGTTAGTGCAGTAACGACTTCGAAAGTAGCGGATGGCGCGATTTCAGATGCGAAAATTACTTCGGTTTCTGGCTCGAAAGTGACTGGAAATATTGCAGGAAATGCGACTAACGTTACAGGAATGATTGCCGTAGCAAACGGTGGTACTGGGGCAACAACCGCTACCGGAGCTTTAACTAATTTAGGGGCAGAAGCGGTAGCAAATAAAAGTACAGATTTGACCGCAGATGCAAGCTCAATCGTCAAATATCCGTCGGTAAAATTAATTAAAGACTATGTGGACACCCGTGTAGCCGCAGCCGGTGTAAGTGATGGTTCGATTACTTCTGCTAAGATTACGGATGGCACCATCGTTAGCGCAGACATTGCGGCGAATGCTGGTATTACGAATGCGCAATTAGCCAATAGCTCATTGACAGTAGGTTCGACGAACATTGCACTAGGCGCTACCACTTCATCTTTAGCTGGATTGAGTACGGTTACCGCTACGAATTTCACGGGAGCTTTAATGGGGAACGCGGCGACTGCGACTTTGGCAACAAGCGCCACTTTAGCTGCGACTGCCACAAAACTAGCTGCCACTAAAAACATTAATGGCGTAGCCTTTGATGGTTCTTCAGATATTACGGTGCCGGCAGATGCAACAACCTTATCTGGTATTGTTCCGATTTCAAAAGGGGGTACGGGTTCGTCTACGCAGAATTTTGTGGATTTAACCACGGGGCAAACAATCGCTGGCCAAAAAATCTTCTCAGAAGATAGCTACTTCAATGGCTTAAGAATAGGTAAAGGAGCGAGTAATAATATCCAAAATACGGCTGTGGGTTACACCGCTTTAGGTAGTAATACAACTGGAGAAGGAAATACGGCTATCGGATTTCAAGGTCAGATGAGTGGTACCACTGGCTCATCTAATACCTCTTTAGGTTTTGCAGCATTGATCGATAACACCACAAGTAGTGGAAATACGGCAATCGGTTATCAGGCCTTGCAGAAAAATACGGGTGACAATAACATCGCCATCGGTACAAATACGATGTACCTCGCACAAAATTCTACTCGAAACATTGTTGTGGGATCAAATGCGTTAGAAACAAGTGCAAACGGGGCAGCGTACAACATTATCATGGGGGTTAATTCCATGCGAGTAGCTACTTCCGCTGCTGAAAACGTAACGATTGGTAATGAGGCGGGCTCTACCTTTACGAACGAAACTAGAAATACGTTACTTGGTGCGAGTACAGATATTGCCGCAGGAATTACTAATTCCGCGGCCATCGGATATGGTGCGGTAGTGAATGCAAGTAATAAAATCCAATTAGGTAACGCGAATGTTACCGCGGTAAATACGAGCGGAACGATGACGGCGGCTGGGTTCTCTGGGCCATTAACAGGTAACGCATCTACCGCGACATTGGCAGACAACATTTCCGCTACTGCGAATACGTCCTTAACCTCCTTAGCGAATTTAGCGACGGTGGGAACGATCACATCTGGAACCTGGAGCGCCTCCACCATTGATGTGGCGCACGGCGGAACGGGAGCGACAAGTTTAACCGGCATTTTAAAAGGAAACGGAACCGGAGCCTTTAGTGCGGCGGTAGCTGGAGTAGATTTTGAAACGGCGATTGCGGCGAGTACGCAGACTCCTACGGCGAAATATTGGCGGGGAGATAAGACCTGGCAAACGCTAAATACCGACGTTGTCCCGGAATTAACGAACAACCAATATTTCACAAAATCCCGTGTTTTAGGAACCGAATTAGCGAATTTATTACCGGCGCACGGCGTCATTTCGACGACGGATAATGTGACGGCGGCCTTTAATAAAACGATCGGAAATCAGTTAATGAATACGTCTACGGGGGTATTTACCTTCACGGGAATTAGCCTGGCGAGCAGTACTACCTTCAATGTGGGTGCGGCGGAAGGGTACATTGTCGATAACACGACGGACATTGAGCATCCTACGATGAAGTACTTGGAATATGCCGGGGCGACGGGGGTGAGTACGCCTTATTTGGCCTCTCATACGATGACCTATGTGTACCTCGATAATACGGGAACGTTGCAGTTAAGTGGAACGGAATTAACACCGGCACAGCGCCGTCAGAACATTTTGTTAGGCAAGCTGGGTCACCCGGATCATACCTCTATTATTAGTACGTATACGCAGCCGGATGTACTCCAAAGTCCTTTATCCCAGTTGCGCGATGTTTGGCAACCGATCCGCTTAGTGAACGATGGATTTACCGCCATAGCGAATGGCTCGAATTTAAATTTCAATACGACCGCGGGCACCCTGTTTGGTCTAGGCATCGGATACGGGACAAATCCAAATTCTCCATCTAGCCTGGCCATCGCCGCTAAAACACCGGTGACCTTTCAATACCGCACCCAATTAGGCGGTGTGAATACCGACGTCACCCTGATCGACCCTACGAAATACGATAACGCGGGTACCTTAACAACGGTCGCTGGAACGGGGGCACACGCCACGAATCAGCGGATTTTCTTATTGCAAAACGGCAAAATTCGGGTCCAATACGGCCAAACAGATTACACCACTTTAGCTAACGCCATCGCAGGAATTCAAAGCGAATCGTTTAGCACCTATGCGGGCATCAAGGATTATGGAATTTTGATCGGTATCTTGACGGTTCGCAAGGATGCAACGAATTTATCGGATCCTGCCAAAGCGCAGTTTTTTAACGTCACAAAATTTGGCGAAACCATCGGTGCCACCTCTGGCGTCGTGACTTCAGACTTACAGCAATCCTATAATAACGGAGCTCAAATCATCACAAACTCCACCAGCGGCGCTTTCGACATTCGCCGAGGCACCGCAGCAGACACAGACAATGTAGTCGTTCTCCAAAACGGTGCCGGCACCCCCGTCCTCACCATCAACGGCGCGGGTACCATCACCTCCGGAACCTGGAGTGGCACAGCGATTGCGATTGCTAATGGTGGCACAGGTGCCACTACTGCCACAGACGCCTTAACGAATTTAGGCGCTGAGGCCGTTGCAAACAGAAGTACAGATATTACCATGGGAGGCTTAGGGGCAACCGATTCGAAATATCCTACACAATTAGCTGTTAAAACGTATGTAAGTAATCAATTTGCTTCAGGGGGTGTGGCAGATGGTAGTATTACAAATGCAAAATTGTATGGAGGAATTGATGCATCTAAATTAATTGGAACTGATATTGCTACAGTGGGTACAATTACCACAGGAACCTGGAGTGGTTCTACGATTGCTATTGCAAAAGGAGGTACTGGAGCAACCACCGCAGCGGCAGCTTTGACAAATTTAGGAGCAGAAGCAACAGCTAATAAATCTGATAACACAAGTTTAGGTTCGAGCACAAGTTTGTTCCCTACTCAAAACGCAGTTAAAACCTATGTTGACACAAAAGTAGCAGCAGCAACCATCGCAGATGCTGATGTCAATACAAAAGGTAAAATTCAGTTAGCAGGAGATTTAGGAAATACAGCTGCGTCTCCATCAGTACTTACAGTAGGAGGATCTTCGGCTTCTAATATACATGCTGCAGAATTAGTAGCGAATGCAGCTACTGACGCTAATACTGTAAGTACCATTGTCAAAAGAAATTCAGCAGGAGACTTTAGTGCAGGGACAATTACAGCTAGCATAGTAGGAAATGTTACTGGTAACGCTTCTGGAACAGCAGCAAATGTGACAGGAATTGTCGTAGGAGCTAATGGAGGAACTGGGATTAATAATGGAAGCAAGACTATGACTATTGGAGGCGATTTTGTGACTTCAGGAACAGGTGCTTTAAGTTTAACTTATTCAGGAACAACTAATGTTACTTTACCATCTACAGGAACATTAGCTACGATTACAGGTTCTGAAAATTTGAGTAATAAAACGATAAATGGTCTTTCACTTAATAGTTTATCGACAGGGTTTTCAATCAGCGGAGGAACTATTTCAAAGACTCTAACGATTGCTGATAATGCCACCTTATCAGGAACAAATACAGGAGATCAAACGATTACTTTAACTGGCGATGTAACTGGATCTGGAACCGGAAGTTTTGCAACTAGTTTAGCAAATTCAGGGGTAACTGCAGGCCAATATGGTTCGGCTACGACTGCACCCAATATTACTGTAGATGCCAAAGGAAGAATAACAAGTGTCACTAATACAACGATCACTGGGGTTTCTCCTATTGGATCAAGTTTGACTAATGGAAATATTTTTATGGGTAGCGGTGGAGTAGTAACGGCAGTGCCTATTACGGGAGATTTCACGATTAATAGTAGTGGTGTAGGTACCATTAGTGCAACTAGTGTTACCAATAATATGTTAGCTGGCGGCATTGATTTGACTACTAAAGTTTCGGGTGCTTTGCCAGTAGCTAATGGAGGAACAGGAGCAACAAGTTTGACAGGGTATGTAAAAGGCAACGGGACATCTGCCTTTACATCATCTACCTCTATTCCTGTAGCGGATATAACTGGAGCAGTTGTGAAAGTAAACGGTGTGCAGCCGGACGGCACGGGTAATGTTACGGTGCCCACGGTAGCAGTTATAACCGGAACATTAACCAGTTTTACGAATTCATATGCTGGTTCTTATACAGGAACTTCTGGTACAACATTCGTGGTGTCTCAAGATAATGCGTCTAACAATGGTAGAACATTTATTTTTGACGGAACTAACACGTGGCATGAAATAACAACGAATCAAGCGGCTACTGATTCCAGATATCTAATTAAGTCAGGGGATAGTATGACGGGGGCATTAACAGTTCCAAGTATGACTATCACGAATGCACCAGCCAGTTCAACGGATGCGACTACTAAAGCGTATGTTGATAATTTAGTAGCCAATGCAACTCCATCAGCAACCTCTTCAATTTTAGGTAAGATTCAGTTAGCAGGAGACTTGGGAGGGAGCGCTACCCTACCTACAATAGTGACCGTAGGTGGTGCCGCTGCTAATGATATTGCCAGTGCAACTAGTCTAGCTAACGCTGCAACCTATTCAAATACCGCAAATTCTATTGTCAGAAGAGATGTATCCGGGAATTTCTCTGCTGGTACCATAACGGCTAGTTTAGTAGGTAATGTGACAGGGAATGTCTCCGGAACTGCAGCAAATGTAACAGGAGTTGTTGCCGTTGCGAACGGTGGATCTGGTGCGAGTACGTTAACGGGGTATATCAAAGGAAATGGAACGAGTGCCTACACAGCTAGTGCAACAATCCCCGTAGCGGATGTGACTAATGCAGAAAACAATTCGAATAAATCTAGCGCAACTGATTTAGGGGGCGTAAGTGCGAACAATACAAAATATCCTACTCAATTAGCGGTCAAGTCGTATGTTGACTCTCAAGTCGCTGCAGCAACGATTGCCGATGCTGATGCAAGTACAAAAGGTAAAATTCAATTAACGGGAGATTTAGGAAATACGGCTGCTTCACCTACCGTTGTTTCCGTAGGAGGTTCAACGGCAAGTAATATCAATGCCGCAACTATTTTAGCTAATGCGGCAACAGCGACGAATACCGCAAGTGCTATTGTAAGGCGTGATGCATCGGGCAATTTTAATGCAGGAACCATAACAGCAAACTTAACTGGTACGGCTAGCAAGGCGACTATATTAGCCACAGGTAGAACGATTGCTACCACGGGAGATGTGTCTTACACTAGTGGAAGTTTTGATGGAAGTGCTAATGTAACAGGGATAGCCACTTTAGCAAACTCTGGCGTGGTATCTGGCACCTATGGGTCTTCTACAGCCATACCTTCCTTAACCATAGATTCCAAAGGTAGAATTACGAGCGCAACTACCACTTCAATAATTGCTGGTGTAAATACGGTAGGGGCGATTTCTGGTGTATCGGATCCAGCTGGTGCAACAATTAGTGGAACTACGATTTCATTAACACCTGCTGATGCAACTAATGGTGGTGTTGTGACTACGGGCACTCAAACTTTTGCAGGTGCAAAAACATTTAATTCAACCATCACTGGATCTGTTTCAGGAAATGCAGGTACTGCCACTAAATTACAAACGGCAAGAACTATTGGAATAACCGGCGACTTAACTTATACGAGCCCAAGTTTTGACGGAAGTGGAAATGTAACTGCCGCGGCCACATTAGCAAACTCGGGAGTAGTATCAGGTACTTATGGTTCATCAACTGCTATACCTTCTTTGACCATAGATTCAAAAGGTAGAATTACGAGTGCTACTACCACCTCCATTATTGCTGGCGTAAATACAGTGGCTTCTATTGCAGGGACATCCAATGCAAATGGTGCAACTATTAGCGGTACGACTATCACTTTAACACCAGCTGATGGAACGAATGGGGGTGTGATTACCTCAGGTGCACAGACACTTGCAGGGGTAAAAACCTTTTCAAACAATACGGCAGCTACATCAACAAGTTCGGGAGCGGTCATTGTAACAGGTGGTTTAGGTGTGGGTGGAGCCATTTATGGAGGTAGTATTCAAAATACACCAATAGGCTCAACCACGGCAAGTGCGGGAGCTTTTACTACATTGTCAGCAAGTGGTGCTACTACATTAACATCATTAACTGCATCAGGAACAGCAACGTTAACGTCACTAACTACGACAGGAGCAGCAACCTTCAGTAGTACTGTTACCATTCCTACTGGTGCAGGATTGAATAAAGTGTTGACTTCAGATGCTAACGGTGGAGCAACTTGGAATGCAAATCCAAACTCGGCATTTAAATTAGTTTCAACTGCCACGTATACTGTTTCAGCCACAGATGATAAATATGTAATTTATACTAATGCAGCAACAGGTACGATTTCTTTGCCAGCAATAACTAGTACTATGAGCGGGAAAGAAATTATTATTAAAAATATCTCAAATTTTAATGTAACCATTTCAGCCAATGGTTCTCAGAAAATTGTTGCGGACTTTGCTAATAATACGGCGACTTCAGCAACTCTTGGAGTTGAAGCTTCCAATAACTGGGTAAGACTAATAGCAGATGGAACAAACAGCCAATGGATTTTATTCCGTGCTTTATTCTAATACGTAAAACACTTTCAAACATGAAAAATATCTTATTAATCGCTGGGGCTTTGGCCTTATTCTCATTCGCCGCTGATAAATTTATCTCGATGCGCATCGCGGAGCCTACGGTGAATTACCACTGGAATAATTTGAATTCCATTAAGGCGATAGCGGACCAAAGCAACTTGCCTCACTCGCAAGTTAAATTCATCATCTCTTCGATCGATAGTTTACAAAAAGATATGGCGCGCACAGCTCGCTTAGATAGCGGTTTAGCGGCTCCGGCTCCTGCAGCAGCGCCAGCAAAGAAAAAGTAATATGAGTAGAGTAGTTCTTCTTTTCTTGTTGATCTCAACAGGTTTATATGCCCAAACGGGGATAGGAACAACTACGCCCGTAAATAAACTCGAAGTAGTTACCACTGCAGCAGACCCTGCCTCCTCTGGATCTTCTGTTAATGGAAATCTTCGACTTGGTGCGACGAGCACAAACGTGCACGTATTAGACTTTGGCCTTAGCTCCACCTCTACTTTTTCTTGGCTACAAGCCAGATCTAAATCGGCTTACGGGACGACTTATAATTTGGCCTTAAATCCGATAGGTGGTAATGTAGGTATAGGAACTTCAGCCCCAGGAAGCTTATTAACCGTAGGAAGGGCTGATGGAACGATTCCGGCAGAATTAGTATTGAATCCGGCTGCGACGGTAAACGAAGGAGGGCAAATTAGCTTTCGTAAATCACTCACTGGAAGTACAGTAGATTGGACCATTGATCAATATGGGACTTTATCCTCAAATGCCCGGTTACGAATTTTTAGCGGGGTAACGGAAACGAATGGCATAGCTATCTTAGAAAATGGTAATGTGGGAATAGGGATAAATGCCCCTACCACAAAACTCTACGTGAATGGTGACATCACTGCGAATTCGATAGCAGGAACATCTGACCTTCGTTACAAGACAAATGTGCGTTCGATTACTAGTCCTTTGGAAAAAGTAAAATCCTTACACGGGGTCTATTTTAATTGGGACCAAAAATCATTCCCAGACAAGAATTTCTCAGACAAAACAGAGCTGGGGTTCATCGCTCAAGAGGTAGAAAAAGTGCTTCCAGAAGTGGTGTCGAAAGACAAAACGCCAGAAGAGTACCGCTCCGTGAAATACGATAAAGTAGTAGCCCTTTTAGTGGAGGCTATCAAAGAGCAACAAAAGCAAATCGATAGCTTAAAATCCCAAGTCAAGAAGTTAAAGCGCAAGAAGAAATAACCAACAATGAAACGATTAATTGTGTTTTTTCTTTTAGTGAAAATATCGGCTGTTGTCGCTCAAACTGCAACAAATAGTGCAGGGTCTGGGAACTTTAATAACACGGCTACTTGGACTAGCCCTAAAGATCTATCCGGGACTGCCAATATATTAACGGGCCATACGATTACAATCCCTGATGCGACTAATGTGTATTCAAACAAAATAACCTTTA
>Ga0228703_1001633_pt1 | contig 13361 bp, 13 predicted proteins | sample McNCre217_Aug_MG_3_FD_178020 | JGI IMG/M metagenome (GOLD analysis project Ga0228703, IMG submission 178020) | Freshwater microbial communities from McNutts Creek, Athens, Georgia, United States - 29-17_Aug_MG | ecosystem: Environmental > Aquatic > Freshwater > Creek | place: USA: Georgia... | reverse complement strand
TGCTGGCTCTGGTTTGCCTTTGTTTTTTGTTTTTTTTCAGTGGCCAGCACAAAACTTCCGCATTATCTTTTGTACGCTGGACCCGCAATGTGTTTGATTCTGACGTATTCATCTTTGGATGCTAAAAAGACATGGTGGCTTGCTGGCACTCTTGCGGTGTTGAGTTTGTCTGTGATGTTGCTGCTTCCTTCTTATCTTCAGAGTCATCCTGATTTGCTTTCAGATGCGTATTACAAAGCCTTGATGGCGTCATCTGAAAAGTCCGACATGAAAGTTTGGCTTTTTGCATTCCCTTTGATGATTTATTTAGGCTCAGTTTTGAAATATTTATTCCGAAATGTCGAGCCAGTGATGGAATTCAGTGCAGCAAGTTTGGGGTTGATTTATATTGCTTTGCTGCAAGCTGTCATTCTTTCGCTTGTTGTTTTACCTTGGTGGTCGCAAACACTGCAGTCACCCATCAAAGGTTTGGCACAAAAGCATCAAGCTGATCATTCCAGCATTGTTCAATGGGGTGTTCACCTGCCATCTTTTGCAACCTATCGGCAACAAGAGTCGCCTCGACGTGAGCCACGCCCTGGTGAAATGGCTTTGGTCAAGAACATGAAACCCTATTGGCCATCCGACTGGGAAGTCATCGATGTGGATGGTCCACTTTCAATTGTGAAATCGCCAGATTGAAGCCAATACCATCATGATTCAAACCGTGCACGCCCTTTTGAAGCGATTCACATGTGTCCAATTTCATTGTCTACCAGGGTGGTTTTGTTTGTTTTTTGTTGCTTCAATTTTCTTCACAGTTTTCCCCCAAGTGGACATTTGGTTTTCTCAATTGTTTTACGCGGATCAGGGTGTTTTTAAGGCAAACGACTGGTTGTTGGTAAAGGGTGTGTACCACCTTACCCCTTGGATGGGACGATTTGCGTTCATTTTTGCAGTGTGCATTTTGTTGCTATCAATCTTGTCGCCTTCTAAAGTTTCACGTCGACACTGGCGCCGAGCAGCGGCTGTGGTCTCAGTTGTTATTTTAGGGATTGGGTTGCTGGTTCATACGGTACTCAAAGACGGTATGGGTCGACCCAGGCCTCGTGATGTGCAAAGCTTTATGGGTGCTACTGCCTATGTTCCGGTGATGGTTCCAAGTCAATTTTGTCAAACCAACTGTTCTTTTGTTAGCGGTCATGCTGCCGTAGGTTTTGCCGTCATGTCCATGGGTATGCTCAGCGTTCGCAGAAGGCGGCAATTTTGGCTCTTTACTGGCATGGTTGCAGGCGGTTTGATTGGTTTGGTTCGCATCTCTCAAGGCGGACATTTTTTAAGTGACGTTGTGTTTTCATTGATCGCCATTTGGGGGGCGCATCTTTTGATTCGCGCTGTGTGGCTCCGCATCAGGTATTGGCAGTTTCAAAAAGCGAACATTCTGGTTTCAGAATTACAGCGAAGTTTGTGACATGATGGTGCGCAACGCACCAAAAGCAGATGACATCACTGAATTGTCATCAATTTGTCATCAAAGAAAACAAAAATGAAAATTGTGTTCCTCGGCTTAAAGTCAGGAATTCCTATTGATTTGACAACGGATGTTTCCAAGTGACTGCACAAAATTCATTGTCTGCTGAAAACACTGCTTCAAGCATTGAATTGCTCGACCGCGATGTCAGCATTCTTGCTTTCAATGAGCGCGTTTTGGATTGGGCTAAAAGGCCTGAGGTGCCATTGCTTGAGCGTCTTCGATATTTGTGCATTGTCTCTTCGAACTTAGATGAATTCTTCGAAGTGCGTGCTGACTTGCACATGACCGCTTTTCGCAATGCAGACACAAAAGGCACCTACAACATCAAAACTTTTGAAAATATTTTTGAAACCGCTAGGAATCTAGTCACGGAACAGTATGGCTTGTACAACGACGTATTGTTGCCAAGTTTAGAAAAAGTAGGCATTCGCATTCTGTCTCACGGCGATCGAAATGCAGTCCAAAAAAAATGGGTGCAAGATTATTTTCGACGTGAAGTGAAGCCGCTTTTGGTCCCTGTTGGACTTGACCCGGCGCATCCATTTCCTCAAGTTGCCAATAAGTCGCTCAATTTCATTGTGCAGTTGTCTGGCAAAGACGCGTTTGGTCGCTCAAACGATATCGCTATTGTGAAGATTCCACGAGTCTTGCCACGGGTCATTCCCTTGCCGTCAAAAGTAGCGGGGAAAGGAAAGGCGTTTGTTCTTCTTTCAAGTGTGATGCGTGCACATTTGAATGAATTGTTTCCAGGTCGAGAAGTTGGACAATTTTCGCAATTTCGAGTTACTCGAAATTCAGATTTGTCGGTGGACGAAGAGGAAGTTGAAAATTTGCGAACCGCGTTGCGCAAAGGCTTGCAACATCGTCAGTATGGTCAGGCACTGAGGCTTGAGGTATCAGACAGTTGTTCTCAACATCTTTCTGATTTTTTGTTGAATCAATTCAATTTGCCGCCCGTGGCGTTATTTCGAGCATCAGGGCCTGTTAACTTGGTTCGATTGAGTCAACTGATCGATTTGGTGGACGATGCTTCCTTGCTTTTCCCGTCCTATCAATCCAGCTTTCCTAAGCAATTGAATCATGGGAGTTCAATATTTGCGCGGATTCAACAAGGCGACGTGTTAATTCACCAACCCTTTGAAAGCTTTGATGGTGTCCTTGCGTTTTTAAAAGAGGCAGTTGAAGACCCCAATGTCTTGGCCATCAAGCAAACCATATACAGGACCGGTAGCGATCCGGCCATGATGAATTTACTGCGTGAGGCAGTGAGACGCGGTAAAGAAGTCACGGCTGTTGTGGAGTTGAAGGCGCGTTTCGACGAAGAGACCAACATCAATTGGGCTGAGCAACTTGAATCTGTGGGTGCACAAGTTGTTTACGGTGTCGTGGGTCTTAAAACGCACGCAAAGATGCTGTTGGTGACCCGACGTGAGGGTCGCGTTTTAAAGCGATATGGACACCTCTCGACTGGCAACTACAACCCACGCACCGCTAAACTATATACAGATTTAAGTTACCTCACGTGCGATGCCAGAATGACGGCAGACATGGACACATTGTTCGTGCACTTGGCCAGTCCCAGTAGGTTGGGACGTATGAACAAGTTGTTGGCAGCGCCATTTCATTTGCAAAAGAAACTGGTTGAAAAAATTGAGGCTGTCGGTGCTGCTGCGGCAAAGGGATTGCCAGCGCGGGTTGTTGCCAAGATGAATGCACTCACAGATCCAGTCCTCATTCATGCCCTTATTTCGGCTGGTCAGAAAGGGGCGCAAATCGACTTGATCGTTCGTGGTGCTTGCATGTTACCGGCAGGACTTCCTGGGCAAACAGATAACATTCGTGTGCGGTCCATCATTGGACGATTTCTAGAACATTCTCGTGTCTTCTTTTTTGAAGCCGGCGATGTTCAAGACATTTACCTCTCCAGTGCCGATTGGATGACCCGCAACATGACCCGCAGGGTTGAGTTGGCTTGGCCTGTTTTGGACTTGCCACTTCGGCAGCGATTGATTGATGAGTGCTTGCTGCCGTACCTGCACGACACGCGAAATGCTTGGACATTAGATGCCGATGGCAAGTACCGAAGGGTTGAAAAGCAAGGTAGAAAAATTCAAAGTGCGCAGGCACTTTTGATGCAAAAGTATTCTCCTGGCCATCCAAAATCGCGGTAGTCGGTCAAATTTCATTTTGAGCAGATTATGGATTTAATTTTCTGGCGCCACGCAGAAGCATTTGAATCATTGGATGGACAAGACGACTTGTCCAGAACATTGACGCCTAAGGGCGAGAAGCAAGCTTTAAGAATGAGTCAGTGGCTAGATCGCCAACTGCCTGAAGGTGTGCGTGTGATGTCCAGTCCTGCTGTGAGGTGTGAGCAAACAGTCAAAATGCTCGGCAGAAAAGTGAAATACAAATCTGAATTACTGCCCAATGCAAGCTTGGATGATTTGCTCGTCACCGCCGGATGGCCAGACTCCAAGATGTCTGTGTTGATCACGGGGCATCAGCCCGTTTTAGGCCAAGCCATTGCTTATTTACTTGGCATTCCAAGCGGAGAGTGCTCCGTGCGCAAGGGCGCAGTTTGGTGGCTCAGAAGCCGGGTGAGAGATGGCGCAACACAAACCATAGTCGTGAGCGTTCAAACACCCGAGCTGCTCTAATTAGCTTTTGGCAGGACGGCCGGTTTTCAGCGCCGGAACGTTTGATAGTGCAGCCAAAAATGCTTTGTCATTCAGACTGCTCATCAGTTTAAGGCCTGCACGCAAAATTTCACTTTTCTTGACGCTGTGTTGAAGACTGAGTGCTTTTTGTTTCAACGCTGCAATGGCTTGATATTCGTCTTTGGGAAACGTAAAACTGTCGCGAACCAATTTAGGTTTTTTAAGTTTAGGCGCGGGAACGGGCTTGGCCTTTGGTTCAGGTTTTGCCTTACTTTGACTTGCCGCTTTGGAGGCAGGTTGATTGGCGGTACTTTTAACAGCTTTTGCCGTGGTTTTTTGCGCAGATTTGGCTGGTCGCTTTGGGGCAGCTTTGCGAACGGCTTTCTTAACGCTAGGTTTTGGCGCCGCTAATGTGCTTGTTGAAGCTGTTTCTGGCGTTGAATGTGATGTGTTTTCTGTACTGTTGATGGACATTTTTGACGTGCAATAGAGTTAAACGTGTAAATAGTTTATATCGTTTTTCCATTGAGTTCAACCAATTCCAATTGCCAAGTTGTTTTTTGCCAAGCGATGCACTCTTCTCGGAGGAGATGGGCTGACTGAGGCCATTGTTGAAGCCAAGTTTTTTTGCACTGAATTACAAAGCCCGTTTTGCTGGCATCCGAAATTTTGAGACTGATGCCCTTGAGATCTGGGTCGCGCCTTGCGTGACACAAAATGGCGGCGATTCTCAAACTCAGTAATTGCAATGTGAATTCCAGATCCTTCAGTTCAACTTCGAGTTTTTTCAATTTACCCCGATGCCCCAAAATGAGCTGGCTCAGTCGATGCAGTTCTGACATGGAGAAGCCAGGCAAATCTGCGTTATCAAGAATGTAGGCGCCGTGCTTGTGAAAGTCGCTGTGTGAAATGCGTGTACCAATTTCTAAAAGGTGAGACGCCCATGTGAGTTTTTTTTCTAAACGCTTCACGCGGTCTGCGTCGCTGTTGGCTTTGTCTTGTATGCTTTTGAACAAAGCGAGTGCTGTTTTTTGCACTCTTTCCGCTTGTGTCACATCGACTGCGAATCGATTTCCCAATGCCAGCACCATGGCACTTCGAAGATCGGTACTTTCTTCGCGCTGCAAAAGGTCGTACAAAACGCCATGTCTTAATGCACCTTGCGCAGCATGCATGGTGTCGATTTGCATGAGATCGAAAAGGGCGCACAAAACGGCCAGACCGCCACCAATGACTGGCTTACGATCCTCCTTGACGCCTTCCAGTCGAAGTGCATCAGCACGTCCAGCTTTGATTAATTTTTCTTTGAGCCAATCAAGTCCCTCACGGGTGATGACTTCTTCCGGCCAGCCTGCGGCTTGCAAGACATCTGTGACAGCGCCAATGGTGCCTGATGAGCCATAAGCGACCTCCCAGCAGTTTTTGGGGTAGAGCGCCAAAGCTTCATCTAAAACTGCTTTTGCAGCCACTTCAGCCCATTCAAATGCCATGGGCGTGAAGTTGCCATCTGCAAAATATTTCATCGACCACTTCACACTGCCGACCCGGTAGGATTCCATGGTCTGAGGTTTGAAGCCTTTGCCTAAAATCAATTCAGTGGAGCGTCCACCGATATCTATCACCAGTCTTTTCTCTTCAGACTGTGGCAAAAGGTGAACGACCCCAGAGTAAATCAGTCGCGCTTCTTCTCGACCGGAAATGACTTCAATAGGGAATCCCAGTATCTTTTCGGCATGGTTTAGAAATTCATCTCTGTTTTTGGCCTCTCGGAGAGTTTGGGTTGCAACGGCGCGAACATGTTGAGGGCCAAAACCAGAAAGACGTTCGGAAAACCTGGCCAAGCACTCCCATCCTCGCTCCATGGCTGCCTTCGAAAGCATTCTTTCGGCATCAAGACCATTGCCTTGGCGAACTGTTTCTTTCAGGTATTCCATTCGGCGGATGTGCCCATGCTCTAAGACGCCAATTTCCAAGCGATAGCTGTTTGAGCCAAGGTCTATGGCCGCTAAAAGTTGTCCGTTTTGCATTTAATTACTTCTATGTTTCGCTGAAAGGGCGTCAAACCTTATTATTTTGTGTCTAATTTTTGTCATTTTGATGACACTTTAGTCAATTATCACTTTCAATCATGGGAATCTGGTTTAGAGACTAAAAACGGGAGATTTGTGATATGTCTATAAATTGACACTAATTTGTCACAATTGAAGGCTAAATTAGAAAGGTGGTGCAAAAGCATGCCCCCAATCGAGGCATGCACGTTGCACAACAAATCTGTCGAGTATCAACCTCTGAATCAAGGATTCAAAATGCTTAAAGTCAAATCTTTTGTAGCTGCACTGGGCCTTTCCGCCATTGCCGCTACTGCCATGGCTGCCGAACTGACCGGCGCAGGTGCAACTTTCCCCTTCCCAATTTATGCAAAGTGGGCCGAAGCCTACAAAGCAAAAACAGGTCACAGTATGAATTATCAGTCCATCGGCTCTTCTGGTGGTATCAAGCAAATCAAAGCCAAAACAGTTGACTTTGGTGCGACCGATGCCCCCTTGAGTGCGGATGAATTGGACAAAGAAGGTTTGATTCAGTTCCCAGCCATCATTGGCGGCGTTGTGGCTGTTGTAAACGTTGATGGTATCAAGCCCGGTCAATTGAAATTCACAGGTGATTTGTTGGCAGATGTCTTTGCCGGTGTGATCTCCAAATGGAATGACAAGCGCATCGCTGATTTGAATCCCGGTGTCGCATTGCCTGATGCCGCCATCACGGTGGTTCACCGCGCTGACGGCTCTGGTACGACTGCTGTCTTTACTGATTACTTGGCCAAAGTCAATGCCAACTGGAAATCTACAGTAGGAGCTGGCGCTGCTGTGAAGTGGCCTGCAGCTTCCTCAGTGGGTGGTAAGGGTAACGAAGGTGTTGCAGCCAATGTGACCCGAATCAAGAATTCCATTGGCTATGTTGAATACGCTTACGCTAAGAAAAACAACATGGCTCATTTGAACCTTCGCAATCAAGCGGGTCAATTTGTTGAGCCTGATGATGAAACATTTGCGGCAGCTTCTGCCAGCACAGACTGGTCCAAGATACCTGGCATGAGCATTTATTTGACCAATGCCCCCGGTGCTAAGTCTTGGCCTATCACTGGCGCATCTTTCATCTTGATGTACAAAGAGCCATCCAACAAAGCCAACTCTGCTGAAGTTTTGAAGTTTTTTGACTTTGCCTTTAAAGAAGGCAAAAAAATGGCTTCAGACTTGGAATACGTCCCAATGCCTGACGCAACCACCAACTTCATTCGCTCAAGCGTTTGGAATAAAGTGAATGTGAAGTAATTGAGACAACCATGAACGACGCAGACAATTTGATGACCCCGCACCGCCAGAGCGTTTTGCGCTGGCAGCGGTGGCAGGATTTTTTCTTTGAAAAAACGACCATGGCTTTTGCGCTGTCTACCTTGGTGGCGCTCACGGGCATCATTGTCTCGTTGTTCCTCAGTTCTTGGCCTGTGTTGACCACCTTTGGTTTTGAATTTTTCTACACGATCGAGTGGGACATCATCAATTCAAAATTTGGCGGCTTGATTGCCATCTTTGGAACGGTTGCCACGGCAAGTATTGCAATTTTGATTGCATTGCCATTGAGTTTTGGCATTGCAGTCTTCTTGACAGAAACTTGCCCAATGCCTTTGCGCAGGCCATTGGGCACAGCCATTGAGTTGCTGGCAGCTGTGCCATCCATCATCTACGGTATGTTTGGGTTGTTTGTTTTTGCGCCCTTGTTTGCTGAATATGTTCAGCCTGCTTTGGCCGCAACTCTGGGTCAAGTTCCTGGCGTTGGTATTTTGTTCACGGGTGCCTTCAATGGCATCGGTATCTTGGCGGCAGGTCTGATCTTGGCCATGATGATCCTGCCTTTCATCGCCTCAGTGATGCGTGATGTTTTTGAAATTGTGCCCCCCATTTTGAAAGAGTCGGCCTATGGCATTGGCTGTACAACTTGGGAAGTGGTCACCAAAATTGTGTTGCCCTACACCAAAACAGGTGTAGTGGGTGGTGTGATGCTAGGCTTGGGCCGTGCCTTGGGTGAGACCATGGCTGTGACCTTTGTCATTGGCAATGCACACAAGTTGTCGCCTTCTTTGTTCTCACCTGGCAACTCTATTGCATCGACATTGGCCAATGAATTTGGCGAAGCAGAGCCAGGTTTGCATTACGCTTCGCTATTCTCTTTGGGCTTGGCGTTGTTCTTGATCACACTGGTGGTCTTGTCTTTGGCAAAGTGGATGTTGATCCGCGCTGAAGCTAAGAAAGGTATGAAGTCATGAGCGCAGTGCTAAAAGATCCCTCTATTTACGCTGCCCGTAAACGTGCCAACCTGATCGGCTTGGTGCTTTCCATGTCTGCCATGGCAATTGGCCTGGTATTTTTACTTTGGATTTTGACGATCCTGTTGTTCAAAGGCTTTTCAGCATTGAGCTTTTCTTTGTTGACTCAGAGTACCCCTGCACCTGGCTCGGAAGGTGGTGGACTTGCAAATGCCATTGTGGGCAGTTTGATGATAGTGATGTCATGCTCCTTTCTCAGTACGCCGATAGGCGTGTTGGCTGGTGTCTATTTGTCTGAATATGGTGACCGCAGCAAGATGGCTTCTATTACACGTTTTGTTAACGACATCATGTTGTCTGCACCATCTATCGTGATTGGTTTGTTTGTTTATGCTCTGGTTGTCGTTCCCTCTAAACATTTTTCGGGTTGGGCTGGTACCGTTGCGTTGTCCCTGATTGCAATTCCTGTGGTGGTCCGTACCACTGAAAACATGCTCAAACTGGTGCCCGTCAGTCTGCGCGAAGCTGCATTTGCCTTAGGTGCTCCGAAGTGGAAGGTTTCTACTTCCGTCGTTTTGAAAGCCGCTAAAAGTGGAGTGATGACAGGTCTTTTACTGGCTCTGGCCCGAGTCAGTGGTGAAACAGCCCCCTTGTTGTTCACAGCACTGAACAACCAGTTCTTCACGATGGACATGAACAAGCCTATGGCTAACTTGCCTGTTGTTATTTTCCAATTCGCCATGAGCCCTTACGACAACTGGGTGAGTTTGGCCTGGGGAGGTGCATTGCTGATCACCCTCACTGTTCTAGCGCTCAACATCGTTGCACGTGTTGTGTTCCGTGAAAAAGTTGCAGCTTAAACATTCAACTGAATCAAAATTATGAATACATTGCCTGCTAACAAAGAAACCATTCTTGAAGTTCGTAACTTGAACTTTTACTATGGCGCGTTCCAAGGTCTGAAGAACATCAATTTGGACATTCAAAAAAATACGGTCACAGCTTTCATTGGCCCATCAGGTTGCGGTAAATCAACATTGCTTCGGACGCTCAATCGCATGTATGACCTGTATCCAGGTCAACGGGCGGAAGGTTCAATCAATTTTGGTGGTGAGAATATTTTGAATCCAAAGCAAGACTTGAATTTGCTGCGTTCACGCATCGGCATGGTTTTTCAAAAGCCCACACCATTTCCGATGTCCATCTATGACAACATCGCCTTTGGCGTGAAGTTGTATGAAAACTTGTCGCGCAGCGACATGGACGATCGTGTTGAGTGGGCTTTGCAAAAGGCTGCGATTTGGGACGAGGTTAAAAATAAATTGAACCAGAGTGGTTTGTCACTGTCGGGCGGCCAACAACAGCGTCTCTGTATTGCACGTGGCATTGCTGTCAAACCATCCATCCTGTTGTTAGATGAGCCAACTTCCGCTTTGGACCCTATCTCCACCGGCAAGGTTGAAGAACTGGTGCACACCTTGAAGAGTGAATACACTGTGGTCATTGTGACGCACAACATGCAACAGGCTGCGCGTGTCTCTGACTACACAGCCTACATGTATTTGGGCGAATTGATGGAGTTCGGCGAAACTGACCAAATTTTCATGAAGCCCGCACGTCAAGAGACTGAAGACTACATTACTGGCCGTTTCGGCTAATTAGGAAAGAGAAATCATGGACAAGCACATTTCTAGTCAGTTTGATGCAGAGTTGGGGAGTGTTTCGACACGTGTACTCGAGTTGGGTGGCTTGGTAGAGTCGCAAATTAGGCATGCTGTGTACTCTTTGTCACAATTTAGCAGTGAGGTTGCAGACCAAGTGATTGCAACAGAAGCACAAGTTAATTCCATGGAAGTGGAAATTGACAGAGACCTTTCTTCCATCATCGCACGTCGCCAGCCAACTGCTCGTGATCTTCGTCTTCTGATCGCTATTTCCAAAATCACGGCCAACTTAGAGCGTGCAGGCGATGAATCAGAAAAGATTGCGCGCATGGTGAAATCCATCATCACTACGGGTAATGCGCGCGCATTGCCATCTTCCGAGCTGCGAATTGCTTCCGATTTGGCTTCTGGGCTGCTCAGAAAAGCATTGGATGCCTTTGCGCGATTGGATGTCACTGAAGCTGTGTCTATTCTGAAAGAAGATGATTTGATCGATGCAGAATTTGATGGTTTTGTGCGTAAGTTGGTCACCTACATGATGGAAGACCCACGAACAATTTCTGCCAGCTTAGACTTGTTGTTTGTTGCCAAAGCCATTGAGCGTATTGGTGATCATGCCAAAAACATTGCCGAATTCATTATTTATGTGGTGAAAGGTGCTGACGTTCGCCACATTGCCTTGGCCGATGTGGAGTCCGCTGTCCAATGAGATCCTTGCCTCGTATTCTGATTGTGGAAGATGAGCCTGCGATTGCCGAATTAATTGCGGTCAATTTGCGCCACAATGGTTTTCAGCCGATTTGGGCCATGGATGGTGAGACGGCGCAAAAAGAGTTAGACGACATCTTGCCGGATGTCATTTTGTTGGATTGGATGCTGCCGAAAGAAAGCGGGCTTTCATTGGCTAAAAAGTGGCGATCTGACAAACGATCCCAAGCCATTCCAATTTTAATGTTGACCGCCCGAGGCGATGAAGTTGATCGGGTTGCTGGCCTCGATGCAGGTGCGGATGATTACATCGTGAAACCTTTCTCAACCAAAGAGTTGTTGGCACGCATCAGAGCTGTTTTGCGCAGACGTGCGCCTGAACAATCTGCTGGACGTATTCAGTTGGGCCATTTGATATTGGACGCTGACACGCATCGCGTCAGCTTTCATGATCATCCCTTGAAGTTAGGGCCAACTGAGTTCAAGTTGCTGCAATATTTCATGACACACAAAGAACGTGTACACAGCCGTGGTCAATTGCTTGACAAGGTTTGGGGCGATCATGTGTTCATTGAAGAAAGAACTGTTGATGTTCATGTCAAACGTCTACGTGAAGCGCTTGGCGCTGCTGGTAACATGGTAGAAACAGTTCGTGGTGCCGGTTATCGATTCACGGATATGACTCAATCTACAAACACAGCCAACTAAATCAAAGCCAAGCTTCCTACATGTTCTCCCGCACTTTGGGCTTGTTTTTTTGGATGGCCGTCGCAGCCCTTGGCGGTTATTGGTTACATCCTTCTTCTGGACTGTTGTTGGGAGCTTTCCTGGTTTGTCTGTTCACTGTTTTGAAAGACCTTTGGAAAGGTCAAAAGCTAACGCATTGGTTGCGCCACAACAATGTCCAAGAGCCACCCGAAATGGGTGGTATCTGGGGTGATCTCATTGATCGTATGAAACGACTTTTGAACGAGCAGCGCAAGCTCACCAAAAGCGAACAACAAAGACTTCAAGATTTCTTATTGGCAATTCAGGCTTCACCCAATGGCGTTGTGTTGTTGGATCCTGAAGGCCGAATTGAGTGGTGCAATCAAACAGCAGCGCAGCATTTAGGAATGGATGCCAAGCGGGATTTGATGCAACATGTGGTTCATTTGGTGCGTGATCCCGTTTTTAAAAAATATATAAACAGTGAAATGCACGAAGGCGAAGTCATCATCGACGGCAGAAGCGCCTCATTGCAAAAAGCTGTCAAACTTTCTGTACAACTGCACAGTTATGGCGAAAATCGTCAATTGTTATTGACACGAGATGTCACGGCGATTGCGCAGGCCGACGCAATGAGGCGAGATTTTGTGGCCAACGTTTCGCATGAAATTCGTACACCATTGACTGTCATGAGTGGTTTCATCGAAACAATGCAAAGCATTCCTTTGGATGCGGCAGAACGTGAAAAGTACCTTGAATTGATGTCGTTTCAGGCTTTAAGAATGCAAGACTTGGTGAACGATTTGCTCATTCTTTCGCAATTGGATGGCAGCAATTTACCTTCCAGCAGTGATCCAGTTGCACTTGAAAGTTTGATGTCTGCCATTGAAAATGAAGCAAGAGGTCTTTCAGTTGCTCAAATGCATGAAGGGGCTGAGCCCCAAGTTTTGCATTTCGAAGTTCCGAATGGAATTCAAATTTTGGGCGCTGCCAAAGAGCTATACAGTGCAATCTCTAACTTGGTCAACAATGCTGTTCGTTATACGCCTGCAGGAGGCCTAATCACAGCGCTGTGGACATGGTTGCCAGATGAAAGACTTCAATTCAGTGTGATTGACACAGGACCGGGCATTGCAGCAGAACATTTACCTCGGTTGACCGAGCGGTTTTACCGAGTGGACAGAAGTCGGTCTAGAGAATCGGGTGGTACTGGATTGGGCCTTGCCATCGCAAAACATGTGATGCAACGGCATGGCGGCGAGCTTAAAATTGAGAGTGAACCTGGAAAGGGTTCTCGATTCATGCTCATATTTCCTGCATCGCGAGTTGTTACAACTGTGCACGCAGCGGTTGAATCAGTGGCGAATTAGTTTTCTTTTTTCAAAAGTTTTGAGACCGAGAAACGTCAGATAACCCACAAAAACCGACATGATTGCGAAACCGCTGTATGCAATCGGCCAGTCGATGCCCTGAGTCATCATGGAAAACTCTGACATCCCGCCGATGCCAGCCAAAATATTAATGGGCATGAAAACAACGCTGAAAACCGTTAACTGGTTCACGCGTTTGTTTTGATTGATGTTGATAAAACCAATCGTAGCGTCCATTAGGAAATTGATCTTATCGAACAAGAATGCCGTGTGACTGTTCAGGGATTCAATGTTCCGCATCACTTGTTTGGCATCTTCAATTTGCGATTCTTTAAGTAGTCTTGCTCTGAGCAAAAAATTAAGTGCTCTTTGTGTGTCGAGAATATTGCTTCGAATGAGACCATTCTCAGACTCTTC
>Ga0228703_1001629_pt1 | contig 13389 bp, 13 predicted proteins | sample McNCre217_Aug_MG_3_FD_178020 | JGI IMG/M metagenome (GOLD analysis project Ga0228703, IMG submission 178020) | Freshwater microbial communities from McNutts Creek, Athens, Georgia, United States - 29-17_Aug_MG | ecosystem: Environmental > Aquatic > Freshwater > Creek | place: USA: Georgia... | reverse complement strand
GCTTTTTTTGCTCTAACGACGAGCCCAGCCGCGCTCGCGGAGACTCCTAGCCCAACTCCAACAGGCACACCATCTATTACTGCTTCGGCAACGGCAACTCCAACCGCTACTCCCACCCCAACAGCAACACCGGGAGAGTCGATTGACCGAGCCGATTCGATCTGGGTAGTGGTCAACAAGCAGCGCCCACTCAATCCACTGAAGTACAAACCCCAATTGGACAAGACGCTCAACTTGGCCACCTCAGCGGCCAACGGCTATCGCGCACTAAAGGCAGCGGTTTCTAAAGCGGGCAAGGGGACGCTCTGTTTGAACAGCGGTTACCGCAGCTTCAACACTCAGGCCAATACTTACAACACCGACGTCAAACGCTACGGCAAAGCGGTTGCAGAAAATCTGGCAGCGCATCCGGGGTACAGCGAACACCAAACCGGATTAGCTGCAGATGTTTCAACTACCGCACTCGGCTGTCGCATTACAAATTTTGGAAAGTCTTTAGCTTCAACCTGGATTGCCAATAACGGTTGGCAGTACGGATTCATTATTCGCTACCCAAATGGTGAAACTGCAACCACCGGTTATCAATATGAACCGTGGCATTTGCGATTTGTTGGAATCGAATTAGCAACTCAAATGCATGATCAAAAAATCACAGTGCTTGAAAAATTCTGGAATCTTCCAGCAGCTACAAAATATTAACCGAGCACTCCATCAACTAATTCTTTTGCAGCAACCTGAACTTGCTTCAAGTGTTCTTCGCCCTTGAACGATTCACCGTAAATCTTGTAAACGTTTTCAGTGCCGGAAGGCCTGGCTGCGAACCATGCGGATTCGGTTACAACCTTTAGTCCACCGAGTGCTGCACCGTTTCCTGGTGCGTGCGTCAAAATTTGTTTGATTGGCTCACCGGCAAGTTCACTCGCAGTTACCGCATCTGCCGAAAGTTTTGACAACTTAGATTTTTGTTCCAGAGTTGCGGCTGCATCGATGCGTGCGTACGCCGGAGCACCAAACTTGTCGGTCAAATCCTTGTAGCACTGCGAAGGAGTCTTACCGGTAACGGCAGTGATCTCAGAGGCAAGCAAGCCAAGCACTAGGCCGTCCTTGTCTGTTGACCAAGGCTTGCCGTTCATGCGCAAGAAGCTGGCACCGGCCGACTCCTCGCCGCCAAAGCCCACGCTGCCGCTGAAGAAACCAGGTACGAACCACTTCATTCCCACCGGAACCTCAATCAACTTGCGGCCGAGAGAGTGCACCACGTGATCGATGATCGAGGAAGAAACCATGGTCTTGCCAACCGCAGCTTCGTGCGACCAACCCTTGCGATTGCGGAACAGGTAGTCGATTGAAACCGCAAGGAAGTGATTTGGATTCATCAATCCGGCATCGCTGGTGACGATACCGTGACGATCGGCATCGGCATCGTTACCGGTTGAGATAGTGAACTTCGATTTGTTCTCAATCAACGAAGACATTGTGTATGGCGACGAGCAGTCCATGCGAATTTTTTCGTCCCAGTCCAAATTGATAAAGCCAAATTGGAAATCAACATTTGGATTGATCACTGTCAGGTTCAAGTTGTAGCGAGAACCAATTTCACCCCAGTACTCAACCGATGCTCCACCCATTGGGTCGGCGCCGATAGATACCTTGGCATTGCGAATTGCATCCATGTTGACTACTGAACTCAACTGCGAAATAAAGTTGTCGCGGAAATCAAAGTGCTGAGCGTTTGGCTTTGCGCGTTTTACTTCGCGCATTCCGCCAACAATAATTTCGTTTGCGCGTGCGGCGATCCAGTTGGTGGCATCGTTGTCTGCTGGCCCGCCGTGAGGAGGGTTGTATTTGAATCCACCATCGGTAGGTGGGTTGTGCGACGGAGTAATTACCAAACCATCCGCGAGTGCTGCGTTGCCTTCCGGAATTCCATCGTTGTGATTAACGATTGCTACCGATACCGCAGGTGTCGGTGTGTATCCGCCGTGAACATCAACCAGTGCAACTACATCGTTGCCGGCTAATACCTCGAGTGCAGTTTGCTCGGCCGGGCCGGATAGCGCGTGAGTATCTTTGCCAACGTAAATTGGTCCGTGGATATTTTCGCGACGACGGTATTCCACGATTGCCTGCGTAATTGCAGCGATGTGGTCTTCGTTGAATGACGCGTTCATTGATGTACCGCGGTGACCGCTGGTGCCGAACGCCACCTTCTGCTCGGCCAACGAAACATCTGGATGCAGCTCGTAATAGGCATCAATCAACTTGTTGATGTCGATTAGGTCGCTGGATTGTGGTTTTTGGCCGGCACGTACTGTCATGAAGCAATTTTCACCATTAACCTTTATTTATGCCATCGAAATCAAGTAACGGTTCTGCAAAGAAAAAGACCTACGCCTACCTAGGCCCGGTCGGAACCTTTACCGAGCTCGCACTGGCTCAGGTGGCCGAGGCTAAGGGCCAGACCTGGCACCCGGTTTCACACGTCCAAGAAGCCATCGACCTAGTGGTGGCAAAGAAGGCCTATCGCGCAATCGTTCCGGTTGAGAACTCTGTCGACGGCGGAGTCTCGGCAACCCTCGATGCACTAGCCGGCGCAACCAACATTCGCATCTATGGCGAATACCTGGTGTCCATTTCTTTCGATCTAGTGGCCCGTCCAGGTGTCGCTATAAAAGATGTAAAAACTGTGACCGCGCATCCGGTTGCTTACGCCCAGACTCGCAATTGGCTGTTCAAGACATTGCCGAAACACCAGCACCTGGTGGCGAACTCAAACGCTCAGGCGGCCATCGACCTATTGAACTCGGATGCAGCCGAGGCTGCAGTTTCTACCAGCTCAATCACCAACCACTACAAGGTAAAAGTTTTGGCCAAGAACATTGGCGAAAACAAGCACGCGCAAACTCGATTCATTCAAATCGGTTTGGCTGGCGAACTACCAAAGCGCACCGGCAGCGACAAGACCTCAGTGATTGTGGAACTTCCAAACGATCAACCTGGTGGATTGCTTGCGATGCTCGAGCAGTTTGCCGCACGCGGAGTAAACCTATCTCGAATCGAGTCTCGCCCTATCGGTGATCGCCTCGGGCGCTATCGCTTCAACATCGATGTTGAAGGTCACCTAGAGGACGATGCAGTTTCAGAAGCGCTGAAGGGCTTGCACCGCTTCAGTCCTAGTGTTTTGTTCCTTGGTTCTTACGCACGCGCAGACAAGGGAAAGTCTGAACACCGTGGCAATAACTCAAACACAGAGTTCGGCTCTGCTGAGGCATGGCTAAAGAAGTTGAAGAGCGGGAAGTAATTAACTTCTAATTACAACCGCGCGCGGTTTAGCTTCAAATTCCACTTCGCTAATTTTTCCAATTACATCGCCATCTAGTTGCAGTTCAGTATCCGCACTAGGTGCAACTCGAATTTTCACACCGGACATATTTTCAAGTGTCTTGATGTTTGCTGTTGCATCTAGCAACTGCTTACCAATTCGATTGGTGCGCACGATGTTATTGCCAACCGTCACGCGCGACCAAAAGTCGATCCAGTTCCAAAATCTGCGCGGACCAATCGCTGCAACATCCAAGCGACCATCATCCATGGCTGCGTCGGGCATCATCGAAAGTCGACCAGGCAGCCAGCCGACGTTGCCGATAAGTAGTGTCACCACTTTCAATTGACGTGCCTCGCGGTTGTCCACCGAAACCAAAAGTGATTCGTAGCGAATCGGCAACATCTTGAGGCCACCTTCAACGTAGGCCACCCAGCCCATGCGTCGCTTTCGAGCCTGATCGGTGTGCAGCATGATCTTGGCATCGAGGCCTAAACCGGCCATCACGGCAAAGTGCTTTTCCTTGCGCTTGCCATCAGCCATGATCATTTTCGCTAGTCCCAAATCAATCGAATGTGCGATGCCAAACAAAGCGCGCTGAATTTGCAGATCCATATCGGTGAGTGGCAAATTCAAATTGCGAGCCAAAACATTTCCTGTGCCAATCGGAACAATTCCAACGGAAACGTTTGCTCCAGATTTTGCGACTTCCTCGAGCACCGAACGAACAGTGCCATCGCCACCAATCACAACAATGTGCGTTGCCTTCTGTGCAATTGCACGAAGTGCCTGAACTCCGCCGGTTTCATCGGCTGCAGTTTTTAGGTAAAGCGGAATTTCCCAACCGGCACCTGCTATTGCTGTGCTCACTATGCGACGAACTTTCTTCAGATCGACTCGACCCGGAAAGTAAATCACCGCCACTCGGTTGGATTTCTTAGCCACGTCTTCAGCCTAACCTTGGGGTCAAGGTAACCTAGACGGGTGATTGACCTAAACCTGCTTAGAGAGAACCCTGAAGCCATCAAGGCTTCACAGCGTGCACGCGGTGCCGAAGAGTCCTTGGTTCACCAGGCAGCATCCGCCGACGAACAGTGGCGAGCAGCACTGCAGAAGTTTGAAAACCTTCGTGCCGAGCAGAATGCTTCGGCAAAAGTTGTGGCCAGCGCCGCCAAAGAAGACAAGCCTGCCCTCATTGCAGCTGCACAGGAATTAGCCGCAAAGGTTAAGGCAGCAGAGTCCGAAGCCAACGAGGCTCAGCAGACACTCAACGAAATTCTCTGGAAAATCGAAAATGTTGTAATTACAGAAGTTCCATCGGGTGGCGAAGAAAACTTCAAAGTACTTAAAGAAGTAGGCACTCACGCGAGTTTTGATTTCGAACCAAAAGACCACGTTGCACTGGGTGAATCACTGGACATCATCGACATCGAACGTGGTGTGAAAGTTTCTGGCTCACGCTTCTACTTCTTGAAGGGTTGGGGAGCGCGCCTCGAACTTGCGCTGATGAACCTGGCACTCGACCTCGCCACCAAGCACAACTTCACCGCACTTATTACTCCTACTCTTGTTCGTCCTGAAGTTATGGCAGGCACCGGATTCCTTGGAGCACATGCAGACGAGATCTACTACCTGCCTGCCGACGAGCTTTACCTCACCGGAACAAGCGAAGTTGCACTCGCCGGATATCACCGCGATGAAATCATCGACCTGTCTAACGGACCTCTTCGTTACGCCGGTTGGTCAACTTGTTACCGCCGCGAGGCCGGATCAGCTGGTCGCGATACTCGAGGCATTCTTCGAGTTCACCAGTTCAACAAACTTGAAATGTTCAGCTACGTGAAGCCGGAAGATGCGGAAGCGGAACACCTAAAACTTTTAGCACTCGAAGAAGACATGCTTCAGGCTTGTGAACTTTCATACCGAGTAATCGACACCGCTGCCGGTGACCTAGGTTCAAGTGCAGCCCGCAAGTACGACTCTGAGGCTTGGGTTCCAACCCAGAACCAGTACCGCGAACTCACCTCGAGCTCAAACTGCACCACCTTCCAGGCTCGTCGCCTTAACGTGCGCTACCGCACTGAAGATGGCAAGACTGCAACCGCTGCAACTCTGAACGGAACGCTGGCCACCACTCGCTGGCTCGTGGCCATCCTGGAAACTCACCAGCAGGCTGATGGTTCGGTAAAGATTCCAGCTGCACTTCGCCCTTACCTTGGCGGACAAGAATTCATTTCGCCTAAATGACAAAAGCAACAGGTGATGATCGTTGGCTAATCGCCATCGACATCGATGGCACACTCGTTCACGATGATGGTTTTCTTTCGCCACGAGTTGTTGAGCAAGTGCAACGAGTTCGCGAACTTGGTCACGAAGTTGTCATTGCCACCGGTCGCAGTGCATCGCAAGCCATCCCGGTGGTGTTCGATGTTGGAATCAAAGACGGATATGCAGTTTGCTCAAACGGTGCTGTCACCATCAAAGTAGATCCATCCGAGCCACGCGGATTTTCTCACCACGAAGTAATTACATTTCAACCACGCGAAGTAATTACAAAACTTGTTGAAAAACTTCCAACCGCACACTTCGCAGTTGAAAATGTCGACGGCAGCTATAACTTCCATCGACCATTTCCAACCTATGCACTCGGCGACGAAAACTACGAAACACCAATCGAACAACTCATGGATGAACCTGTTTCGAGAGTTGTAGTACTTTCACCAGATCACGCTGCCGATGAATTCATCGAGCTGATTTCAGAAATTGGTTTGCACTCGGTGAGCTACTCAATTGGTTACACAGCGTGGCTAGATATTTCACCGCAGGGCATCAGCAAGGCTTCGGCACTGGAAACCCAACGCGACGCACTCAACATCAAAGCCAATCAAGTCATCGCAATTGGTGATGGCCGCAACGACATCGACATGCTCAAGTGGGCCCAGGCAAACGGGGGATTCGGATTCGCCATGGGCCAGGCACCCGAAGACGTAAAAGCCTCGGCCTCTGCGGTAGTGGCATCCGTCGAAGACGAAGGAGTGGCCCAAGTGCTCTCCGGCTTCGAAGGGCTTCTATTCACCCAAATCTTCCGATAAACTACAAGAACGGAAGCGTGCCGGAGCGGCCGAACGGAACAGTCTTGAAAACTGTCGTAGTTAATAGCTACCGTGGGTTCAAATCCCACCGCTTCCTCCAGATACAGAGAAACCCCCAAGCAAACTGCCTGGGGGTTTCCCCTTTTCTATGAGCTCAAGAGCAGAATTTCAATCACCAAAATCATGATTTTTGTACCAACCAAGAGCAGATCAATAAGTTGATGTGCATCCACTTATTTCACCCTTCTCTAAGGCCCAGACCGAGAAAGACACAGAATCGGAAACGTTATTCACAGTGATTGACAAGCACACTGCAAATGTGTTTCACTGCTAGAGGTGTTCAACCTCGGAATTGCGTTTCCGATTCGACGCCTCTAAGCGTCAAAGATGGCCCCCAGTTCGTGCTGGGGGTTTTCTCATAGCTTGGTGAAATTGCTGGGCTTCACCTCACCCGCTGAGTCTCATTGCATAAACGTCCTGGTGATTTGCTAAACGAAAATCTGTGAATAACCTGAAGCACTTGGCTTACCTGTGAATGCAACTTAAACTGGAACTTCCCCCACGAAAGTCCCTGAATGCCAATCTTCAAAAAGCGAGCACCTCGAGCCTTGGCTCGTCACGGCCGCTTGAAGGTGCAGTCTCGAGCATCGGCCTTCGGCGGAATCTTCGTGAAGGCAATTGCCATGGTTGCCGGAGCATCGCTGGCCGTCGCCGGAGTTGCTGTTTGGGAACTTGGCAACCAGATCAAAAACAACGGCATCGATTTGCCAAACTCAAAGACCCTAACCGCAGCAGACCTCAAGGGCCCAATCAACATGCTGGTGGTTGGCTCGGACACCCGAAAAGGTCAGGGCAAGGGCTACGGTAACGAAACCTCAACCCTCGCAGACGTGATGATTTTGCTGCACGTTTCTGCAGATCGTAAAAATGCCGTTGCCGTTTCATTCCCGAGAGATCTCATGGTGCCATGGCCGGCCTGCCCGAGCACCTCTGGTGGACCTGGCTATCTTGAACAGGCACTCGGACAGTTAAACGCAACCATCGCAAACGGCGGACCGGGTTGCACACTTCTTACTATCGAAAAACTTACCGGCCTTACCATTCCATATCTGGCAATGATCGACTTCAAGGGAGTAATCGAACTCTCGAACGCAATCGGCGGAGTTGAAGTTTGTGTTGCTAATGAAATCAACGACCCTTACACCCAGACATATTTGCAACCAGGTAAATACACACTGCAAGGAAAAGCAGCGCTGCAATTCCTCCGCACTCGTCACGGTGTTGGCGATGGTTCCGACCTCAGTCGAATTTCAAACCAGCAGGTGTTCTTAACTTCACTAGTTAGAAAAATAAAGAGCAACGGTGTGCTCGCTAACCCAGTGCAGCTTTACTCGCTCGCCAACGCAGCAGCGCGCAACATGAAACTTTCGCAATCGCTAACCGACCTAAACACAATGGTGTCGCTCGCGAGTGCACTTAAGAATGTGCAGCTCGACAAGATGGTGTTCTTGCAGGTGCCTTCACACGGCGGACTTCCCGCTCCATACTCTGGCCGCGTAATGCCTAACTACGATCAGGCAAACATCCTCTTCACCAAACTCGTGAACGACGAACCGATCACACTTTCTGCAAAGAACACCGGCCAAGGTGCAGTGCTCGCAACTCCTAGCCCAACCCCAACTTCAAAAACCACCGCCACCCCAACACCATCTCCAACTTCGGATTTGGATTGGGCCACCGGAACCAACGCAGCCACCACCACCTGCTCTAACTAGGGGTGGAACTAGCTAGGCCCGTCGGCTAAACTGTTCAGGTTGTACTCAGGAGTCGTCGCATAGCCCGGTCGAGTGCGCCTCACTGCTAATGAGGTAAGGATCTAAAGTCCTTCGGAGGTTCAAATCCTCTCGACTCCGCGTGAATTTAAGGTCGTCAGCACGTCTAAGTGCTGGCGATTTTATGCTTTTGGTGGTCGCAGCTTTTTGGGGTTCCACCTATCTGGTTGTCAAAGAGTTAGGCAACGTCGGTGAGATCACCGGCATGATGGCACTGCGATTCGTAATCGCATCGGCAGCACTCTGGCTCTACTGGGCATTCACCAGAACTAAGTTTCAGAAACAAGAGTGGTTGCTTGGCATCGGCTTTGGTATTTCACAAATCATCGTTCTGAATCTCGAAGCACAGAGCGTGCACTACACATCCGCAACCAACGGCGGACTCATCATCGCACTATCGATTGTGTCGGTTCCAATTCTCGAAAGCGCTTGGCGCAAAAACTGGTTACCGAAAAAATTCTTCATCGCCACGATGATTGCGCTGATCGGAGTCTTCCTGTTGATCATCGGCAACGGAGTGGTGCAGCCGAACATCGGTGACCTACTCATGCTCATCGCCGTGATCCTCAGAACAATTCACTTTGTTGCCCTCGGCATTTTCACACAAGGCAAAACCTATTCACCGGTGAATCTCACCGTAGTAATGGTGTCGACCTCGGCCGTAATCATGATGTGCGTAAACCCAGGCGGTGCAATCAGTAACGCCAAGCTCTACACGCCTTTCGACTGGTCATTGATGTTGTTCCTTGCAATCATCTGCACTTCCGCGGCATTCATTGGAATGAACTGGGCGGTCAAGCACACTTCAGCATCACGAGCTAGCTTGCTTCTCGGCACCGAACCAGTGTGGTCAACCATCGTCGCCACCATCGCCGGCGGAGAACTCATGGGCCCAATCGGAATCTTTGGAACACTACTTATTCTTGGCGGCACCTATTGGGGTCAAGCCATTGAAACCAAACATCGACTCAAATAGGGGCTGGATTCCGCCTAATTCTTCGGTATAGAATTACAAGGTTGCCTAGGCAACAAAACCCAAAAAGCGCCTGTGGCTCAACGGATAGAGCATCTGACTACGGATCAGAAGGTTGGGGGTTCGAGTCCCTCCAGGCGCACAAAAGTCGCGATAACCTCGCGACTTTTTTGCCTTTCGGGACTCATCGGCCTTCGGCCTCACCCATCCAGGCGCACAACAAAGACCAGATAACTTCTGGTCTTTTTTGTTGGTTGATTGTTCAGGTACATTGGGCGCATGGCCACTTCTTACAGCCTCCAGGTTTCGGAAACTATCCATGCACCAGCAGCCAAGGTTTTCCAGATTGTCAATGACCTCAAGCAGTTTGAACACTGGAATCCATTTCTAGCAATGGACCCAGCTACCGATTATCAGATCAGCCCAAATCCAAGTGGGGAAGGTGCTACCTACAGCTGGCAGTCCAAGCGAATGGGCAAAGGCAGCATGGTATTTACTTCGGTCATACCAAACACATCAATCGCCATCGAGATGACTTTTACTTCACCAAACCAGGAAACAGCCCACTCAGACTGGATCCTATATTCCAAGGGCGACGCCACTGAAATTACGTGGACTATGACCGGCCAGCGTACTTTTCTAATGTCGCTCATGGTGAAGGTGCTCAGAATGGACAAGATGATGTCAAAGCACTTCTTGGATGGCCTAGGTCGACTCAAGGCTTACGTAGAAAAGAAATAGTTCCTATTTCAACGTGGTGTCGCAGAGGCGATTGAAGAATTAACCCATGCCCGGATTACTACGGAGAACGCTCGAGCTTATTGACCTAGGTAAGGACGAACCTCAACCTTGCGATTGCAGGCCTTAGAACCTTGTGCTGCAAGTGCCTTGGCTTCGTCCAGGCTTGCGGCATTGAGCAGCCAGAAACCGCTGTAGTGCTCGGCGCCAGTTTGTAGTGAGCCGGTGTTGCTAATGCCGGCATCCGCCCGGTTGTCGATTACGGTCGCGGCTTCGCCGTGGTTGATTCCAGCTGCGGTGATCCAGTGCCCATTGTTCTCGAGCATCTCGTTGAAGGCATCAATGGCTTCCATCTCATTGCCATTCGCTGTGTTGTTTTCGCCGTCAATTACAAAGATTATGAAACGCAATGGTTGCCTCTTTCGCCCGAGTTCTAGATTTAGCCTATGGGATACCCAAAGACTAAGTTCGACGATTACATCAGTCGATTCAACGCCCGAGACCTAACGGCTTTCGAAGACTATTTGCACCCACAGATGCACATGCAGAACGGCACGCACATGTTTGAAGGCGTTGAGGGTATGAAGCACCACTACCGTGACCTAATCTGGCCAGACTTCACCGAGTATCTGGAGCCAACGCACTACATGAGCGAGGGCAATCAGATTGCTATAAAGATGTATACCTTGTTCACCGCTAAGCACGATAAAGCCGATTCGCTCTTTGGCCCGGTGAAAAAAAGTGAGACCTTCGAATTCAATGGCTTGATCATGTATCAGGTGGAAGACGACTTATTCAAGGACATCCTCGTTGCTTACAACTCATTTGTTTACACTGATTTGAACGGAAACAAAAAAGACTTGGGAGTTCCTCACTAATGACAAAGCCTGCGCTATCAATTCAACTTTGGTCAATTCGCGAACCATTCACCGAAAACATGGAATCGGCACTTGGCCGACTTTCGGAAATCGGATTCACCCAGGTTGAACCATTCGCTCACGGAGACCTCAAGGCGGGCTCTTTCATTGATGATCTTGCTGCAGCACTGAAAGCTAACAACCTAGTTGCACCTACAGTGCACATGCAGGTGATTGGTAAAGACCCAGTCCAGTATTTCGAAGCCGCGCAAAAACTTGGTGTGAAGTACCTAATCGACCCGATGCACGCACCAGGTTGGACTGACATGAAGAACGTGCCACCACTTTGGTCTAACAGAGACGATCTACTAAAAGTTGCTGAAATGCTAAACGAACTTTCAGTTCAGGCTAAGCAGTATGGCCTGAAGGTTGGTTACCACAACCACGCATTTGAACTTGCTGGCCGAATTGGTGATGAGATCTCACTTCAGTTCTTTATCGACAACCTTGCCGATGATGTAGTCATCGAACTAGACACTTACTGGTGTGAAGTTGGTGGCGTAAGCGCTCCTGAATTCCTAAAAAAGAATGGAAACAAGGTAATCGCACTGCACATCAAGGACGGCTACCGCAGCGGAAACGTTGAGGAGCAGGAGCCTGCCGGTAAAGGCGAGCTTCCAATTCCAGAGATTCTGGCAGCAGCGCCACATGCAATTCCGGTGATTGAGTTCGACAAATACAACGGCGAAATCTTCGAGGGTGTAACCACCGCTCTCGAGTACGTCAATTCAGTACGCGGCTAATTGGCCTTACGAAACCAGTTCTCTGGCTTGATGCGTCGCTGCACGATTGCAGCGGAAAACAGAATCACTGCAGCACCAATTAGCGTGCTCGGCTGAATCTGTTCGTGGAGTATTGCCCAACCAGCAATCACTGCAACCACCGGAGATAAATAGGTAACCGTGCTGGCTATCGCGCTGCCGACAATGCTGGTGACTCTAAAGTTCCAAACGTATGCGAATCCTGTGCCAAGCGCTCCGAGCACAAAGATCGAAAGTGCAGATTGCCAGCGCAATGACGCATGCATAAGTGGTTGAGTAGCAGCCAGCGGCAACAACCAAACCACACTGGCAAGCAACTGAGCAGTTGCCAAAGACGTAGAACTGTATCCAGTGTTAGCCAAGTTTTTGCGCATGTATGGGAACGAGAAACCATAACCCAGAGTCGCCATCAAGATCAAACAAATACCCAGTGGCACATTCGACCCAGAGAATGACAAGTTTCCAAATAACACCAAGACTCCGACAAAACCCAAGGCCAAACCAAACACCTGACTCTTGGTAATTGATTCACTGCGGAAAACCAAAGTAATAAAAAACACACTAAAAAGTGGCGTTGTTGCATTAAGAATTCCAGCTAGCGAACTATCCAGCAATTGCTCCGCCAATGCAAACATCAAACCAGGAAATGCATTAAGCAACATTCCGAGCAAAAAGATTTTGCCCCAAACAACTTTGTCCCAAACAAACTTTTGCTTAGTCACCAACGACCAAACCACTAGAGCAATAGCTCCAAAAACATTCCTAAATACTGCAACACCGACAGCGGAAAAAGTTTGCAGACTAACCGCAATGAAGTAGAACGACAGTCCCCAAGTAATCGACAAAGCAATAAACGTTGTAAGCCATGGTTGTTGCTTCGGAGTCATTCGTCCAGTCTGCCATTGTCTAGACTCGAACCATGACCCCGGGCCTCCTCCTATCAGCCGCTATCTTCAGCTTTGTATTGGCTGTGACTCCTGGACCAAACAACACCGTTATGTTGCTTTCTGCCGCGAACTTCGGCCTAAAGAAGACCCTTCCTTACCTATTTGGAATCCTCGCCGGCCTCGCTGTAATGTTGGTTGCCATAGGCGCTGGCCTCGGTTTGATCTTCGCTACATTCCCGGTGATTTACCAAACCCTCAAGTGGATTGGCTTCGGCTATATCCTGTGGCTCGCCTATCAACTAATTAGAAGTAGCTCTAAATCAACAACAGGTGAATCCAAACAAGTCGGCTTTTGGCGATCAACTATTTTCCAATTTGCCAACCCAAAGGCTTGGATTGCTGCGGCCTCATTCATGACTGCTTTCGTACCACTGGACACCGGCCTAGCCACCGCGACTTTCACTGGATCAATCTTCCTCATTGCCTCTTTTCCCGGAGCATTCATTTGGGTAGCGGCAGGACAAATGCTCGGCACTTGGTTAAGTTCACCAGCACGCCGAAGATCTTTCAATATTTCTTCAGCAGTCCTGCTCGTGCTATCGATGATTCCGGTTATGTTCCTTCACTAAAAATTCCCTGCTAACTGTATGGCTAGGCATACAGTTTTTGAACTTTTGTCTTCGCCTTTACTCCTGGCAAATCCTGCGCAGTAGCATCTCATTAGCCACCAGAGAAAGTTGACTCGATGAGAAACGCCATCAAAATCGCGATAGTTATAACGACAGCTATATATTCTCTTTCAATTAGCGGACTAGCTCAGGCTGCTCCATCACCTGCTGCACCGGCGATTTCAAATGCCAATTCAAA
>Ga0228703_1001626_pt1 | contig 13403 bp, 11 predicted proteins | sample McNCre217_Aug_MG_3_FD_178020 | JGI IMG/M metagenome (GOLD analysis project Ga0228703, IMG submission 178020) | Freshwater microbial communities from McNutts Creek, Athens, Georgia, United States - 29-17_Aug_MG | ecosystem: Environmental > Aquatic > Freshwater > Creek | place: USA: Georgia... | reverse complement strand
ATACGATTTGATCGTGGTAGGCTCAGGCCCAGGAGGTTATGTAGCAGCTATCCGAGCTTCTCAATTAGGTTTAAAATGTGCGGTAGTGGAAAAAGAATCCTTGGGCGGTATTTGCCTTAACTGGGGATGTATTCCTACGAAAGCCCTTTTGAAATCTGCCCAAGTTTTCGAATATATCAAACATGCATCCGATTACGGTATTACAGTAAAAGGAGCAGAAGCTGATTTCTCTGCCGTTATCGCTCGTTCTCGTGGCGTAGCAGATAGCATGAGCAAAGGCGTTCAGTTTTTGATGAAGAAAAATAAAATTGACGTGATTATGGGTTTTGGAAAAATCCAACCTGGTAAGAAAGTCGAAGTAACAGACGCAGACGGTAAGAAAACCGTTTACGAAGGAAAAAACATCATGATTGCTACAGGTGCGCGTGCACGTGCCCTACCTAACATTCCGATCGACGGCGAAAAAATCATCGAATACCGCAAGGCGATGAGTTTAGAGAAACGTCCAGATTCGATGGTTGTTATTGGTTCTGGTGCCATCGGTGTTGAATTCGCTTATGTATATGCTGCGATGGGAACGAAAGTAACGATCGTTGAATTCTTGCCTAATATCGTTCCTGTAGAGGATGAAGATGTTTCGAAAGAATTAGCGAAGCAATACAAGAAAATGGGTATCGATATTTTGACCTCATCTAGCGTGGAATCAGTGGATACAAAAGGAAAAGGTTGCAAAGTGAGCATCAAAACTCCTACAGGAAACCAAGAAATCCAATGCGATATCGTTCTTTCTGCGGCAGGTGTGATCTGTAATTTAGAGAACATTGGTTTAGAAGAAGTAGGTATTATCGTAGACAAAGGCCGTATCCCAGTGAATGCGTGGTATGAAACAAATATGCCAGGTTATTTCGCGATTGGTGATGTGACTCCTGGACCGGCTTTGGCACACGTTGCGTCAGCAGAAGGAATTATCTGTGTAGAGAAAATCGCGGGTCACAAAACAGAAGCCTTAGATTACTCGAACATTCCAGGATGTACGTATTGCACGCCAGAAATCGCGTCAGTAGGTATGACAGAGAAGAAAGCGAAAGAAGCAGGATACGATATCAAAGTAGGCAAATTTCCATTCGTAGCATCAGGAAAAGCAACAGCAGCCGGAGCTCGTGATGGTTTCGTAAAAGTAATTTATGATGCCAAATACGGTGAATTACTAGGCGCTCACATGATCGGCTACAACGTGACTGAAATGATCGCTGAGGCAGTAGTGGTTCGCAAGTTAGAGAGCACAGCTTACGAGATTATGAAATCTGTTCACCCTCACCCGACTATTTCAGAAGCGTTTAAAGGCGCGACGGAAGCGGCATACGGAGAAGCAGTCGACTTATAATCTAGCTATTATTAAAAAACAAAAAGAGGAGCTCAAATGGCTCCTCTTTTTGTTAATTCAATTTTACCTGAACGCTTTTATAAACGATCCTACTCTTAGGGTCATGGGCCTGAATGGCTATCGTTCCAGGTTGGATTCGCCTCGCATCTGTTTTGCCAGCGGGTTCATCATATTCTACGACGGTTCTGCCATTAATCTTCGTTGTGATGTGCTTTCCTTCCACTTTCACATACAATTCAAACCATTCCTCATCGTGCACTAATTTTTCCGCCGTATCGATTATACCATACAAACTAGCCGTTCTGCGCCAATCCGTGTGTGAATTATTCACTTGAATTTCATAGCCTTGGGAAGGCCAATTGTTTTCAAGAAAAGAAGTAGCAACATACAAGCCAGAATTAGCGCCAGGATAGGTTTTAATGATCGCTTTTACTTCATAGTTCGTAAAGGCATGGTTACCTACCGGTCCATCATAAAAAAGGTGTCCACGTGGGCCTGCTACCAAAAGTTCACCATTTTGTACTTGAAAGGAATTCGGGTTTTCACTAGCCTTCCAGCCAGTTAAGTCACGGCCATTAAGTAATTCGACCCATTGGGCCTGGGCAGAGAAGTTGAATAATAAGAGAAGAAGGAAGAGGTTTTTCATTTTTAATTTAGGTTTCATTATTTCAGGTAAATATGAACTATAAAGTTTAAAAATGAAAGATTTTAAACTTTATATAACTACATTCAACTTCAATTGCCCTCCAAGTCCTTCATTAATTATTCTCATTAAAGTAGAAAGGCGAATGTCACTAGCACTATTTTCTATGCGTGAAATATAGGTCTTTGTCGTACCACATTTTTGAGCCAATTGCTCTTGGGTTAAGCCTTGATCTTTTCTGAGCTCTTGAATCATCGCACCTAACTTAAATGCCTCAAAACCTTCTTCATATTCTTCCCTCATTTTAGTCCCCCTTTCCCCATATTGTTCTTCAATGTGAGATTCAAATGTGGTTAAATTATTATTTATCTTTTTCATCAAAGTATTGTTTTTTAAGTTTTTCAGCCTTTTCAATTTCATTAGCAGGGGTCTTTTGAGACTTCTTTTGAAAGCCATTTACCAATATGATTAATCGCCCTTTATCAAAGAAACTAAACACTCTAAAAATACCAGATCCCACTTCCACTCGTATTTCATACAGTCCTGACGTTCCGGCCAAGTGTTTGAAATATTTCTCAGGTATTCGGGGTACTACCGAAATAAATTGCAAAGTCCAGTTGAACTTCTTCTTCACTCCAGGGCGTAGTTTCCCAAAGAAATCAAGGTAAAAGTCTTTATAGTAATATATTTGTCTTAGTGGTTGTATTCTCACAACACAAAGTTATCTTATTAGATAACATTTGTAGTGCTTTTAAATGAGAATTTTAAAGGGAGTTGGAAATTATCAGTTAGTTGATACCACGCTAAGGAGTGACAGCTCCATTCCATTCCGCTGTCTGCCCGCAGGGCATCTTGCACAAAGCCTACAGCATTCGCTTCGCGAATCCTGTTCTTTTTTCATATGGGGCCGATTAACTATGCGAGCACAATACTCGGCCCCATACGAAAAAAGCCCCTCAGCTAACGCTGAGAGGCTTCGTAGAGGGGAAGGGATTCGAACCCTCGGTAAGCTTGAGACCTACACACGCTTTCCAAGCGTGCTCCTTAAACCACTCGGACACCCCTCTATTGGAGCCCGCAAGGGGCTACAAAAGTAGGAAATTATTTCGACGAATCGAAAAAGGAATCGATATCCTTCTTGAATTGGATCAAAGATGGTTTGTGAATATAGTACATGTGGCCAGATTCGTAGTATTTAATGTCTACACGAGAGCGTTGCTCAGGACGTAGGAACATGTGCTCGATGTCGTAGACCGCCGTGAAGTAGGGTGTCGCGAAATCGTAATAGCCGCAGCCCAGGTAGACTTTTAGGTTCGGGTTTTTGGCCATCGCATCGCGAAGACTTTCGGCTACGTTTAGGTATTTATTTTGTACGTTTTTATACGACCAAGGATATACTTGCCCGAAGACATTGTAGCCCTTCTCCTCTGTGAACTTTAATTCTTTGGATAAATAGTCATTAATCGTAGCCGTGAATGGCCCATCGATGTTCGCGAAAGAAGGGTCAAAATCCACGTATTCGCCCGCGTCGTCTAGGTTACGACCAGTAAAACGAGCATCTAAACGACCGATGGAAAGTCCATCTGTGCGGCGCAAAGCTTTGTAGAAACGGTTTTCATCAAGGCGTAGATTGGCTTGAAGGCACAGCTCTTTGGAAAGACCCGTATAATAAGCCATTTTTTCTGCGATGGCTGTTTTTTCTGCCTCAGACATCCAGCCTCCTTTAATCAATGCGGTGGCATAAGATCCGATGGCCCATTGTTCCGATTCCTTTAAAACGTCTGCAATAGGTCTGGCTTGTAAGGCCGGTGCTAATTTTTTATGGTACCAGGCAGCAGCGGTATAAGAAGGAATATATAAGGCGCGCGGTAGATCGTTTCCGATGTTGTAATCGTTAGTGCCAAAATTCAAGACCGCCGAGATTAAAATCACTCCATTAATGTAAATCCGGTGTTCATCTTGCAAAAATTTAGACAATCCTGCCGCACGTGTCGTTCCATAGCTTTCGCCCGCTAAGAATTTAGGCGAGGCCCAGCGGTCGTAACGGCTCAGGAAGTTACGCACGAAATCACCCACCGATTGAATGTCTTCTACGAAGCCGTGGTACTTGCTTGCAGATTCCCCTACGGCACGGGAATAACCCGTTGAAACAGGGTCAATAAAGACTAAGTCTGTTTTGTCTAACCATGAAAACTCGTTTGGAACATAAGAATAAGGAGCTGCAGTAGCCGTGCCGTCATCTTTCAATACTACGCGTTTAGGACCTACCCCACCCATGTGCAACCATAAAGAGGCGGAGCCTGGGCCGCCGTTAAAGGTAAAGGTAACGGGACGTTTTGCGCCGTCCTCATCATCCTTCGCATAGTAGGTAAAGAAGATTTTGGCCAAAACCTTACCCGTATCCGCCTTCATATGCATATATCCAGTGGTAGCGGTGTAATTTATTACTTTCCCAGCTATCGTAATGCTGTGTTTTGTCTTCACGACTTGCACCCCAGCTGGATCTTTCCCGATCTGCGCATTCAGAGTGAGCGTAATAGCACAAAAAAGAATCGTTAAAAATTTATTCATCGTTTGAAGATTTATGAAAACGAATATAAAAATTCTTTGGCAATAAAAGGTTATTTCGTAGATTTGCATCTACTCTATATATTATATAGACTTTATAAACATTCCAATAAAATTATGCAAAGTTTCCGCTCTGAGATAGAAAACCCTGTAGTCGAAAAAGACATCCTGGATTTAGCGAAAAAAATCGCTCAATTCAAGGCTGGAGAGATTCATGAGGAAAAATTCAGAAGTCTACGCCTCGCGCGCGGTGTCTATGGACAACGCCAACAAGGGGTGCAGATGATCCGCATTAAATTGCCCTATGGCAAAATCCAATTCCATCAATGGAAGCGAATTTCTGACATTTCAGACGAATACTCTACCGGAAACCTGCATTTAACGACACGCCAAGATATCCAGATTCACTATGTGTCGCTAGACCGTACGCCGGAACTTTGGGCTAAATTAGAAGAGGACGATATCACCTTGCGCGAGGCTTGTGGTAACACGGTGCGTAACATTACCGCCTCTCCTACTTCAGGAATCGATCCAAAAGAACTTTTTGACGTAAGTCCGCACGCAGATGCGGCATTTCGTTACTTTTTGCGCAACCCGATCTGCCAAGAAATGGGGCGTAAAATCAAAATGTCCTTCTCGAATACAGATGAAGATACATCATTAGCCTATTTACACGATGTGGGTTTTATCCCTAAAATCGTAAATGGCGCGCGCGGTTTTAAAGTAGTCGTGGGTGGTGGTTTAGGAGCACAACCTATGTTAGCTCATGTCGCACACGAATTTTTAGCAGAAGACCAGGTGATTCCATTCATCGAAGCCATATTACGCGTTTTCGATCGCCACGGCGAACGCAATTCACGCCATAAGGCACGTATGAAATTTTTGATCCAAAAGATCGGCTTCGAAGCATTTATGGATTTGGTAAAGGCAGAATCAAAAGCCTTGAAAAATCATTCGTTCGAGATTCCATCAGCAACGGCTTGGGAAGTTACACCACCTACATTAGTGGCATCGGTGGAAACTCCTACATCAGAAGATTACGCAACTTGGTTAGCAACGAATACGTTTGAACAAAAGCAAAAAGGATTCCACGCAGTTTATGTGCGTATTCTAAATGGTAATATTTCGAGCACCACTTCTCGCTCTTTAATTGATGCATTAAAAGGCTACATCGGCGATGATATTCGCATAACGATTAACCAAGGTTTGATGCTTAAATATGTACCTACGGCAAATTTGGCCTATGTATATTCCGTATTAGACGCACACAGATTAGCCGCTCCTGGGGCTAACTCCATTGCGAATATCACCGCATGCCCAGGTACAGATACATGTAATTTAGCGATCTCCGATTCAACGAATATCACTTCTAAATTAGAAGCGGTTATCACGGAAGAATTCCCTTCTTTGATTCACGACAGTGCCATGAAAATCAAAATTTCTGGCTGTATGAACGCTTGTGGACAACATAGTATGGCCTCGATCGGTTTCCACGGTTCCTCTTTGAAAGCGGCGGACAAACGCGTACTTCCTGCTTTGCAAGTATTATTAGGCGGAGCTACGCTAGGAAATGGCGAAGGAAAAATCGCTGACAAAGTGATCAAAGTTCCTTCTAAAAGAGGCCCACAAGTATTGCGTACCTTGTTAAACAATTTCGAAGAAAAGGCTGAGGCTGGTGAATATTTCCACAGCTATTACGATCGCCAAGGCGAAAAATATTTCTATGATTTATTGAAGCCCATCGCTGATTTAAGCACATTGGTAGACGATGATTTCATAGACTGGGGTGCCTCAGAAAACTTCGCCACAGAAATTGGTGTAGGGGAATGTGCGGGTGTCGTAATCGATTTAGTAGCCACTTTATTGTTCGAATCGGACGAAAAATACGAATGGACAGCAGCTGCGTTAGAGGACAAACGCTACGCAGATGCTATCTACCATGCCTATAGCGTGTTTATTTCAGCCGCTAAAGCCTTGTTACTAGACAAATCCGTTTCGGTTCCTACGCAACATTCTGTTATTACGAAGTTTGACGAAAACTTTGTGGCGACCGGCGACTTTAGCATCGACGCCCCTACTTTTGCAGAACTTGTATTGCAGATTAACCAAAACGAACCTTCGGCAGAATTTGCGGCAAGCTACACGGCGCAAGCACATGCCTTTTTACAATCTGCCAAAGCCTTCCGCTCTTAATCGTATGAAGAATTTAAGCCATTTCAGATCTTTAGAACCCCACCCGAAATTAACGGTGGTGGGTGCCGGACCAGGTGATCCTGACTTAATTACGCTAAAAGCGATCAAGGCGATTGCCTCTGCTCAGGTCGTTTTGTACGATGCCTTAGTGGACAAAAGTTTATTAGACCATTGCGCTCCTCATACTGAACAGATTTATGTGGGTAAGCGTCCGGGCGAAAGCCATTCCCAAGAAGCGATTAACCAATTGATCGTAGAAAAAGCTTATGCTTTAGGACACGTGGTGCGCTTAAAAGGTGGAGATCCCTTTGTATTTGGACGCGGACAGGAAGAAATTGAATTTGCACAGAGCTTCGGCTTATTAACAGATTATATTCCTGGCATTTCGTCGTCCTATGCAGCGGCTGGAAGTGCGGGGATTCCCTTGACGATTCGCGGAGTGAATGAAAGCTTTTGGGTCATGACAGGCACAAAATCAGATGGATCCTTAACGGAGGATTTGCGTTTAGGCTTACAGTCTTCCGCGACTCTTGTCATTTTGATGGGGATGAATAAATTGAAAGAGATTGCGGATTTATGCCAAAACCTAGGCAAAGGCGACATTTCTGCCGCAATCATCCAAAACGGCACGATGAAAAATCAGCGAATTGGCGTATCTTCGGCATCAGAATTAGCTTCCATGGCTTCGAAAAAAGGTTTAAGCAATCCGGCAGTCATCGTCATAGGCGAAGTAGTGCGTCACGCTAAGCCTGAATTATGGCAACAAATCACTAAAATTAGTAAAGAAAATGAGCAATAGAATTAACATCTCCAGCGGTTCCCCATTTGAAGATACCTTCGGTTACTGCCGTGCAGTAAAAACTGGCAACCTGTTAGAAATCTCCGGAACAGTTGCGTTAGTGGATGGCGAAAAAATTACGGCGGACGATTTATATGCTCAAACTTACAATATCATCGAACGTATTGCGGTCGTTTTAGAGGAAGCTGGCTCTTCTTTGAAAGACGTGGTACGTACGCGCATTTTCACGACTGATATCTCTAAAAACTTAGATATTGCTCGTGCACACGCTCATTTCTTTGGCGATGTAAAACCGACGACAGGAATCTATGAAATTTCTGCTTTGATAGCACCACAATATAAAGTGGAGATTGAATTTACGGCTTGGGTAGCTTAAGCTAAATCTTGGCTGCTTCCTTTTTAAGCAATTCCACTTCAATCGGAACCACCCCTAAGGATTCACAAACCAAGCCTCCGCCTAAATTTGCAAGCTCAGCAATTTCTTTAGCAGATCCGCCTGCAGCTAAAGCACAGGCAGCAATGGAAATGACAGTATCCCCTGCTCCGGAAACATCCGCGATTTGGCGAATGTGTGCAGGAATTTGGATTTGGTCTTCCTTGAAATCCATATAAACACCGCGCTCAGACATCGTTACGAAAAGACCAGCGAAAGATTGTGCTGCTTTAAAATCAGCTACCGTTTTTGCAATGGCGTCTGGGGCAATGGCTGCCGCCTCTAATCCTAATCCGTCACGCAATTCGTGTAAATTAGGTTTAAATAATGTGGCGCCACTATAAGCGAAAAAATTCTTTTTCTTCGGGTCTACGACCGTAGGAATTTGCTTCGCAGAAGCGAGAGAGATGATTTCTTGAATCAACTCAGCACTCAAAACCCCTTTGTCATAATCCTCAAAAAGAATCACATCCACTTCTGATAACCAAGCTTTCACTTGCGCTAATAAAGCTGCGGATGAAGCCGTCGAAATAGGCGCTTCTGTTTCTGCATCTACCCGAATCAATTGTTGAGATCCGGCAATAACACGTTCTTTTACCGTGGTAGGGCGACCTTTCTCTATAATAATGCCTGAAGTGGACAGTCCAGCATCTTGCAAAATACCTTGCAAGGTTTCACCCGTTGAATCATCCCCAATTACCGAACATACATAGGGTTTTGCACCTAAGCTAGCGATATTCAACACCACATTTCCAGCACCTCCTAAGCGAGATTCGCGCTTGATCACATTAACGACAGGAACTGGCGCTTCCGGAGAAATACGATTCACCTTTCCCCAGGTATAGGCATCCACCATTAAATCGCCAATCACGAGCACGCGTAGGCTAGAAAATTTTTCAATCAGGCTTGATAATTGGCTCATATTTATCCTCCTATGGTTGTCATTGATTCTGTAATGACCCCTTTTCTTTTATTTTCAGCTTCAAATCCATCCAACGGACGCGATTTAAACAATGTCATCAAAGTTACTTTCACTTCTTCATCACTCACTCCAGCACGAAGATACGGCTTCAAATCAAAAACGCCATCATCATAGAGACAAGTCTTGACTTGACCTTTAGCGGTTAAGCGGATACGGTTGCAGCTTCCGCAAAAAGTCCGTGTAAAGGCTGCAATAACCCCCACATTACCTTTAAATCCAGGAATATCATAGGTATTTGCGGTATCTCCGAACAAAAAGGGCCTAGCCTTCAAATCCGGAAATTGCGAACGAATACGTTCTAAAATGCGCGCATGATCCCAAAACAACTTATCTTCTACTTGTCCTGAACCATTAAACGGCATTTCCTCAATAAATCGAACCGAAACAGGGTGGTTCCTTGCAAACTCTGTCAAAGCAATAATGTCGTCCTCATTTTTCCCCTGCATGACCACTGCATTGATCTTCACTTCGAAACCAGCCTCTATCAATCGTAACAGATTTTCATAGACTTTGGCAAAATCATCCCGACGCGTAATCTGCTGAAAACGGTCTCTATCTAGCGAATCTAAACTCAAATTAAGGTGGCGAATACCCAGTTTTTGCAAGGATTCGATGTAATCCCCCACAAAAACGCCATTGGTGGTTAAACAAATTTCGAGATCTTCTAAACTGGCTAAATCCGTCAAAAAATCGAGTAAGCCATTTCTAACAAAAGGTTCACCACCGGTAATGCGGACTTTTTTAATCCCCATTTCGTGTAAAATACGGGTCAAACGAAACATCTCCTCCCAGCTCAACAACTCCCGTTCAGGCACATAGTTAATCCCCTCCGCTGGCATACAATAAGTGCAGCGCAGATTGCAACGATCCGTCACCGCCAAACGTAAATACGTCAATTCGCGGCCGTGATTATCTAAAAGCTGGGGATTATCCAATATATTTGTTTAATAGTTTCCAAAGGTACAAAAAACGATGTCAACCTACCACATTTTGCTGTTCGGTATTTGCCGAGATTTATTAAAATCATCTACGATTTCTATCGAAAAAGAGGGTGTAATAACCGTGAAGGAGATGTTAGAAACCTTGCGTTCGATGCACCCCGCTTTGGAAAATTTACCCTCTTTGCGACTTGCGGCTGAACATCAATTCCCAGAACCTGATTTTATCTTATCTGCAACGATGGAAATTGCCTTAATTCCTCCCGTGAGTGGCGGATAATCCGTATATTTGTGATTAAATCTATATAAAGTATATGGGATTAAATCTCCTGTTTCTTGGAGTACTCTTGTTGCCTTGGGCGTCTGCGCTGTTGGTGGCTATTTTTCCCAAACCTCTTTTTTCTATCTCCCTTTCGGCAATTTTCAGCCTAGCAGCTATTTATTTTTGCACGCAAGCGGCGGTCGATTTTAAAATCGCCTACCTCTGGTTTAATCTAGGGGGGCAAGAAATAAATGCCAGTTTTTGGGCGAATGCTTCGGCACAACTAGTGCTGGGATTAGTGGCCATCATTTCCTTATGTGTTCAAATTTTTTCTGCCTCTTATCTTGCTAAAGACCCCTCCATAGGCCGATACTATTTGTATTTGCACTTGTTTGTGGGTTCAATGACCTTGCTTTTAGTCACGGATTCCACCCTTATTTTCTACGGAGCTTGGGAATTAGTGGGGGCCTGTTCGTATTTGTTGATTAGTTTTTGGCATCAAAAAACGGCCGCAACGCAAGCGGCTAAGAAAGCATTTTTGATTAACCGTTTAGGGGACATTGCCTTACTCTTTGGATTAATCGCCCTCGGTTTGCATTTTAATTCATGGCAATTTTCAGCGATGCACGGCATTGCCCCATCCTTCATCGGAATGGCGATCATTGCCGGTGGTATGGCAAAATCAGCTCAATTTCCCTTGATGTCCTGGTTGCCAGATGCGATGGAGGGGCCTACACCAGCCTCGGCCTTAATTCACGCTGCTACCATGGTGGCCGCAGGTGTTTTTGTGGGTGTCCGTATTTTTGACATCACAGGACCTGAGACTCATCTCTTTATGGGTATCATAGGGGCTATCTCTTTTTTAGCGGGAGCCCTTTTTGCTATTTTCCAAAACGACATCAAAAAAACACTCGCCTATTCCACCATCTCCCAATTGGGTTTGATGTGGATGGGAATGGGATCTGATGCTTCATTGTTTCATTTATTAACTCACGGAATTTTCAAGGCGGGCCTCTTTTTAGCGGCTGGTGCGGTCATTCATACCGTACACTCCCAAAGTCTACAAGATATGGGAGGATTGCGCAAGAAGGCACCTGTGGCAGCTTTGGCCTATTTGGTATTCGGTGCAGGTTTAATGGGTTTGCCCTTCACTGGAGGATTTTACAGCAAGGAAAACGTGGCGGGCTTCTTGTATACCCATGGACAATGGGAACTCTTAGGTGTATTAGGCATCGGAATGGTCTTGACGAGTTTTTACATCAGCCGCCAGTTCTATTTGATCTTTATGGGGCCCTTAAAGGAGGACACAGCTGAAAAAGACTTTAGACTTTCGATTCCAATTATTGCACTGATTATTGCGAGTCTTTTCGTTTGGATTTCGTGGAATCCATTGGAAATTCACACCTCAACCCTACTCGTTCGATTTGAAGTGGCTATTTACCACATTCCTAGCTTTTGGTTATACATTACGGCTGGAACGTGGGTACTAGGAATTGCTGGTGCATATTTAACAAGAAACTGGATTCCTACGGGAAATTATCAGTTTTTACCTCGCTTTTGGCCTTCCTTGTTTAGCCTGATTCGATGGAAAAGCAGATCAGCCCAGATTTTTGAAACGCAATGCATCGATCGATTCGTGAATGGATTCGCGGCTATGCAAGTAATTATGGCCCATTTAACGGCTTGGTTTGATCGACACTTAGTGGATGGCATTTTAGTAGGAGGAACTGTCCGCCTGAGTGCCGGAACCGGAAAAATTTTAAGTCGTTGGCAATCAGCCAAAGTCCAACGTTATTGGGCTATGATTATTGTGACATTTGCCTTATTTTTACTTTACGCGCTTTTTATTAAATGACGAATTTACCCCTATTATCGCTCTTAATTGGATTGCCCTTACTAGGTGCTTTGGCCCTAGGAATAGGTCCATTAAAAGAACAAGCAAGAATGATCGCGATTGGTCTTTCGACGGTTCAATTAGCGCTTTTAGGCTATCTATATGTTGCATTTGATAAAACATCTAGCCAATTTCAGTTCAATGAAACGCATCAATGGTTCTCGATTTCCCTAGGATCCATGGGGCAATTTATGTCCAAATACACCCTCGGAGTCGATGGATTAAGCATTTCATTGCTACTTCTAACGGGACTCATTACATGGGTTGCGCTTTGGAATTCAACGGATATTAAGGAAAAAATAAGTGGCTACTATGCCTTGGTATTGCTCTTAAACGCCTCCATTATGGGTTGTTTTATGGCCAAAGACCTCTTCCTTTTTTACGTCTTCTTCGAATTCATGTTACTCCCTATGTATTTCTTGATTGGAATTTGGGGGGGACCGAGAAGAAATTATGCTTCCCTTAAATTCTTCATTTATACGCTGTTGGGATCCCTTTTTATTCTGATCGTCATGTTAGGCATGGGAGTCGCTTATGTAGATCCCTATGAAACGGCCTTATTGAATGGATTAATTCGACCAGAACAAGGGTTTAATGTCGAGGCTTTGAAAGCCGTTCAACAAATGATTCAGTCGCAGGAATTAGCTAGTTCCACTTTTGTGCATAGCTTTGATATGCAAGCCTTAGCTGACGTAAATAATTGCCAAATTACCAGCATCCTTCATGTCAGCTCTGGTTGGCAATTAGCGGGAATGAGTGCTCGTGAGTGGGGATTTTGGCTCTTATTCATTGGATTTGCCATCAAATTACCGATGGTCCCTTTGCACACTTGGTTGCCTGATGCCCATGTGGAAGCTCCTACCCCTATCTCCGTTTTATTGGCGGGTGTATTATTGAAAATAGGAGCCTATGGCTGGTTACGTATTACCATTCCCTTCTTCCAGGCTGAGGCCATTGAATCAGCCAATATTTTGGCAGGCTTAGGTGCCTTGTCCATCATTTATGGAGCATACAACGCTCTTGCCATGACCGATTTAAAAAAATTAGTTGCCTACTCCTCCGTATCCCACATGGGCTTTGTACTTCTTGGAATAGCCGCCTTCACAGCAGAGGGATGGCAAGGAGCCATCTTTCAAACCATCTCCCATGGGGTTTTATCTGCCCTTTTATTCTTACTCGTGGGCGTATTGTATTCCCGCACGGGCAATCGTGAAATCGATTCTTACTCGGGCTTAGTAACGCTGATGCCCCGTTTTACCTTTATCTCTGGAATTGCCATTTTTGCTTCTTTAGGCCTTCCTGGATTC
>Ga0228703_1001624_pt1 | contig 13405 bp, 11 predicted proteins | sample McNCre217_Aug_MG_3_FD_178020 | JGI IMG/M metagenome (GOLD analysis project Ga0228703, IMG submission 178020) | Freshwater microbial communities from McNutts Creek, Athens, Georgia, United States - 29-17_Aug_MG | ecosystem: Environmental > Aquatic > Freshwater > Creek | place: USA: Georgia... | reverse complement strand
GGTTGGGCGGAGGTTCACGTAGTGATCAAAAGTGAAACGAAGCTTCAAAAGTAACTGGCGCTCAAGCACGCCGGATGGAACGCGTGGGTCGCCGATTGCTCCAAGCAAGATTGCGTCATGCTCTTTCAGCGACTCAAAATCGGCGTCGGTGATGGTTTCCCCGGTAGCCAAATAGCGTCGAGCACCCAAGTCGTATTCGGTGGTTTTGAACTCCACGCCCGAACCAGCGGTTACTTTCCGCATTGCATCCAAGGCGATTGCGGTTACTTCAGGGCCGATTCCGTCTCCGCCGATAACGGCGATTTTGTATTCACGGGTCACGATGTTGCTCCAAACAGTGTGGTTTCTCTCAAGACTACCTGTGAACTAGGCCCGTTTGCGGGCAAGCAACACAACCGTAATGGAAGGCTTCAACCCTTCCTTGGTTTGGATTTGTCCGTCGCGCAGCCGGCACTCGAGAACCTCGAAGCCCTGACCCCAAAGTGCTCGTTTCAAAAAGCCCACGGTTGGCAGAACTCGTGGGTCTCGTGGCCCACCAAAACCGCCTGCCAAGTTGGCGCGAGCGTGCCAAACACCAAAAAGGTGCCCGCCAGGAACCACATGTTTAGCCAGGCGACGTATTGCTTTGCGAAGGTCTCGGCCTGGTATTTGCAAATACCCGATTACACCGAGTTCAACCTCATTCAATTGCGGAACAAACTCGAGAGCATCGGAGACAGTTGCCAAACAGTTTCTGGCAACCCCCTCCGCTTCGGCGTAGGCAGCATATTTCTGCAAGGCGACCGATGAGAAGTCGATGTTTTCAACCGTCCAACCACGCTTTGCAAACCAAACCGAGTTGCGGCCTTCTCCCCCGGCTAAGTCGATCACTCGACCGGGTTTGAGCTCTGAGCAGTATTCCACCACGAAGCGGTTTTCAATCTTGGTGTAAACGAACTCTTCGACCTTGTATTTGTCGTCCCAATAATCAGCCGTAACTTTGCCCATAAACCTAGTCTTGCAAAACTAAACTTGATTAACAGCCAATAGAGGGAGAAAACGTGGCAACCGAAGTAACTATCGAAGATCTTGCAACCGCGATTAGCCACGGAGCCTACGTGTTAGATGTTCGCGAACCAGAAGAATACGCAGAAGGACACGTTCCCGGTGCAGTGTTGATTCCACTGGGACAGTTAGCAGATCGGATCGACGAGGTTGAAGACGGCTCGCGAGTTTTTGTAATTTGCCGTTCGGGAGCTCGCTCGCTAAAGGGTGCAGACATCCTTGAAAGCAACGGAATCGACTGCGTTTCTGTAGCCGGTGGCACCCTAGGTTGGATTGCTTCCGGCCGCGCAACAGAATAATTCACACTCTCCCAGCGTTCTCACAGAAAGCCATGTTTGGCTTTTCCTCATGACTAAAACCATGCGCGAAATGCTAGTTAAAGTTCCTGCGGTTACCGCTTTCTTCTGGATCATCAAAGTCCTGGCCACCACCGTAGGTGAAACATTTTCAGACTTCATCAATGAAACACTTGGATTTGGTTTGGTCAAAACAACAATAGTGATGTCGATCGCACTCGTGGTGATTCTAGCAATTCAAATGTCGGTAAAACGATATGTTCCGGCTCTATACTGGCTTACAATCGTGCAGGTAAGCATCACCGGAACCCTCATCACCGACAACCTGACCGATGGCATGGGATTCCCGCTACTCTACTCGACGCTCATTTTCGGCGGCCTACTGCTCTTGGTTTTTGCAGCATGGTGGTTTCAGGAACGAACTCTTTCCATCAAAAGCATCAACACTTCAAAACGTGAAGCTTGGTACTGGTTAGCCATTTTGGTCACCTTTGCAATGGGAACAGCCTTTGGCGATTACCTCGGCGACGCGCTCGGGCTCGGATTCCTAACCTCAGCCTTCATTTTTGCCGGAGTCATTGCCTTGATCGGTATTGGCTGGAAGACCAAGTTAGTCAATGAAGTTCTTGCCTTCTGGCTTATCTACATTCTCACCAGGCCGCTAGGCGCATCAATCGGCGACTTCCTGTCACAGACCCCTGACGACGGTGGAATCGGTCTTGGAACCACAATCACGAGTGTCATTTTCTTGGGCGCCATTCTCGCCAGCGTCAGTTATCTAGCAATTTCAAGACGGGACGACTTCAACCGAAAATAAAACTACCGCTTAGTTTGCAGCTGGCAGGCCGGCGTTCCACCGGGAAGTTTGTGTCGGTACTTCGCCACAAAGTAATACCCGAGCCTGGCTCCCCAACTAAACGGTGGGGTGACCGCGAGCGCTCCGAGCAACTTGAACCACCACTGCTTTTGAAGCCTCAGCATTTTGGCAAAACCCTTATGCCCCGAATAAACCTTGCCGTTTACAACCATCTGAACCTTGGCGGCAGCCTGTTCACGAGTTAGCCCATAGTCTCTCAGTTCGACCCACTGCCATGGGTGAATTTCAATCGGGGTTGATGAGTGCTTCTTGATGTAGTTCGCGGTGGTTGTGCAAAAACCGCAGTCGCCATCAAAGATGAGGACCGCGGTTTCGCTTTTGTTCATATTAGAACTGTAGGTCAATTGCCTTCATAATGTCTGCGTTGATTTCCTTGCGCACAAGCTCAAGAACCTCGGCTGGAACAGGCGAGTCGACGGTGATTACCGAGAGCGCCTTGCCGCCCTTCTGCTGGCGGGCGATCTGCATGGCAGCAATGTTTACTCCGGCTTCAGAGAAAGCCTTGCCGTAGACGGCTACGATACCAGGACGGTCGCCGTAAACCATTAGAACCAGGTGTTCAGCAATTTCGAGTTCAACTTCGTATCCGTTGATTGCCACGATCTTCTGGTGTAGCTTCGGCCCGATTACGGTTCCCGATACCGAGGCGGTGGTGCCATCATTCATCACAGCCTTGATGGTGGTGACGTTTCGGTATTCTTCGCTAACCGAGTTGGTAGTTAGGTTCACATCGATACCACGCTGCTCGGCCATTAGCGGTGCGTTCACGTATGAAACCTGCTCGGTGACGGCGTTCTGGAAGAAACCCTTTAGACCGGCAAGCTTCAGAACCGAAACATCGTGAGCTGCAATCTCGCCACGAACCTCAACCTCGATTGACGCAACACCGCCACCGCAGATACCAAACAGCACCTGACCCATGTTTTCCATGAGCGCAATTCCTGGCTTCACCGAAGGATCGATGTTTCCACCGGCAACGTTCACAGCGTCTGGTACTAGGTCGCCAGCTAGAGCCAGACGTACCGACTTCGCTACTGAGATACCTGCCTTTTCCTGAGCCTCATCGGTTGAGGCACCAAGGTGCGGAGTAACCACAATGTTGTCTAGTTCTAGCAGCGGGTTTCCGGTTGGTGGTTCGGAGACGAACACATCTAAACCAGCGCCGGCAATCTGCTTTGCTTTGAGCGCTTCGTATAGGGCTTTCTCATCGATAATGCCTCCGCGGGAAGCGTTTACGATGCGTAGGTTTGGCTTCGCCTTGGCAAACTGCGCAGTCGAAATCATGCCAGTGGTTTCTGGGGTCTTTGGAATGTGAATGGTGATGAAGTCAGACTGTTCCATCACTTCGTCCAAGGTTGCAAGCTCAACACCGATTTGCTCGGCGCGAGCTGGGGTCACATATGGGTCGAAGCCAATCAGGCGTGCACCGAAACCAGCGAGGCGCTGTGCCACCAAGGTGCCAATTCGGCCGAGGCCGATGATTCCGATGGTCTTTTCGTAGAGCTCAACACCGGTGAACTGCGAACGCTTCCACTGCCCCGCCTTGAGCGAGGCGTTGGCATCTGGGATGAATCGGGCGGTCGAGAAGATAAGACCGATTGCGAGTTCAGCAGCCGAGATCACGTTTGAGGTAGGGGCGTTCACAACCATCACACCTGCCGAAGTGGCAGCCTTGATGTCCACGTTGTCGAGGCCAACACCAGCTCGCGCAATAACCTTCAGTTTGGGTGCCGCAGCAATAGCTTCGGCGTCAACCTGAGTAGCCGAGCGCACGAGAATAGCATCGGCTGTTGCCAGAGCGGAGAGTAGAGCCGGGCGGTCGGTTCCGTCTACATTCACAACCTCGAAGTCTGGCCCTAGGGCTTCGACTGTTGCTGGTGATAGTTCTTCGGCGATTAGTACAACTGGCTTGCTCATTGGCTTCCTTCGTTTGGGTACTTCTTAACCGTATCCAGTTGCTGGTGACCACTCGGAATTCTTTATTTCATAAAACGAAAGTTATACTTCAATTAATGAAAGTATCGCCGGCACAGCTTTCTCCCCTGCTTCGCACCGACACTCAGGGGTTCATTTTGGCGCAGCTCTACATGAACCCCGAAGACGGGTTCAGCGTTTCAGAACTCGCTCGATTCGCCGGCGTATCGATACCAACCGCCATGCGGGAAGTAGATCGACTCATCGATTCGCATTTTGTGACTGAAAAGACTTTTGGTCGAGCTCGGCTAATTCAAGTCAACACAAAGCACCTACTCTACGAACCAGTGCGCCAAATCGTGATCAACAGTTACGGCCCGGTAGCCGTACTCCCGGCAGCGCTGTATGGGGTCGACGGGCTAGAAAGAGCATTCATCTACGGCGATTGGGCGGCAAAACTCAAACGCGAACTGGGACCAGAGCCGAACCAGGTTGAACTGCTAATCGTTGGCTACGTAAATCGAATCGAAGCCGCGAGAGCTGCCGCCAACGTCGAACGCTACCTCGGACGCGACGTAAACGTGCAATTCGTATCCAGCGCCGAATGGGAAAAGGCCGAAACCGACTTCGTTAAAGCAGTAAAGGCCAAACCCCTAGTGGAGCTTGACCTAAATTAGGTTGTTGCAATAAAGAAGCGAGGTCTATCTTCTATGGAGATAGACCTCGCTTCCTTTCACTACTTCTTAGACTGCTCGTCGTCGTTTCTACGCTTAGCGATGATGAACCACCAGGCAAATGCACCTAGGGCTACCACACCGAGCAACCAGAATAGCCAGGAAAGATCGAACGAGCCCTTCGACTCAGATACTTCCTTGGTTGGAACTTCTGCCTTGGTGTCCGAGCCAACAACGATACCAATGGAAACCGAGCGCAACTGGCCATCTTTAGAAACACCATTTAGTTGAATGGTGTGCTCTCCATCAGGAACCGAAGTTGGAATACTAACTTGTCCATTGAAAATACCGTCATTGTTTGTGTTCGTCTTTCCAAGGAAGGTTGGCTCCGAGAATAGCCAGAGGCTAACCGGGGTGTCTTCCAAGAATCCAGAACCACTGAATCGAGCAAGACCATCTTGACCGATAACCAGACGACCCTTGTCATCTAGAACCAAAGGAGTTCCGTCGGCAGTGGATGCCTTCAGCTCCAGCGAGAAGTCAGGTCCCTCAAGAATCAACCCGTCCTCGGTGACAGTTGGGGTAAGGGTAACTGCAACTGGTAAACCAGCCTCGGTCACCATGGTTTCTAGTGGTTTAAGCTCAGGCAATGAACCTGTGCTTAGAGTCACTGGCTTCTCAAGTTCAGAAAGAACCTCGTTCGAAGCCACAACCTTGGTGACTACCGGCGTAGTGGTACCTCCGCCGTTGCTTGAGCCACCACCATTGTCGGTGCCACCACCGTTTGAGTTTTCGGAGACTGTGACACCCCACGTAGCAAAGAGGTCTACCGAAGGGCGGGAAGCAACGTTAGTGATGTCGCCACCGAACCAGGCTTTGCCGTTAGCATCTAGCTTGACCTTCCAAGCACCACACCAGTCGTAACCACAGGTGTTGTCACTGGCGGCACCAGAAGAAGTCTCACCGTCGATGAGTTCCTGCCAAGTTGAGCCGTCCCAACGCGCAAAGAAGCCAGAACCAAAACCGCTATTGGCCGAGTAGACATCTCCGTTCGAGGCAACTGCCAAGCTTCTAGCCTTCCAGGAAGCGCTTCCAAGCGATGACCAGGTGTCATCAGCAGAGTTGTAAACCTGAACTCCGTTGAAATCACCAGAAACATAGGTCTTGGTGCCTGAACGAGCAATCGACCAAACCTGACCATTGAAAGACTGATTAGCGGAAATTGGAGACCAAGTGGTTCCGTCCCAAGTTGCTGCACGGTCATAGGTAGTGTCACCAACGTCGGTGAAGTTACCACCTACGGTGAGCACACCGGCAGAGTTCACAGATAAGAAGTGAACGACGTTGTTTACATCGCCATTTACACCAACCGGTGATTTAGCGAAAGTAGTTGGATCTAGCTGGGCTAGTCGGCCGTTGAAGTTTCCACCAACGTAGATCTTGCCACTGGTTGGATCCACGGCAATCGCACGCACAATGTTTGTGAACTCAGAAGTGTTTGGATCGGTGCCAGCACCAGACCAAACGTGAGTTGTTAGGTCGTAAATTGCAAAGTTATCTGCGTTAGCGACACCACCAGCATCCTGGAAGTCTCCTCCCACAAACAGCTTGCCATTACTAATTGCTAGCGCTGCTACGCGCCCGCCAATCGCACTGCTGCCATTCGATGCGCCAACGGCTTCCCAAGCAGTTCCATTCCAGTAGGCAAGATTGTCGGCTTCAGCAACACCGGCTGCATCATTGAAGTAACCGCCCACATACGGGTGACCAGTGGCATCCCAGACGAAATCAACGACACCGCCGTTATTACCGTTCGCATTCAACCCGGTTTCATTTGTAGACGCCAACGTTGACCACTTACTACAGGCCAATGGCTGAATGGACTGAACTGAAAGGTTTACTGCATTCTGATTGACGGTAGTTACAGCACCGCCGTTTGGTTGCTTCGAAACACTCGATGCAAAAGCGATTCCCGGCTGGGCAATAGGCGCGCTGCTGGTGATCACTTCTGGACAAGTTGAAGCAACGGCTGTGAAAGTAACGCAGAGCTCTGCAGGCTTCGCAATGTAAGAAAGCGAACCGGTGATTGCGGAAAGCTGCTGATCCGTAGCTCCCGAAGCGGTTATTTCAAAGGAGAACGAGTCTCCGGTGCTTGCTGCAGATAAGGAAGAAAGGTCAATGATTCCAGACCCATTTGGAATCAGTCCTTGGAAGTTTGCAACTGCCTCGTGGTCTGCGTTGAAAACATTAACTCGAACGTCTGAGAGATTCATTCCAGCTGGAACGGTTAGCGCAAGAGAAGTGAAACCAACTACCGACCCGGCATTACAAGAGCGAACCGGTAGGAAATCGATTACCGAAGTACCTGCAACCTGACAACCAGCGGCACCGGTGCTAGCGGTGAATGCAGCAAGTGCACCGTTGTCACCGTTAGCCCAAACACAGTTTGAGTTGTAAGGATCTAACCTAAAGGCGTAACGTGATGCCCCAACGTCGATGGTCGAATCAAAGCCACTACAAGCGGCGTCAGTTGCCCAGTCGTAACAGGTAGCGGTTCCCGAGCTCCAGTCGTAACCGTTCGGGTTACTCGCCCAGTAAACTTTCGAACCCACCCACGCGTTGGTTTCATAGTAGCCTTCACCACCGTGAAGAGCAGTTGCCGGAGTTGAAAGCAAACCAGACAAACCACCTGGAACCGAAACAGTGTTTCCTGCCAAGTCGTAACATGCCACCACGGCCCCGATAGTACAAGCGCCGTCAACCGCGTTACTGTTCGAAGTGTCAACTCGAGGGATTGCGTTAGTTACAAATCCTCCGCTGAACGAACCAACGGGGTAGCCAGCACAAGCCTGGCTGGTGCTTACGTTGAAGCAATAAAGTTTGTTTGCGGTCACGTACAAACGCCCGCCGATTACTGAAGTGAAGGCTGGCGAGTTTGCATTCGAACGTGCCAAACCAGGAACCGAAATTTCAGTACATGCGGCACCGGTTGCCATGTCAAAACAAAGGATTTTGTTGTTTGCCAAATCCGCGGCGTAAATCTTTGTACCAATTCGCTGCTGAGATGAAAGCTGGCCCTGTGCGTCTGAGACACCAGGTTCTAGATCAACCACACCACAGCTGCTAAATGGAAGCGCTGAAACGTTAGTACAGAGAATTGCAGCCGAACCGGTGCTCTGGTTTTGAACTAGCGCATAGGCCTTGCCCGAATAGTAGGTAAGGCTTGAGAGGTTTGAAGTTGAATAGCCAGACACGGTGTAGACAGAGTTGGAGTCACAGACCTCAACCGTTGATTTCACATGGCACTCCAAGCGGAACTGGCTGTCGTGGTGGAAAACATTGAGGATGAAATTCGGTGTGATTACAACATCCCAGCCGTCTCCTCGACCGGTCGATGGGATACTCGCAGGAGAACCCGGTAGGAGGGTTGCTGTACCTGGGATTCGGAGTTTTTGATTTGCGCCAGATACACCTAAAGATTCGGTAGTTCCAGTGGTGCGAACACCTTCAATGGTGGACGAGTCTGAAGGCGCCTGAGATACCCAAACCCCATTGACCTTATACTCAACAGCCCAACCATCAGGGCCGTTTGCCGCAGCGACGTCTGCGCGACCTGCAGGCCAAGTTTGGGTGATGGTCTGACTGTAGTTGCCAGAAGCCAGAGCGTCAGTTGTAGTTTTGGTCGTGAAAGACCCACCAACAACCGCCGAGTTGCCCGAGGTTGGGGTAACGGTAAAAGTGTTGGCTGCTGTTGCCGGAGTGGCCACAATCGAAATTGCAGCAACAGTTAGCAAAACGGATAGGGCCGATACAATCTTGCGCAAAATAAACTCCTAAATTCGCTCAAGCAGAACTTACCTAATGCTACCCGACGAAAATGAGTAGTTATCCACACATTTTGAACATAATTCACCCATTCGTTACAAAAAGAAACCCGCCACTTTCGTAGCGGGTTTCCATGTTGAATTAGGGACTAAAGACCTACCTGGGTAACCCCGTAGGTGGCTTGTTCCGTAGTAAAGCCTTCGAATTTCAGCTGGTCGATTAGACCCTTACGCGAATACGCCATGATGTCCAGGTACTCCTGGGCTTTCTTTGCTGCCTGCTCATTCCAGTCAGCATTGATTGCATCAACTCCGTATTCTGCATCCGCCTTGTCAAACTTCTCAAAAACTAGTTGCTTGATTAAGCCCGTTCTTGAGAAGGACATCGTGTCTAGGTAGCTTTGTGCCTTTTCACGGGCATTTGCTTGTGCCACAGTTTCACTTGGAGCTTCCTCTTTGGTCTGCGTGTTGGTTGTTGTTTCAGGGTTATTAGTTTTATTTGATCCCCCGTTCGCAGCTGTAGAAATGCCAATAAGCAGCAAAAGCGCAACCGGCACGATAATTCGCTTCTTCTTGAACCAAGGACGAAGTGCTTTGGCTTTTGCTTTAGCAGCCTTAGCCTCAGCATTTGCAAGTTTCGGATCTAGATTTGAATCACTCATGTGTCCCCCATTTATATCAAGTAATTATTGTGTACGCGGGGAACCTTTCCCCCTGAAAGTACTACCTAATTGTACCAATGAAGGTGACTATCTGAAAAATTGACTGGGATAGTGAGGAAAAAGAAACCCGCCACTTTCGTAGCGGGTTTCTTTATTGAGATCTTTAGCGACCGGTTGAACCTTCAACGTAGTCGGCCTCGGTGTCTGCGTTGCGTAGCCAAGAGAATAGCTTGCGAAGCTCTCCACCAACCTTCTCGATTGGGTGCTCTTCACCCTTCTTGCGAAGTGCGTTGAACTCTGGAGCGCCTGCGTCCTGGTCTGCAATGAAGCGACGAGCAAAGGTGCCATCCTGGATGTCGGTTAGAACATCGCGCATGTGCTCCTTGACCTCTGGGCCAATAACGCGTGGGCCAGAGATGTAGTCGCCGTATTCGGCAGTGGTCGAAACCGACCAGCGCTGCTTGGCAATACCACCCTCGTACATTAGGTCAACGATGAGCTTTAGCTCGTGAAGAACCTCGAAGTAAGCAACCTCAGGCTGGTAGCCTGCTTCGGTTAGAGTCTCGAAGCCGTACTGGATTAGCTGGCTTGCGCCACCACAAAGAACGGCCTGCTCACCGAATAGGTCGGTCTCGGTCTCTTCCGCGAAGGTGGTCTTGATGGTGCCCGCACGGGTACCACCGATAGCCTTCGAGTAGCTCAAACCAAGTTCGAAAGCGTTGCCCGAGGCGTCCTGGTGAATTGCAATAAGGTTTGGAACACCCTTACCCGCTAGGTACTCGCGGCGCACTAGGTGGCCTGGACCCTTTGGAGCAACTAGGAACACATCAACATCTGCTGGAGGGGTGATGTAGCCGTAGCGGATCGAGAAACCGTGACCAAAGACTAGAGCCTTGCCTGGCTTTAGGTGCTTTTCGATGTCTTCGGTGTAGAGGTGACGCTGTGCTGGGTCTGGGGTAAGAATCATGATGACATCAGCCCACTCAGCAGCTTCTGCTGGGGTAACAACCTTTAGACCCTGAGCCTCTGCGGTTGGCTTCGACTTTGATCCAGGCTTTAGGCCTACTACTACGTCTACGCCCGAGTCCTTCAGGTTTAGCGAGTGAGCGTGACCCTGGGAACCGTAACCAATGACGGCTACCTTCTTACCCTGGATGATCGAAAGGTCTGCGTCTTTGTCGTAAAAGATTTCAGCCACTGTTACTTTTCTCCTTGTTTATTTGGTTTTGGAAAAACTACTTGGATACCTTCTCGGTGATTGACTTTGAGCCGCGGCCCATTGCCAAAACACCCGACTGCACCATTTCTTTGATGCCGTAAGGTTCGAGAATCTTGATGAAGGCGGCGCACTTTGAGGTGTCACCGGTGATTTCAATAATCACTGCATCGCTCACGACGTCGATGACGCGAGCCCTAAACAAGGTTACCGCTTCAAGCACCTGCGAGCGAGTAGCGGCATCGGTCTTTACCTTGATTAGCATGTGGTCGCGCTGAACCGCTTCAGGGTCTAGCTCAACAACCTTGATCACGTTGATTAGTTTGTTTATCTGCTTGGTGACCTGCTCAAGCGGAGCGCCATCAACGTTAACCACGACGGTGATGCGCGAGAGACCAGCGATTTCACTGGTTCCCACCGCAAGCGATTCGATGTTGAAACCTCGACGAGCAAAAAGACCGGCAACACGAGTTAGTAGACCAGGTTTGTCTTCTACGAGGATTGAAAGAACGTGTTTAGACATTTCTACTCCTCCCCTTCCCAAACTGGTGCTGCATCGCGCGCGTACTTAACTTCGTCGTTGGAAACACCGGCAGCAACCATCGGCCAAACCATCGAGTCGCGGCTCACGATGAAGTCGATGACCACTGGACGGTCGTTGGTTTCCATCGCAAGTTTGATGGCGGCGTCGATCTCTTCTTCTTTCTCAACACGAATACCTAGGCAACCGTAGGCGTCGGCAAGCTTCACGAAGTCTGGAATCATGAGCGAATCGGTTCCGGTGTGTAGGTCGGTGTTTGAGTAGCGCTTGTCGTAGAACAAGGTCTGCCACTGGCGAACCATTCCAAGGCTGGAGTTGTTGATGATTGCAACCTTGATTGGAATGTTGTTGATGGCACAGGTAACCAACTCTTGGTTGGTCATCTGGAAACAACCATCGCCATCGATCGACCAAACTAAGCGGTCTGGCTGAGCAACCTTGGCACCCATAGCTGCTGGTACCGAGTAACCCATAGTTCCAGCACCACCCGAGTTAAGCCAAGCGTTTGGACGCTCGTACTTGATGAACTGCGCCGACCACATCTGGTGCTGACCAACGCCCGCGGCGATGATGGCTTCCGGGCCGGAAAGTTCACCAATGCGTTTGATGATTGCCTGCGGTGAAAGCTTGCCATCGGTTGGCTCTTCGTAACCGAGCGGATAGTGCTCGCGAAGGTGGTCCATAGACTTCCACCACTCGGTGATGTCTTGCTTCTTAGAGGCGTAAAGCTTCTTAAGCTCGGCGGTAAGTTCTGGAATTACTTCCTTCAAATCTCCAACGATTGGAACATCTGCATGACGAATCTTTCCGATTTCGGCAGGGTCGATGTCTACGTGAACAACCTTGGCTTCAGGTGCAAAGCTCTTGGCATCACCGGTAACACGGTCGTCGAAGCGGGCGCCTAATGTGATGAGCAGGTCGGAACGCTGCAGGCCGATAACGGCAGGCACAGTTCCGTGCATTCCAGGCATACCAAGGTGCTGCTTGTGGGAATCTGGGAAGGCACCTCGAGCCATGAGTGTTGTTACAACCGGAGCACCAACCAATTCGGCAAGTTCAAGAAGTTCTTTCGCAGCTCCAGCTCGAACAACTCCACCACCAACATAGAAAATTGGTTTCTTCGACTTGGCAATCATGTCGGCGGCGGCCTGAACCTGCTTGCCGTGTGGCTTGGTAACTGGCTTGTAGCCAGGAAGTTCAACCTTTGGTGGCCAGACGAATTCAATCTTCTGGTTCTGGGCGTCTTTAGTGATGTCGACTAGAACTGGGCCTGGTCGGCCGGTGGTGGCGATGATCTGCGCTGCCGCAATGGTCTCAGCAATCTCGTTGGCGTCGGTTACCAAGAACGAGTGCTTCGTAATTGGCATCGTGATACCAACGATGTCTGCCTCTTGGAATGCGTCGGTACCAATCAGGTGAGAACCTACCTGGCCGGTGATTGCAAGCAGAGGCACCGAGTCCATGTGAGCATCTGCGATGGCGGTGACCAGGTTAGTGGCACCCGGGCCAGATGTTGCGATGCAAACGCCAAGACGACCGCTCGCCGAGGCATAACCCTCCGCTGCGTGTCCGGCACCCTGTTCGTGACGAACCAGGATGTGGCGAATCTTTTTCGAATCCATCAGCGGGTCGTAGGTTGGCAAAATAGCGCCACCTGGCAGACCGAAGACGGTGTCGACCCCGATAAGCTCCAGGCTGCGAATGATCGCCTGTGCTCCGGTAAGAACCTCTTTAGACATTAATTACCTCGTTAGTGAAACCTGAAAACGAATTATCCGGTGACAGCACCGTTGGCTGCGGAGCCAACGAGCTTCGAATACTTCGCGAGAACACCGCGCGTATAGCGTGGTGGAAGTGGTGCCCAGTCTTTCTTACGGGCATCCAACTCTTCTGGCTCAACGAGTAGTTCGAGCGAACGAGCTGCAATGTTGACTCGAATCAAGTCGCCATCGCGCACCAAGGAAATTGGCCCACCTTCGGTGGCTTCAGGTGCAATGTGTCCGATGCAAAGGCCGGTTGTGCCGCCTGAGAATCGTCCGTCTGTTAATAGTAGAACATCTTTACCCAAACCGGCACCCTTAATTGCCGCGGTGATGGCAAGCATCTCGCGCATACCCGGCCCACCCTTAGGCCCTTCGTAGCGGATAACCACGACGTCGCCCTTCGAGATCTTGCCTTCGGTGAGGGCATCCATTGCAGCGCGCTCACGTTCAAAAACGCGAGCTGGGCCGGTGAACTCTTCAAGGTCGAAGCCAGCGGTCTTCACAACGGCGCCCTGAGGAGCAAGTGAACCCTTGAGAATCGACAGACCACCGGTCTTGTGGATTGGGTTATTGAGTGCACGGATGATGTTGCCG
>Ga0228703_1001622_pt1 | contig 13422 bp, 12 predicted proteins | sample McNCre217_Aug_MG_3_FD_178020 | JGI IMG/M metagenome (GOLD analysis project Ga0228703, IMG submission 178020) | Freshwater microbial communities from McNutts Creek, Athens, Georgia, United States - 29-17_Aug_MG | ecosystem: Environmental > Aquatic > Freshwater > Creek | place: USA: Georgia... | reverse complement strand
GGTTGCTACCGAAACTCCCAGTTCGCCGCCAATTTTGGTGAGCGCTGTTTGGATGATTGTTCCGTCTAGCAACTCCATGAACGAAGTGGCAGCAACGAGTAGCGCAAAGCCTCGCGCAAACTCGTCTTTTGACCTCATGCCTGCAGAACCTTCAGCAAAATCCGTCTTGGCTTAATCCGACGGGTCGGCTACCAGCGGTCGGCTGAGTAGTCAGACTGGATGCGTCGGATAGTGCCGCTTGCACCGCGCAAGATGATGCTGTCAGTGCGAATGATCGGCCCCTTGCGGCTAACTCCCTGGAGCAGGCCACCATCGGTGACACCGGTCGCAACAAACAGAGTGTTGTTACTTGTCACCAGCTCATCCGCTTCATAGACGTGATTCATCTTGAGCCCAGCAGCGATACCGGCTGCTGCCTCAGCTTCGTCCTTTGGCGCCAGTACGCCTTGGATGAAGCCATCCAGAGCCTTGATAGCACAGGTGGTCACGATCCCTTCAGGGCTTCCGCCGATGCCAACACAAAGGTCGATACCAGTGCCGTACATGGCCGCCTGGATGCCACCAGCAACGTCGCCGTCGAGAAGCATCTTGGTACCGGCACCCGCCTGGCGAATTTCTTCTACAAGTCCTAAATGACGCGGACGATCTAGAACCGCGATGACCATGTCCGAAACGCTCTTGCCCTTGGCCTTCGCCAGCAAACGAATGTTCTCGCCGATAGGTAGACGAATGTCGCAAACGCCCTTTGCCTCCGATCCGCCAACGAGTTTGTTCATGTAAAACACGGTTGAGGCATCCAACATTGCCCCTCGGTCGCTCATCGCGATGACCGATAATGCGTCCGGACGTCCGCCTGCAGTTAGCGAAGTGCCGTCGATCGGGTCTACTGCAATGTCGCAGTCTGGGCCGGTGCCGTCGCCAACTTCTTCTCCGTTGAAAAGCATCGGCGCATTGTCTTTTTCGCCCTCACCAATCACGATTACACCGCGCATCGAGACGGTTCCTAGGAATGCGCGCATGGCGTCTACTGCAGCACCATCGGCAGCGTTCTTGTTTCCCTTGCCGATGTAGTGGCGGGACGAGATAGCAGCCGCTTCAGTTGCGCGCACCAACTCCATTCCAAGGTTTCGGTCTGGACGGAGGCTTTTGACGAAGTCTTGGTGGCTCATGAGGTGCTCGTTTCGTGTTACTCAACCTGCCGCAGTGCAAGGCTGATGTACCAAACATACCCCGTAAATATCGGAATGTCGGATTGACAGCCGGTAAACGGTTGGGATAAAGTCATTTTTACTCAAAGACTTAGAGTCTTATGCACTCAAAGTGGCTACTTTGTTCTGTTTACCAAGTGCCGCATTTGTCATAAGCCACCAATCGCGACAAGAGCGGAAATCAGATGCAGCCAACTCTGGCAATCAGCACCGTGATTTTTGCCTTGCGCGAGGATGAACACGGCAAGCGTAAGTTGATGTTGCCGCTGGTGCAACGCATTCGCGAACCACACCTCAGCAAATGGGCACTCCCAGGTGGCCCGCTCAACGCCAACGAAGATTTGGACGCCGCGGCCGCGCGAAACCTAAGCGAGACCACCGCCCTTGAACCGCGCTACCTGGAACAGCTCTACGCGTTTGGCAATCCGGAGCGTTCCCTATCCCCTGCCGCAGACGCCGAGCGTGTTGTTTCCATCGTTTACTGGGCGCTTGTGGGCAGCGATGAGGCCGACAAGGCCGCGACTGGGGAAAACGTTGCTTGGTTTGCCGCGGACTGCCTTCCGGACTTGGCTTTCGACCACAACCAGATCGTTGAATACGCTCTCTGGCGACTCCGCACCAAGGTTTCCTACTCACAGGTAGCCCACGGCTTCCTCGATGAAGAGTTCACACTCTCCCAGCTTCGAGAGGTTTACGAAATCGTGCTCCAGCGTGAACTGGATAAGGGAAACTTCCGTCGCAGCATCGAAGCCTCCGGCGTCATCATTCCAACCGGAAACAAACTCGCAGGCGCTAGCCACCGACCACCAGCCCTGTACACCTACGACAAGTCGGTGCAGTTGGTGGATCGAGGTCCGCTCAACGGCACAACACGACCACATGCTTCAAGCAGAACCAACTGAGAAAGTACAACGCAATGACTACAACCGCATCGGTGAACGAACTGATTCAGCTGAGCGTAAAGGGCGGCAAGACGGACGCCACCTGTGGAACGAGCCTTGCCAAGGGCCCTTGGGAGTTTGACAAAGGCGTTGCCGAGTACGGACCAGGCGCTTCACTAGACGATCACATTCCAGCCAACTCCCCGATTCAGGCACAGATTCCAGCCAGCTACCGTGAGGCGAGCGATGAGGAACTCGACGCCCGCATCCGTGCCGCCAAGGAGACCCTTGGTGATCGCGTAGTCATCCTCGGTCACTTTTACCAGCGCGAAGAAATCGTTCAGTACGCCGACTACCTCGGCGACTCTTTCCAGCTTGCAGTGGCGGCAACCAAGCACCCTGAGGCCGAGGCAATCGTGTTCTGTGGCGTGCACTTTATGGCCGAAACCGCCGATGTGCTGAGCAGCGCGAGCCAGAGCGTGATTTTGCCGAACCTTGCCGCGGGCTGCTCGATGGCAGACATGGCCGACACCCTCAGCGTCGAGGACTGCTGGGAGCAGCTGACCGAGATTTACGGCACCGAGCCGAACGCCGAGGGCAAGGTTCCAGTCATCCCGGTTACCTACATGAACTCTTCTGCAGCACTGAAGTCCTTCTGTGGCCGCAACGGCGGAATTGTGTGTACCTCTTCGAACGCTCAGACCGTGCTCGAATGGGCATTTGAACGTGCCGAGCGCGTGTTGTTCTTCCCAGACCAGCACCTTGGCCGCAACACCGCGCTTGCGATGGGCGTCCCGCTCGAGAACATGCCACTCTGGCACGGCCGTAAGGCACTCGGCGGCAACGATGAGCTAACCCTCAAGGATGCCAAGGTCATTCTGTGGAACGGCTTCTGCTCGGTTCACAAGCGCTTCAACGTTGGCCAGATTGAAAAGGCTCGCAAGGACTTCCCTGGCGTGCGCGTCATTGTTCACCCAGAGTGCCCGATGGACGTGGTGCAGGCCGCCGACGAGTATGGATCGACCGACTACATCCGCCGCGCAGTCGATGGCGCAACCGAACCAACCACCTTCGCGATTGGCACCGAAATCAACATGGTCCAACGCCTGGCCGCGCAGTACCCGCAGCACAACATCTTCTGCCTAGACCCGGTGATCTGCCCTTGCAGCACCATGTACCGAATCCACCCTGCCTATCTAGCCTGGGTTCTTGAAGAACTAGTTAAGGGCAACGTCGTGAACCAGATCACCGTTGCAGCAGACGTCCAGGACAACGCCAAAATCGCTCTCGAGCGCATGCTGGCAGCAAAGCCTCAGTAGCCATGTCAAAGGTGGTCGTGATTGGTAGCGGTGTGGCCGGTTTGGTTGCAGCCGTTAAGGCCAGCGCGCGCCATCAGGTAACCCTAGTAACCAAAGACGTCATCGGTGAAAGCAACACTCACTACGCTCAGGGCGGCATTGCGGCGGTTACCGCCACCGATGACTCGATTGCCGAGCATGTGCGCGACACACTCTACGCAGGAGCGGGTCTCTGCTGGGAGCCTGCAGTGCAGGTGTTGTGCGAACAGGGCCCGAAGAGCCTAAACGAACTGATTCAGTTTGGCGTTGAGTTTGACCGCACCAAGGAAGGCTACGCCCTTGGCATGGAAGGCGCGCACTCGCATGCCCGCATTCTGCACGTTGGCGGCGACGCGACCGGCGCGGGAATCAGCAATGCGCTGGTTGAGACCTTGAAGGCATCAAACGTTGAGCTGCTTGAGCACACACTTGCCACGCGTTTAATCCTCAAGGATGGAGTCGTAGCCGGTCTGTTCGTGATGGACTCCGATGGCCTACGCGAGATTGCCGCCGACATCGTCATCATCGCCAGCGGTGGTGCCGGCCAGTTGTTCAGACACACCACCAACCCGTCGGTTACCACAGGCGATGGAGTGGTTATTGCCTACCGCGCAGGTGCGGCGCTCGCTGACGTTGAGTTCTATCAGTTCCACCCGACTGCGCTTGCGGTACCGGGTTCGTTCCTGATTTCCGAAGCCGTTCGCGGCGAAGGCGCAGTGCTTATCAACAACAAGGGCGAACGCTTTATGCAGAAGGTTCACCCGATGGCCGAACTTGCGCCTCGCGATGTTGTAGCACGAGCCATTCAGCGCGAGATGATGGCCCAGAACGGCGATCCGGTGCTGCTCGACGCCACCGCGCTAGGCGAAGAATTCCTCAACTCGCGCTTCCCGAGCATCAGCGCGGCCTGCAAGCGCAACGGCCTCAACTGGGCGAAGCAGCCAATCCCGGTCACGCCGGCAGCCCACTATTGGATGGGTGGAATCGCCACGGACACTCACGGTCGCACCAACGTTCCGGGCCTATTCGCGGTTGGCGAGGTTGCCTGCAATGGCTCGCACGGCGCAAACCGACTCGCCTCTAACTCGCTGCTGGAAAGTGTCGTGTACGCAGATCGCGCCATCGAAGTTCTGGAGCAGCCGTGGCCGCAGCCATTCGAACTCGAGCGCTTGAAAGACCAGCCACCGCTGGCCGAGCTCGCGCTTCCATCCGGTTACACCACCGACCCAGAAATCCTGCGCCAGCAAGAGGTTGTGGACCGCATTGAGCTTCAAACCCTGATGTGGGACCTGGTTGGCCTGGCCCGCGACGAGGCTGGTCTTCTGGCAGCCGAGGACAAGCTCAACTCTTGGCGCCCGGTTTCTTGGGAGAGCCGCACCTTCGCAGACTACGAGGACGCCCATCTGTTGCGCCTCGCCAAGGTTATGGTTGCGGCGGCACTCGAGCGCAAGGAATCGCGCGGCGCCCACTTCCGCCTCGACTACCCAGACACCAACCCAGACTTTGCCCGTCCAATCATCGTCCGAAAGGCCTAATGTGCTAACCCGTCAGATTATTGAGGAAGCCGTAAACCGCGCACTCCACGAGGACGCACCTTGGGGCGATGTGACTAGCGAATACCTGATCCCCGCCGACGCCGTTGCCACCGCAACCCTTGAGGCTCGCGAACCGGGCATCATGGCAGGCGCCGAGGTTTTCGCGGCGGCATTCACTCTCGTGAGCCCTGCGGTTCACGTGCAGTTGGAAATCGCCGATGGCGAGCAGTTCGCAGCCGGACAGCGTCTCGCAATCGTCACCGGACCTGCTCGCGCGGTTCTAACCGGCGAGCGTGTGGCACTCAACTTCGTGCAGCGCATGGCCGGAATCGCGACCCGCACCGCGCATTACGTGGCAGCGGTCGAAGGCACCGGCGTGCGCATCGTCGACACCCGCAAGACCACCCCGGGACTTCGTCCGTTTGAGAAGCACTCGGTGCGTGCCGGTGGCGGCCACAACCACCGCTATAGCCTCAGCGATGCAGTGATGGCAAAAGACAACCACCTCGCCATCCTGACCCGCGGCGGCAAGGACCTCACTACCGAGCTCAAGCGCGTTCGGGCCGAGCTTGGCCACACCACCCACATCGAAGTTGAGGTAGACCGCCTCGACCAGATCCCTGCCGTTCTAGCGGCCGGCGTGGACACCATCATGCTCGACAACTTCTCCCTCGAAGACATGCGCAAGGGCGTCGAACTCATCGCCGGCAAGGCAGTAGTTGAGGCGTCCGGTGGCGTGAACCAGAACACAGTTCGCGCAATCGCGGAGACCGGAGTCGACGTCATCTCGGTTGGCGCACTCACCCATCAGATCCACTCGCTCGACCTCGGCCTCGACGTCGCGATTAGCTAACCGGTAACCAAGGAATCTCGGCGACCTCATGCTTTACCTCGACCACGCAGCGACGACTCCGGTTCTGCCGGATGCGCTTCAGGCTGCTTGGCCGTTCCTGACCAACGAGTTTGGCAACCCGTCATCGGCGCACGAAATGGGCCACCGGGCCAAGAACGCGCTGGACTGGGCGCGACACACCTGTGCGGCAAAGCTTGGCTGCTCGCCCGATGAAATCATCTTCACGAGCGGCGGAACCGAGAGCAACAACCTGGCAATCAAGGGCCTCGCCCTGGCCAACCCGCGCGGCAAGCACATCATCTCGGCGGCAACCGAGCACAGCTCGGTTCTTGAGGTGCTGCGCTACCTCGAGCGCGCCCACGGGTTCGAAATCACGCTGCTGCCGGTTGGCGCAGATGGTTCGGTAACCGCGGCGGCACTTCAGGCGGCATTGCGCCCGGACACCACCCTCATCACCCTGATGCTAGCCAACAACGAGATCGGCACGCTCCACGACCTGCCTTCGCTAAGCGCAGTCGCCAAAGCCCACAAGGTTCCATTCCACACCGATGCGGTGCAGTGCGCCGGTTGGTTCGACCTGAATGTGCGTGAACTCGGCGTGGATGCGCTGAGCCTAAGCGGTCACAAGTTCGGCGCCCCTAAGGGCAGCGGACTGCTTTACGTTCGAAGCCGATTCGACTTAGAGCCGGTCACCCACGGCGGCGGCCAGGAACACGGCTTCCGCAGCGGCACCCAGAACGTCGCGTGGGCAGTCGCGCTCGCAACAGCGTTCAATGCCCTTCCAGAGCCCTCCCAGGCCCGCAGCAAGGCCTCGGCGGTCACCTCGGCGTTCATCGACGCGGTGCTCGCAAAACACTCGAATGCTGCGCTCACAGGCCCTCGATCGGAATCAGGTCAGCGCCACCCGGCCATCGCAAGTTTCACATTCGCAGGCATCAATGGCGAAACGCTGTTGCTCGAACTCGAGAACGCAGGCGTAGTCTGCTCGAGCGGATCGGCCTGCGCTGCCGGCAGCACCGAGCCATCGCACGTGCTTCTTGCTACCGGACTCGACCACGACATTTGCCGTACTGCCGTGCGCTTTAGCTTCGGCCACGAGGCAACAACCGATGACGCCACTCAAGCACTTGCCGCGCTAGACACAGCGTTGTCGCGACTAGGCTAGGCCCATGAAACTCAACCGGGCCTGGATTGTAGCTGGCGCAACCTTCCTGACACTCATCGCCGCAGCCGCATTCCGCTCCACCACTTCGGTGCTATACATGCCGATTGAGATGGAGTTCGGTTGGACCCGAATCACCACCGCAGGCGCGGTAGGGCTAAACATTCTCGTGTACGGACTGACCGCACCTTTTGCCGCGGTCCTTATGGCAAAGTTTGGCCCGAAGCGCGTAGCACTCTCAGCTCTAGCGCTCATCGCCGCCGGCACCCTGCTAACCACTGTGATGACCGAACCATGGCAGCTGTACCTCGACTGGGGTGTACTGGTTGGCATTGGCACGGGCTGCCTTGCCCTCGTGTTCGGCGCTGCCGTCGCAAACAACTGGTTCGTGAAGCGCCGCGGTCTCATCGTGGGCATCTTCTCAGCCGCATACGCAACCGGCCAGCTGTTGTTCTTGCCAGCCATCACCACCGTTGCCGCCGATGCCGGTTGGCGTCAGGCAACGTTCATTGTCAGCGGCTTCTGCATCGCGCTGATTCCAATCTTCGGCTTCTTCTTCAAGAACGCACCATCAAACGGCGAAGCACCTTACGGCGGAACCCCTGCCGACATCCCTGCAAAGCCGCCGGTAACCGTCAAGGCCAACTTCGAAGCGATCAAGAAGGCAGTCAGGACCCCTGCATTTTGGGCGCTGGCAACCACATTCTTTGTTTGCGGTTGGACTACAAATGGCCTCATCGGCGCGCACTTCATCCCTGCCGCACACGACCACGGAATGCCGGTCACCATGGCAGCAGACCTGCTAGCGGTTGTGGGCATCTTCGACTTCATCGGCACAATCGCCTCGGGTTGGCTGACCGACCGCGTGAACTCGGCCTACCTACTCGTCGCCTACTACGGCCTACGCGGCCTCGCGCTCTTTACCGTTCCGTTCGTTCTTGGCCCAGATGTGAAGCCACCGATGATCTTCTTCATCGTGTTCTATGGGCTCGACTGGATTGCCACCGTGCCACCAACCGTTGAACTCTGCCGTCGCTACTTCGGAGTCGCCAACTCTGGCCTCGTTTACGGCTGGGTATTTGCCAGCCATATGATCGGTGCGGCCATCGCCGCGGCATTCGCCGGCTGGATTCGCCAGTACGAAGGTGACTACTTCATCGCTTGGATTCTGGCAGCCGTGCTTTGTCTAGGTGCCGCAGCTTATTCACTCACGCTTCGACGCGGCCCATCGGCGCCTGTAGACGCCTAAAACCCCGGCGCCGATACAGGTTCTAGCCTGCGATGTGCAGGTAGGTCGCGGTTGCGCCTGGGTACACGGTCTTGATCGAGCGGTCCACGCTCCACCACATGCCGGCCGCGGTGTGACTCGCGTAGTAAATCTTGATGCCGCTTGGGGTGTTGTCAATGTGCGTGACGATACCCGTATGCTCCTGCGCACCCTTATTCCACCAGTCGAACTGAACAATGTCGCCGATGGCAACCTGATCGCGCTGCGCGTCAGTTAGCAATGATGCTCGCTTGGATGCGAGGAAGTAGTCGTGCATGGCCGTGCTCGAAATCCACGCGCGAGTGGCCGGAATAGTCCGGCTCGAACGTCCGCGCCACTTACCCGACTGCTTTAGCCCACGCTGCAGGAGCGACTGGCTCGCCCAGTTCGCGCAATCCGTGCCAAACAAGTACCCGAAGCGCGGACTGCTCTTGCTGTTCCAGTTGGCCGCCACGAAGTCGTACTGCTTTTGAACCTGCGGGGCCAAGCCAACTGGCGCTTGCGGAGTCGGCGTAACCGCATGCACCGTGACTGCCATACCAACGGCGGTAGCCGTCACCGGACGCACCGAGAACGAGTACCCGTTGCCAAGCGGCAGGTCCGGAATTTCCATGATGGTGTCGGTCGAAGGCGCGTGCTTCCATAGCACCCAGCTGCTGTACTGGTCGAACTTGTACTGAACCTTGTAGTCGATGATTGCGTCGGACCCAAGAATGGTCGGAAGGTTCCAACCGAGAGTCAGGCTGCCGATCTGATTGTCGAGTACGGTCAGGTCTTGCACCTTGCCCGGCTTGATGATTGGTGTAGCCGTCGGCGTTGGTGCAGGGCTCGCGGAGTCCGCAGCGGTTGGACTCGCACTCGGCATCGGCGTTGTGGTTGACGACGGTGATGGGGTTGGTGCAGTTACAGCCTGCGCGGATGTTGCTGGCACTACGGTGATTGCCAGAGCAGCTGCCAATGCGCCGGCTGCGTATCGGCCAAGTGGTTTGGAGCTAAACATGACTATTCGCCAGCGACAAACATGTCCATCATGCCGTCCATCATCTGAATCCAGTCTTCTGGGTCCACATGAGTATCGCCGATTTCGTCAACGACGCGACCAATGACGATGGCCTGAATGACCACGGCGATGCTGCGAGCCTGAACTGTGTTTACGACGAAGCCACGCTCTTGCCATCCCGCAATAATGTCGGCCATGTTAGAGGTAAGTGCATCCTGCTCAATGGCAAGCTTTGCGCGAAGACTCGGTTTCTCCGACGCACGAGCGAACACGCGAATACGTTCGAAACGGAATTCTGCACGCGATGGGTCGTGAGCCCAACGAGTCATGCGGCCAAGCGCAGCCTTCATGTCTTTGGGATTGTGGACGGTGAGGCTCAGGGCAGCAAAGCCAGCATTAGTCTCAGCAATGTACTTACCAAAGCGCTTTACGAGCGCTGAATCGACTAGGTCGTCGAAGTCTTCGAAGTGGTGGTAGAGCGATCCGCGCGAAACACCGCTGAGGTGAAGTACCTCTTCGCTAGTGATCTGGTCGGCTGGCTTTCCATCGAGAAGTCCGGTTACGGTCTCGATGAGCAACTGAGCGGTGGGATGCAGCATCTTCACAGTTCCAGTAAACCGCAGGGCGAGCGGGATTAGTGGGATGCTGGGGCGTGTTAGGTTGAAACAATGAGTATGCATGGTGGTTTTGGCGGCGGCGGTGGCCGTATGGGCCGTTTCAACCAAGACCCCGATGCAATCCGCGCTCGCATCAACGAGGCGCCGAAAATCGAGAATCTGCTCGGCCGCATCGGTGAGTTATTCAAGCCGCACCGTACTCAGCTGATCATCACAGGCCTACTTGTGCTGACTTCGGCAGTGTTAACGATTTTCCCTCCGCTGCTAATTCAAGAGGCATTCAACAAGGGCCTCTTCCCTGCCGCGGGCCACCCAAACCTGCCGGTTCTATTAGGCATTGTTGGTCTAATGATTTCCATCTGGGTTGGCAACGGCGCACTTGGCGTTTTGCAGACCTGGCTAACCTCCAGGGTTGGCAACAGGGTGATGGGGCAGCTGCGCGTGAAGCTGTTCGATCACTTACAGAAGATGGAACTCGCGTTCTTCACAAAGACTAAGACCGGAGTTATCCAGAGCCGCCTACAGAACGACGTTGGCGGAGTGGCTGGAGTACTTAGCAACACAGTATCGACCGTTCTTGGTAACACAGTTACAGTCGCCGCGGCAATAGTCGCAATGCTGCTTCTCAACTGGCAGCTGACGATTGTAGCCATGATCATGCTTCCCTTAATGGTGCTCCTTCAGCGAAGAGTTGGCACCGTCCGCGCGAAGATTGCCGGCAAGACTCAAGAATCGCTTAGCGAAATGACCGCAATAACCCAGGAAGCGCTCGGCGTAAGTGGAATTTTGTTGGCCAAGAGCTTCGGGCGTCAGCGCTCCGAGGTGCAACGATACGAAACCGAAAACATCAACCAGATTGGCCTTCAGGTTCGTCAAACCATGAGTGGCCAGGGATTCTTCGCCCTGGTGCAGATCTTCATGTCATCCATCCCTGCCGTCATTTACGTATGCGCCGGATGGCTACTTTTGCACCACTCGCCAATCTCGGTGGGAACAATCGTGGCCTTCACCACCGCCCAGACTCGTCTGCTTTTCCCACTGATGGGCATCATGCAGATCGCCCTCGACCTGCAGACTTCCCGCGCACTGTTTGCCCGCATCTTCGAGTACCTCGACCTCAAGCCAGCCATCGTTGACCCTGAAACGCCCACCACACTCGATAAGAGCAAACTTGGGCTCGTGCAGTTCGAAGACGTTGTTTTCCGCTACCCGGAGACAGACGCCGACACCAAGCCAACTCTCAAGGGTATGAGCTTCGAGATCAAGCCTGGCCAGTACGCCGCATTCGTTGGCCCATCGGGTGCCGGCAAGACCACAATCGCCTACCTGCTCCCCCGCTTCTACGATGTCACCAGCGGCTCGGTTAAGTTTGCCGGGACCGACATCCGCGAGCTAAAGCACGAAGACCTGATTGCGCAGATTGGCATCGTGAACCAGGAAACCTACCTGTTCTACGACACCATTCGCGAGAACCTGGCGTACGCGAAGCCTGAGGCCAGCTTCGAGGAACTTGAGGCAGCCGCCAAGGCCGCCAACATTCACGACACCATCATGAGCTTCCCGGACGGCTACGAGACTATGGTTGGCGAGCGCGGTTACCGCCTCAGCGGCGGCGAGAAGCAGCGAATCGCGATTGCCCGCGTGCTTCTGAAGGATCCGCCGGTTGTCATCCTCGATGAGGCCACCAGCGCCATGGACACCACTAGCGAGCGTATCGTCCAGGCCACCTTGGATGCCGCCACCGCGAACCGAACCACCATCGCAATCGCCCACCGCTTATCCACGGTTGTGAACGCCGATGTGATCTTTGTGGTCGACGATGGTCGAATTGTCGAACGAGGCACCCACAACGAACTGCTGGCTTTGGGTGGAGTTTATGCCGGACTCGTCAATGAGCAGGCGCAACGCTTCGAGAGCAGATAAACCACAAAGTACGGCCGAGAAGGAAACCTATCGGGATCTGGCTGGTTCAAGACTTGGCCCGACAGCGGAGGCAAGCCACTCATTCCAAATGCCCACTTTTTGCCATTCTTGAGCGATTCTTCGAGCAGCATCGGCGTCAAACATCCATTCCTCTGGCGCAATGGTTTTCGTCACGACCATGTGCTTGAGCCTCAGCAAGCCAATGCGAGGGTGGCTTGAATCAAAGCCTCTTGGATTTGTTTTGAGGGCGTCGCCCTGCCAGAGTTCAAAGCCGTGGTCCTGCATCTCTTCGACGGTTGCTTCGAGATCTCCGAAGAGTCGAATATCGTCAGCGTTATGACGGAATCGCGCCAGCTGATCTTTTCCTGGCATCCAATATCCGCCACCGAGTTCCAAGCCCCGGGCATTCAACTCAAAATAGAGCCCGGTCGAAGAAACCCCAAAAACTGAAACGGCCGCGTTCTCTTTATACGGATCTTTGCCTCCGCTAAACCTTGTATCACGATAAGGGCGATACAGTTTTGCCAGTCCGAACTCCGGCTCGAGCTCCTCGATAAGGGCAAGTATCGGGTTCTTGATGACTGTTTCGTAGCGTTTCTTGTTTGCCAACCACCACTCGCGATTGTTGTTGGCAGTTAGGTCGCTGTAGAAAAGAAAACTGTCTGGCGAGAACCCTTGGAAACTCATGACTCAAACCTAACGGAATAGTGGAGTAAGTTGACGGGTTTGTAGAGACATGACACTTCCAAGCATCGACCTGAACCTCATCGACGGTACACACGCAAACACCGACGACTACGCCGGCAAGGTGCTGCTTGTTGTGAACGTAGCCAGCAAGTGCGGCTTTACCCCGCAGTATGAGGCGCTCGAGGCGCTCTACCAGAAGTATGGTTCGCGTGGCCTGGTCATCCTTGGAGTTCCAACCGATCAGTTCAAGCAGGAGCTTAGCTCGGATGAAGAGGTTGCAGAGTTCTGCTCGCTCAACTATGGAGTCACTTTCCCGCTGACAGCTAAGACGATGGTGAACGGCAGCGATCGACACCCACTATTTGCTCAAATAACCAAAGCCAAGGATGGCCTAGGGCTAGGCGGACGCGTGATGTGGAACTTTGAGAAGTTCTTGATTCTGCCAAACGGTCAGATGCACCGCTTCCGCAGCATCACCAAGCCTGACGACAAGACGATTGTCAGCCTCATCGAGGCAAGCCTTCCGAACTAGCGTTTAGAGCTGCCTAGCCTTCGATAGGCACGCAGATCATTACCACCGAGTGGTCACTTTCCGGGTCGAAGCGCTCGTCATAAACCTCTAGGTGGTTGGCATCGCGAATGACCACACCCGAGCTCGGCAAATACTCCTCATAGAACCAGCGAGTGGTTTCGCCAAGTTCATCCAGGCTTCCAATGTGCTCACAGATCGCGTACTTGCCGGCGGCAACCTGAGTCTGAGTCAGCCCAGGGTGGTATTCCGGAGCCTCATCGATGACCAGCCCAGCGAAGTAGTTCATCTGGCCTACCACGCCACTGCCAGTGTCGTCACTCATCACGCCAACCGCCCAGCCGAATTCAAACTCGTCGGCTTCATCCAAGGCATCAAAGAGCTCGCCCCACACTCCAGGGATAACATCATGGCCGTTTGGCG
>Ga0228703_1001619_pt1 | contig 13441 bp, 12 predicted proteins | sample McNCre217_Aug_MG_3_FD_178020 | JGI IMG/M metagenome (GOLD analysis project Ga0228703, IMG submission 178020) | Freshwater microbial communities from McNutts Creek, Athens, Georgia, United States - 29-17_Aug_MG | ecosystem: Environmental > Aquatic > Freshwater > Creek | place: USA: Georgia... | reverse complement strand
AGGGTTACGGCAGCCATACAACGAGCCTAACTTGTAACCTTGTAGGTATGACACAGGCAAGCTTTCCAGATTCTCGCGCGTGGGGCATCGGCCTCGCGACCATTGCAAACGACGGCACCATCCTTGACGTTTGGTACCCGACCCCGGCGCTGGGCAGCATCCCGGCGAACGCCGAGGCAAATGCAGATCTAGCCGCCCTAGCCGGCAAGGATGACCGCCGCCGCGTGACCATCGAGATCCTCAAGACCGAGGTTGACCTAACCCAGCCGGTGACCGGAACCGCCGACGCCTACCTGCGTCTACACCTGCTGTCTCACCTGATTGTGAAACCAAACACCATCAACCTGGATGGCCTGATCCCAAACCTACCTATCGTGGCTTTCACTAACGTAGGCCCGGTTGCGCTGGCTGACCTCGAAGAGCTTCGTCCGGCACTTACTCGCCAGGGCATCAGCGTTTATGCCATCGACAAGTTCCCGCGCTTGGTCGACTATGTGACCCCGGCCAAGGTTCGCATCGCCGACGCATCACGCGTTCGACTTGGTGCACACCTAAGCCCAGGAACGACGATCATGCATGAGGGTTTCGTGAACTTCAACGCCGGAACCTTAGGCAGTTCAATGGTTGAGGGCCGCATTTCTCAGGGCGTGGTAGTCGGAGACGGCGCCGACATCGGTGGTGGCGCGTCAATCATGGGCACTCTGTCTGGCGGCGGCAAGGAGCGAGTCGCGATTGGCGCTCGCGCACTTCTAGGCGCAAACGCAGGTGTCGGAATTTCTATCGGCGATGACACCGTGGTCGAGGCGGGCCTTTACGTCACCGCCGGCACCAAGGTAACGATCATTGACGGCAGCGAAGAGCGCACAGTGAAGGCGGCAGAACTTTCGGGTCAGCCGAGCCTACTATTCCGTCGTAACTCACTAACCGGTCGCGTCGAAGTTGTCGGTCGCAAGGGCGAGGGCATCAAGCTAAACAGCCTGCTACACGGCTAAAAACTAGTTATTTTGAGCTCGGCTTGAATCCCAGCCGAGTTCGGGCAGCGGGTTAGCGCCGAGCATGACCGGCGCCGGCCCCTGCGGCAAGACCACACCGATCGCCTTGAAGGCGCGAGGAAGTTTGGCATCTGCTGGGAAGGTTGCCAGAAGTGAATGGTCTTCTCCCCCACCAATGACCCAATCGCCCGGGTTCGCATCGATAGCGCGGGCCGCCTCTTCGATAACCGCCTCAAAACCCTGCAACATCAGCGGATCGATTTGAAGCGTGACATTCGAGGCCTTGGCGATACGTGCCGAATCGCGAGCCAGACCATCCGAGAGATCAAGCATTGCGGTTGCGCCAGCCACTGCCGCCTCAACACCGGCCTTGACCGGTGGGTTTGGGCGACGTTGAACATTTACCAGATCGTCATAGGCCGAAATAGCATCGCGATTGCCGCTTTGCAGCAGCGCTAAGCCGGCCGCGGCACGCCCCAGAGTGCCCGCCACGGCGAGAATGTCGCCCACCTGAGCGCCAGAGCGCAAAACCGGCTCTCGGCCTTCCAGCGAGCCGTGAGCCGCTACCGAAATCATGACCTGATCGCTTGCCGCTAAGTCACCACCGACAACGCCGCAGCCCGGCGCAAGATTCACGCAGGCGGCCTTCAGGCCATCTGCGAAGTGTTCGAGCCAAGTAACCTCGGTGTGCCCCGGCACGGTCAGTGCAACCACCAATGATGTCGGCACCGCACCCATCGCGGCGACGTCGGCTATGTTGCTCGCGACGGCCTTCCAGCCGAGGTCATAGGCGCTTGACCATTCGAGTTTGAAGTCGTGACCCTCGATGAGGGTGTCGGTGGTAACCGTGAAACGGCCATCCGGTGAGGCGATGACGGCCGAATCGTCTCCGGGCCCGACCAAGGCGTGCTCGGATGTGTTTAGGCGAGCAATGGTGCGCTTGAGCGCTTCGTTTTCGCCGACCTGGGCAACGGTTTCTAGTTTCGACACACTGTTAGCCTATTCTCGATGAAGATTTCACGCACCGCACTCGCCATCCTGGTTTCGCTAACCCTCACCGCTTCACTGTCGGCATGTAGCGCAACGGTTAGCCTCGAGGCTGCCGCAGATTCAAATAATCCGGCCTGCGCCGAGATTTCGGTGCGCTTGCCAGAAACCGTGGCCGAACAGCAAAAACGCGTTACCGATGCTCAAGCCACTGGAGCCTGGGGCGACCCAACCACCGTGTTGCTGCGCTGCGGGCTTCCGCCGGTCGAAGTGAGCACACTACCTTGCGTGACCGCAAGTGGCGTGGATTGGCTAGTTGACGACAGCAAGAAACCGTCTTACCGATTCATTACTTTTGGTCGCAAGCCGGCTACCGAGGTAATCATCGATTCTCGAAAGGTTGCCGGAGTAACTGCGCTGAGCGACCTAAGTGCCGCGATTCAGAGCGTAGAGGCGACCAAGCACTGCTCGACAGTCAACAACTAACCGGCGACTAGGCCTTGTTTAGCGCGAGGTGAACCAGCTCGTCGATTAGATCGGCGTAGGCCAACCCGGATGCCTGCCAGAGCGAGGGAAACATCGAAAGCGGCGTAAAGCCGGGCATGGTGTTGATCTCGTTTACGAAGAAACCATCTTCGGTCAAGAAGAAATCGACTCGCGCCAAACCTTCGCAGCCGAGCGACTTGAAGGCACGGCGGGCAATTGCCTGCATCTCCGCAAGTTCGGCATCGGTAACCTTCGCCGGGATGATTAGATCAACCGAATCTTCATCCTGGTATTTGGCCTCGAAGTCATAAAAGTCGCGACCGGTGACCACGATTTCACCGGCCACCGAAACGCGTGGCTCATCGGTGCCACGCCCGCTAATCACCGCACACTCGACCTCGCGGCCAACCAAACCCTTTTCGACCACGAGTTTGTTATCGCTCTCAAAGGCGAGTTTTGCAGCCGCCTTGAACTCGGCCATATCTTTGACCTTTGAGACGCCAACCGAAGATCCGGCTCGTGCCGGCTTCACGAATAGCGGCAAGTCACCGAGACCGGCAACGGCCTCGATTGCGGCAGCCGGGTTAGCTACCCAATCACGCTCGTGAATCACGACGTGTGGGGTAACCGGAACGCCCGCGGCCTCGAACAGAGCCTTGGTGAATTCTTTGTCCATGCCAGCCGCAGAGGCGAGCACACCGTTGCCCACATAAGGCACGCCAAGCAACTCGAGGTAACCCTGAAGGGTTCCATCTTCACCGAATGGGCCGTGCAGCACCGGGAAGACCACGTCGACTTGGCCCAGCGAACTGCGAGCTCCGGTGATGTCTAGGCGGGTAATTTCGCGGCTTCCATCCATGGCGAATTCGATGCGCGAACCCTCATCCTGGACGGTTGCCAACTGACCCTTGCGAAGCGCCCACTTTTCGGCATCATCGGCAGCGGGAACGAATACACCCTGCTGGGTAATGCCAACCGGGATGACGTTGTACTTGCTGCGATCGATCGCACCGAGCACGCCAGCAGCAGTGGCACAAGAGATAGAGTGCTCGCTCGAGCGGCCACCGAACAGCAGAACCAGGTTTAGTTTTGCCATGGTTACTCGCCCTGAGGGTCGTCGGTCTCGGTGGTTAGGTGCGGGGCGATGTCCTTAGGGTCCATCTTGCCCTCGAGCACCAGCTGCACCTGCTCAACGATAGGCATCGAAACATTCTTGGCGCTGGCCAACTGAAGAATTGGAGCTACCGATGACAAGCCTTCGGCGGTCTGAGACATGCGACGCAGAACCTCACGCAGGGTGTAACCCTTGCCAAGCATTTCACCGGCCTTGTGGTTGCGCGACAGCGGCGACTCTGAGGTAGCAATAAGGTCACCCAGTCCAGCCAGACCAACCATGGTGGTTGCCTTTGCTCCGTAGGCGACGGCAAAGCGAGAAATCTCTGCCAAACCTCGGGTCATGATCGAGGCCTTGGTGTTTTCACCGTAGCCAACACCGTTGACGATACCGATGGCGACCGCGATCAGGTTCTTGAGGATGCCGCCGAACTCGGTGCCGATCACATCCTTGTTGGTGAAAGTCGTGAAGTAGTGGTTGCGAGCCGCCTTAGCCACGACGGCTGCGGTCGGACCACTGGCCGAAGCGGCAACCGAAGCTGCCGGCTGCTCCTGAGCAATCTCGAGGGCCAGGTTAGGGCCGGAGACCACGGCAATCTGGGAGGCCGGGAAACCGGTTACAGATTCGATGACCTCGCTCATGCGCAGGCCAGTGTCTTTTTCAACACCCTTCATCAAACTAACCAGGATGGCATTCTTTGGTAGCAACGGACCCCATTCCTGGAGGTTGCCACGGAGAGACTGCGAAGGCACCGACAGGAAGACCAACTCGGCGTCGGCAAGCACCGCAGCCACGTCGGTCTTTGCGGTCAAAGTCTTTGGTAGGTGAATGCCTGGCAGGTAGTCGCCGTTTCGTCGATCCTGGTTGATCTCGTCGGCAACATCCTTGCGGCGAGCCCAGAGCACCACTTCGTTTTCTGGATTGTCGGCAAGCACCTTTGCGAAGGTGGTGCCCCAACTACCTGCACCCATCACGGCAATTTTCGCCATTAGTTCTTCGCTTTCTTGTCTTGGTTCTTTTTGAAGTTTCCGGTTTCGGTTTGTCCGTGACTGGCCGGATCCCAAAGCTCTTGAGGTGGAACGGTTCCGCGCAACTGCGAAACCAGTTCGGTGATCCGAGCCATCACGATCTCGGTAGCGGCGTGGACCTCGGCCGGAGTTAGCTTCTTACCTCGGTAGGCCGAAAGATCAATCTCATCGCCAACTGTCAAGCGAACCGGCTTCCAGAACCCGGGACGGAATCTGGCTCCGTACTGCGGCAGCACCTGCTCACTTCCCCAATGGGCAACCGGATAAACCGGAACGTTTGTCTCGAGAGCCAATCGAACCGCGCCGGTCTTGCCGCGCATCGGCCAAAGGTCAGGGTCTCGAGTCAAGGTGCCCTCTGGGAAAATCGAGATGCAGTGGCCGGCATCCAAGTAAGCATGAGCGGCTCGAAGTGGCTCATCATTGCGCTGACCGCCGCGGTAAACGGGAATCTGACCGGCCGCGCGGAGCACTGGCCCGACTAAGGGCACCTTAAACAAACTGCCCTTGGCTAGGAAGTGCGGGGCACGCTTTAGATTGACGTAGACGAAATAGGCCATGGCCAGGGCATCGACATTGGTGACGTGGTTTGAAACCAAAACAAAGGCGCCCTTTTTAGGCAGCTTCTCTTGACCGGTTGGAACCAACTTGAAGAGCGTGCGAACCAAGGGAATGAGAATCGAAGCAATCAACACTAGAACGAAATGACGTTCGGCTGGATTTATCTTCGGCATTCGAAGATATTCGCGATTGCTCTTCTTGGCCATCGTTGAACCTATTCGGTGTAGCTGAAGTCAGCGCCAAGGTCGGTGAGCTTTTGCAAGAAGTGCTCGTAACCACGCGAAATCAACTGAACGTTGGTGACATGTGAGGTTCCCTTGGCAGCCAGGGCCGCAACCATGTGGCTGAAACCACCGCGCAGGTCAGGAACTCGGATGTCGGCGGCGTGCAACGGGGTTGGGCCGGAGATTACCGCCGAGTGGTTGAAGTTACGCTGACCGAAGCGGCAGGCTGTGCCGCCCAGGCACTCCTTGTAAATCTGAATTTGTGCGCCCATTTGAACCAGTGCGTCGGTGAAGCCGAAGCGGTTCTCATAGACGGTTTCGTGAATGATCGAAAGACCCTTGGCCTGAGTCAGAGCGACCACCAGTGGCTGCTGCCAGTCGGTCATGAAACCAGGGTGCACATCGGTCTCGAGCACTACTGGCTTTAGGTCTCCGCCAGGGTGCCAGAAGCGAATACCGTCATCCTCGATCTCGAAAGCACCGCCAACCTTACGGAAGACGTTTAGGAACGTGGTCATGTCTTGCTGACGGGCTCCACCGACGAAAATGTCACCGTTGGTTGCCAGTGCCGCACAGGCCCAAGATGCGGCCTCGTTGCGGTCAAAAATCGCTCGGTGCGAGTAGCCATTTAGCTGAGGAACGCCCTCGATGCGAATCACGCGGTCGGTGTCAACCGAGATGATTGCGCCCATCTTTTGCAGGATGGCGATGAGGTCCATGATTTCTGGCTCGATAGCCGCACCGGAAAGTTCGGTGAGACCCTCGGCACGAACCGCGGTCAGTAGCACCTGCTCGGTGGCGCCGACCGATGGGTATGGAAGCTTGATCTTGGCACCGCGGAGACCCTTCGGTGCCGAGAGGCGGGTTCCGTTGTCGAGCTCTTCGATGACCGCACCAAAGTTGCGCAGCACCTCGAAGTGGAAGTCAATTGGTCGATCGCCAATGTGGCAACCACCGAGACCGGGGATGAATGCTTCACCCAGGCGGTGCAGCAGCGGGCCACAGAAAAGAATTGGGATGCGAGATGAACCCGCGTGGGCGTCGATATCGGCCATGCGGGCCGAGGCGACCTTGGTTGGGTCAAGGGTCATTACGCCATCGGCGTTGTGCTCGATGACCACACCGTGCAACTGCAGGAGGCGAGAAACAATCTCGACGTCGCTGATGAACGGGACATCCTTTAGAACGCTCGCGCTCTCGCCAAGCAGGGCCGCAACCATGGCCTTGGTAACCAGGTTCTTAGCACCCTTAACGTCTACTCGACCGATAAGCGGCTTGCCACCGTGAACGGTGATCTGACTCATGGGTCTCCTTAGTGCTTCGCTGGCAAGGTCTTTGGCATCCAGTTCGGACGCTTAGCCTCAAAATCGGTGATGGCTTGCTCGTCTCGCAGGGTGAGCCCGATGTCATCCAAGCCCTCTAGCAGACGCCATTTAGTGTATTCGTCAATGTCGAAGTGAACCGATAGGCCACCAATCGTGGCGGTCTGCTCAACCAGATTGATCGTGATCGATGAGCCAGGGTTAGCCTCGAGCGCGGCCCAGAGCTTCTCGGTGTCGGCCTCGGTAATCTGACCGGTAACCAGACCCTGCTTGCCCGAGTTGCCACGGAAGATGTCGGCAAACTTGGCCGACAGCACGCACTTAAAACCGTAGTCGCGCAGCGCCCAAACGGCGTGCTCGCGGCTTGAGCCGGTGCCAAAATCTGGGCCGGCAACCAAAACCTCAGCGTTCTTGTATGGCTCCTGATTCAGAACGAACTCAGGGTCATTGCGCCAGGCCGCGAAAAGCGCATCCTCGAAGCCGGTCTTGGTGATGCGCTTTAGATAGACCGCTGGGATGATCTGGTCGGTGTCGACGTTGCTGCGACGAAGTGGAGCACCAACACCGGTGAAAACTTCAAACTTTTCCATTAGTTGGCCTCCGATGAATCGACTAGGTCTGCAGGTGCTGAGAGAGTTCCGCGAATCGCGGTTGCCGCAGCTACCAAAGGAGAGACAAGGTGGGTGCGAGCACCCTTACCCTGGCGACCCTCGAAGTTTCGGTTCGAGGTTGAAGCCGAGCGTTCGCCCGGTGCCAGCTGGTCTGGGTTCATTCCGAGACACATCGAGCAACCGGCGAAGCGCCACTCGGCACCGAAGTCCTTGAAGATCTTGTCTAGCCCCTCGGCCTCAGCCTGAAGGCGAACCTTGGCCGAACCAGGCACGACCATGAAGCGTACTCCCTCGGCCTTTTTCTTGCCCTCGATGATCGCGGCAGCTGCGCGAAGGTCTTCGATGCGGCTGTTGGTGCAAGAGCCTAGGAACACGGTGTTGACCGCGATGTCCTTCATTCGAGTGCCAGGCTTGAGGTCCATGTACTCGAGCGCGCGAATCGCGGCAGCCTTGTCGTTCGGGTCGCTGAAGTCATCAGGGCTTGGCACTGAATCGTTCAGGCTGATGCCCTGACCCGGGTTGGTGCCCCAGGTAACGAATGGGTCGAGGGTGTTTGCATCGAGGAATACCTCGGCGTCAAACTTGGCACCTTCGTCGGTTGGCAGAGTCTTCCAGTAAGCAACCGCTTCATCCCAGTCGGCGCCCTGTGGTGCGTGTGGGCGACCCTCTAGGTAGTCGAAGGTGGTCTGGTCTGGAGCGACCATACCGGCGCGTGCACCGGCTTCGATCGACATGTTGCAGATGGTCATGCGGGCTTCCATCGAAAGCGCACGGATGGCGCTGCCGCGGTATTCAAGCACGTAACCCTGGCCACCGCCGGTGCCAATCTTGGCGATTACCGCAAGGATGATGTCCTTCGCGGTCACGCCCGGGCGAAGGGTTCCTTCGACGTTGATGGCCATGGTCTTAAATGGCTTTAGGGGCAGGGTCGAGGTGGCCAAAACGTGCTCCACCTCTGAGGTGCCGATACCCATCGCAAGCGCACCGAATGCGCCGTGGGTCGAAGTGTGTGAGTCACCACAAACCACGGTGATGCCCGGCATGGTCAGACCAAGCTGAGGGCCAACCACGTGCACGATGCCCTGCTCGGCGTCACCGAGCGAGTGGATGCGAACACCAAACTCCTTGGCGTTATCGCGAAGGGCGTTGATCTGAGTGCGGCTGGTTACGTCGGCAATTGGCTTGTCGATATCCCAGGTAGGAGTGTTGTGGTCTTCGGTTGCAATGGTCTGGTCAAGGCGACGAACCGGGCGGCCGGCTAGGCGTAGGCCGTCGAATGCCTGCGGGCTGGTGACCTCGTGGACTAGGTGCAGGTCGATGTAGAGCAGGTCTGGCGAACCATTTTCACCCTTGACGACCAAGTGGTCGTTCCATACCTTTTCGGCCAGAGTTAACGGCTTATTTGTCATACAAACACCTCAAAACGATTGAACTAAAAGTTTACCGCGCAAGCGGCCAGATTGCTTAGGTATAGGCTGGCGAGATGAGCGATAACGGGCTGGACTTTCTCCAGCGAAAGACCATCCGAGTACTAACCGCAGGGCAGGTGCTTTCGGGTTTTGGCCTCGGCTCAACCCTTTCAATCGGTTCACTTTTGGCGGCCCACCTTTCCGGTTCACCCGCCTGGGCCGGTTCGGCCGCAACCTTCAGCACCCTGGGTGCAGCTACCTGGGCGATTCCGCTCGCACGGCTCGCCTACCGGCGCGGTCGCCGAGTTTCGCTAGCCACCGGTGCGGCAATCGCAATTACCGGCGCATCGCTGGTCATCACCGCTGCTGCTGTGCAGATTTTCCCACTTTTGCTGCTGGCCCTCTTCTTGCTTGGTGCCGGCTCGGCGGTAGGCCTGCAGGCCAGATTCGCCGCGACTGACCTGCCATCAAACCGCTCAACCGGCCGCGACCTTTCGGTTGTGGTTTGGGCAACCACTTTCGGTGCCGTGATCGGCCCAAACCTCTTCGGTCCGGGTGAAATAGTCGGTCGCGCGCTGGGCTTGCCTTCAATGACTGGCCCATTCGTTTTCACGATCCTCGCCCAGATTGCCGCGACTTCGGTCTTCTGGTTCGGCCTCCGACCTGACCCGCTGCTGGTTGCCAAGCAGCTAAACGCCGCAAAGACCAAGGGCAAGACTTCGTTTGCCACCGCGATTGCAACCCTCAAGAGGTATCCGAAGGCCGCTTTTGCAATCAGCGCCATTGCCCTGAGCCACATGGTTATGGTTTCGGTGATGTCGATGACCCCGATTCACATGAAGGGTATGGGTTTCGACCTGGTCGTGGTCGGTTTCACCATCAGCCTGCACATCGCCGGCATGTACGCCTTCTCGCCGGTTTTTGGCTGGCTATCAGACAAGCTTGGTCGCGTGCAGACCGTCATCCTTGGTCAAAGCATTTATGTTGCGGCGCTGGCAATTGCCGGCTTCGGGCAAGACAGCCGTGTGATGGTCACCATCGGGCTATTTCTGCTGGGCCTTGGCTGGTCGGCTTCTACCGTTGGTGGAGCCGCACTGTTGACCGCCACCCTGCCGGTCGAGGAAAAGACCAATGTTCAAGGCCTTAGCGACTCGCTAATGAACCTATCTGGCGCCTTTGGTGGTGCGGTCGCCGGCTCGATTCTCACCGCGTTCATGTTCCTCGGGGTCAACCTCGCGGCACTCATCCCGGTGTTCTTGATTGTCATTTTCGCTGGTATTACACGTCTTCGTGCTCGACACTAGCAAGCGCTAACCCGGATAAAGGAAAACCTCTCCCGAGACAAAGCATCGAGAGAGGTAATCGTGATCCCAAGGGGATTTGAACCCCTGCTGCCGCCGTGAGAGGGCGGTGTCCTAGGCCGCTAAACGATGGGACCGTTTTTTGCAACCTGTCGATTATGCCACAGTGGGGGTCGCTAAGGCAACCTAGGCAAAGACCGAAAGGGCGCCTGGCACGACCGTTGCGGTCAGCGGCGAGTGTCCGCGGGCTTCCCCATCGCTGTACAGGGGCATATTGCCCGAGGACAACTTAACCGATTTAGCGCGAACAAACTCGACCGCCGGGTGGCTTACGTGGCCGCCAGTGTAGACCTTAGGAAATACCTTCAGCAGCTCGAGTCGGCTCATGGCATGAACTACGAACAGGTCTAGGTAACCATCGTCGATCTTCGCTTCTGGCGCGATGAGCATTCCGCCACCAAAGGCCGGCCCATTGGCAACCGCGCAAAGCATCGCATCGAAACTTCGGTGAACACCATCGATTGTCGCTTCGTAGTGGATCGGTTTGAACTTGGCCAGTTCCAGGACCATCGCGATGTCATAGCGACGTGGGCCTTTTGGCCAGGTCATCTCGTTGGCGCGCTGATTACAAAGCGCATCGAAGCCGGCCGAAGCCGTGCCAAAAAACCAAAACGCACCGGTAGAAGAATGCGCCTTGACGGCATCGACCTTGCGCGGCGAGCCGAGCTTGGCGAGTACCGCATGGGTACCAGCAATGACGTCGCCCTCGGGCATGCCGATGCTGCGCGCTAAATCGTTTCCGGTTCCGGCAGCGATTAGTCCGAGCGAGATGCCGGTGTCACAGGCGATGTTGACTCCGAGGTGCGCGATTCCATCGCCACCGACGACCACCAAACCGTCAATCAAACCATCGTTGATTGCGTGACGAGCATTGGCATTCGCTTCTTCGAGGGTGTTTCCAGAGAGATTTAGGTATGCCTGACCACGCTCAACCAGGGTCGAGAGCACCAGCTCACCGCGTGCCGCACCTTTGCCTCTTGCTGAGCTGGGGTTGATGATCACACCGAGTCGCAAGGCTATCCCCTGCGCAGCCGGCGAATGTTGAGCAAGACCACGGATGTCATGCCAAGCGAAAGACCGGCGGCCACAGCGGGCGAAACGGTCAGCCCGACACCGGCCAATGCCCCTGCAGCCAAAGGCAAGGTCACGGCTGAAAAGATCAGCGACCAAAGAAGATTTTCGCGGGACTTGCCGGCGGCACGCTTCGAAAGGATCAAACCGCGAACAAACAGAGCCGGATCGGTGGATGCGATGGTGATGCCTGCAGAATCGATTGGCTCATACCCTTCGACACCGAATGCCACTGCTACGTCGGCTTGCTTGAGCGCCTGAGCGTCGTTGATTCCGTCGCCAACCACGGCCACCTTCGAGGTATCTGCCTGCAGGCGACTGATTACTTCAGACTTCTGGTGTGGCAAAACCTCGGCGAAGGTTTCGGTCAGCCCGAGTTCCTTTGCCACCCAGTTCGCAACACCCTGAGCGTCTCCGGTCAGCAAACCAACGCGCTTGCGTTCGTATTGCAGCGCCAAAACCGCATCCTTGGAACTTGGACGAATGTGGTCGCCGAGCTCTAGCCAACCGAGAAGCTCGCTGTCTCGAATCACAAAAAGCACGGTCTGACCGGCGTGATTAGCGGCATCGCACTTCACCAAGTCACCGACATACAAGGTCATGTTTCGTGAGGTCAGAATGATTGGCCCGCCGACGACGATGGTCTGGGCGTCTAGCGTTCCGGCGGCACCCTGACCCGGGATGAGTCGGTAGTCGCGAATCTCCTGCGGTTCAATGGTGCGGCGCTTGGCCTCTTCAACAATTGCCGAAGCAATCGGGTGATCTGACTGAAGTTCAACACCGGCTGCAATCGCGATTAGCTCATCAGTGCTGGAAAGCGGTGAACCGTGAGTTAGGTGGGCACCTACAAAACGACGTTCGGCAGTGGTAAGCGTGCCGGTCTTGTCGAACAGCACCATGTCGACCTGACCCAGGGCATCGAACTGGGCGCGGTCGGAATAGTAAATCTCGTTATAGGCGGCGATTGCGGTTGCAAAGCGCGAGACCAACGGTCGGGCCAACAAAATAGCCTGTGGAGCGGCAACCAGTAGCACCGCCATGAATCTTTCGACGGCCGACTGTGGGGTCAGACCGCCGATCGCCCAACCGAGAACCGAGGCGATGATCGCGATGCCCAGAACGCCGAGAACCGACCAGTTGGTCCATTGCTCGAGCTTTCTTTCAAAATCTGGGCGAACTTTTTGGGCCTGCTTCATGTAATTCAGATCAGAACCGAGAGCCGATTCGTCACGGATGCGGCGCTCAAGGAATATCGCGGCAAACCGGCCGCCAGCAAGCACCGGGAGCAACCAGACAAAAGACCACCAAAAGCTCAGATCGGTTTTAGGAGAGCCGGTGAAGTGCAACACGGTGACTGTGATCGCAAAAACCAGACCGACGGCCAGTGCAATGCCCGGCAGGAAAGCCCAGCTCGGGTGGAAGCCCGCAGGCTTAGCCCGGTGTTGCTGCTGCTCATCCATTAGTACTCCGTTTTGCGATTGCGATGCAAAGGTTTGCCTTCAAATCCTACGCGCGAGCGACCCTAAATCTTGACAGAATGAAGGCATGAAGATCACAAAGTTTGGCCACGCCTGCCTCGAATTTGAAGAGAACGGTCAACTGCTCATCCTTGACCCTGGCATGTATACCCAACCGATCGAGGGGCGCAAAGCGGTGCAGGCGATCGTGATCACCCACATCCATGATGACCACTGCTATGAAGAACAACTCGACCGAATCATCGAGCTCAACCCTGGCATCACCATTTATGGCACTGATGAGGTTTGCAAGCGTCTTGCCGCCTCCCGCCCAAACTTCAAACTGAACCCAGTGCACCACGGCGACTTTTATCAGGTCGGCAACTTCACCCTCGAGTTTTTTGGCGACATGCATGCCGAGATTCACCGCTCGATTCCGCTGGTTCAAAACTGCGGAGTCATGGTCAACGGCAAGCTCTATTACCCGGGTGACAGCTTCACCCAGCCAGACCGCGTGGTAGAGATTTTGGCCTGCCCAGCATCGGCGCCCTGGCTCAAGATTTCAGAGGTCATGGACTTCATTGCGGCGGTCAAACCGAAGCGCTGCTTTCCTACCCATAACATTCACCTGAGCGAATTTGGCAACCAGCTAAACAACGGCCGCATCCAGGCGGTGACCGAGCAAAACGGTGGAAAGTATGAGTGGTTGCAGATCGGCGACTCGACCGAAATATAGGCCGGTTAAAGCGAAATCGCTTCCCGTAGGAAGCGATTTTCAAAGCTGGGGTACCTGGACTCGAACCAAGAACAAAGGTACCAGA
>Ga0228703_1001616_pt1 | contig 13449 bp, 9 predicted proteins | sample McNCre217_Aug_MG_3_FD_178020 | JGI IMG/M metagenome (GOLD analysis project Ga0228703, IMG submission 178020) | Freshwater microbial communities from McNutts Creek, Athens, Georgia, United States - 29-17_Aug_MG | ecosystem: Environmental > Aquatic > Freshwater > Creek | place: USA: Georgia... | reverse complement strand
TACCGATAGGGCTCAGGGCGTTCGAGAGGGTAAATACATCGCGGCGGCCAATCGATATCGCCGACGAATCGTGACCTTCCGCACGGAGCTGGAAGGTTTGATTCCAACCTATGGAGATTTGATTGCACTCAGTCACGACATTCCGCGATGGGGTTTGAGTGGAGAGGTCTTGAGCTGGGACAGTCAAACGAGGACTGTGCGGTGTTCTGAGTCGCTGAGTTGGCAGTTAGGAGCCGTTCACTACCTGGTTCTGCGAAAGCCAGATGGCTCGGTCTCCGATGCCATTGAGGTCACGCAGGGTTCTACTGCTTCCCATGCCATCCTGAAAACGCTGCCCGGTTTTGAGCTGCAGGTCAACGCTGACCGTGAGCGAACGCATTTTGCTTTTGGTGTTGGGCAGTCTTGGTCCCAGCTGGCGCGCGTCATGAGCGTCAAGCCTAGAGCTGAGCAGGTCGAACTGACATGCGTGGCCGAGAACGCGTTGGTGCATACCGCCGATCAATCCTGATCTGAACCTGATTTTTGTAACCACCCGCCGAGGAGCAATCACGGCGGGTTTCTTTTTGGAGAAATGAATGCCGGAACCGACAAGTAGTGGAGTCGCAGGAGCTGCAGTGGCATACAAGGCCTTTGGCGGCACGGCGGCGGCAGTTGCCAGCGGAGCCACATTGGCTGCCGTTGTAGTGATGTTGATGACTCCGCCGCGAAACAAACGTGAATGGGCCGTCGGCTTGATCAGTACGGTGGTATCGAGCATCGGCGGGGGCGCGTTCACAGTTGAGCATTTCGGATTGCATCACTGGGCGTTCTCATTCATGGGGCTATGTGCTTTTGGCGGGTTGATCTTTGCGTGCGGTTTGCCGGGGTGGGCGATGGTTCGTTGGACCTTTGCATTCATCGACAAGCGCCGAGACGATTCGATTGATGAGGTGGCCAAAGACGTGAGGGAGCTGCTATGAAGCCGATTGAATTCATCGCATTGATCGGCTCCTCTGCGCAGGCAACGGCGAAGCGCTCGGGCGTGTTCGCCAGCATCACGATCGCGCAGGCAGCGTTGGAGTCCGGTTGGGGTGAGTCTGGTTTGGCCAAGGTGGGCAAGAACCTCTTTGGCATCAAGGCCGACAGCCGCTGGAGGGGGGAGACCTTGATCCTTCAGACCAAGGAATTCATCCGTGGCCAGTGGGTTGTGGTGCCTGCCAAGTGGCGCAAGTACGCCAGTTGGCAAGAGAGCATTGATGACCACGCAGCCTTCCTCAAGCAAAACCCGCGCTATCAACCATGCTTCCAATGTCTGACGGCTGAGGCATTTGCACAAGCGCTGGCCAAGGCTGGCTATGCCACAGATCCTGGTTACGCCAGCAAGGTCATCGGGCTCATGAATCAGCACAAGTTACAAGCGCTGGATGGAGGTGCTCCATGAACTGGCTCACCAAATTCATCTTCGCCCATTGGAATTTCCTGATGGGTGGACTTGTACTGCTGATGGTTTTCATCTGTGGAGTACAGGTCGGTGAGTCCCGCATCAATCGGGAATGGAACGCCGAGAAGCTGCGAGAGGTGCTGGTCGTTGCCAAGCAAGAGCAGCGTGTCGCAGACATCCGTCAATCACAAACTCAAATCAATCAGGACATTTCTAATGACTATGCGAAGAACTCCATGGCGCTGGCTGGTCGTCAGTCTGCTTCTCGTCCTATCGGGATGTGCGACTGCGCCACAACCAGTGGTAGCAGTGTGCCCGCCGTTCCCGATGCTGCCCAAAGAGTTGCAGTCCCCGCCACCGACGCTCTATTTGCTTCCGATGGAGATGCGAAAGGAATGAGTTGCGAGCAGCTTGAAATAGATGCGGCACAGACCACCCTCATGCTGCTTGAAGTGCAGCGTTGGTACGAGCTGCAGTTTCAGGCGTTCAAATGAGACTTGGACCCCCTCAATATTGATAACAGCAAAAACCGTTGAAAGCGGGTCAAATCATGCCAAATCATGCTTAAACCGATTGACGAGGCAGGTGATGTGTGCAATCATTCAAAAATTACCAACATTCCAACTTTTGATGGAAACCTTTGTTATGTCAGATCGCTGGTTGTCGGTCGAAGAGATCGCCGAGTATCTCGGTGTGAGCAAGGACACGGTATATGCATGGATTAACAAAAGGCATATGCCATCTCACCGAATTGGACGGCTTTGGAAGTTCAAGTCCGATGAAGTCGACGTATGGGTGCGCTCTGGAGGAGCCGCAGAAGTAGAGGGGCAGGTCAAGAATGTTTGACTTGCTATCGGTTGGTTTTTATCGCTTCATCCAGCGGTCAAAACAAAACAAGGAATGTTGAAATGAGAAAAATATCTAGCGTGGATTTGTTCTGTGGGGCTGGCGGGCTGACGCATGGCTTCGTGCTTGAGGGCGTGCCGGTCGTTGCTGGCATCGATATGGACCCTGCTTGCCGCTTTCCTTATGAGGCGAACAACAGTGCCAAGTTTGTTGAGAGAGACATTAGCAAGGTCTCCACCGCCGAGTTGAATGCGTTGTTCGGGGATGCTGACTTAAAGATCCTTGCTGGGTGCGCTCCTTGCCAGCCTTTTTCTACTTATGCGCAACGTTACGAGCTTGATGGCAAGGACGGGAAATGGGGTCTTTTGTACGAATTTTCTCGTTTGGCCAAGGGCACCCGACCAGATGTCATCACGATGGAGAACGTTCCGACCGTTGCCAAGCATGAGGTGTTCCATGACTTCGTCGATACGCTGAAACGACTCGGCTACAACGTTTGGTTTGATGTCGTCGATAGCTCCCAATACGGCGTGCCACAGACTCGTCGACGCATGGTTCTCCTGGCATCTCGGCACGGCGAGATTACGATGATCAAACCCACACTCGAAAAGCCAAAAACCGTGAGACAGGCGATTGGCCGTCTACGTGCGTTGAGCGCTGGCGAGGCGGCTCCCAGAGACAAGCTGCACGTTTCATCTACTCTGTCGGAGAAAAATCTCAAGCGCATCAAGGTTTCGAAGCCTGGTGGTACTTGGCGTGATTGGCCAGAGCATCTCGTCGCCGATTGTCATCGCGCAGAAAGTGGAAGGACTTACCCTGGTGTCTATGGCCGCATGGAGTGGGACAAGCCAGCCCCTACCATGACGACGCAGTGCTATGGATTCGGAAATGGTCGTTTCGGACATCCTGACCAGGATCGCGCAATCACCTTGAGGGAAGCAGCAATTATTCAGAGCTTCCCGCGTGACTACGCGTTCATTCCCGATGACGGTGAAGTGAGCTTCAAGGTACTTGGGCGCCTCATCGGTAATGCCGTTCCCGTGGATCTTGGTCGCGCGATCGCACGAAGCATCAACTCCCATATTGCTTCGATTGCGCCACAACCATGACCCGATAAATGCCGCCCCGGCTATTTGCTGGGGCGCATAAAACCCACAGAACAGGAAAACGGTAGACGCATGGAAATTTCGAACGTACAGAATAGCCAGGCCTACCGCGCCCGCCCAGAGCCTGGGCAGTTGGTCGAGGTCAGGCGACGCCAATGGGTCGTTGCCGAAGTCGCCTCATCCCAGCTAACGTCAACCTCTGCGCAACAGAATGCGGTGACCCTCTCATCCATCGACGAGGATGGTCTAGGTGAGGAGCTTGAGGTCATTTGGGAGATTGAGCCCGGCGCGCAAATCATTGAGCGTGCGGGTCTCCCTTCGATTACTGGCAAAGATGACTCCGACACCCTCGAAGCCTTTCTTGATGCGGTTCGTTGGGGTGCTGCTCCCAATGCCGATAAAGGCTTTCTGCAAGCGCCGTTCCGCAGTGGCGTCAGCATTGAGGACTTCCAGCTTGATCCACTGGTGCGTGCCATCGATATGGCGCGCGTCAATCTGCTAATCGCTGACGACGTCGGCTTGGGCAAGACCATTGAGGCGGGTCTCGTCATCCAAGAGATGTTGCTACGGCACCGTGCCCGCACCGTCTTGATCATCTGTCCTGCATCGCTTCAAGAGAAGTGGCGCGTCGAGATGCTGGAAAAGTTTGGCCTTGATTTCCGGGTTGTCGACACGGCCTACATCAAGCAGCTGCGCCGAGATCGCGGCATCCATGCCAATCCGTGGACATCGCATCCGCGCCTGATCGCGTCCATGGACTGGGTTAAGAGCGGCGAAGGGCTGCGCGCCATGCGCGACGTTCTGCCAGCGCACACCAGCTATCCACGTAAGTTCGACATGCTCGTCGTCGACGAAGCACACAACATCGCCCCCGCTGCCGGGGCGAATTACGCGCTGGAAAGCCAACGCACACGCTTGATCCGTTCCATCAGTCCGCACTTCCAGCATCGCCTGTTTCTGACGGCAACCCCACACAACGGCTATACCGAATCCTTCACATCGCTTCTGGAGTTGCTGGACGACCAGCGTTTCGCCCGAAACATCCTGCCCGATGAAAAGCAGTTGAGTCAGGTGATGATCCGCCGCCTCAAGAGCGATCTGGTCGATGCGGAAGGTAAGCCGCTCTATGCGCAGCGCAAGTTGCAAGCACTACTGGCCTCGTACTCCGTACAAGAGCGGGCCATTCACCAGAAGCTGAACGACTACTGCGCGAGCCGCGAGCAGGATGCCGAAAAGGTCGGCAATGCGTTCGGCACATCGTTCGTCAATCAGTTGCTCAAGAAGCGCCTCTTCTCCTCTCCCGCCGCGTTTGCATCCACCCTTGAGAAGCACATTGCCAGCCTGGCCAATGGCAGCCAGCGCAAAGAGAAGGATGCGATGGCCGACCGTATTTTGCGCAAAGCCATCCTGCGGGTCGAAGAAGACTACGCCAACGACCAGGAGGCCGAAAACGCCCAGTCCGAGGCCGTCGAAGAGGCTTCACGTCGCGCGCAGCCGCTGACGGCAGAGCAGCAGCAAATGCTGAACGAGCTGCGGTCGTGGGCACAGGCGGCCAAGAATCAGGTCGATGCCAAAGCCAAGGCTATCCTCGACTGGCTCAAGGTCAACCTCAAGACCGACGGTCAGTGGAATGATCGTCGGGTCATCTTGTTCACCGAATACCGCACTACGCACCAGTGGATGCACGAGATCTTGGCCAGCCACGGTTTCGGTGGTGATCGACTGGCCATCCTTCATGGCGGCATGCCGCAGGATGAACGCGAAAAGGTCAAAGCGGCCTTCCAGACCTCGCCCAAGGATTCAGCGGTGCGCATTCTGCTGGCCACCGATGCGGCGTCGGAAGGTATCGACTTGCAGAACCACTGTAACTGCCTCATCCATCTGGAGATCCCTTACAACCCCAATGTAATGGAGCAGCGCAACGGTCGTATCGACCGGCATGGCCAACGCCAGAAGGAAGTCTTGATCTGGCACCCCGTTGATGGCGGAGAACAAGGCAAAGCAACAATGGGCGGTCACGGCGACGACATCATCCGTGCGCTACGAAAGCTCGAATCCATGCGTGCAGACATGGGTAGCGTCAACCCAGTCATTGCGCCGCAGATGTCAGGGCTGATCGAAGGTTCACTCAAAGACCTCGACACCCGCCTTGCTGAAGCCAAGATCGCCAAGGCCAGACGCTTCGTGCGCGCCGAGCGCGAACTGAAAGACCGGGTCGCCAAGCTGCACGAACGGCTTCTGACCACGCAGCAGGATTTTCACCTCACGCCAGAGCACATCCTCATGGCGGTCAAGACGGGCCTCAAGTTGGCAGGCCGCCCGCCACTCGAGCCCTTTGCTTTGCCTGATGCCCCTGCTGGCACTGTATTCAAGATGCCCGCGCTGTCGGGCTCGTGGGCGCGCTGCCTCGAAGGCTTGCGTCACCCCCACACACTGCAAATTCGGCCCATCACCTTCGATCATGCCGTCGCCACCGGGCGTGACAACGTAGTGCTGGTCCACCTGAATCACCGACTGGTACAGATGTGCCTGCGCTTGCTGCGCGCAGAGGTTTGGGCGCAGGACGATGTGAAAAAGCTGCATCGTGTCACGGTGCGTTCGGTGCCAGACGCACTGATTGATGGGCCTGCAGCGGTCGTCATCTCGCGGTTGGTCGTCACGGGTGGCAACCATCATCGCCTCCACGAAGAACTAACGGTCGCCGGGGGCTATCTGGGCGATAAATCATTCCGTCGTGAGGAAGGTGTCACCAAAGTCCAGCAATGGCTGGATCAAGCCAAACCGCTGACGGCCTCAGACTCTTTGTTTGATGCCATTCGCGTGCGTTTCGACCGTGCGCAAAGTTCTATCCTGCAGGCGGTCGACGCCCGGTCAAAAGACCGGCTGAAGTTCCTGACCAACACCCTGCAATCCCGTAAGCAGCAAGAAGTGGCCGACATTGGAACCGTGCTTGACGAGCTTGAGAAAGCCATCCAATTTGAGCTGAAAAAAGATCAGCAACCGGCCCAGCTTTCCCTGTTCTCAGAAGACGAACGAACGCAGCTCAGGCGCGATACCGCCGCACTGGAAGCGCGTCTTGCCCGCATTCCGGTCGAGCGCCAGCAGGAGGCTGAAGCCATCGAAACCCGCTACGCCAAACTCAACGACCGCACCTTCCCGGTCGCCGTCATCTTCCTGGTGCCTGCATCTGCCGTTCAGGGAGGTGCCGCATGAGTGCTCCCAGCGTGCATGATGATTGGCTGTCACTGATCGAGATCTCCGGCCCATTCCTTGCCGTTCCCGTTCTGAAAGAAGCCTTTCCACAAGGACTGGAAGAGCTGGATGCCATCAAGCGCAAACGTCTGCGCCAAGCCTACGAGGAATGGCGCGAAGCGCTGGAACTGGAAGACGCGCAATTCGCCGAGTTGCACATGGCCTGGATCGACGAGGTGCTGTCGCGTGGCCTTGAACTTGATGAAGACGGCAAAGGCGACGTGCTCAAACGCGCCGACTGGTGTGCAGCCAACCTCCAAACCACCGTGCCCGAACATGGCGTGACGCTTTCGCCCGATCTTGCGGTAGTCGATGAGCAACGTGCCAACAAGCCGCTGATGCTGATCCAGACCTATGCGCAAGATGTCGATCTTGATGCCACACAGAAGCTAGGCGGTTGGGCTGCCACACCCGCCGATCGCATGGTTCAGTTGTGCCGTTCGCTGGGTTGTCGCATCGGACTGATGACCAACGGCGATCGCTGGATGCTGGTGGATGCACCGGTGGGTGCCGTGACCACCTTCGCAAGTTGGTATGCCCGCATTTGGAGCCAGGAGCCCATCACGCTGCAGGCCTTCGTGCACCTGCTCGGCATTCGCCGTTTATTTGTCGACGAATCCGAACAACTACCCGCACTGTTCGATCGCTCTCTGAAGTTTCAGGACGAAGTCACCGACGCCCTTGGCGAGCAAGTCCGTCGCGCCGTCGAAGTATTGATTCAGACACTCGATAAAGCCGACCAGGATCGCAATCGAGAGCTCCTGCACGACGTCAAAGAACCAGAGCTGTATGAGGCCGCGCTGACGGTGATGATGCGCTTGGTTTTCCTTCTCTCCGCAGAAGAGCGTGGTCTGCTGCTGATGGGCGACGAACGCTACGAGACCAACTACGCGCTCTCCACCTTGCGCATACAGTTGCGCAAGGAGTCCGAGGAAATTCTGGAGCGTCGCTGGGATGCTTGGTCGCGCCTGCTAGCGATCTTCCGCGCCGTTTTTGGCGGCATTGAACACGAAAATCTGCGGCTGCCTGCGCTGGGCGGTTCGCTTTTCGATCCCGACCGCTTTCCCTTTCTTGAAGGGCGAGCCAAAGGGTCCAGCTGGCGCAGCGATGCAGCCAAACCGCTGCCAATCGACAATCGCACCGTCCTGCTGTTGCTGGAAGCCATTCAGCAATTTCAGGGGCGCACGCTCTCCTACCGTGCGCTGGATGTGGAACAGATCGGCTACGTGTACGAGGGTCTGCTCGAACGCACTGTCAAGCGTACCGATGAAGTCACACTGGAACTGGACGCCACCAAGAACGCCAAGACTCCATGGGTCAAGCTGGCCGAGCTGGATTCGGCACTCTTGGATGGCGCTGCGCGGTTGGCCGAGTTGCTGCAAGAACGCTCTGGTAGTTCCACCAGCCGGGTGCGTAATGATCTGTCCAAGCCCGTCGACGACACCTTGACCGAGCGCCTGCTGACCGCTTGCTTGGGCGACACCATGCTCCGCGACCGCGTCAAACCCTATGCCCATTTGCTGCGTACCGATCCATGGGGCTATCCGCTGGTCTATCCCGCTGGCGCTTTCATCGTCACCACCGGTTCCGATCGACGTGAAACCGGCACCCACTACACGCCGAAATCACTGACTGAAGCGATCGTCGCCGAGACTCTCACGCCGGTGGCATATGTCGGCCCCGCCGAGGGAACGCCGCGAGAACAGTGGGTACTGAAATCCCCCGCTGAACTGCTTGATCTCAAGATCTGCGACCCAGCCATGGGCTCAGGTGCTTTTCTGGTGCAAGCCTGCCGATGGCTGTCGGATCGCCTTGTCGAGGCATGGTCACAGGTCGAGGCTGCGGGCAAAACCGTGAGCGTGGATGGTGAAGTTTTGGAAGCAGGAGCAGCCAAGGAGCCTCTGCCTCGCGACAGCGAAGCACGCACAGTAATCGCGCGCCGCCTCATCGCTGAGCGTTGCCTGTACGGTGTCGATTTGAACCCACTGGCCGTCGAGCTTGCCAAGCTCTCAATCTGGTTGGTGACGCTGGCAAAAGGCCGTCCGTTTGGTTTCCTTGATCACAACCTGTGTTGTGGCGACAGCCTGCTCGGAATTCATCGCCTTGATCAACTAACCCAGCTATCAATGGATCCCTCGGGTCAAGGCCAGCTTCGCCTTTTCGGTCAGAGCGTTGAGCGAGCCGTGCGGGATGCCATAGAACTTCGTTTGCGCCTACGAGCAATTCCCATACGTGATATCCGCGATGTGGAAGCAATGGCCAGCATTAATGAGGAGACACAGGCAAAACTCAAGGTTTCGGATCAGATTTCGGACGCATTGGTTGCTACTGTCTTTGCAATAAAAAAGACGCGCGCGCTCGAATCACACCTCGCAATATTGGCTAGCGAGGCAGACCACGCTGTGGGCGGGAAGATTGACGCATTGTCATCAATACGGCGCTTGGCAGAACAGGCATTTTCCATTAGCCCTAGGAACAATGGCGAACCAAGGCAGCTGCATTGGATACTGAAATTCCCTGAGGTTTTTGATCGCCATGATGGCGGCTTTGACGCAGTACTCGCTAATCCACCATTCGTTGACTCAGAGACAATGTCCCGCATTGACCCAGAATATCGTGACTATTTGGCGCGCTCGTATTCTTGTGCAAAAGGTAATTGGGACCTTTACATTCCGTTTATTGAACGATCACTTCAAATTTGCCGACGCAAAGGGAGGGTTTCACTCGTTAGCCCAAACAAGTGGCTTGCAGCTCCATATGGAGCTGCACTTCGAGCCAAAACTGTAAATTGGATATCTGCAGTACTTGATTTTTCCAAGGGTAGAGCATTTGAAGGCGTTGGCATTGCTGCCATTTGCAGTTCCTTCTGCTTAGAGTCGCGATCAAAATTTATTAGGGTAGAAAACCCCGCATCAAGTTCTGCGGTAACGCACGTACATGCGGACTCTATTGCAATGCAGCCTAACTGGGGGTTCCTGCTATCGGCACATATTGATATTCTTTCCACGCTTTCCGCTAGTGGGGTAACTCTTGGCCAGTATGTAACTGCCAATGACCCATTTACAGTATCTGAAGCCTACCAGCTGGTGGATGATGTTGTCGAGGCTGACTCAACAGATGAACCAGTTTTCACTTTTGTGAATACTGGAACGATTGATCCATTCAAGACTCTTTGGGGGGAGCGCGAGACTCGCTATCTTAAAAAGAAGCTAACTCGCCCCGTAATTGAGCAGGGAAAGTTGGAGCGTCGATTCCCTAGGCGATTCGCGCAGGCGCAAGAGCCAAAAATCATATTATCAGGAATGCGAAATTTTGAAGCATTTCTTGATCGGGAAGGAAGTTTCGTTGCTGGAAAGTCTTCGGTCATAGCTATCCCAAAGAATAACCAGTTGTCTTTGTTGACTTGCCTTGGATTGCTTAACTCGCGATTAATAAGATTTTTCCTGCAAGAATCTTACGGAGCACTTGGGGTTGACGGAGGTATTAGCTTTTCTGGAGATATCGTAGAGTCACTGCCCTTGCCGATAGGATTTTCCGGGGAGCTTCCTCTGCTGGATGAAATGATAAAGAATCTCTTGGATGAAATATCCGCCGGCAAAGATGTCTCTGGTCTATTGGATGCCATCGACAACGCTGTTTTTGATGCGTATGGCCTTTCGGCAGAAGATCGCAAGGTAATTGCTGAGTGCGAACTGAAATGCTAAATACGGCTGTACTCTGGCAGATCACCTGCCAGCGTGGACTTAGTGCAAGACTGTACTTGCGAGGAATTTGAAATCATGGAAAAAACGAACAAATGAACCTCATTGATGCATTTACTGCGGAGCAAAAAGATGAGGCAGAGGCGCAGATTTCTCTTCGACAGAAGGAGACTGACTTTGACATCCGCGAGTACCCTGTAGAAGTCATTGTCAGAAAATTCACCGACAAGATCGAAGGTGACAAAGCAGAAATATTCGTTCCTGATTACCAGCGCGAACTGGTGTGGAGCGACGTACAACAGTCTCGATTCATTGAATCCATTTTGTTGAATCTACCGATACCTTATTTGTATGTGGCAGACATAACGTCAGGTGAAGATGCTGGTCGACTTGAGATCGTCGACGGCTCCCAAAGAATAAGAACCTTGGTTAGATTCATGGGCAACGAACTGATGCTTGATCGGCTTGAAATACTCGACAAGCTGGTTGGCTTTCGTTTCAAAGATCTGCCTCTGCCCAGGCAGCTTCGATTTGGGCGAAAAACCATGCGCATGATTGAGCTAATTGAGGTTGATGAAGAGGCAAGACGACAACTTTTTGATCGGCTGAATAGTGGTGGATCAAAATTGGAAGACATGGAAAAGCGAATGGGGTCACGCGATGGCAAATTCCTAACATTTATCCGTGACCTATCCGACGTTCAGGAATTCAAAAATCTGTGCCCGATTAGTGAAGCCCGCGTAAAGCGCAGGGAATATCCAGAGCTCATACTGCGATTTTTTGCCTATCGAGACCAATATGAGAACTTCGACCGTCGGGTAGATGAGTTCCTGGATGACTACCTTGATGAAAAAAATCTAAATGGATTTGACAGAGCTGCTTTCGAGGGGAGCTTCATGGGAATGCTTTCATTTGTTCGCCAGCATTTTCCATATCACTTCCGCAAGAATCAAAATAATTCATCAGTGCCTCGAATAAGATTTGAGGCGATTGCTATTGGCGTCGCACTTGCTCTCGCTGAAGCCCCGAACATTCAGCCTGCCAGCATGGATTGGCTCGAAAGCGAAATGTTTCGTTATTTGACTCGATCGGATGCAAGCAATTCGCGTCCTCGGGTAATCAACAGAATCCATTTCGTCAGAGATAGCTTGCTTGGCCGAGACATCGAATGGGCTAATGGGGTCGAGCCAAAAGTATGAGCACATCAATCCCCGCAATGGTTGGCGCAGAGGAAACTTATAACTCTCGCTGCCGAGAGATTGAGCGCTTCTTCGAAATGCTGCAATTTATGAGAGACAACAGGGATTCAAGGTTGTGCGGTGATCCATTGGATGCAGCAGACCCGAATACTTATGTCGTCGGTAGGGACCTTGAGAAGACACTGAGAGCTTCCGCCTATTTGATGCTGTACAACCTGGTGGAGGCAACGATGACGAATGCGATAGATGCCATACATCAACACATCGCGGATGAGCAGGTTGGCTTTGACGAACTAAAAGAGGATGTAAGAAGAATCGCCATCAAGGGTCTTCGCAAAGCCGTGTCATCAGAAGCACCATCGGAATTGCTTGATGCAACTATTCCGATATCCAGTGCGTTAATTTGGCTTGGTTTTGACAAAAAAGACCTGTTTTCCGGCAATCTAGATGGCCGTTTGATCAAAGACAAAGCAAAGGAATATGGATTTCAGCTTGCCGATCATGACAAGATTGCTTCACGCGATGGCGTCAGGCTTCTCAACGTCAAAACAAAGAGAAATGAATTGGCCCATGGCGGTATTTCATTTGAGGATTGCGGCCAGAACACTTCCGTAGATGAGCTTGTTGCAATCTTCGATGAAATAAAAATATTCATCAAGGCAGTATTGGATGGCGTCTCTGACTACTTGTCGAACAAAAGTTATTTGCATGCAGTAAGTGCGAATGCTGCCGCTGCATAAATAAAAACCTTTTAGGTGAGGTGATGATGGACTTGATACAGAGTAAAAGCCCGAATGCATGGATCGCCATCAATCAAGGCCTTGCTGTCGATCTTACGTTTGCGCCCTATACGTTGCGGCTGAAAGGTGATCGTTCGCTGTATCAAGCCATTGCTGAGGACGATTGGGTGTTGAATCTGAACACCGCAGGTCACATCACGCGAGTCGGACGTGTGCTGCGGATTCGTTCCGATCTGGATACCACCACGCTCTACTTCGACCGTATGCTGTTGGTAAATCCGGAGGTTTCGATTGGTACTACTTCTCTGACCCCGCCTTCGTCTGGCACCGTTGGTCGTGTTCAATGGGCGGATTTTCTGGAATTGCTCCCCAAGGCGTTGCATAAGACGGTCGCCGAAGTGCCGATCATTGAGGATCAGACCTATATTCGCGAACTACTGCAACTGTCCGTGATGGACGACCTGCTCGGTCCTGCTGGTGGGCCCCGTGAACGCATCGTCGACATGGGTGTACGGGATCGCTACCTGGTTGGCAAACTTGCCCCGCGTGAGACCACACAAGAGGGCATTGAAGGGCTTGACGGACCTCTGGCCAATGACGACGACGCAGAAGAGCCCACTGCGGTCAAGCCTCCCGGACGTCACGAACCTGGTGCAGAGTTTGGAACCGCTACTGGGCGTGTGGAACCGGAGTCGGATTCATCAGACGAGATCGACGCCGCTAGCAACCAGTCGCTTGTGCCCAGCAGCCTGGGTATGACCTTCTGCGTCGATGGAGATGCCAACAGAATTGAGATAGAAGCACGTTGGGGGCGGTACGAGCGCGTACCAAATGACGAGCACGAATTACAAAAGCCCAACGGCCAGAAAGTTAAAGTGTGGCAGCGCATTCCTTGCGGCGGCAAGATCTTGTTGCCCCTAACTGAGGGCGTGATACCGCACCAGGCACCCGACAAAGATTTTCCCGAAGTGCGCGTGCAAGGTTCCATTCGAGCCAAGAATGCCAAGGGCGATCGGCTGGTTACGCTGTTCCTTGTGAATGCACAGAAAGAGCTTGATACCAACCGAGATACGGCTTGGGTATTTCAGCCTGAGTTGATCGTTCGTTCGGAAATTGATGCGTCAAAGCGCGCCATCTTCCGGCGCAGGCCAGTGCTGGACGCCGACGGCATGGACCCCGAGCGTG
>Ga0228703_1001614_pt1 | contig 13455 bp, 11 predicted proteins | sample McNCre217_Aug_MG_3_FD_178020 | JGI IMG/M metagenome (GOLD analysis project Ga0228703, IMG submission 178020) | Freshwater microbial communities from McNutts Creek, Athens, Georgia, United States - 29-17_Aug_MG | ecosystem: Environmental > Aquatic > Freshwater > Creek | place: USA: Georgia... | reverse complement strand
CAACGGCACTTACGGCATGGGCATCATGACAGTGCGTGATGTGAAAGACTTAGACGAGATCAACCGCAAAACCCGCAACAAAATGAGTGTGATCAAAGATGGTCAATCACTCAATGAGGTCATCATCCAAGAGGGTGTGATCACCCATGAGCGACTCAACGATGCCGTGGCAGAGCCGGTGGTCTACATGATGGATCGCTATGTAGTGGGTGGTTTTTATCGCATCCATGCTGAGCGCGGCATTGATGAAAACTTGAATGCACCAGGCTCAAGCTTCGTGCCCTTGGCATTTGAGCAAAGTGCGCATACGCCACAGCCAGGCGTCAAACCTGGTGCGAGCGCCCCCAATCGGTTTTATATGTATGGCGTGATTGGGCGCCTTGCGATGTTGGCGGCGAGTTATGAACTCGAGGCAACCGACCCCGAAGCAGAAAATTACGACTGAGGTTTTTGTAAATGGAACACCATGCTAAATCGTCGCTGACGGCGCTCACTTTGGGTGCCATTGGCGTTGTCTATGGCGACATCGGCACCAGCGTTTTGTACGCATTGAAAGAAGTGTTTGGTTCTGGTCATGTGGAATTCACGCCAGACAATGTTTACGGCATTTTGTCAATCTTCTTTTGGACCTTGACCACCATCGTCTCCATCAAATATGTGATGTTGGTGCTGCGTGCGGATAACAACGGCGAAGGTGGCTTGGTAGCCATGTTGGCTTTGGCGTCTATGGCGGTGAAAGACAGGCCTAAGCTGAGAAGCACCTTGCTGCTGGTGGGAATTTTTGGCACCTGTTTGTTCTATGGTGACGGTGTCATCACGCCAGCTATTTCTGTGCTGTCTGCTGTAGAAGGTTTGGAGGTGGTGTCGCCGACTTTCAAGCGCTATGTGATTCCGCTCACACTGCTTATTTTGTTTGGCCTCTTCGTTGTACAAAAACACGGAACGGGCGGCATTGGCAAATTGTTTGGCCCGATCACTGTGGTTTGGTTCGCTGTGATTGCGTCGCTAGGTGTGTATCACATCGCTGCGCATCCAGAAATTTTGTGGGCCATCAGTCCGCACTATGCCATTGCATTTATTTACAACGAACCCAGCACCACGTTCTTAATTTTGGGCGCAGTGGTCTTGTGTGTCACTGGCGGCGAAGCGCTGTATGCAGACATGGGTCACTTCGGCAAAAAACCAATTCGTGTTGCGTGGTTTGCAGTGGTCATGCCGTCTTTGACATTGAATTATTTTGGCCAAGGCGCTTTGTTGCTAGACAACCCAGAAGCGGTTGCTAATCCCTTCTTCATCATGGCGCCTGAATGGTTGCTATTGCCTTTGGTGTGTTTGGCAACTGCCGCTACGGTGATTGCATCGCAAGCCTTGATCTCTGGTGCATTTAGTGTGACCAAGCAAGTGGTGCAATTAGGTTTCTTGCCACGCTTGCAGGTGTTGCACACCAGCGTCAAAGACACCGGGCAAATTTATATTCCAGTGGTGAATTGGGGCTTGTTTGGATTGATCGTATTGGCGGTGATGATGTTCAAGTCATCCAGTAATTTGGCTGCCGCATACGGCATCGCTGTCTGTACCGACATGATGATCACCACTATTTTGACTTTCTTCGTGATCCGCTACAGCTGGAAATATCCATTGTGGTTGTGTCTGTCAGCGACTGGTTTTTTCTTTGCAGTCGACTTTGCATTCTGGTCGTCGAATTTGCTCAAGCTCTTCGAGGGTGGTTGGTTCCCACTGGTAATCGGCGCTGCGATCTTGGTGCTCATGCTCACTTGGCGCGATGGGCGCGAAATACTCCATGCCAAGCGCGATGCCGACTCTATGGAGTTGACGGTTTTTCTAGACGCTGTTTTTTTGGCACCCCCTACCCGCGTAGCAGGTACGGCAGTATTTTTGACATCAGGCATGGGCCATGTACCCAACGCTTTCTTGCACAACTTAAAGCACAACAAAGTTTTGCATGAACAAAATTTGTTTGTGAATGTACAAAACCATGAAGTGCCTTGGATTGCAGATTCCGAACGCTTGCAAATCTCTCCGCTTGAGAACAACTGCTGGCAAGTGGTGATCCACTACGGTTTCAAAGATGACCCCGATGTTCCTGGTGCTTTGGAAAACCTAAAAGGCATGGGCTGCGAAATCAATCCTATGAGCACCAGCTACTTCTTGTCGCGTGACAGTATCGTGCCGACTGTCGGTGGTGGCATGGCGCAATGGCGCGAAAAAATGTTTGCGCAAATGCATTTGAATGCCAGTTCCGCAGCAGACTTTTTGAATTTGCCAAGCAACTCTGTAGTGGAGTTGGGTAGCAAGATCGAAATCTAAGACATGGACATTCTTTTCATCGCCGACCCGCTGGCGTCTTTCAAGATTTACAAAGACACCACGTTTGCGATGATGCGAGAAGCGCAAAAGCGCGGCCACCATATTTTTGCGTGCGAACCACACCATGTGGTGTGGCAAAGCGGTCAAACGGTGAATGCCCAAGTACAGCAGATCCATCTCAACGGTCAGCAAGACGCATGGTTTGACGTGCAAGGCGTACATGCTGATCGTGCCTTGCATAGCTTTGATGCCGTAGTGATGCGCAAAGATCCGCCTTTTGATAGCGAGTATTTTTATGCCACGCATGTGTTGGAACAAGCGGAGCGTGAAGGCGCCAAAGTTTTCAACAAACCCAGTGCACTGCGCAACCATCCAGAAAAGCTCGCGATATTAGAGTTCGCGCAATTTATCAGCCCCACTTTGGTCACACGGGACGCCCAAGCGATTCGTGCATTTCATGCTGTGCACCGCGACATTATTTTGAAACCCTTGGACGGCATGGGCGGCATGGGAATTTTTCGTGTCAAAGACGATGCGCTCAACCTAGGCGCCATCATCGAGACATTAAACCGTGATGGCGCACAAACCGTCATGGTGCAAAAATTCCTACCGGCTATCGCCCAAGGCGATAAACGTGTTTTGGTCATTGGCGGTAAAGCGGTTCCATTTTGTTTGGCACGTATTCCGCAGGGTGGAGAAGTGCGTGGCAATTTGGCTGCTGGTGGCAAAGGTGTGGCTCAGCCTATTTCTGCGCGCGACCAAGAGATTGCAAATGCGATTGGTCCCGTGTTGGCGCAACGTGGTTTGTTGTTGATTGGCTTAGATGTAATTGGTGACAACTTGACCGAAATCAATGTCACTAGCCCCACATGTTTTCAAGAGATTTTTGACCAGACGGGTTGTGACGTCGCCGCATTATTTATAGACGCACTCGAGAGCGCTGCTGCTTAAGAAGGACTATGTACGAATTTGCGCCGACCCCGCAAGCCGCGCAAGCGCGTCTCGACCAAGTCAACCCCAAAGACTACGCACATACACGTAATGCCTTAGACGGAGCGGTCACGCATTTGTCTCCCTATATCACGCATGGGTTTCTCAGCATTCCAGATATTGCCTATGCGATGTTCCATCGCCACCGTTTAGGCGTTCAACACAAGCTCATGTTTGAATTAGGGTGGCGTGAATATTTTCAGCATTTGCATGCACACCATGGCGATGGAATTGGCGAGTCTTTGCGCGAAGGCATATTGCCAGATAGCTCCTACAAGCGCGAGATGCCAGAAGACGTGCTGCATGCTTGTTCGCGCGTACCTGTGATCGACCATGCAGTGCGCATGCTCTATGCCACAGGTTATTTACACAACCATGCACGGTTATGGTTGGCCAGTTATCTGGTGCATTTACGTAAAGTGCATTGGCGTGTCGGCGCAGATTGGATGTACAGCCATTTGCTCGATGGCGATATGGCGAGCAATTATTTGAGTTGGCAATGGGTGAGTTCGACGGGCAGTAACAAGCCCTATTTGTTCAATGCTGAAAACGTAGAAAAGTTTGCACCACCTGCTTGGTTCAGTCGCGGCACGGTGTTAGACACTACGTACGAAACGATTGAAATTTTGGCGAATAGCCCTGCGGTGGTGACGCAATCCAGCGTGCAAGCATTTGAGTGGGATATTCCAAGCGTGACAGCTGCGCCACCGCCCTCTTTAGGTTTTGTCGCGCCCGATGCAAACACGGTGAAAGACAGTGACGTCTGGTTGGTTCACCCCTGGTGCTTGGCTGATATACCTAAAGATGTACCAGCCGATGTGGTGTGTATTGCGGCGGTGTGGTCTGAAGTCGTTGCGCTCAGACCATGGAGCGAGCGACGTTGGCAGTTCGTCGGTGAACGCATGGCGGCGATGTCCACGCAAACTTGGTTTGGTGCTACAACTGAGATTGAGAGTGCTTTGGCACAAGCCAAAACGGTTCATATGGTTGACCACTTGCGTGTGCCAGAGATGCCGTCCATACCTTGGCAAAAACGTCCAGCACCGCGACTGTTTCGCGAACTCGACCAACCCATGGATTCATTTTCTAAATGGTGGGTGAAGGTCAATAACGGCGTGCGTCACTTACAGCAGTTGGTCTATCCATTAGCGCCGCGTGAATTAGCGCCAGCACCTAACAAATCAAAAACAGCAGCAGAAGTGGTGCGCAAGCAACCTGTCTTGCCATCCGTGCTTAATCGGCGGGGGCAGGGCGAACTGCCACAATGAAATATTCGGTGTCGCCAAAGCAATTTGGCAAGCCGCGGTGCTGTTCATAGACCATCACCACTTTTTGACCAATGTGCGTATTGATTTGATCTGCCACAGCGTCGTCGCGCACGGTGAAGAAAAATTTATCGGGAATAGCAGGCAAGGTGGCCAATGCACGGATTTGCTCACCTTCCCAAGTTTTGCAAACCCAACCCTTGTAGGACAGCTTTTGCACAAACCCCACGCTCTCGCCTTGCGAATAGGTGTAGTGGTAAGTGAAGGCCAAATAACCACCCAACAACAAGAGCGCCGTCAGCACCAAACCTATGACAGAGCGCAAGGCAAAGCGTGTGACGGTTTGCACAAAAGAGTCACTCATACAGTGGATTTGACTTTGAGACGCCAAGCGTGCAGCAGAGGTTCGGTATAGCCGCTAGGCTGCTCTTTGCCTTTGAAGACTAAATCTAAAGCGGCTTTGTAAGCAGCAGACGTTGCAAAGTGACCGGCCATATCTTTGTAGAGAGGATCGGCGGCATTTTGTTGATCGACTACGGCTGCCATACGCTCGAAAGTCGATTTAACTTGCGCGGCCGTCACCACACCATGCTCTAACCAGTTGGCAATGTGCTGGCTAGAAATGCGCAAGGTTGCGCGGTCTTCCATCAAACCGACGTTGTGGATGTCAGGCACCTTAGAGCAGCCAACGCCTTGGTCGATCCAGCGCACCACATAGCCCAAGATGCCTTGCACGTTGTTGTCCAACTCTTGTTGTTTTTCGCTGGCACTCCAATTCGCTTTCGCGACCACAGGAACTTGTAGCAAGTCATCCAAAATCTTGTTGCGTACTTTGTTGAGGTCGATTTTTTCCAACTCTTTTTGCACATCGCTGACTTTGACTTGGTGGTAGTGCATCGCGTGAAGTACAGCGGCTGTGGGGCTTGGCACCCAAGCTGTGTTGGCACCTGCTTTGGGATGCGCGATTTTTTGTTGCAACATCGCGGCCATCAAATCAGGCATGGCCCACATGCCTTTACCGATTTGTGCTTTACCGCGCAAACCGCATGACAGGCCCACCAACACGTTGTTCTTTTCGTAGGCTTGGATCCACGCGCTGCTCTTCATATCGCCTTTGCGCAACATGGGGCCCGCTTGCATCGCGGTGTGCATTTCGTCACCCGTGCGGTCAAGGAAGCCTGTGTTGATAAACGCCACGCGGCTCGATGCGGCAGCAATACAAGCCTTCAAGTTCACGCTGGTGCGACGCTCTTCGTCCATGATGCCGAGCTTGACGGTGCTATCAGCCAGGCCCAAAACTTTTTCAACGCGGCTGAACAATTCGGCCGCGAAAGCGACTTCCGCAGGTCCGTGCATTTTGGGTTTGACGATATAGACAGAACCGGTGCGAGAGTTACGAATACCGTTTTTGCCATGGCCTTTGAGGTCGTGCAAAGCGATGGCCGTGGTGACCACGGCATCCAAAATGCCCTCTGGAATTTCGTGGGTGGTGCCGTGTTTGTCGGTGTACAAAATCGCAGGGTTGGTCATCAGGTGGCCAACATTGCGTAAGAACAGCAAAGAGCGTCCATGCAGAGTAATGACCTCACCTTTTTTGCCGGTGTATTGGCGATCTGCATTGAGGCCACGGGTGAAGGTGCGACCGTTTTTCTCAACTGCTTCGGTCAAAGTGCCTTTCACAATGCCTAGCCAATTGCTGTAGGCCAAGACTTTGTCTTCAGCATCGACCACCGCTACTGAATCTTCCAAATCCAAAATGGTCGATAAGGCAGCTTCCACCACCAGATCGCAAACGCCAGCAGGGTCGGTTGCGCCAATGGGGGTGTTGCGGTTGATTTGGATATCCAAATGCAATCCGTTGTGCTCTAACAAAACAGAAGTTGGATGAGAGGCGGATCCTTGGTAGCCAATGAATTGCGCTGGTTTTGCCAAAGGTGACGTGACGCCTTTGGCCAAGGTCACCACCAAGGCGCCATTGACGATGGCATAACCAGTCGAATCAATATGCGAGCCTTTTTTCAGTGGCACGGTGCGGTCTAAAACATAGCGTGCGTATTCAATAACTTTGGCGCCGCGCACAGGGTTATAGGCTTTGCCTTTTTCAGCGCCGCCAGTCTCAGCGATGGCGTCCGTGCCGTACAAAGCGTCGTACAAAGAGCCCCAGCGCGCATTGGCAGCGTTCAGCGCATAGCGCGCATTCAAGATAGGCACCACCAATTGCGGGCCAGCTTGCAAGGCCAATTCGGCATCGACGTTTTGGGTGGTGGCTTTGACTTTGTCAGGCACGGGAACCAAATAACCAATGCTTTCTAAAAATTTGCGATAGGCCTTCATGTCCTTGATGGGGCCAGTATTCTTTTTATGCCAATGGTCCAACTCGGTTTGCAAACGGTCACGTTCTGCCAGCAAGGCCATGTTTTTGGGCGCCAGGTCTTGCACGATCGCATCAAATCCTTGCCAAAAGTGGTGGGCGCTGATGCCCGTATCTGGCAAAACTTGGGACTCGATGAAGTGGTGCAAGTTGGTGGCGACTTGCAAGCTATGAACAGTGGTGCGTGGCTGCATGGAATAGGTCATGGTGCGTCTCAGAGATTTAAAAGTACGAAAGGTAAGAAAGCGATCTTAGGGGAAAACAACACTCAGGGGCTTAACCCGCCTCGGGCGACAGCAAAGCCCCGCTGAGCAAGCCTTTGAGGGTGGCCAAGCTAAGCCAGAGGACCAGCGCGGTGGTGATAGCCAATAAGGCGTAGCCCGGTAAAACCAACCAGCCACAGTCTGACAGGGAGGCTAAACGCAAAGTGAGGATGGTGAAAGCCGCCATCGGAAAGCTCATGCCCCAGTGCGGCATGCCAAAGGGCAAGCTACGCAGCGTGGTGATTTGGGTCAAAGCCAGCGCCAAAAAGAAGGCGCCTATGCCCCACATGCACCAAATCCAAGGCAGTGACACACCTATTTGCAACAGGTCTAAACCCACGATAGAGGGAGGCACCACCATGATGAACAAGGCGGGCATCATGCGCGGGGGCAAAGGGCCGATATGCACCCAGCGAACCACCAGTAAAGTTTGCATGACTGGCCAGAGAAACAAACCCAGTCCAAATTGCGCCATCGCCCAAGGCTCGAGTCCAATCGTCAGTCCTGCCAAGGGGGCTAGCGCATTGCCTACGACGGGGATGAACAAAATGGGGGTGATGGCGTTCCAACTAGGACCGCCAGCTTCTTTGGCTTGCAACCAACGCGCAGTCACCCAAAGCGTCGCAAGGATTTCAAGCAGCGAACCGACCGCCCATACCCAGCGTATTGCAGCGTTCAAACTCTCCGAGGCATTCCAAAAAATCGCTACGCCCAAGCTGGCTAGCAGCATGATGGAAATAGGGATAGTTGCTAAAAACGGGTGCCGAACCGGATGCTGCATATCCATGGCCACGGCGGAAGGATATTGGGACCAACGCACCAAACTGAATACGCTGACCAACAGAAAAATGACCAAAGCTACGGCCCCAGCCAGCGTCGCCAATAAAGTTGTAATCCCCTCGCTGGAGTCTGAGGCGCGTAACCACGCTTGTGCTAATCCGCACCATCCCATGACGGGGACAAACCAAACGGGGGAGAGGTGTTCTAAGGCGTTTGCGCCTGGTGAAGATGCTTGCATTCACCGAGTGTAGTGGGGGCTTACTAGGCTTGATAATCGCCAACATGTTGCCCCTACGCCTTGCCCAGAAATCCATCGTGCTGTGCGCGGACGACTACGCCTTGAACGATTCAGTCTCCCAAGGCATCGTGGCTTTGGCTAAGCAGGCGCGTTTGAGCGCCACCAGTGTGATGGCTTTGTCGCCGCTTTGGCAACAGCATGCACCGGCACTGCGAGAGTTACAGGGCACGATCGATGTGGGCTTGCATCTAGACTGGACGAGTGAATTTGCCCAACAAGCAGGCTGGGGCCATGGATTGGCTGCCGTGATGTGGCGCTCTTTGAGTGGAGGTTTAGACGCAACCCGCGTGCGCGAAGCGATCGAGAAACAGTTCGATGCTTTTGAGACAGTATGGCAAGCCCCACCAGACCATGTGGATGGCCACCAGCATATTCAGCAATTTGATGGCTTGCGCGAGGTCTTGTGCGAAGTCTTGTTGCGACGTTACGGACAAAGCAAGCAGAAACCGTGGTTGCGCATTTCGCAAACCCACAAGGCGGGTTTCAAAGGCGTTTTGATTTCTTGGATGGGTGCAAACTCCTTGAGCGACTGGGCTAACGCGCAAAACTGGCCCTTCGTTTCACCTTTGCTAGGTGTTTATGGGTTCGATGGAACAATGGATGGCTATGCGCGACGCATGCAAGGCTGGTTAGCAGATGCAGTGCAGTTGGAGACAACGGCGCTCATCATGTGCCATCCTGCACTTCAGGGCGAGCAAGGCGACGCTATTGGAAGTGCGCGGGCTAATGAGTTTGCTTATTTATCTAGCGATGAATTTGTGGCGCATTTGAATCAAGCCCAAGCGCAACTGGTGCGAGGCGTTGGCTCGGAATCTAAGAGCGTATAAGAAGGGCCTACTCGTGAGTGCCCGCATCAAGCATTCCGTTTAAACGCCCAAAAACGGCTCAACACAAAGGTCTGCACGGCAGACACAACTATGCCGCTGATCAGCGCCACCCACGTGGGAAGCGCTAAGACGCGAAACAGTACGATGAAGACGGTCTCGTTGGTGGCAAAGCCCGCCACAGCCGTCGCCGCAAAGCGCAAAAAGCTTTGCATCAAGCCCGTCCCCGCATCTTGAAAACTCAAACGACGGTGGCCTACAAAACTCACCAAGAACGCAACCAAAAATCCTGCCACATTGGCTATTTCTGGCCAAAGCGTTGGAACCAAGAGAAGCACCAGCGTGAACACGGCCATGTGTGTCAAAGCCGCTGATGCGCCCACCAGCACAAACCAAAATCCGGAATGCATAGTCTTAAAGACCTTTGCCCCAGCGCTGGCTCACCACATACAAGGGGCGCTGTTTCACTTCTTCGTAGATGCGTCCCACATACTCCGCCAGCACGCCGATGGACAGAAGTTGAATGCCACTAAAAAACATCATGCCCACCACCAGCGTGGCGTAACCGGGCACATCGATGCCCCAGAGGAAATATTCGGCAATGACCCATGCGCCGTATCCCAATGCAAGACTAGCAAGCAAGACGCCCGTCATCGTCAGGATGCGCAAGGGCGCGATGGAGAAAGCCAGCATGCCCGTAAACGCCAACGCAAACGAGCCACGTAAACCAAAGTTGCTACTGCCATTGATGCGTGGCAAAGGGTCGTAATCCACGGCGGTGCTGGCAAAGCCTACCCATGCGTAAAGGCCTTTCATAAAGCGGTTGCGCTCAGGCATGGCTTTGAGGGCCTCGACCACGCGTTTGTCCATCAAACGGAAGTCGCCTGCATGGGCTGGAATTTGGACGCGGTTGCCTGCATTGATCAAGCGATAAAACAAACCTGTCAAGCCGGCTTGTAACGCAGACTGGTCATTGCGGGTGCGGCGAATGGCATAGACCACATCAGCGCCTTCGCGCCAGCGTTGCAACATGTCGGGTACCAGCGAGACGGGATGTTGGCCGTCGGAATCCATGATCACCACCACATCACCTTGGGCGGCGTCTAGCCCCGCAGACAGCGCAGGCTCTTTGCCAAAGTTGCGTGACAAGTTAACACCCACTACCTCGGGATGCGCGTCGCACAGCGCTTGGATGACTTGCGCGGTGTTGTCTTTGCTGCCGTCGTTGACCACAATGATCTCTACCCGTCCGCCCAAAGCTTGCAGAGATTTCAATACTTCTGGCACCAAACTGCCCAAATTGGCGCCCTCGTTGTAGGCCGGCATCACGCACGACAGGCTGGGTGTGGAGGGTCTGGAGACAGGGTGAGATGGGCGGATGTCGTGCATAGGTAGATCATGCCAAAAAAAACAGCGAGTTCAGCCGTGCGGTTGGAACCGCTCTCGGGCGCGTGAATGTCGCGACCGAGGGCCCGAACGTAAAATCACGCCATGCTCCACGTCAAACAAGAACTGCTGGCCGGTTTGCGCCAAGCCCTAGACGGTTTGTTGCCCGGTTCTGGGCAGCAGGCCGTATTCGAAAGTCCCAAAGTGGCAGCCCACGGCGACTTGGCCATCACCGCCGCCATGCAATTGTCTAAAGCGTTGAAAAAGAACCCGCGCGAATTGGGTGAGCAATTGCGTGCAGCCTTGCTGGCACTGCCTATCTACCAAACTTGGGTGCAAGACATTGAAATTGCGGGACCAGGCTTTATCAATTTGCGACTGAAACCCTCGGCTAAGCAGCAAATCGTGCGTGAGGTGTTGTCCGCTAAGGACCGATTTGGTTACCAAGGCTCGACCGCAGCTGGCACTGCACAAGGCCAAAGCGACGCCAAAACTCGCCAACGCGTGCTGGTCGAATTCGTTTCCGCCAACCCTACCGGCCCTTTGCACGTAGGCCACGGCCGACAAGCCGCCTTGGGCGACGCGATTTGCAATTTGCTGGAAACGCAAGGTTTAGATGTTTATCGCGAGTTCTATTACAACGACGCGGGCGTACAAATCGACACCTTGGCCAAAAGTACCCAATTACGCGCACAAGGTTTTAAACCCGGTGACGATTGTTGGCCGACGGATCCTGATAACCCAGCCAGCAAAGCGTTTTATAACGGCGAGTACATCGCAGACATTGCAGCCGATTTCTTAGCCAAGAAAACCGTCACGGCTGACGACCGCAGTTTTACTGCCAGCGGCGACGTGAACGACTTGAACGGCATCCGCCAATTTGCCGTGGCCTATTTGCGCCACGAGCAAGACTTAGATTTGAAAGCCTTCGAGGTCAAGTTCGATAACTACTACCTCGAGTCCAGCCTCTACACCGACGGCAAAGTGGCCGACGCGGTCGCGCGCTTGCAAGCTGCGGGCAAAACCTACGAGCAAGATGGCGCGCTTTGGTTGAAGTCGACAGACTATGGCGACGACAAAGACCGCGTCATGCGCAAATCGGACGGCACCTTCACTTACTTTGTGCCAGATGTGGCGTACCACATTGCCAAATGGCAACGTGGCTTTGCGCGGGTGGTGAATATCCAAGGCAGTGACCACCACGGCACCATCGCACGCGTGCGTGCGGGTTTGCAAGCGGCGAACGTGGGTATTCCACAGGGCTATCCCGACTACGTGTTGCACACCATGGTGCGCGTGATGCGTGGTGGTGAAGAAGTCAAAATTTCCAAGCGCGCGGGCAGTTATGTCACTTTGCGTGATCTGATCGAGTGGACCAGCAAAGACGCGGTGCGTTTCTTCTTGCTCAGTCGCAAGCCCGATACCGAATACACCTTCGATGTCGATTTGGCGGTAACCAAAAACAACGACAACCCTGTGTACTACGTGCAATACGCGCATGCGCGGATTTGCTCAGTGTTGGTCAATTCCTTCGGTGCCACAAAAGACTTGACGCTCTCCACGGAAGAGCGAAGCCAATTGCTGTCTAAGGCCTTAGAGGGTTTGGTATCAGCGGATCTGTCTGCGCTAGACAGCGCCCCAGCGCAATCATTAATGATGCTCTTGGCCAAATACCCCGACATGCTGAGCGCCGCCGCACATGACTTTGCGCCCCACGACGTGACCTTCTATTTGCGTGAACTAGCTGCGGCGTATCACAGCTACTACGATGCCGAACGCATCTTGGTCGATGACCCGAAAGTCAAGCAAGCGCGCTTGGCGCTGGTAGCCGCCACCGCACAGGTATTGCACAATGGTCTGGCATTGCTTGGCGTGAGTGCGCCACAGAGCATGTAACAGTTATAGAGGCAGACACACGATGGCATTGACACAACAACGCGGTAACACCTTGGTGGGCTTCATCATCGGTTTAGTGGTGGGTTTGACCGTCGCATTAGGCTTGGCAATTTACGTCACCAAAATGCCGATTCCTTTTATGAACAAAGGACAAGCCCGCTCCAGCGAAGCCGATAGCGCCGAAGACAAGAAAAACAAAGACTGGGACCCCAACGCGCCGCTTTACGGAAAGAACCCCGCTAAGCCTGCCGACAAAACCGAGGGCGATACCAAAATGGATGGCAAGTCAGATACGCCTGTGAAACCAGATGCTAAAAGTGCAGACCCTATTGGCGACTTCGCTAAATCTAAGCCCGCAGATAGCAGGCCTTTAGAAGTCAAATCGGTCGAACCCAAGCCCAGCGAAGATCCATCAGCCGCTAACGACCCTTTTATTTACTTTGTCCAAGCGGGCGCGTTCCGAACTGCCGACGAGGCCGAGAGCCAGCGCGCCAAACTCGGATTTTTGGGACTGGACGCTAAATTGAGCGAACGCGAACAGGGCGGTCGCACGGTCTATCGTGTGCGTGTAGGTCCTATCGATAAGGCAGAAGCCGAGCGCGTGCGCAACAAGCTCGAGAATGCGCATATCGAATCTGCGATGGTCCGGGTTCAGCGCTAATTTTTATACGGGGAAGAGATGAAACGTCGTGAGTTTTCTGTGGCTGCGTTAGCGGCTTGCACTTTGGGGCAATCTGTCCATGCCCAAGGCAATAAAAAACCTGAAGAGGGTATCGAATACGTATCGCTCGATAAGCGCGTTCCCACGGAAGTGGCAGACGGCAAAGTCGAAGTGATCGAGTTTTTTTGGTACAGCTGCCCGCATTGCAATGCCTTTGAGCCGCGTTTCACATCTTGGATCAAAGCCGTGTCCAAAGACGTGGTGGTCAAACGTGTCCCCGTGCGTTTCCGCGACGACTTTGAAGCACAGCAACGCGCGTATTACGTGTGGGAATCGCTGGGCATGGTCGAGGCGATGCATGGCAAATTGTTCAATGCGATTCACAATGAAAAA